>Ga0228702_1002689_pt1 | contig 9937 bp, 8 predicted proteins | sample McNCre217_Aug_MG_2_FD_178018 | JGI IMG/M metagenome (GOLD analysis project Ga0228702, IMG submission 178018) | Freshwater microbial communities from McNutts Creek, Athens, Georgia, United States - 20-17_Aug_MG | ecosystem: Environmental > Aquatic > Freshwater > Creek | place: USA: Georgia... | reverse complement strand
AATGGCTCAAGGGAATGCCGGCCAGAATCCGGTTGTGACGCGCACTGTCAACATGGGGATACAACATATCAATCTTTCAAGGCATCAAGGTTGGAACACCGAATGGCCTGAAGGACTGCGCCCCTGCACAGCGCCCACCATGGCCATCCACTGAGAGGCCATGGTCTTGGAATTGCGCGTTGGCGAACACTGATCGAACGGTCTGAATGCCTATGCATGGTCGGCTATGCCCTTGGGCATAAAGGCTTGGTGAACGTCCGAAAGGTGTACGCACAAACCGGCATGGCCCTACCTGTTTCACCCCCTGTGCAGCAAGCCGCCTGACCCCTACGATGGCCTGAGCACATCCACCGGGGTCACACCATGAAAAGACGACACTTCCATCTGCTGGCCTTGTCTGCCGCCTTGCCCGAACTGGCCCATGCACGCAAACCCATACGGGCCACGCCCATCGATGCCATCGCCCAGATCAAGGCGCTGCGCATCACCACCGGCCCCTTGAGCCGGGGCTATCTGATCGCCCCCAACGGACGACTGAACTGGTACTTCACCAACTTGGGGCTGGTGCCCATGGTGCAGTACCTCAACGCCACGGACCTGGACACTGACATCCGCCAATACCTGGACTTGTACCTCAGCCGGGTCGAGAGCAACAGCACGATTTCCGATGTGAACTTCAACGATGCCAGCTTGCAAAACATCACCCTGGTGCCCTCGGACTCCGACAACTCCTATGCCGCCACGCTCGCATCGCTGACGGCCCGCTACCTCAGGGCCTCGGGCAACTGGTCCTGGTGGGATGCGAACAAGGCCAAGCTCCAGACCATCGTCGACGCCAACGTCACGGCCTTGCAAAAATCCAATGGACTGTGCCGTGTCTTTCAGCCCCTGCGCAGCAGCCCGGTGGCTAACTACGGCTACCTGATGAACAACGCCGAAGACTACCGGGGCCTGCGTGACTTCGCCGCCATCTGGGCTTTGCGTGGCGAGTCCACGCTGGCCAACCACTACAACAACGTGGCCAGCACCATCGCGCAAAGCATCCTGGTGTACCTGTGGGACAGCGGTCACAGCGGCTTCAAGGTCAGCGACCAGGAGGCTTACGCCGACAGCACCTCCTTCTACCCCGGCACCACCTGCCAGGTGTTCCCGCAGGCGTTTGGCATCAGCGAGCTGTCACCGTATTTCACGCCCGCCTACCAATTCCTCAACCGCTATTCGCCGCAGTGGCCCAAAGACATCTACGACCCCTACCCGTGGTGCATGCTCGGCTATGTGGCCGCCAAACGCGGCGACACCGCGCGGGCAAAAACCCAGATGCTGGCCACCGAGCAAAAGTACGCCACTGCGCCTGCGCTGGTGACCATCAACGAGCTGGGCTTTTACCTGCGCACCCAAAGCCTGCTCAACGGTTTTGGAGACATCTGATGAAAACACTGCTTTACACCCTGGCTGTGCTGGCCGCATTGCAGGCCTGCGGCGGCGACAACACCACGCTGGACAACACGCCCAGCGCGACGACACGCATGGACGTGCCCATCAACCCCCTGCCCCTCAATGAAAGAAATTGAAGGACAGATGTTGAGACGCTGGACGTCAAAGACAGCCAGCCCGCATGACTGGCGCTGAGCGCCAATCACCCCCTCAGGCGCGAAACACCAAGGAGGTGCCCGCACCGGCCTTGACCAGCCAATAACGGGCATCGCTCAGATCCACCGTCGCCACACCCGAGACAATCACCGGCGCTTGGGCATAACGCGCCTTGGGCAAACGCCACACCATCTCTTGCAGACCTGCAGCGTTGGAAGCACTGAAGACGGTTTGCCCGGTCAGGGCGTCGGTGCTTTGCGACCAGCTGACGGCCGATCTGCGGGCCATGAAGTCAGCCAATCGCGGCATGGTGTACCAGGCCAGCTTCCCGCCTTGTGCCTTGGCATAGGCCAGCATGTCCTTGAGCACATCGCTCCACAAGGCGGCTCCCGGCGGGTGCGCATACACCATGCGGCTGGTGTTTTGCGCCACATTGAAATCGATCAGCTCGTGGTACCAGGCGGTGATCTCGGTCTTGGACACCCCGTTATCTTGAAACTCCTCAAAGGTGGCGTACAAACCCGCAGGGGTGACGGGGAACACCCAAATCGACGGGTTGAGCAACTGGCCGTCGCGGTACTGACGCGTTGCCCCCAGACCGGTGTGCCCGCCAAAGTACGTGGCCACCACGCCTTGCTTTTCAAGCCAGCTCATGGCCCACAAAGGGTTGTTGCCCTCGGGCGCCGAATAACTGCGCGAAGCCTTGGCCGTGATGCCGTCCACGGCCTGGCGGTTGAGCACCAGGCACTGCAAGTAGTTGTCCACCTTGATGACCGAGTTGACACAGGCCTTGTTGGTGCTGAGCAGCTGATTGCTTTCCGACACATTCAAACCATAGTAATCATGGATCCAGCCACCGTGCGCGCCCACACTGTGGCCTGCCGATTGGAAGGTGCGCAAGAACTGCTGGGCTTTTTTGTTACTGAGCAAATTCCAGCCCAGATGATCGCCTGGATTGATCGCATCGGGCCCGGCGGTCATCTCGATCGAAAACAGGGCCTGCGGGTCATTGAAAACATTGAGCTTGATCAGGTTGTTGGTGGGGGCTTGTGCGGCCATGGCATCCAGATGCCAGTCCAGCGTCATGCCTGCCACCGCGTTGGGCATGGCCGACAAGTGCGCCATGCCAAGCAACTCACGCGCGAAGTACTGCAAAAAGCCGTGCATCATCAAGGCATCGGTGCGCCCCTTGAGGTAGGTCAGCGGCAAGTTGACAAACAGCACCTGGCCTGCGCCCACGGCGTTCACCCCCGCCACCAGCCCAAACTGCGGCGAGGTGGCCAACACCTTCTGACCGGCTGCTGCGCCGAAGTCACCCTGCGTCACATAGCTGGGGTAGATCAGCGGACCCAGCAAATAACCGCTGTAGGCATCGATCGGATCGGCACTCGCCTGCACCGCCAGTGCAGCAGACATGAGCGTGGGTGATGTGGTCTTGTCCACCGGTTTGGCCTGAATGGCCCGCCCCAGATCGATCTGCAACGCACGCGCGGGCGCGGTCCCCTTGCTGGACGTGGCAGCAGAGCCCGCATAGCGCAAGGTGCTGTACTGCTGCGTGTCAAAACCCCTTGCCCCCCCGGCATCGCTTGTGCTGACCGGCAGGTACAGGGCCGACTGGTCCGTGATCTGCGCGGCACTGAGCAAAGGACTGCCCAAAGTGGTCGTGTTCGTGGTCGTGGTCGTTGTGCTGGTGCTGGAACTGAGCGCCAGCAAGGTGCTGCCCGAAGCCAAGCCGGTGAACGGCAAGGACTTGCCCGGCGGCACCTGCAAAGCACGCAAGGTGCTGCGCAAGCCGGTCACCGGGCCCAGGCCTGTGGTGCGTTCACGCAAAGCGTCGTACAGCACATAGTCCACACCGGCCAGCGCACTCAGGCGGGACTTGGGCACCGGGTACACCGGCGTGCCGTTGAGCAAGGTCAGTACCCCGAAATCAAACACCAACAGGGTCCGGCCGCCTTGCTGGGTGTAATCGCTCACAGCCGCCACCACCGCATCGCTGGCCTGCACATGCAGCCCATCGGGCAAGATCAGGCCGGCATAACCCAAGGCCGCAGACCCGAGCGCCAGAAACTGTGAATCGCTCACCGGCTGGACGCGCACGCCGACTTCCGACGCCGCATCCAGCCAAGCCGCGATGCGTGGATCGGCCATGTCCTGCGCATCGGGCAGCAACAGCATCAAGACGCCGGGGTCAGCGGCCGTGGGCAGCGCCATCGCCTCCCATGCCATGGGCTGTGCCATGGCCAGCATCGACAAGCCTTCGGGCTGCAGCACCACGCCCTCGCCCATGGCCGTGCCCACCGAACTGAGCGCGGTGACCTGGGGCTGCACCGTGGTGCTGGCCCCTTCGCTGCTGGCCTGCGGCGGGCTGCCAGATGCGCCGCCGCATGCCACCAACACCAGGCTGAGCAGCCCCCCGCCCAGCACGAGCCCCCAACGGGCGCAGCCACTGACAGGCTCCAGGGCAGCTGCTGCAGGGTCGTCACGGTGTTTGAAAAATATCGGCATGAGAGTGTCCTTCCTGGAATCAAGGCACGACAGCCACGCCATCGCAGACCTTCAATTTAGAAATCCACCGCCTGCTTGACCGTTGCACAAACCACGCACGGCTGAGGCCTCACGCACCCTGTGGGGCAGCCCACACAGGCCACAAAGCACTGTGTGCTGGCAACCTGACCACAAGGCTTGCACACCGCACCATGGGCTCTACACAAAGATCAAGGTGATGTATGCAAGTGATGGATGGGTGCACTGAACCCCAATGTGTCGGAAACCTCGGCGCGCTCTTCATGAGCCCTGCCCAAGCTTGGATGCAGGCACTGCAGGCGCAGTGGCAACAGCACCCGCTCAGCTTGCTGCTGGCCATGGCGCTGGGCCTGATCGCTGTGGTGATGTTGGTCTATGGCCTGCGCCAAACCCTTTTTTCGGCGCAACGCATGTGGGGCACCCAGCGCTACCCCTACAAGGGCATCGTGCAGGCGCAGTGGCCCCAGGTGACCGTGTTCATCGCCGCGCACAACGAAGAAAAAGTCATCGCTGACAGCATGCGTGCCTTGCTGCAAACCGACTACCCGGCCGAGCGCATCCGCGTGGTGGTGGTCAATGACCGGTCCACCGACAAGACCGCGCAAATTGTGGACGACCATGTGAAAGCGCATCCGGACCGTTTGGTGGCCTTTCACCGCAGCCACGGCAAGCCCGGCAAAGCGGCCGCGCTCAAGGACGCGATGCGCTACGCCCAAGGCGACATCGCCCTGATTTTTGACGCCGACTACACGCCCTCGGCCGGTTTGGTGCGCCAGTTGGTGGCCCCTTTTCTGGACCCGGAAGTCGGCGCTGTCATGGGCCGCGTGGTGCCGCGCAATGTGTCCAGCAATTTGCTCACCCGCATGCTCGACATGGAACGCGCTGCGGGCTACCAGGTCGATCAACAAGCCCGCATGAACCTGCGGGGCGTGCCCCAATACGGCGGCACCGTGGGCGGCGTGCGCCTGTCGGCCGTGCAAGCGGTGGGCGGTTGGCGCGACGATGCGCTGGCCGAAGACACCGACATCACCATCCGCTTGCTGATTGGCGGCTGGAAGACGGTCTACAACAACGAAGCGGCCTGCTACGAAGAAGTGCCCGAAGAGTGGTCGGTGCGGCTGCGCCAGGTGCACCGCTGGGCCAAAGGGCATGACCAGGTGCTGCTGCGCCACGCCCGGCAACTGCTGCTGAGCCGCCGCGCCAGCGCGCGCGAGCGCCTGGATGGCCTGTTGCTGCTCAACATCTTTCTGATGCAACCCTTGCTGCTGCTGGGTTGGCTGATGGCCATGGCTTTGTACTACCTGCATGCGGCAGAGGTCCTGACCTTGTTCATTCCGGGTGCCGTGCTGGTGGTGTACAGCGCGGTGGGCGGCTTCTCGGCGTTTTTGCAAATGGCTTTTGCCCAGCTGATCGACGGCCACCGACTGCGCATCCGGCTGCTGCCGTGGCAGTTGCTGAGTTTTGTGGCCATCACACCGGCCATTTCATCGGCGCTGTGGGCCAGTGTCAGCGAACGCTTCACCCAGCGGGAACTGGTCTGGCACAAAACCAGCCGCTACAACAAGCAGGTGTCGGCATGAGCAATGGACTGTGGACCTTGGCTTTTATCGTGCTCACCGCCGCGCTACTGGCCCTGCCTTTTTTTCCGGCCTGGCGTGAATGGCGACACCCGCTGGATGCGCTGGCCCTGGCCATCCCGGACACCGCCGATGACAGCGCACCGCCCCTGTCGGCGCAGGTGCGTTTGGCAGCGGGCCTGGCCACCCCGCCCGTGGTCAGCGCCAGCGCACGCATTCTGGCGCTGGCCGGCTGCCAGTTCCAGCAACTGAATGCCCCCACCATCTTGCTGGGCGTGGCCAAACCCTGGCACATCGCACCACGCCATCCCGTGCAACACCGCTTGCTGCAGACCCCTGCCCATGCCGAGCGTTGGGGCACACAGGGCTGGCGCATCACGGGTGACTGCCACATTCCGGACGCCCACCGGGTGCAAGGCCCGCTGGTCGTGATGGGCCGCCTGACGGTGGGCTCGGACTGCCTGATCGAGGGGGACATCAAGGCCCATGGCGACGTGCAGGTGGGCGCACGCAGCCAGATCAAGGGGGCACTGCTCAGCGAGCAGCGCATCACGCTGCACGAAGATGTGAGCCTGCAAGGCCCGGTGCTGTCCGAGACGGAGGTGACGCTGGATGTCGGCGTGGTCATTGGCAGCCTGGAGCAACCCAGCAGCCTGAGCGCAGCGCAGGTGCTGGCCCAGCCCGGCGCGGTGGTGCACGGCAGCGTGTGGGCGCACCAGTCAGGGCGTGTGGCGTGATGCACCCCACAAGCCGACTGTGGCCTCTTGTGCGCAGAGGTCTGAACCTGCTGACCGTGCTGACCTTGGGCTGCGCGCTGAGCACACCCAGCGCCGCCCGCAAGCTGGACCTGTCGGGCTACACCGATGCCAGCGGGGCCATCACGGTGCAGCACCAAGGGGACACGGTCGATCCCTACTTTGCCTTGCAAGCGCTGTGGTTGGCACAGTCGCAAGGCCTGGACATTTCAGACCAGGCCCTGCCCTGGGCACGCTGGCTGGCCCAGCATTACAGCGCCGCAGGACACCTGGGGCGCTATTGCAAAACCGCCAGCGGCTGGACCTGGTGCAAAGCGCCCGATGCCGACGACGCCTCACTGGCTTTGTGGCTGGCCCTCTTGCGCCAGCTGCCAGCCGCAGACCGGCAAGCGCTGGGGGCCAGCGCACTGGAGGCACGGGCCCGGCAAGACCTGCAACAACTGCTGCTGCCCGAGCAAGGCGTGTACAAGGTGTCGCCTCACCTGACCCACAGCTTGTTCATGGACAACCTGGAGATCTGGTCCACCCTGCCTGGCACGCGCCTGGGCGAGCGCATCCACCGTGTTTTTTGGGATGCCGAGCGTGACCTGTTTCGGGTCAGCACACAGGCCGATCACCCGCACCCGGGGCAGAGCTTTTACCCCGATGCGACCGCGCAGATTTACCCCTTGCTGGTGGGCTACCCCTGGGTGCCCGATGGCCCCGAACAACATTACCGGCGCTGGATGCAGCAGCACCGCAGCGCCTGGCTGCATCAAATCGGGCGCGAATTCCCCTGGGGGCTGATCGCCGTGGTGGCCTGGCAGCAAGGCGATGCACACACGGTGCGCTGCTGGCAAGCGCGCGCCCTGCCCTTTCGACACCGTTTTTTCTGGACCGTCACCGACGAGGTGGTGGCCCAGTTGCTGCCGCCCCTGACCCCACCCTCTCCCACACCCAAGGAATGCTGATGACCACCTACCTGGCCTGCATGGGCACACGCCCTGAAATCATCAAGATGGCACCGATTTACCGCACCCTCAAGGCGAGGGGCGAAAACGTCCAGGTCTTGCACACCGGACAGCACGAAGACATGGCGCAAGCCCTGTACAAATTTTTTGACATGGACCCGGACTACCAGATCCAGCTCAAGCGCCAGCTGCCCAGCCTGTCCAACCTGACGGCCGAACTGCTGCAAGGCATTGACCGCGTGATAGACGACGTCAAGCCCGATGTGGTGCTGGTGCAAGGCGACACCGCCAGCGCTTTTGTGGGCGCGATGGCCGGCTACTACCGCGATGTGCCGGTGGCCCACATCGAAGCGGGTTTGCGCACCGGCCAGCACGACCCGTTTCCCGAAGAGAAAAACCGCGAAATGATCGGGCGGCTGGCCAACTGGCACTTTCCGCCCACCCCTCAAGCGGCCGACAACCTGCGGCGCGAGGGCATCGGCGCGCAACACATTCATGAAGTCGGCAACACGGTGATCGATGCCGCGCTGTGGGTCAAAACCCAGATGACCCGCCGCGATGCGCCCCAGGCGCTGCCCGAGGATGTGGCGCAATTTCTGCAAGACCATGACGACCAACGCCTAATGCTGGTGACCGCGCACCGGCGCGAAAACTGGGGCCAACCGATCCAGCTGATTGCCGCGGCCGTGGGCGTCTTGCTCAAGCTGCACCCGGACCTGGTGGCCGTCTGGCCCATGCACCCCAACCCCAGTGTGCGGGCCGACATCCAGCGCGTGATCGAGCGCCTGCCTGCCGAATGCAGAACCCAGCTGTGCCTGACCGAACCGCTGGAATACCCCGCCCTGATCAGCTTGCTGGCGCGCAGCCATTTTTGCCTGACGGACTCTGGCGGCATTCAGGAAGAAGCCTCGGCTTTCAAGTGCCCCGTGCTGATCACCCGCGACAGCACCGAGCGGCAAGAGCTGGTCGATGCGGGCGGTGCCCTGCTGGTGGGCACTGACCCGCACCGCATCGTGGAGGCTGCCACCCATTTGCTCAACGACCCCTGGGCCTACCGCGCCATGCAGGTGCAGCAAAGCCCGTTTGGCGATGGCCACGCCGCGCAACGCATCGCCGATGTCTTGACCCACAGCCTGTCCACGCACTGAAAGTCCTCATGAAAACCTCTCTCTTGTCGGCCGCTGGCCTGGGCCTGTTGATCAGCAGTTGTTTCAGCCCCCATGCCGCCGCACAAACCCAGACCACCGACTTGCCCAACACCTTGCTGGGCTGGCGCGGCGTCGAACTGTACAGCGCACGCCACCAGCTGAGCGCCGGTTACGGCGATTGGCGCGAGGTGGGCGCACGGGGCATCTATGAAACGGGCGCACACCAAATCGCCGCCGAAGTGGCCACCATGAACCGCTTCAACCAGGACGCCAATTACCTCGGTGTGGGCGACACCGTGGTGCTCGATCCGCTGTGGTACGCCTCACTGGCGGTGGGCGCTGGAGACGGTGCGACCTATTTGCCGCGTTACCGCGCCGATGCTTTTCTGCACCGCAAATTGTTGCCCGCTCACAATCTGGTGGCCAGTCTGGGGATGGGCCATTTCAAATCGCCCGATGGACACCGGGACGACAACATCAGCCTGGGCGGAACGCTGTACCTGGAGCAGCCTTGGGTCTTGCAAGGCGAGATGCGGCACACCCACAGCAACCCCGGGCAAGTGGGCACCGCCCAGTACTTCGTGGCCGCCACCTGGGGCCACCACAAACAAACGCTGGTGACGGGCCGCTATGGCTGGGGCGAAGAGGGTTACCAATCGCTGGGCAGCCTCGGGGCCATCGCCCGGTTTTCCAGCCACCAGAGCACACTGACAGTGCAGCACTGGATGGGCAGCGACTGGGGCATCAAGGCCAGTGCCGACAACTACAAAAACCCCTACTACCGCCGCGAAGGTCTGCTGCTGTCGGTGTTCAAGGACTGGCCATGAGCGCGCACACCTCCGCCTCGCGCACCTCCACCTCGCGAACCTTGCGCCGGGCGCGCACAGCCTCGGCCACGCACACAGGCGGCCTGTGGCGCATGGCACTGCAATGGCTGCTCCTGTCCGCATGGCCACTGGCTTTGCTGTGGTTGCTCAAACCTTGGCTGATGGTTTTTTGGCAAGCGGTCTTCAGCCTGTGGTCTCGCCCGCTGGGCTTGTCGCTCACGACCCGTCTGAGTCCAGACGGTCAAAGCATCCAATGGTCGGCCTGGGGTGACGCGGCGTTTGCGCCCTCAAGCCAGCAACTGATCCTGCATGTGCTCGGCGTGGCCGCCATCTGGCTGATCAGCGGCTTCTTCAGCGACCGGTGGACACCGCTGAAAACCACCTTGCGGGCACTGGGCCTGATCCACCTGTCGGCCTGCCTGTTCTTTCTGTGGGCACCGGCAAGCTTTCCGTACAGCATCAGCAAACACCTGCAGGCGCTGATGGACATGGGCCTGGGCTTCATGTGGGCCATCCCGCCCATGTTGGCCTTGGGCTGGGGGCTGCTGAAGGTGCCGCTCTCCC
>Ga0228702_1002684_pt1 | contig 9945 bp, 12 predicted proteins | sample McNCre217_Aug_MG_2_FD_178018 | JGI IMG/M metagenome (GOLD analysis project Ga0228702, IMG submission 178018) | Freshwater microbial communities from McNutts Creek, Athens, Georgia, United States - 20-17_Aug_MG | ecosystem: Environmental > Aquatic > Freshwater > Creek | place: USA: Georgia... | reverse complement strand
TCACCCTGACAGAGGGGAAAGTCGCTGCACGCCAGCACCGCGTAGTTGGTGCTGACCCAACCGCCCAACGCGGTCTGCACCAGCACCAGGGCCAGCGCCAGCCACAGGATCCTTCGCAGGCCCGCAGGCACGGGCACGCTGCGCCAGCCGGCGTAGCGCACCGCCTGCAGGCACAGCAAGGCCAACAGCCCGATGGCCAGCAACAGGTGCAGTGTGACGATCGCCGGAAACAGCTTCATCGTCACCGTGAGGGCGCCGAAGGCACCTTGCAGGCACACCCAAAGCAGCGTCAGCGCAGGCCACAGGGGATGCACCGCCCGACCCACGCCCCGTCGCCAGACGCGCACGGTCCACACGGTGAGCACGATGATGAGCACGCCCACCCCGGTGGCCATGTAGCGGTGCACCATTTCCATCCAGGCCTTGCCATGCGTCACAGGCCCGGTGGGCATGGCGTTTTGTGCCGCATCAATGTGCACCACCGCCCCCAAGGGGCTGGCACTGCCATAGCAACCAGGCCAGTCAGGGCAGCCCAAGCCCGAATCGGTCAAGCGTGTGAAGGCGCCCACCAGCACCAGCTCGAAAGTCAGCGCCAGCGTCAGCCAGGTCAGGGCCTGCAAGCGTTGGGCATCCCCCGCCTGGCGGTGCTTGCGCCAGAACCACCCAAACGGCAATCCAGCCACGAGCAGCCCCACCCCCATCATCTCCAGGGCGGGCGTCAGGTTGTAGAGCTGCACCGACATGCCTTAACGCCCTGCGGTGTCCCAGGCGTTGGAGGCGCGCAGCAAGCGCTCCAGGTCGCGCTTGACCTTGGAGGCTTTTTCCACATCCATGCCGGCAGGCATGCGCATCATCCAGTTGCCCATCGGGTCCACCAGGTACAGGTGGTCTTGCAACTGGTGGCCAGCGGCCGGGGCCAGCCAGGCTTTGAGGACCTCCGGCGCCACACGCAGCACAATGGCCTGCGCCAGTGCGGGCTGCAAGGCAGCGGGCACGGGAACATCGTCCGACACCAGCCAGACACGGTCAATGCGGTCTTTGTCCTTGCCTTGCGTCTCACGCAACTGGCGCTGGAAATACAGGTTCTTCTGGCAGCCTTCGTCACAGGCACCGCCCGCCACCGCCACGATCAACCACTGGCCCTTGAGCGAGGCCAAGGGCACGCTGTTGCCCTGCAGGTCTTGTGCCTGCGCCGGTGGCAAGTCACGCGCTGGCTGGATCAACTCGGCGTGGTTGCGCGTACTGCCCGATGGCCGAATGAAGTAGTAGGTGATGTAGGACGCCAGCACCGGCGAAATGCACACCAGCAAGAGCAGCAACATCTTCATGCGCCCGCTGCGGGTGCGGCGTGCATCGGCCAGTCCCACATCGGTGGGTGTGGGCAGGTCATGCACCGTCATGGCCAGCGGCACATCAAGGGGCGTGGTGTTTTCGACGGGGTTGGACAATTTGGAACCAGACATAAAGAAGGGCCATCAGGGCGCACAAGCCAAACCACTGGAAGGCGTAACCGTAATGTTTTTCGACACCACTGGCCACCTCGGGCCAGGCACGCTGCAAACCTTGGCTGTCTGCATCGGTCTGCTGGATGCTCAGCATCAGCAAGGGCAGGCGGGTTTGCAGCCGGTAATCCTCGAAGACGAGATTTTGCCGTATCGCCCCGGTCTCCACCTCACCAAAGTCATAGACCTTCGAAGGCCAGGGGACGAGTTGTCCATGGAGCTGCACAGGACCTTGCGGTGTGTCGATGGCGGGCAATGCCGTGCGGTCCTGGAAATTCCGAGGCACCCAGCCCCGCTGCACCAGCACCACCGCATCCGAATCCTGCAGGCGCAGCGGCGTCACCACATAAAAACCTGGGTGCCCATGCATTTGCCGGTTGTCCAGGTACACCGTGTGCCCTGTGAGCCACACGCCCTGCAAAGACAAACGCCGGTACAGCAAGGCATCTCGCTCCAGCATGCCCTGCCCCGTCTGCGCCAGGGTGCGGCCATCGAGCTCGGGCAAGGCCGCCTGTGCATGGCGGGCCTGGGCAATGGCCTCCTTTTGTGCGGCACGGCCGAGTTGCCAACGCCCCAGCGACGCTGTGAGGCCCATGCCCACCAGCGCCGCCAACAGCACCCACACACGCACCCAGGACCAACGTCCCTGCATCATTGGATAATCCCTTTCATGAAAATCCTCGTTGCTCTGGCATTCGTCGCCATTCTTGCTTCACTGGCCTTCGCTTTGGTTTACATGATGCGCGGCCCGAATCCCGATGATGTGGAGCATCCACCCGCCCCCAAGGGGCGCATGGCGACTGCGCTGGCCTTCAGGGTGGGATTTTCCATCCTGCTGTTCCTGTTTGTCCTGCTGTCCTGGAAGATGGGCTGGATCAAGCCCACGGGTATCCCGATCGGTGCTTGAACGCCGTCACTCACCCTCAACAAAAAAGCGCCCGAGGGCGCTTTTTTGTTGCAGGCAGCAAGCCATCACATCCAGTAAACCAGGATGTACAGGCCCAGCCAAACCACGTCCACAAAGTGCCAGTACCATGCAGCGCCTTCGAAACCGAAGTGGCGCTCGGTCGTGAAGTGGCCTTTTTGCAGGCGCAGCGTGATGAACAGCAGCATCAGCATGCCCACGAACACGTGGAAACCGTGGAAACCGGTCAGCATGTAGAAGGTTGAACCGTAAACGCCCGAAGACAGCTTGAGGTTCATCTCGCTCCAGGCGTGGGCGTATTCGTAGCCTTGCACGAACAGGAAAACGATGCCCAGCAGCACCGTCATCCACATGAACTTGATCGTCTTGGAGCGGTCACCGTGTTGCAGGGCATGGTGGGCAATGGTCAGCGTCACACCCGAAGTCAGCAGCAGCGCGGTGTTGATCGTTGGCAACCAGAACGGGGTCATGGTCTGGAAGGGTTCGATGGTGCCGGCCGGAGAGGTGGTGGCACCTGCTGCCAGCGTGGGCCAAACGGCCTTGAAGTCGGGCCACAAAAGAACGTTGTCCAGACTGCCCAGCGCCGGCACCGAGTGGGCGCGGGTCCACCACAGGGCGGAGAAGAAAGCGCCGAAGAACATCACTTCCGAGAAGATGAACCAGGTCATGCTCCAGCGGTAGGACAGGTCGATCTTGCGACCGTACAGACCGCCTTCGCTCTCAGCAATGGCTTCCTTGAACCATTGGTACAGCACCACCAGCCACCAGACCAGGCCGAACAGGGTGGAATACATGCCCCATGTCGCGCCATTGACCCACTGGCCCGCGCCCAGAATCACGAAGAACAGGCCGATGGAGGCCATGACCGGGTGCCGCGATTCGTGCGGAACGTAGTAGTAAGGCGTGCTGCCGTGTGCGGTGGAACTCATGGGGACTCCTGCTTTTGCTTTCTGGGTGAAACTTGAAATACTTTAGAGGGTGGTTGGCTGGCTGACCACCCAATTGACCAGGGCCAACAGCCCCAGCACGAACAACACGGCCAGCACCAAACCCGCAACAATCAGGTGGATCGGGTTGAGCTGGGCCACGTCTTTGTTGAATTCAGCGCGACTGCGCAGACCAATGAAGGACCACAGCACCGCCTTGACGGTCCGCAGGAACGCGCCCTTGCGCTGATGGGGCTGCATGGATCCGCTCACAGCGTGGCCCCCTTGCCCAAAGATGAGCGCGACTGTTGCGCCACAGGGGCGGGCGGCGTACCCGTGCCCACTTCGAAGAAGGTGTAGGACAAGGTGATGGTGGTCACGTCTTTCGACAGCTTGGGATCGATCACAAAGGCCACTGGCCATTGTTTTTTCTCACCCGGCGCCAGGGTGTACTGGTTGAAGCAGAAACACTCCAGCTTGTTGAAATGGCTGGCGGCCTGCTTCGGTGCGTAACTCGGAATGGCCTGCGCGGCCATGGTGCGGTTCTGCACATTCTGGAACTCGTACATCACCGTGGCCAGCTCACCCGGATGGACCTGGATCGAGCGCTTTTCAGGCTTGAATTCCCAGGGTCCCCGTGCGTTGGCATCAAACTCGACGGTGATGGTCCGGGTGGTGTCGATCTGCGTGTTGGCTGCACTGCCGCGTGCCGACTGACCCGGAATGTCTTTTTCGGTCAGGGCCAGGATGTTGATTCCTGTCAGCTCGCAGATGTGTTTGTACAGAGGCACCAGGGCATACCCGAAACCGAACATGCCGATCGTCACCACGATCAGCTTGCTCAGCATCTGGGAATTGGCGCCGCGCAGGTTCATGACAATCGCTCAGTGACTGAACAGGGCGATCTTGGCCATAAAGCCCAGAGCAAAGGCCAGCGCCACGGACGCCAGGATCAAAGCCAGGCGCACATTGCTCTTGCGTTGTTCTTCAGACGTCATGGCCATGGACCTTTCAGCCGATCACGCGGGTCGCGTCTTCGTTGAGCTTGGGTGGGTTCTCGTAGGTGTGGAACGGCGCCGGCGAAGGCACTTCCCACTCCAGACCCGTGGCCGCTTCCCAGGGGCGCTGGGAGGCTTTTTCGCCCTTGCCGCGCATCACAGGAACAACGATGAACAGGAAGAACAGCACTTGTGTGATGCCAAAGCCAAAAGCACCGATCGAAGAGATCATGTTGAAGTCAGCGAACTGCATCGGGTAGTCGGCATAGCGACGCGGCATGCCGGCCAAACCCAGGAAGTGCTGCGGGAAGAAGGTCACGTTGAAAGTGATCAGCGACACCCAGAAGTGCAGCTTGCCCAGCTTTTCGTTGTACATCACGCCAGTCCACTTGGGGGCCCAGTAGTAGAAGCCGCCGAACAGTGAGAACAGCGAACCGGCCACCATGGTGTAGTGGAAGTGGGCCACCACGTAGTAGGTGTCCTGCAGTTGCTGGTCAATCGGCGCCATCGACAGGATCAGACCCGTGAAGCCGCCCATGGTGAACACGAAGATGAAGCCCACGGCCCACAGCATCGGGGTCTCGAAAGACATCGAGCCGCGCCACATGGTGGCAATCCAGTTGAACACCTTCACACCGGTCGGGATGGCGATCAGCATGGTGGCGTACATGAAGAACAGCTGGCCGGTCACAGGCATGCCGGTGGTGTACATGTGGTGAGCCCACACGATGAAGGACAGGATGGCGATCGAAGCGGTGGCATACACCATGGAGGTGTAACCAAACAACTTCTTGCGGGCAAAGGCCGGGATGATCTGGCTGACGATACCGAAAGCCGGCAGGATCAGCACGTACACCTCAGGGTGACCGAAGAACCAGAAAATGTGCTGGTACATGACCGGGTCACCGCCACCGGCGGGGTTGAAGAAGCTGGTGCCGAAGTGGCGGTCGGTCAGCGTCATGGTGATGGCACCGGCCAGCACCGGGATCACCGCGATCAGCAGGTAGGCGGTGATCAGCCAGGTCCAGGCGAACATCGGCATCTTCATCAAGGACATGCCGGGGGCACGCATGTTGAGGATGGTCACGATGATGTTGATCGAACCCATGATGGACGAAGCACCCAGGATGTGCATGGCAAAAATGCCGGCATCCATCGAGGGGCCCATCTGCAGCGTCAGCGGCGCATACAGCGTCCAGCCGGCAGCGGGTGCGCCACCGGGCATGAAGAAGGAACCGGCCAGCATGATGGCGGCCGGGATCATCAGCCAGAAGCTGAAGTTGTTCATGCGGGCGAACGCCATGTCGGAGGCGCCGATCTGCAATGGCAGCATCCAGTTCGCAAAACCCACGAAGGCCGGCATGATGGCGCCGAACACCATGATCAGACCGTGCATGGTGGTGAACTGGTTGAACAGTTCGGGGTTGATGATCTGCAGGCCAGGCATGAACAGCTCGGCACGGATCATCATGGCGCAGATGCCGCCGATGATCAGCATGGTGAAGCTGAACAGCAGGTACAGGGTACCGATGTCCTTGTGGTTGGTCGCGAAGACCCAGCGACGCCAGCCCGTGGGCGCGTGACCGTGGTCGTCGTGTGCGTGATCCTGATGGTCGAGAACGGCACTCATCTTGACTTCCTCTTTTCTAAATCTGCGCTACGGGCTTATTTGCGGGCGGCCAGCACTTCGGCGGGCTGCACGATCTGGCCGGTCTTGTTGGACCAGTTGTTCTTGGTGTAGGTGATCACGGCAGCGATGTCGGTGTCCGACAGCTGTTTCCAGGACGGCATGGCGCCGTTGTTCTGGCCGTTCAGCAGCACAGCCACCTGCTTGAGCTTGTTGGCGTCTTGCACCACAGCGGAACCGTCGAGCGGCTTGATCGGGCCAGCGCCCTTGCCGTTGGCCTGGTGGCAGGCTGCGCAGTTGGCGGCGTAGACCTTCTCGCCACGCTTGGCCAGATCATCCAGGACCCAAACCTTGGAAGGATCATCGGCCTTGGCGGCCATTTTCTTTTTCTCGCCTTCAACCCACTTGGAATAGTCTTCAGCAGAGAGCACCTTCACATGGATGGGCATGTAGGCGTGTTCCTTGCCACACAGCTCCACGCACTGGCCGTAGAAGTCGCCTGTTTTCTCGGCGCGGAACCAGTTGTCGCGCACAAAACCGGGAATGGCGTCTTGCTTGATGCCGAAGGCCGGGATCATCCAGGAGTGAATCACGTCGTTGGCAGTGGTGATGATGCGCACCTTCTTGCCCACGGGCACGACCAGCGGGTTGTCCACTTTGAGCAGGTAGTTGTCGCCCTCGGGCTTGCCGGCGTCCGACATGGCACGCTGGCTGGTGTCCAGTGTGGAAATGAAACCGATGCCTTCGCCTTCACCCTTGAGGTAGTCGTAACCCCATTTCCACTGGTAACCGGTGATCTTGATGGTCATGTCGGCATTGGTGGTGTCCTTCTGAGCCACGAGCACCTTGGTGGCCGGCAGGGCCATGCCAATCACGATCAGGAAAGGAATCACGGTCCAGGCGATTTCCACAGCCACCGAATCGGTGAAGGTGGCGGGCACATGGCCCTTGTCCTTACGGTGTTTGAAGATGGAATAGAACATCACGCCAAACACAGCCACGCAAATCACCGCGCAGAGGATCAGCATGAACCAGTGCAGGCCGTGCTGCCACTCGGCAATCTTGCTGGCGGCCGGATGCAGGTTGAGCTGGCGCACCGCCGGCCCCCCGGGCAGGTCATTGACGGCGTAGGCGGCTGTCGCCAGCGCCATGCCCGTGAAGATGCCCACACGGGACAGCAGCGAAGCCAGTTTTCTGGAAATGTTCTTCATGGTTCTCACAAACTTCCAAGTCTCGGTTAGATCCCACACCCACAACCCCGCGCCTTGTGGCCTGGGGCTCGTCCTCACGCGGTGCGCAAGGCCTGTCTGATTTCCCCCGCCAGCACCTGGCGGAGTTCGGGCCGCACAAAACGGCCCACTTCCATTTTTCGCCCCCTGCCAGACAACTCGATCAGGCTGTGCTCGCCGGCCTTGGGCTCCACACGAACCCATTGCCGCTCGAACTCGGCCCGCTCGCGGCGGCCGGCAGTGTCGCGCTCCACCACCAGGCTTGCGCCTTGCAGGGAGATCCATTCACCATCGGTGGCATGTCGGGCGTAGGCCATAAAGGCCCACCCCACCAGCGCCAGCTCCAGACCGGCAAAACCGATCACGAAAGGCGCCCCCTGGAACCAGAAGAACAGCCCAATCGTCAGCGACACACCGCAGAGCATCAGGTACACCAGCAGCAGTTGCGCGGGTGAGACCGAACAGTTGCGCCGCAGCCGCCAGCTCACACTGGGACCCGACACCTGAGCAAACTGGTATGCCGGATGAGACACGGGACAACTTTCCAAAGCCCTGCGAGCTGCCGGATGGCAGACGGATGAAATTCGCGGGATTTTAGCCCAGTTGCAAAGGGGCTTTGATATTTCTCAAAGCTTACGGCTGACCCGTTCGCCCTTGCGCCAGCATTTGACGCATGTCATCCAGACCGATCTGACTTTCAGGCAGCATTTTCGAGCGTGCCTGGGGACGCAATGCATGGCCGTAGATGACCTCAAAGGTCAGCTTCAGCCGCCCAACCGGGTCGCGCTCGCCCTGTTCGGCCACCGCCTGCAACCACCGGCGTTGCCAATCGCGCCCCCGCAAGCCGGCAAAACGCCCTGAATGCAGGTTACGCCCCAAGCCCCGCAACTCCTGCAGCAGCCGCTCAGGCGTCTCAAAAGTCAGGGTGATGCGCTCCATGTCCATGACCGGCTCGGCAAACCCCGCCTGCACCAGCATGTCGCCCCAATCGTGCATGTCGGTGAATTCGTGGGTCGGCGCGGGCCAGTCCATGGCCGCATGCACGGCACGCAGCTCACGCAAGGTGTCCGGCCCGAGACAGGAAAACATCAGGAACCCATCCACTGCCAGCGCCCGGTGCCACTGCCCGATCAAGGCCTGCGGATCGGCCACCTGGTGCAACAGCATATTGGCCCAGGCCATCTGCACCGCCCCAGCGGGCGGCAGGCCCTGCTGGATTTTGGGACCGGTCCAGCGCGCGGGCTGCCACCAGGCCGCCGCCGTTTGCGCCTGCACCTGACGGGCCTCCTCGGCTTGCGCCAGCACCTGCCAGACCGCCGCCTGCGGGTAGTACGCACGCAGTGCCTGGTGCGCCTGCACCCCGCCACGCCAGGGCTCCCAGTCGGCCCAGGCCTGGGGCTTCAGCACGATCAGGTCCAGCCGCTCGCGCATGCGTCGCGCCACCTCTTCGTGCAGCCAGGGCGATGCCGGCAAGGGACGGGCCGCCCAGCGGTTCGCAGCCGCCGGGTCCAGGGTTGGGGGTTTGTCGGGAGTGTTCATGGCCAGAGCCGGCAGTATATTGAGCCGATGGGAGAGCTTGGAGATTGGCTGCACAAAGCCTGGTCCAGCGCGAAGGGCATGGGCTTGCACTTGCCCAGCCGCTGCGCCATCTGCCGCCAATGGCCTGCAGAACCCGTGTGTCATGCCTGCATCGCCCGCTTTGCCCAGCCCCGCCTGCGTTGCCAGACCTGCGCCCTGCCCGTGCCCGAAGGGGTGCTGCGCTGCGGCGCCTGCCTCACCCATCCGCCCCCGCTGACCCGCTGCCTCTGCGCGGTCGATTACGCCTGGCCCTGGCAGCCGCTGCTGGCACGCTTCAAATTCCGGGAGCAAGCGGGCTGGAACCGGCCATTGGCCTGGCTCATGCGCAGCAGCGCCTGGGCCGAAGACACCCTGCATGAAGCCGACCGCGTGCTGCCCATCCCACTGTCCAACGAACGGCTGGCCGAACGCGGCTACAACCAGTCCTGGTTGCTCGCACGGGCCCTGGCCCCGGCCAAAGCCGACGCAGGACTGCTGCTGCGCATCCGCCATACCCCGGCCCAACGCACCCTGCCCCGCTCAGAACGCCTGTCCAACCTGCAAGGCGCCTTTGCGGTGGACCCCTTGCGTGCCCACGAGGTGCGCGGCCAACGCCTGCTGCTGGTGGACGATGTGATGACCAGTGGCGCCTCGCTGCACACCGCGGCGCGGGTGCTGCTGCAGGCCGGGGCAGCGCAGGTCAGCGCCATCGTGCTGGCGCGCACCGGCCTGGGCGAAGACGACACGGACCTCGCCTGAACGGCTGCGACAATCGCCCCATGTTCCGCATCGTCCTCGTCGAACCCGAAATTCCGCCCAACACCGGCAATGTGATACGGCTGGCGGCCAACACTGGCTGCGCCCTGCACCTGGTCGAGCCGCTGGGCTTTTCGATGGACGACAAGCTCATGCGCCGCGCGGGGCTGGACTACCACGAGTACGCCGAAGTGAAACGCCATGCCAGCTGGCAGGCTTTTCTGGAGAGCGAGCAACCCGAACGCCATCGCCTGTTCGCCTTGACCACGCGCGGCAGCCGCCACGCCCATGAACTGGCTTTTGCGCCTGGTGACTGGTTTGTCTTTGGCGCCGAAAGCCGTGGCCTGGCGCCCGAATTACGCGAACAATTCCCCCTCGACCAACGCATTCGCCTGCCCATGCGCGAGGGCCAGCGCAGCCTGAAC
>Ga0228702_1002683_pt1 | contig 9950 bp, 8 predicted proteins | sample McNCre217_Aug_MG_2_FD_178018 | JGI IMG/M metagenome (GOLD analysis project Ga0228702, IMG submission 178018) | Freshwater microbial communities from McNutts Creek, Athens, Georgia, United States - 20-17_Aug_MG | ecosystem: Environmental > Aquatic > Freshwater > Creek | place: USA: Georgia... | reverse complement strand
GACATACGAGGTGTGGTCTTCGAAAACCACGATCTGTTCGGGCCGCTGCAGCTGGAAGTCCTTGCCCAGTGCGCTGTGCAAAAGGGTGTCGGCCATGCCGGTGTAGTACTCGTGGATGAAGCGCCAGTCGGCCTGCACGAACACACCGTCGCCAGCCTGGGGATGGTCGGGCGTGGCTGGCGTGTGCAACAAATGGCGTGAGAGGATTTTTTCGAACAGGGTTTGGGGAGTTCGCGCGCGGGGGCGCGCTCCCACAACGTCACCTGTTTTGTAGGAGGTCGCCCCTGCGGCCGAAGCAGCCGCCTGCAAATGCTGTTGCCCCCAACGCAACAGACCCCCCGATTGCAAGATGGCGGCGGCCAGCCCTTCGCGTTCGGCCAACAACTCGGGCAACAGCTGCTCCAGTGCCTGCACCTCGCCTTGTTCGATGCGTTCGAGCAAGGCAAAATTGGTTGAGGTCCACAGACCGATGTTGTCGGCGTTCTGGCGGTAGATGCGCTCGAAGCTGTGTGCGAACACCAGCCGGATGCCGGCCAGCCGTTCGGCGGTGGGGCTGTGCTCGCGCGATGAGCCCTTGCCGTAGCGCTGGCCCGCCACCAGCACCTCGAAGCCCGCCGCCCGCAACTGCCCGCGGGCGATGGGGTTGCGGCCTTCGCAGCGCAGCCCGGTGTGGGCAAAGTCACCCAGAGTGGCGTCGTAGTGGCTGAGGATGGCCACCGGCGTGATCTCGTCGGTGGAGATGTCGTCGCGCAAGGGGCTGGTTTGTGGGTGCGCGAGGCGCTGGCCTGACAACTGGGTGTCGATCAGCGCCGGGTCCTGGCAGAGGTAGAGGGTCTTCATGGTGTTCTTTCAGGCGCTGGTGGCCAAGGCGTCTTCGGCCGCGTAGGCCGCCAGGGCGTCGAGCAGCAGCTGCGCCGCCGGCGTCAGGCTGTCTTCGCCACGGTGGCACAGCACGAAGCGGCGACGCGCCCAGGGCTCCATCAGCGGCAGGATCTTCAGGCCCCAGGCCTGGGCGTGCAGGGGGGTGACTTCGCGCGGCACCACGGCGATCGCCAGATCGGCGCGCACCACGCGCATGGCAGCCTCGAAGTTGGTCACGATCACCCGGTGCATCAGGCGCTTGCCCAGCAAAGTCGCTTCGCGCTGCAGCATGACCTCGACGGCCGAGTGGATCGGCATGATGACCTGTTCGTAGTCCAGCGTGTCGGCCAGGCGCACGCTGTCCTGTGCGGCCAGCGGGTGGTCGTGGCGCACGGCCACGCACAGGTGGTCGTGGGTGTAGGTGCGGGTGTGCAAGAGGCCGGTTTCGGCCGCGTCCCAGCAGATGCCCAGCGCCGCTACACCTTCGCGGATGCCGCGCACCACCTCGGGGCTGATGCGCTCTTCCAGGTCGATCTGGATGTTGCGGTGCTCGGGTGCCTTCAGAAAGCGAGCAATGTGGTCGGCCAGCGATTCGGCCATGACCGAGGCAGTGGCCAGCACATTCACCCGCCCCTGGATGCCGGCCTTGTGGCCGGCCATGTCGCGCTCGATCAGGCGGGCCGACATGAGCATGCTGCGCGCATGCTGCAGCAGGGTCTCGCCGGCCGGGGTGGGGGCCACGCCGTGGCGCTTGCGCAGCAACAGCTGCGCGCCCACCGTGTCTTCGAGCTGGGCCAGGCGCTTGCTCACGGCCGAGGCGACCATATTGGCTTCTTCGCTGGCGCGGCGCATATTGCCGGTCTCGCAGACGGTGACGAACAAGCGCAGGGTGGTGAGGTCCAGATCGCGCACGTTAGAGTTTCCTATTTGGAAATTTATATCTGAATTATTGACAATTTTAATCCTGTTTGGAATATTTAGAATAAGCCCCTCAGGAGACAAGACATGAGCACATTCCATTGGTCCCAGCGGGTCACCCTGCGCGAAGTGGGCCTGCGCGACGGCTTGCAAAGCATTGCCCGCACCCTGCCCACGGCACAGAAGATCGAATGGATCCGCGAAGCCTATGAAGCGGGCCTGCGCGAGATCGAGGTGGGCTCCTTCGTACCGCCCAAGCTGCTGCCCCAGCTGGCCGACACGGCCGAGCTGGTGGCCTTTGCCAAGACCCTGCCCGGCCTGGTGGTGTCGGTGCTGGTGCCCAACCTCAAGGGGGCCGAGCGCGCCATGGACAGCGGTGCCGACTGGATGCTGCTGCCCCTGTCGGCCAGCCATGCCCACAGCCTGGCCAACCTGCGCAAGACCCCCGATGAGGTGGTGGCCGAGATCGGCGCCATGGTCGCGGCCCGCGCCGCACGGGGTTCGAACATCCGCATCGAAGTCGGCATGAGCACCGCGCTGGGCTGCACGATCCAGGGCGAAGTGGCGGTCGATGAAGTGCTGCGCCTCTTGAAGGCTGTGCTGGCCCTCGGTGACGGGCAAGGCGTGGACCGTGTGGGCCTGGCCGACACCGTCGGCTATGCCGATCCGCGTCAGGTGGGCGAGCTGTTTGCGCGCGCCCGCGAAGTGGCGGGCGACAAGCTGGCCTGCGGCCACTTTCATGACACGCGTGGTCTGGGCATCGCCAACGTGATGGCGGCCTTGCAGACCGGCGAGACCCGTTTTGACGCCTGTCTGGCCGGCATCGGCGGCTGCCCGCACGCGCCGGGCGCCAGCGGCAATGTGGCCACCGAAGACTTGGCGTATCTTTTTGCCAGCATGGGCATCGAAACAGGCATCGACTTTGACAAACTGATGGCGCTGCGCGTCAAGGTGGCCGGCTGGCTGGCGGGCGAATGCCTGCACGGCAGCATCGCCCAGGCGGGCCTGCCCAAACCCCTGCGCACACGGCTTGGAACACACGAAAAGGCTCTGGCATGACCGACAAGAAAACACTCCCGCTCGAAGGCCTGCGCGTCATCGAATTCACCCACATGGTCATGGGCCCGACCTGCGGCATGGTGCTGGCCGATCTGGGCGCCGAAGTCATCAAGGTCGAACCGATCGACGGCGACCGCACGCGCCACCTGCTGGGTGCGGGCGCGGGCTTTTTCCCAATGTTCAACCGCAACAAGAAAAGCATCCGGCTCAACCTGCAGCACCCCGAGGGCGCCGAGATGGCGCGGCGCCTGTGCGCCACTGCCGATGTGGTGGCCGAGAACTTCAAGCCCGGCACCATGGTCAAGTATGGCCTGGACTACGCCAGCCTGTCCAAGACCAACCCCAAACTGATTTACGCCAGCCTCAAGGGTTTTTTGCCCGGTCCGTACGAGCACCGCACGGCGCTCGATGAGGTGGTGCAGATGATGGGCGGCCTGGCCTACATGACCGGACGCCCGGGTGATCCGCTGCGTGCGGGCACCAGCGTGAACGACATCATGGGTGGCATGTTTGGCGCCATTGGCGTGCTGGGCGCCCTGATCCAGCGCGGCATCACTGGGCGCGGGCAGGAGGTGCAGTCGGCCCTGTTCGAAAACAATGTGTTCCTGGTGGGTCAGCACATGTTGCAGTACGCCATCACGGGCCAGGCGGCCGAGCCCATGCCCAACCGCATTTCGGCCTGGGCGGTGTACGACGTGTTCACCGTGAAAAACGGCGAGCAGATTTTTCTGGCGGCGGTCAGCGACGCGCAGTGGAAAACCTTTTGCGAGGTGCTGGGCTTTGCCGACCTGCTGGCCGATCCGCGCTACGCCAGCAACAACGCACGCGTCGAGCTGCGCAACACCGAGCTGCTGGCGGTGCTGCGCGAGCGCCTGCAGGCCTGGACGGCGGCCGAGCTCTCGGCCCTGTTTGAAAAGGCGGGCTTGCCGTTTGCGCCCATCACCAAACCCGAAGAGCTGTTCGACGATCCACACCTGCAAGCCACCGGGGCGCTGGCCGATGTGCGCCTGACCGATGGCCCCATGGCCGGCCAGAGCGCCAAGGCCGCGCTGCTGCCCTTCACCATGGACGGCCAGCGCCTGGGCGTGCGCAGTGACCCGCCTGTGCAAGGCCAGGACACCGATGCCCTGTTGATCGCGTTGGGGCAATCTGCACAGGACGTGCAGCGCTTGCGTGACGCAGGCGCCGTGGCCTGAGTCAGCACGACGGGCATGCCCGTCGATGAATTACATTCAAGAACAACGATGGAGACACTTATGAGTTTGTCAATCAACCGCCGCACGCTGCTGGGCCAGGCACTGGCCGCTTCGGTGCTGGGCACCACCGCCACGGGCAGCGCATTCGCGCAAAGCGATCGCCCTGTCAAATTCATCTTGCCCAATGCCACGGGATCGGGCGTGGATGCGATCACCCGTGCGGCTGCACCCGCGCTGGGCAAAGCGCTGGGCACCAGCGTGGTGGTGGAAAACCAGGCCGGCGCGGGTGGCGTGGTGGGCCTGCAGGCCCTCGCCAAAAACCCGCCCGACGGCTACACCTTGTCGGTGGTTTCCAACAACGTGGTGATTTTCCCGAGCGTGCTCAAGTCGCTGCCCTTTGACATGCCGGGTGATTTCACGCCGATCGCGATCGTGGGCAGCACGCCCATGGTGCTGGTGGTGAATCCGCAAAAGGTCAGCGCCACCAACAGCCGCGAATTCGTGGCCCAGCTCAAGGCCAAGCCCGACAGCTACAACTTTGGCTCGGGCGGCAACGGCACCATCCTGCACCTGGCGGCCGAGATGTTCCTGGACGAAGCCAAGGTCACCGCCCGCCACATTCCCTACAAGGGTGTGGGTCCGATGGTGACCGATTTGCTGGGTGGCCAGATCGACTTTGCGGTGGTGGCCACCCCCAGCGTGGCGCAGCACATCAAGTCGGGCGCACTGCGCGCGATCGGCATGTGTGGCGACAAGCGCACCACGGCCTTGCCCGATGTGCCGACCTTCGTCGAACAGGGGCTGCCAGGCTATGTGATGGAAGCCTGGTTTGCCGTGGTGGGTCCCAAGGGCATGACGCCTGCCGCCGTCAAGAAAGTGCACGACGCCGTGGTCATCGCCTTCAACGATGCCGGTGTGCGCGAGACCATGGCCAAGCAGGGCAACACCATCAACGTCAGCAGCACCGAGCAGGCGCAAAAAGGCTTCCGCACTGAGCTGGCCAAGTACGCGGCGCTGGTCAAGAAGGCCGGCATTCAGCCCGAGTGATGTGCCGGTGGCGCTTGCCAAAGCCGCAAGTGCCCCGGACAATCGCGCCATGTCCATCCAGGTTCTGATCGTCGGCATCCACCTCGCGCGCAGCACGCGGGGCAAGCCCTGCGCACCACCCATCGCCTGACCGGGCACTGCCCGGATTTTCTTCTTCCTTTTTTGTTTGTTTGCGTTCACCCTGAAGGGGTGGCGTTGCCATTGCATGGAGAAAAGACATGGCTGATTTGTTTGACAACCCGATGGGCCTGTGCGGCTTTGAGTTTGTGGAATTTGCCTCGCCGGTGGCGGGTGTGCTCGAACCCCTGTTCGAAAAAATGGGGTTCACCCTGGTGGCCAAGCACCGGTCCAAGGACGTGGTGCTGTACCGCCAGGGCGACATCAACTTCATTGTCAACCGCGAGCCGCGCAGCCTGGCTGGCTACTTTGCAGCCGAGCACGGTCCATGTGCCTGCGCGTTGGCGTTTCGCGTCAAGGATTCGCACAAAGCCTATGCCCGAGCACTGGAGATGGGGGCGCAACCGGTGGACGTGCCCACCGGACCGATGGAGTTGCGCTTGCCGGCGATCCGGGGCATTGGCGGTGCGCCGCTGTACCTGATCGACCGCTTCGAGGATGGCCGCAGCATCTACGACATCGACTTCGAGTTCGTCGAAGGTGTGGACCGCCACCCGATGGGCCACGGCTTCAAGATGATCGATCACCTCACGCACAACGTCTACAAGGGCCGCATGGCCTTCTGGGGACAGTTCTACGAGAAGATTTTCAATTTCCGCGAGATCCGTTATTTCGACATCAAGGGCGAATACACCGGCCTGACCAGCCGCGCCATGACCGCGCCTGACGGCCTGATCCGCATCCCGCTCAACGAAGAGTCCGGCAAGAATGGCGGTCAAATCGAAGAGTTTCTGATGCAGTTCAATGGCGAAGGCATCCAGCACATTGCGCTGTTGACCGACGACATTCTGGCCAGCGTGGACGCGCTGCAGATGGCGGGCATTCCGCTCATGACCGCGCCCAATGACATCTATTACGAGATGCTGGCCGAGCGCCTGCCCGGCCACGGTGAGCCGGTGGGCGAGTTGCAGACGCGTGGCATTTTGCTGGACGGCTCCACAGCCAACGGCGAGAAGCGCCTGCTGCTGCAAATCTTCAGCCAGACCCTGCTCGGCCCGGTGTTCTTTGAATTCATCCAGCGCAAAGCCGACGAGGGTTTTGGCGAGGGCAACTTCAAAGCCCTGTTCGAGTCGCTGGAGCGCGACCAGATCCGCCGCGGCGCCCTGCAGACAGAGGACTGACCCTGCAGGTCAGTCCATCCGGATGTTGGCGGCCTTGATGGCCTTGGCCCAGTCGGCCGTTTCACGCTCCAGCAGGCGCGTGGTGTCGGCTGGGGGCAGGTAGCGCACCTCGATGCCTGCGGCATCGGCACGCTGCCGGGTCTCGGGCAGTTCCATGGCACGCTTGAGTTCTGCCGACAGCTTTTGCACCACGGCTGCAGGCGTGCCTGCTGGGGCGTAGATGGCCACCCAGGATTCGAGCTCGAAGTTGGACAAGCCGGCTTCGGCCACAGTCGGCACCTGGGGCATGCCGGGGTGGCGGTTTTTCCCGGTCACGGCCAGGGCCTTGAGTTTGCCGGCCTGCACGTGCTGCATGACCGAGGGCGGGGTGGTGATGAACACCTGCACCTGCCCGGCCAGCACATCGGCAATGGCTTGCCCCGAACCCTTGTAAGGCACATGGGTGAGGTGGGCGCCGGTCTGCATCTTGAAGATTTCGGTGCCGATGTGCGAGACCGAGCCATTGCCCTGCGATGCGTAGTTCAGCTTGTCGGGGTTGGCTTTGGCGTAGGCGATGAATTCCTTGAGGTTGTTGGCCGGCACCGAGGGGTGCACCGCGATCACATTGGTGGCCACAGTCACCAGCCCCACGGGCGTGAGGTCCTTGAGGCTCCAGGGCAGCTTGTCCATCAGGATTGGGTTGGCGATGTGGTAGCCCGAGTACGAGACCAGCAGCGTGTGGCCATCGCGCGCGCCGTAGGCCACCATCTGGTAGGCCAGGTTGCCGCTGGCGCCGGGCTTGTTTTCCACCACCACGGTCTGGCCCGTCACCTTGGCCAGGCTGTCGCCGACCAGTCGGGCCGAGGTGTCCACCAGGCCGCCTGGTGGGTTGGGCACGACCAGGCTGATGGGCCGACCCGACGGGGCTTGCGCCCAGGCGGCAGGGACGGCCAACGCGGCAGCGAGGGCCAGCAGGGCAAGGCGGCGACAGGGTTTCATGGGTGTGCTCGGGTGGTGGGGTGGTTCAGCGCATGCCGATGCGCGCATCGGGCCCAAAAATGCCGGCGGCCTCTTTGGGCAGGCTACGCCAGTACTGTGGCGAGGCCTGCACCTGGCCCTGCAGTTCAGCAGCTGCGTGCCAGCCCCAGCGCGGGTTGTACAGGAAAGCACGGGCCAGCGCCACAAAATCGGCGTCGCCCCGTTGCAGCACGGCTTCGGCCTGGGCGGCGTGGGTGATCAGGCCCACGGCCATGGTCGGCAGACCGGTGTTGGCCTTGATGGTGCGGGCCAAGTGCACCTGGTATTCGGGGCCGATGGTGATTTTCTGCAGCGGCGACACGCCGCCCGACGACATGTGCACGAATTGCGCGCCTGCGGCTTTCAGGCGCCGCGTCAGTTCGGTGCTTTCTTCGATGGTCCAGCCGCCGTCGACCCAGTCGGTGCCCGACAGGCGGATGCCCAGCGTGCCATCGAACACCTCGCGCACGCCGGCAAACACTTCCATCACGAAGCGGATGCGGTTCTCGAAAGAGCCCCCATAGGCATCTGTGCGCTGGTTGGCCAGGGGCGACAGGAACTCGTGCAACAGGTAACCGTGGGCGCCATGCAACTCGATGGCGTCCAGGCCAATGGCTTGCGCACGTCGCGCGGTGGCGACAAAGTCGGCCTGGATTTTGGCAATGCCTTCGGGCGTGATTTCGGCCGGTGCCGGCTCTTGCGGCAGGTGGGGCAGGGCGCTTGGGCCTTGCGGCACCCAGCCGCCGTCCTGCGGGGCGATCAGCATGCCACCGCGCCAGGGCACTTGGCTGGAGGCCTTGCGCCCCGCATGGCTGATCTGCATGCACACCGGCATGCCAGGCGCCTGGCGGCGCGCGCGGTCGAGCTTGTCGTGCAGGGCCGCCTGCGTGGCGTCGTCCCACAGGCCCAGGCAGCCCGGGGTGATGCGCCCTTCGGGTGAAACGGCGGTGGCCTCCAGGATCAGCAAGCCGGCGCCGCTGTTGAGCAGATTGGCCCAATGCGTCAGGTGCCAGTCGGTCGCCTGGCCGTTGTCGGCCGAGTACTGGCACATCGGGGCGATCACGATGCGGTTGGGCAGGGTCAGAGGGCCGCGTGGGGCCTGGAAGGTGTGGGGGGTAAATAGCAGGCTCATGCGCGCATGCTAACCAATGGCGAAGCGGCCTGCGATCCGGCAGGCGACAGGGCTCACCGGGGCATGACGGCTTGTGCTGTGGGCCAAACGGCCCATTCGCGGCCCAGCGGGGCCTGCAGCGACAGGCTGGCGCCTGTGACGGGGTGCTTCAGCTGCAAGGCCAGCGCATGCAGCCACAGCCGCCCCGCACCCAGATGCACCGCCACCGCGCGATTGAGCGGCCCCTTGCCGTGGGTGGCATCGCCAATGATCGGGTGCGCGATGTGTTTCATGTGCCGGCGCAGTTGGTGGCGGCGCCCGGTCAGGGGCTGCAGTTCGACCTCGGCCCAGCGCAGGGTCGGAAAATCCCCTTGCGGGATCGGCAGCTCGCTGCGGCGCAGGGTGCGTAGCCGGGTCTGTGCGCTTTGGATTTCCTCGCGCTGGCTGCGCATGTCGTCGGGCATGCGTTTGAGCGGATGGTCGATCAGCAGTGCGTCGGCCGGCCAGCCGCGAACGATGGCGCGGTAGGTCTTTTGAAGGCCTTCACCCGTCTCGAAAGCCTGTCCCAGGGTTCGGGCCACTTCGGCACTGAGCGCAAACACCAGCACGCCGCTGGTGCCCTTGTCGAGCCGGTGCACTGGCCAGACCATCTGCCCGATCTGGTCGCGCAGGGTTTGCAGCACAAAGCGCGATTCCCCCTTGTCCAGCGGGGTGCGGTGCACCAGCCAGCCGGCAGGCTTGTTCACGACGGCGAGATAATCGTCCAGGTAAAGGATATCGAGCATGCTGTTTCTATTGTCCCCCGCCAAATCCCTCGATTACGACACGCCTGTGGGCGATGTGCCGCACACCCTGCCCGTGTTCGTGGCCCAGGCGGCCGAGTTGATTGATGTGCTGCGCCCGTACTCTCCGCAGCAGATCGCCGATCTGATGGACCTGTCTGACGCGCTGTCGGTGCTGAACGTGGCGCGCTATGAGGCCTGGCGCCCGAAGTTCACTGCCAAAAATGCCAAGCAGGCGGCGCTGGCTTTCAACGGCGATGTGTACGAGGGCCTGGACGCCAAAACCCTGAGCACCAAACAGCTCGAATGGGCGCAGGACCATGTCTGCATTTTGAGCGGCCTGTATGGCGTGCTGCGTCCGCTGGACTGGATGCAGCCCTACCGGCTGGAAATGGGCACGGGCCTGAAAAACCCCAAGGGCGCCAACCTCTACAAATTCTGGGGTTCGCAGATTGCCGAGTACCTCAACGCGCGGCTGGCCAAGGACAAAACCCCCGTCGTCATCAACCTGGCTTCGCAGGAGTACTTCAAGTCGGTGGACCGCAAAACGCTGCAGGCCCGCGTGGTCGAGTGCGTGTTCGAGGACTACAAGGGGGGCAAGTACAAGGTCATCAGCTTCAACGCCAAACGCGCACGCGGCCTGATGGCCCGTTGGGCCATCACCCACAAGGCCAAAAAGCCC
>Ga0228702_1002682_pt1 | contig 9956 bp, 8 predicted proteins | sample McNCre217_Aug_MG_2_FD_178018 | JGI IMG/M metagenome (GOLD analysis project Ga0228702, IMG submission 178018) | Freshwater microbial communities from McNutts Creek, Athens, Georgia, United States - 20-17_Aug_MG | ecosystem: Environmental > Aquatic > Freshwater > Creek | place: USA: Georgia... | reverse complement strand
GACCTTCTTGCGAGGCTGCTCTTGCCCACTGCTCGCGGGCCCGAGATTAGCACCACGGGGAATTGGGTCATAGTTTCGTTTAGCTTTGACTCAACCGTTCGAGTAATCCATGCGGGTTTATCACTTGCTGTAATCATGCAATAAATCTAGCAATATTAAAAACTAGATTCAAGATATTCTTCAATTTAGTTTTAAGATTTTCCTGTTTTTATGTAATCCCAGTGAAATACAACGCAGGTAGATTAGTCGTATGACACCAGCACCGGGGAACCCACTTATTGGCATGGATGCGGCCGCGTTTGAGAACGAGACCAGAGCCGAGCACGCGGTGCACGCCTGGGAGCGTTGGTCAACCATCCCGTTGGCCGTTTTGGCATTTGTTTATTTGGGCCTCTATTCGATGGAGGTTCTTGGCGACTGGCCGAAGCTGGTTCTCTTTGATTTCGTTGCCATCTCAGACATTATTTGGGGCATCTTCATCATCGACTTTGCCGTGCGCTTTTTTATGAGCCCGGCAAAAGTTCAGTTCTTGAAATCAAATGCCATCGAACTTGTCTCGCTGGTGCTGCCATTTTTCAGAGCCTTCAGAATGTTTCGCGTAGTCATCGCTTTGGGTTTCTTGTCACGCGTGGGCAAGTCACTCAGCGCAAAAATCAACATCTATGTTGGTCTGATTTTGCCACTGCTGATTTATGTTTGTTCGCTTGGCGTTTATGAGGCCGAGCACCTCGCGCCCGGCGCCAACATCAAGCAGTTTGGTGACGCGGTTTGGTGGGCCTTTGTCACCATTGCAACCGTCGGATATGGCGACTATTACCCAGTCACCCTCGAAGGCCGCATCATCGCGGTGTTCTTGATGATCTCTGGCTTGGCCCTGGTTTCAGTCATCGCGGTCTCGGTGGCAACCATGTTCTTGAACCGAATTGAATATGACCTAACTCAGCGCCGGGGCACCAACAAGCGAAAATAACTAGGTCCAAGGCAGATGCAATTTTTCATCCAAAATTCGTGGAATATGCGTTTAGCTACTTCCCTGCAATTTAGAGGTGTATAGCCGAGTTATACCTAATTTTGGTGAAGTTAAATACCTAATTTTGGTGACCCTTATTCACCAACCGGCGCAGCAGCCTGACCGTGCAACTGAATGCGCTTTGGCAGGGTGAAGGTCAGCAAGAAGGCGGCCAAGGCCATGATGGCCGAGGTGAGCATTGCGTGCGAAGCGCCATCCTTGAAGGCATTGCCAATCATGCCCGGCACCATCTTGCCTGGGGTGAGTGCGCTGAACAAAATTGACCCGATGATTGCCACACCAATTGCAGTGCCGAGGCGCTGAACGGTCTGAACCACACCACTGGCCGCGCCAGCCTCTGAGTTCTCCACGGTGGCAACGATGAACTGCACGTTCGGCGCCAAGAAGAAACCATTACCGGCACCGGCTAGCAACAGGCCAGGCAGCAGCATCCAGCTGTTAAGGTCACCCACAGCGATGTTGGCCAGCAGATACCAGGTCACACCAAGGCCGATGGCGACCATAGCGGCACCATAAACCAGCACGCTGCGGCCCATCTTTGCAGCCCATTTTGAACTCTGCGATGAGAAGATAGCGGTGCCCACAGCAAACGGGATGGTTAGCAAACCAGACTCAAGTGCGGTGTGGCCGAGGCCGCCCTGCCAAAGAATTGACAGGGTGAAGAAGATTGAGGTGAAGCCCGCAAAGTAAACCAGCGCCAGGATCGCACCGGTGGTGAAGCTCAGGTGGTGGAACAGGCGAGGTGGCACCAGGGCCGAACCGCCGCGCTTGGTGAAGATGACCTGCCAAAGCGCAAAGAGGAACAAGCCGCCAACACCGGCGGACATTGTCCACCAAGTCCAGGCGTGCCAGCCATCTTGCTGACCCTGAATCAGTGGAACCATGATTGCAACCAGGCCGGCGCTCAAGAGAACCACGCCAAGCCAGTCCATACGGTTGGTGCGGTCTGCGTGTGCGTCACCCGATGGCAGCAAACGAATTGCAAAGATTGCGGTCAAGATGCCGATTGGCAGGTTCACAAAGAACACCCAGCGCCAACCCTCGGCCTCGCCGAAAGCCTGAATCAGCAGACCACCGGCAATCTGACCGATTGCGCTTGAGATGCCGATAACCGAGCCCATGATGGCAAAGGCCTTGCCGCGCTCTTGGCCGTTGAACAAAAGCTGAATGAATGAGCCAACCGCTGGCACAAAGATGCCGCCGGCAAGACCCTGAAGCACACGGCCGATGATGATGTCGAAGTCGTTGGTGGCAAAGCCACAATATGCGCTGGCCGCGGTGAACAGCACCACACCAACAATGTAAACCCACTTGTGCCCGATGCGGTCACCAATTCGGCCCGATGGGATCAGTGCGAGGCCGAAGGTCAGGGCATAACCCGAGATGATCCAAGAAAGAGTTGACTCATTGGCGTTCAAACTGGTGCGAATGCTTGGCAAAGCCACGTTCACGATGGTTGCATCAACCAATGCCATGAAGAAACCGGCTAGCAAGACGGCGAGCGCCAACCATGATGATCTTGGGGCTGGGGCAAAAGTTGGGCGGCCGGCTGCGGCTGGAGTCTGGGTCATAAGGTGACCCAACCGGTTGGCGCAGGGGTTTATTCCTTGCGGCGTAAGCTCTAGGCGCGTACCTTCAACTGAAGGACTGACCCTCCACCAACGCCGGGAGTCAATGACCATTTTGACCCTGCCAAGGACTTAAATAGAGCCGAGCCAAGACCTAAGCCACCGTTACGGGGGCCGGTGCCGTTATCCACGGCGGTCATTTCAATCATTCCGTTCCTGGCCCTGAAATTAACTTTGACCTCGGAGGCAAATCCGTGCCTTAGTGAATTGGTGATTGCCTCATTGGCTGCCTGGGTCAAATCATGAATCAAATTTGGGCTCAGGTTCAATTTTGCACACGCCTGATCAACTTCCAGCTCCACGGCCAAAAGGCCATCCCAGAGCCGTTGAATGCTGAACACTTCATCTGACAGCGATGTTGACTTTGCCTCCCGATATCCTTCTGGGGCGCTGGCGAGAACATCATCAATAGCATCTAATTCTTGCTGTAAGACCGCCTTGTTATTGCTGGCTTCAGCAGCCTCTATGCGAAGCGCAGCGGCAAGTAATTGGTTTTGCAAGTGCCCGTGAAGATATTGAGCAAGTTCACGGTTGGCCAGCCTGGACCCAAGTAGCTCACTGTCTTTTCGCGCCTCGTCTGCCCCCACCAGTCTGATCAGTTCATGGACAATTTCCTGGTGGCTCTTCACGGCAGCCATAAAAACCGCCCCACTCAGAGTTAGCTCCAGGATCCAGAGGGCATTGGCCACCATTGAAATCAGATAGTCGCCGTCAAGCCTCAAATCAAATACCAAAATCGACGCTGTGCCGCCCAAGTAGGACGCAACTGAAACCACAAGCAGGGCGTAAATTGTGGCAGTCAGCGTCTTCTTTGGCGAGTAAAACTGGGCAAAGTTATAACAGGCGATGATGGAAGAAACCATGAGCAAATCCATACCGAGCGCAATACCCGGCCCACGCTTTGAAGCAAATGCACCATAGGCCGTAACAAAATATATGGCTGAAACATAAACCCAGGGCAGGGCATACTTGGTAACCGAAAGACGATACAGATCACTCAGTGTGAAGTCTGTGTATCGCGCATTTTCTTGCTCCCAGATACGGTGACTGAGCGGGCGGAGGTCATCCTGAATGATTCTCCGCAGCAACTCAGATGAGCGCAAAAATCCCGGCTTTTCGTCGTCGGACTTATTCATCTGCTCACGCGCCTGCGCGGCAAACTCAATTAGCTCTGCCTGCGGTGTGGAAGCCAATTTCACCCGCTCGGCCACGAGGGTGTCACGCTGATGCCTGAACCGTTCTCGGAATGAAAGCAATATTGGCTGGGTCAACAGAACCACAATGCCGAGGATGGTTGTTGAGAGAACTCTCGATGTGATGGCATGCCAAAAGTCATCCTCCACCCCAAGACAGAACATCATAAGGCCCGTAATCAGTCCCTTGGTGAAGCCCAAGCTTGCACCGGCAATTACCACCCAGGCAATGTGGACTGGTTTAGTCAATCGGTTGCGGAAAACAGTGAAGTAATAAAGCGCAAAGACCGCAGCGCAGGCAGAAAGCGAGACGACGTTTGAAATAGCCGCCAAAACCGCGGTGAATGGTTCGCTGAACTTGGTTCCGAGCAATACCGAAAAAATGAAATATAGCGGGGTGAAAACGAATAGCCCGGCTGGCTCGAAGGCCCACTTCCCAGTTAAGTCAGCCTTTAGATTCTCAAATTTAAATCGCATGGTTGTCGTCAAACACCTCGGCAACATCGTTGCCCACAGCTCGGAAATAAACTTTGGCAATGTGCACTCGCTGGTTTTGACTCGAATCATGGGAGATGCCCAAGGCCTTGGCCACTCTGCTGATGGTGAGCTCCACTGACTTTGGTTTCACAAATCTACGTTTGGCAATTTCGGCATTAGACAACCCCTGAGCCACCATCTTGAGTGTCTCAATCTGCACATCCGAAAGCTCACCAAATGCAGGAATGTGTTGGCTGCTTGCTGCCCGCTTAGTTGACATTGAGTTTGAAATTGCCGCGAGCAAAATGGAGAGGTCACTGACGGAGCGTTTGGTCAAGTACTGGGAGCCGCCGGGCAATGGCGGAAGAGTTGGAGTCAGCAAACGCGGGTCATCAAATGACGTTAGGAAGACAATTCCGACGCTTGGATCCGTGCGCCTTAGAGCGCGGGCCACGTCAATTCCTGTGGGCCCGGTCCCTAGGTGAAGATCTAAAAGGGCCACATTAGGTTGTGATTTTTTAGCTGCAGCAATGGCCTCGCCAGCCATTGCAGTATGCGCGATAACTTGAATGCCACTTTGCTCCAGGGCCGCAACCAGGCTCAGTCGGGTTAGCGAGTCATCTTCGACGACCAGTGCGCGAACTGACAAATTCCCCATGTATTTAGTATCCACCTGCCCAATCAGTTCGCAATATCGAAGATTATGGGGTTATCCCCTCATATTTCAGGGGATTGCCCCAGCGCGCGTTCAAATGACTGAATTGCAACCTAATTTGAAGACATGCGCAGGTTGATTTCTATCTTGGGGGCATTGAGTTTGGCACTCACCCCGGTCAGCGTCGCGCCCGTTTTCGCCGCCACCTCAGCCATCAATCCTGGTGCCCCAAGCCCCACACCCACACTTTCCATCAGCCACTTAGGAGTGATTGGGCCGTTGGTGATGACAGGCGATGGAAAAAAGTTGTCGGTCATCAGATTGACCACGGGACGCCCAAGCGGCACCGAGGGACCACTTGATTCAGCGGCCTTGCCCAACACCGCGGGCAGTGACGTTCTAGTTATACAGGGGGATCGCGGTCCTGCTGGACCGGCTGGCCCGGCCGGAGCGTCTGGGTCACAAGGAGTTGGCGCCGCAGGAACTAATGGTGCTGATGGCGCCCCGGGAACAAATGGAACCAACGGCACAAACGGAACCAACGGTGCCGATGGCGCCGCTGGCCCTGCCGGTGTGGCCGGTGCACCTGGCGCTCAGGGGTTGCCCGGAGCCCCCGGAATTCAAGGTTTGCAGGGACTGCCGGGTTCAAATGGGCTTGACGGCACCAACGGAATCAATGGCACCAATGGGATCGACGGGACCAACGGCATAGACGGACGCAATGGCCTGGACGGTCGCAATGGCCTTGACGGCTTGCCCGGCGAAGCCGGAGCCATGGGGCCGATTGGCCCAGCAGGGCCCAAGGGTGACCCCGGCGAGGCCGGAATGTTTGGTGTTGCGTACGTGAGCGGTGGGGACGCGTCAAAAGACTGCACCGATACCGATATCGGAAACACGGTTACCTTCGACGCTGGAAAAATTCTGGTCTTCAAGTGCCGCAAATTGAGCGATTACGTTGGCGCAACATCGCAGTTGGAAGACCCATCAATTACGGCTCAGGGCTTTTCAGATGTAGGCGTGCAGTCACGCGGAGCGCACTGCAGCGCAGGCGAATACGCATCGGCGATATCAACCAATGACACCGGCGACCGCCTGGCTGTAGTTTGCCGTTCACTGAGTTTCAGTGCTGCGAACCTTGGAGCCAGCGCCATCGCCATGACTGCCGATGCCAGCGATTGCCCTGTGAATACAATGTTTGGCCAACTTGCCATAAATGATGCCGGCGCCCTTTATGTTGAGTGCGCGCCCTCACAGTATGTGAGCAATTCCTTTGCCACGGCTGATGCGACCCCATTAACCGGAGCTACGATTTCATCCTCGTGTGGCGTCAGCCAGTTCCTCGGCGGACTTGGCTTAAATGACACCAACCAAATCGTTCTGGGTTGCCTTCCGCTGGATACGGTTATTGAATCGAAAATCGACAACATCAACATCACCACAGGCTCCTCGCCTTGTGCAGCAAATCAATACGTCACCAACATCTCGATCGCCAACGTTTCTTGGTCTCAAAAATCACTCACATTCACCTGCGGAACGGTGGCTGCAATCACCAACCCGAGCAGTGATAGTGAAGACTCTGGGGATAACGCGGGACCAAATTCTGGTGGCAATGATAGTTCAAACGGCAGCGGCAACAGCAACGGCGACGGCAACAGCAACAGCAACAGCAACAGCGGTGCCAAGGGTGCTACAGGCGCCACGGGAGCAACCGGCCCTAAGGGAGACACCGGCGCACCGGGTGCACCCGGATCGCCTGGCCTAAGTGCCTACGATGTCTGGCGCTCGGTTGGAAATTCCGGAACCGTGACAGATTTCCTCAACTCCTTGAAAGCAACAACCTCGGTTGCTGCAATGATGGGCCCTAAGGGCGACACCGGCGCAACTGGTGCGAAGGGTGACGCCGGAGCCAGCGCCTATGAAGTCTGGCAGTCCTCCTCCCCAAGCAATAAGAACAAAACCGTAACCCAGTTTTTGGCCGCTTTAGTTGGACCGGAGGGTCCACAGGGACAAGCTGGTGCGCAAGGCCCGGCCGGCGTAAAGGGGGCTGATGGCGCGAATGGTACAGATGGAGCCAGCGCTTACGAGATCTGGAAGGGCACCCTCAGTTACAGCGCACAAAGGTCAGCCACTGTGACTTCATTCCTTCAGTCGCTTTCCGGCCCGGCGGGAGCCAAGGGCGATACGGGTGCAACGGGAGCAACAGGTGCAACGGGAGCCAAAGGTGACACAGGAGCCGCCGGAGCTCAAGGCATCCAAGGCCCCGCCGGACCGTCTGGTGCAGCCGGTGCGGCTGGCGCGGACGCCTTCACAATCTGGCAAAACTCGTCAACAACAAACAAAACCAAAACAGTAACCCAGTTCCTGGCGTCGTTAGTTGGAGCTACCGGAGCTACCGGAGCTACCGGAGCAACGGGTGCAAAGGGTGACACCGGGGCCCAGGGCCCTCAAGGCATCCAAGGCATCCAAGGCATCCAAGGTATCCAAGGCCCAGCTGGGCCAACCGGAGCCACGGGCCCTTCGGGCACCACCGGGTATTCAGACATCGCCCTTTGCGTTCCAAAGAACGCGACAACCGGGAACTTTTACTGGGGCACATGCGCAAATAACCACTTGAGCACTAGCCAATACAAAGATATAGCGATGTTAGGGAAGTAAAGATGAGCCCAACCTGGACCGAAATTGACGATCCGGAAACCGATGCCTTTGGGGATTTTGAGTCAATCTCAGATAAGAAAACGGGTTTCAGGGCCAAGGCACAAATGCCATATTGGCCAAGGAAATTTGCCCTGAAGGTGGCTGCTGCCGGTATCGCTATCGGAATTGCATTGGGAGGATCCATCTTGGTAGTCCGGGATCAGGTGATTGGGAGCCAACTGACCGTGGCTGGGCAAACTCTTGGCCAAGTGGCCCTTACTGAAGCGCAGCTGCGGGAGGTAGTTGCCAAAAACAAACTCACTGCCTATTGGTCTGGGCCTGAGACAAATGCACTTTACAGTTTGATTGCCAACTCAAACGGTCAGGTTTTTGTCAGATACCTGAACGATGGCCAAGGGCTTTCAGACACCGCCCCTAAATACCGCGTGATTGCCTCGTATCCGCAAGTCAACGCTTATTCGGTGACTCAGGCTGCGGGCAATCAGGCAAATGCCATTTCATTCATCAATGCAGATGGCGCCCAGGTTTTTTACAGCAAGAGTTACGCCTCTAATGTGTACCTTGCCTACCCAGAATCAGCCTTTGAAGTTGAAATATTTGATCCGGGGAATGGCGTGGCCCTCGGTTTGGCCACTACTTCGGGCAAAATTGTTCAGATAAAGTAGCCGCGGATGCCTAGAAAACCGAGTCGAAAAGTTGCCTCCGAGGTATTGAGAGAGCGTATTAAAAATTGGGCTCAACTCGGTGGGCAGAGCAATGACCCATATGTTGTTGGCCTCTATCAAGCCTTAGAAAGTGGAAGGGACCTGGCTTTCTGGTCCACTCTTTCTCCACTTCAGTATCTGCCCAACTACGGTCAACTTAAAGCATCAAGCCGTCAGTCAGTCGGAAAATTTTTAGCCGCATTCAGAAACATCATCATTTTCTTGCCGGTGGCCCTCACTTGGGCGGCTGTGGGCGAGGCAACTCGGGCATTTAATGAATTCGTCCAAAAAAATACCGGCACGCCGGCAAACTTTCTTCAGTTTTGGCAGGACGGATATGGCGTCCTTGACCCGTTTTGGAGCATCGGCAACGTTGCAACCATTGACTTCATCATCGTCGCCACTGTAATTGTTTTGACAGCCACGGTAGCCGTGTTGCACAACCAATCTCAGGCTGAACAAGCCGGCTTGGCAAACCTTTTCAGTACATCGAGGCGGTCACTGGCGATAGAAATCGAACAATTCTTGATCACTTACCGCTCACCAACCTGGGCTGCCACTGAGCTCCAGTCGCTTACGGTTGCCCTGGATCGCAAATTTACCGCCCTGGGTAAGTCACTTGATTCAGCCGCCAACGCCACCGCTGGTTTGAAGTCTTTAGAACGTGAAGTGAATTCCGCGGCAAGACGGCAATCGAGACTCAAGTGAACGTCGGGAACACATCTGGTGGTTCCACCTTTTCAGATGCACCGGAGGATGTGAGTGGCCAGGCCGGTTGGATGTTTTCTGACATGCTGATCGCACTTATGGTTGTGTTTCTCGCCACCATTACGTTTATCCCGCAATTCAGCTCAACCTCAAATTCAGCGGTAGCCAAAGGTGGCAATCAGGGCTCTATCCAGGGTGGCGTCTCAGGCACATTCACCTACACAGAGCACTTCACTCAGGTCTTTATTCGTGCCTATAAAATCAGCGAAGTGCAGTACGTACTCCCTGACATCCTTGCCTTTGAAAAACTCCACTCGCTTCCACTCGACTCAATCATTGATTCGGCTCAATTTGTCGGTGGATACGCAGATTCTGGTGATTCAGCGAGCGCCATCAATAGGGCGATTGCCTTCAGTCAGAGCCTAGAGAAAGTCAGTCCCAAGATTCTTGAGCACGCCTCAACGATCTTGAATTCAAGCCGAAACCTTGGCAATGATTTGGTTACCTTGCGCCTAACCTTTGGCGCCACTCTCAGCACTAACTGACTCACCGGCCAAACTTCTCAAGCCGCTCAAGTCGGATTTTGCCAAATGTTAAGCTGAGCGGAACGCGCGCTTTACCGGGTATTCGAGATAGTCGGCGGCAAACTCTAGGCGTGGGTCGCGCCAGGCATAGTCACGGGCCACCTTGGCCATCGCCGACCAAAAGAACACATTCAACAGGTCAACACCGAGGTGGCTGATCGAATCGCCGGGGAAGGCCTTGCCAATCATTCGGCGTAACAGCATCGATAGGTCGCTCAGGCCATAGCGGTGAAGCGCAGCGCGCACGGTGAATTCAAGTTCGCGGGCACGGCGCGGGTTCCAAATCTGGTTTCCGCCAGAGCCATCGCCCATGCGGCCATAC
>Ga0228702_1002680_pt1 | contig 9961 bp, 9 predicted proteins | sample McNCre217_Aug_MG_2_FD_178018 | JGI IMG/M metagenome (GOLD analysis project Ga0228702, IMG submission 178018) | Freshwater microbial communities from McNutts Creek, Athens, Georgia, United States - 20-17_Aug_MG | ecosystem: Environmental > Aquatic > Freshwater > Creek | place: USA: Georgia... | reverse complement strand
CTGGGCTCGTGGTTTCTATCGCGAGCGTTCCGGGACTCCTGCTTTCGCCATTGATGGGTTCGTTCATCGACCGCTTCGGTCGTCGCCGCAGCGCCATTCTCATGGAGCTGTTGCCGGCAATCGTGAACCTTTCGATTCCGTTGCTGGCTTTGGTTATGCCTGTCACAGTTCCGATTTTGCTCACTATTGCGATTGTGCGATCTGTGGTTGGTGGCTCGGCACCTTCGGCGCGTAAGTCGCTGATTCCGGATGTTGCCGGCCCTGCCAAGATCACGCTCGAGAAGGCCAACTCGATTCACGAGTCGATCGCCGCCGCCGGCTTCGCGATTGGTCCGTTCCTGGGTTCGCTATTCATCGGCTGGATTGGCGCAGTCAACACCTTCTATGTGGTGTCGTGTGCAGGTTTCGTAGGCGCTTTAGTGGTTTCGTTCATTCGCGTGCACGAGCACAAGGAAGAGCACGCCGATGACGAGGGCCGCAACTGGTTCGTCTATGCGGTGCAGGGCTTCAAGATCATGTTCCAGACCCCTGCCGTTGCAGTTCTCATGACATCATTCGCCGTATTGTCCACAATCTACCTGCCAACTGAGGTTGTGCTGCTGCCTAAGTATTACAACAGCATTCATTTCGCCGCTGGCTACGGCCAGGTCATTGGCATCATGGCCGCGTTTGTGACGATCGGTTCGCTCGGATTTGAGAGGCTATCCAAGCGGTTCAGCTTCGCGAGCCTGCTGCGCTTCGCCATCATCGGTGTGCCACTGACGATGATTCCGATGGCGTTTCTGCCGCCACAGTGGGCGATGCTGCTTTGCGGTGCGCTTCTGGGTGTGGCCTGGGGACCTCTACCAGCACTGGTAAACACCGTGATTTTGCGTAAGGTTGCGCCAAGCAAGCGCGGACGAGTTTTCGCTCTCGAAATGACTATCTGGACGGGCGGGCCGATGCTCTCGATGACCGTCGCCGGCATTGCCGTGGATGCTTTTGGCGTGAAACCGGTTTACATGTTTATCGCACTAACGGTTTTGGCGGCCGGTATTTTCATCTCCACCCGCAAGGCTGTGCGCGAACTTGATGTTGCAGAGTTCCAGGATTAGAGGCACCGAATGACAAGAAATATCGCCGTTGATGTGTGGAGCGATGTTGCCTGCCCGTGGTGCTACATCGGTAAGCGCAAGATGGAACTTGGCATCAAGCAGTTTGCGGCCGATCACCCGGATGTGCACGTGGATGTGGTGTTCCACAGCTACCAGTTGAACCCGGAAATGCCGGTCGATTACGAGGGAACTCAGGCCGACTACCTAGGCACCCTCAAGGGTTTTTCGCCTGAACAGATTGCCCAAATGAACGAGCGATTGCTGGCCATCGCTGCCTCGGTTGGTCTCAACTACGATCTCACCAATCAGCAAATGACCAACACCGGTCTCGCTCACCAGCTGCTTCACTATGCCAAGACTCAGGGCAAGCAGGCCGCCATGAAAGAACGCATCATGAGCGCGCACTTCGTTGAGGCCCTGCACGTTGGCCGCATCGACGTGCTTGCTCAGTTGGCCGTTGAAGTTGGTTTGGACCGCGATGAGGTACTGCGCGTGCTTCAGGACGGTACCTATCTGGATGCCTTCGCCGAGGATGTTGCGCAGGCGCGTGCCTATGGAATCCAAGGCGTTCCGTTTTTTGTGATTCAAAACAAGTACGGCATTGAAGGGGCTCAGCAGCCGGAAAGTTTCGTTCACGCCTTTGAAACCGTGCTTGCGGATCTCGTTGGGGCCGGTGCCGCGGCCGCGAACCTGACCGCGAACGAAGGCGCCTAAATGCTAGTCACCCCGCACCAGCAGATGGTGTTCTTCACGCTCCTGAGCTTCTTGGCTCTGGGAGCGGGCACACTCGTCATCAGTGCAATCACTGTGGCCGGTCGCGGCAACCGAGCCTTCGCTTTCATCATGTCGATCTCGACAACAGCCCTCGGCCTGTTCATGTATTTCCAACTCGATCAGTCGGGCGTCTGGCCAACCATCATGGGCGCAATTGCGTTTCTAGTTGCGTGCTGGCCGCCGCGAAAGCGCGCACGCTACAACGAGGATGACGAACTAGATCGCCAGGGCTATTTCTAAGACAGTTAGTCGATGTCGCGTCGGAGGCTGGTCAGTACTGCGACAACTCCGAAGACGATTCCGTAAACCAATAACAAACCCGCGGCAGGCCATGGGTCTAGATAGTCTCCGGTATTGAAGTTCAAACCAACCGTTTTCACCTTTACGTCTAAGTGAAGGTTCATCATCGCTGTAATTAAGCCGGTTGGCAGGTACTTGCCGATTTCACTCCAAATCACAGCCAGAATGCGGTCTACAAATCCAAACCAAATGACGCTGGTGGTAACCGCTGCATTTTGATTGCGAATGAGTGTGCCGATGGAGACGCCCATAACGCCGAGGACTGCACCGGTCAGCGCGGCCGATCCAAAGAAGTCAGCAAAGATGTAACTGTCCGGAGCGGCAACATTCTTGAAGAACGTCAGTGCGAAGGCACCCGATGCCATACCAATGCCCGCGGAAACCAGATTGATTACGGCTCCGGAAATGGCGGCCACAGCAATCTTGGATAGCAAAACCTGAAGACGTTTTGGGGTAGCCAGGAACGTGGCAATAGCGGTGTGGTGCTGGTACTCGCTCGACATGATGAGAACACCCAAAATCAGGGCGAAAATGTACCCCGAGAGCGACTTACTGTAGACGCCGTCAACCCCACTCGCACTCGAGAGCGGCATGATTATGCCCTTGCCGATGCGCTGGAGTGCATATGGCGTGAAAGCGGTTGAAAGCACACTGATGGCGATGCCCGCGAGCACGATGCCGTAGGTGCGACGCTGGTAAAGCAGCTTTAGAAACTCCGATTTGAGTAGCTTCACTTTGCAACTCCCATCAGGCGCATGAACGCCTCTTCGAGGCTTTGGCCCGCCATGATCTCTTGCGCGTTACCCGCGGCGATGAGCTTGCCCTTGTTGATGATCAGCACGTCATCGATGGTGTGCTGCATCTCCGCCAGTTGGTGCGAAGAAACCAGGATGGTTTTGCCGTGCTGGGCTAGGTTGCGCAGGAAGTCTCGCAACCAGGCAATGCCGATTGGGTCAAGTCCGTTTGCGGGTTCATCGAGAACGAGAATGTCTGGGTCGCCAAGCAGCGCGGCAGCAAGACTTAGACGTTGGCGCATTCCGAGTGAATAACCCTTGGTGCGCTTATTTTCGGCTCCATCTAGTTCCACTAGTTTGAGCATTTCATCGGCGCGGTTTGGGTTGATTCCCGCGGCCGCGCAGATGACACGAAGGTTTTGGCGGCCGGTGAGCCCACCGTTGAAACCAGATGAATCGAGCACGGCGCCAACACGCTTGGTTGGGCTTTGAAGTTGCGAGTAACGCTTGCCTTCGATTAGGGCTTCACCGCTCGTTGGGGTGGCCAGACCGAGGAGGCAGCGAAGGGCTGTGGATTTGCCGGCACCGTTCGGTCCAATAAATCCTGTGATTCGGCCGGGTTCTACTTTGGCCGTGAGGTTATCTACGGCAACCGTGTCTTTGTAGGTCTTGCCTAGGCCACGGAATTCAATGGTGCTCATAAGTGCCTCCTGCCCTCAGCCTACGCCCATGAATAGGTGTGGGCGGAGCGTCACCGATTATTCACAGTTTGGCGAAAGCAACCACGCCAGAAACCACCAGTGCGATGAGTCCGCTTAGCGCGAGTGGGACCACTCCCGCGCCGGCACCGAGCGTCCAGGCGAGTCCAGCCCAAAGGCCAGCGGTGAGGACCGAAAATCCGCTCAGTCCTTGCAGTAGCGACTGGGTCCAAAGCTGACGACTTTCTGGGCTGAGTTTGGAAACCCAGCTCTTACCCACGGTGTCGTTGCAGGCCGCGTAACCGCCATAGATTGCAAGAAGCAACAGGGTCACGTTGTGGTCCGAGGTTATGGCCATGCCGCCGTAGGTGATTGCGAAGCAGAGCACGCCAACCGCATAGACCACGTTCGGGCGCACCTTGTCGGCCAGCCATCCGGCGGGGAAATTCAAGGCAGCGTAGGCGATGTTGTAAAGCAGGTAGGCCGAGACCACCTGGGTGACGCTGAAGCCGATTTGGCTGACGTGCAGCAGAACGAGCGCGTCTGGGAAGTTGATGATGCCGAATCCGATGATGGTTGCGAGCACCAGACGAAGGCGGCGCGAAAGCGGGGCGTGTGGTTGTGCCTCCGCGATGGTGAGAACCTCACCCTCTTCGGTGGCGATGCGTGCGGCCTCCTCGGCGAGGCGCTGAGCCTTTCGTCCGCTCGGTTCTTGGTCGCGAACCACAACCACCATCACGGTTGAAATGACGGCCGGGATCATGGCGAACCAAAGTACCTGACGCACGTTGTTGTTGAACGCAGCGAGCAGGCCGAGCGCCAGAATCGGCCCGAGCACGGCACCTAGGGTGTCGGCCGTGCGGTGGAAGCCGATGATGCGACCGCGGTGATCCTTGTGCGAGCCCTGAACCAGCAGGGTGTCTCGCGGTGCCCCTCGGAGACCCTTGCCAAGGCGGTCAGTCAGGCGGCCAACCAGCACAATCGGCCAAGAACCAGCGGCCGCGATGATGAGCTTGCCCAGCGCGGCACCGCCGTAGCCGAGGCCAATCATCATCTTGCGCGGAATGAAGCGGTTTAGCCAGGCGCTCGCCAACTTCATGGTTGCGGCAACGCCCTCGGCCAGGCCTTCGATGATGCCTACGACCGCGGCCGGAGCGCCGAAGATGCCGGTGAGCAGGATTGGCATCAGCGGGTAGAGCATTTCGCTCGCCGCATCCTGCATGAACGAGACCGCCGACAGCGTCCAAACGTTTCGGGTCAGCCAGCGCTGCTTGGTTTGCTTTTGCCCGTTATCTGGAGCTTGGTTGTCTGTCATAAGGCTGCCTGTTCTGGAAGTTTGAGCATTGAGCGAAGCGGGCTAAAGAAGATAAAACTCGTGGACAGCACAACACCGGTTGCGCCTAGCCACATCGTTGGAATCACACCAATGGCACCGCCCAACCATCCGCCAATTAGCGCACCGATAGGCATGACGCCCCAGATGAAGAAGCGGATGGTGGCATTCATGCGGCCAAGGAGTTCCGGTGGACAGATGCGCTGGCGGGCCGAGACCTGGGTGATGTTGTACGTGAGAACGAAGAATGAGTTGACGAATTCGGCACCAATTAGCCACGGGACGTGGGCGCTCGCCGGCAGCAGCGATGTCATCGGAATAGCCAGAATGGCGAGCGAGTACATGAACGAACTGAGCACCACGAGACGACCTTCGCCTACAAGTTTGATGCTCTTACTGCAGACCGCTGCACCGATTAGTCCGCCGACAGCGCCTGCGGAAAACACAAAACCTAGTGTTGCTGGCGCAAGCCCAAGAAGCTTTAGAGCAAACAGTGGAAATAGCGCAAACATGATGTTTCCCGAGAAGTTGCCTGTTGCGGTTGTGAGCAGAATCGTGCGGATGATTTTTTGTTTGCGAACAAACTGAAGGCCTTCTGCAATTTCAATTCGCAATGGACGACGGGCTGCAACAGGAGCCTTTACCTCACCATCCTTGAGGAACGCGAGGGTAACTGCGGAAATGGCAAAACTGATTGCATCCACGAGGATCAGCATCGGTGCCTTGAAAATACCAAGCAAGAAGCCCACTAGCGATGGACCGCCCACGGAGGTGACGCCATGCGAGGTTTCTGTGGCGGAGTTCACCTGGCCGATCTGCTCGCCTTTAAACAGAACTGGGATGAGGCTTTGGCCGGCGACGTCGAAGAACACGGTTGCCAGGCCGACAATGCCGGCCACGACAAAGAGGTTCCACATTTGGAGATGGCCCGAGGCCCAGAGTGCCGGAATTGCGAGGAGTGCGACGAACCTGATTAGGTCGGCGACCAGCATCACTTTGCGCTTGATCCACCGGTCGACCCAGGCACCGGCTATTAGGCCAACCAACAGAAAACAGGCTGTTTCAGCAGCGCTGAGATACCCCAACTGTGCCGAAGTGGCGTTGAGAACCGTGACCGCGAGTACTGGAAGCGCGAGTGCCGAAAACTGACTTCCGAGCATGCTGACGCTTTGTCCGGCCCACAAAAGGCGGAAGCGGCTATCGCGAAATAGGCTCACGCGCGGTTCATTCATCATCGACTCCTACACGGGAAGTCTATGTCTTAGGCTATTCGCGTGAATAACTTTGAACACCACATGGCCCAGTTGGCCGCGCAGGGCTTCACTGTTGAACGCGGCATGCTCATTGGTGGGTTTGCAGACCCTGTTCAGATTGGTGTGCGTTTCACAGGTGAGAACACAGGAGTTAACACTCAGGTGGACACCTACTTGCAGAGCGCGTTCTTCGACGCAGATAAATCTCACGTAAAGCTTGGCGCTGCAACTGAGGTTGCAGGCCCTGAAGGTCTTTACAAAGTCTTGCAAATCCTTTCGTAGAGCCGTTTCCGGCCCGTTTAACCCACGGATGTGGCGCATTTGCAGCCAAGAAATGTAACCGCTTTACAGTAAAACCGTAAACGCTTTCGGTTTTTGAAAACTCTTGCAAATATTGTAAAAATGCGCCGGAAAGCCTGTAATTACGCGGATGTTGGCCGAAATTGCAAAAATATCCCGAGAAGATAACAGGCCGTTGTCAAATCGTTATTGAAAACTTCCCAAAAGCGCTTACAGAGGGATTAGCGTATCTATCGGACTGCTAACAAATGGAAGCAGTTGATCCTCTTCGGAGGGTCTATCGAAAGGGCACGAACTAGCGATGCTAGTTCGAAAACTAGGAGACAAATATGAAGAACGGTATGCGCATTGTTGCCGCAGCCGCTGCAGCATCGCTAGCTGTAGCAGCTTTCGGTGGCGCCGCACACGCTGCCAACAAGACTTTCAACGTCTGGTGGTACGAAAAGGACACCGCGATGGCTGCAACTTGGGCTGACGCACTAAAGGAACTTGGTAAGAACCACAAGGACGTAACCATCAAGTTCCAGCTAAAGACTTGGGACCAGATCCAGAAGGCCGGTAACTCGATTCTCGCATCGAACCAGGCTCCAGACCTAGCCGAGTGGAACAAGGGTAACGCTACCGCTGGTACCGCTTCGAAGGCTGGCCTACTAACCGACCTAGCTCCATACGCTAAGAAGTACGGCTGGAACAGCCTTCTTCCTTCGTCGGCTCGCCTATACGGCCAGTACACCGACGGCATCATGGGCTCGGGCAAGCTATACGGCGTTTCGTCGTACGGTGAGTACGTCTCGATCTTCTACAACAAGGACCTATTCGCAAAGTACAACGTTGCAATTCCTAAGACTCAGGATGAGCTAACTGCTGCACTGGCTACCTTCAAGAAGGCCGGCGTTATCCCTATGGAAATGGGTGGAAACGGTTACCAGATCGTTCACCTTGCATACGCAGAAGCTGTATCGCAGGCTGACCAGAAGTGGGTTAACTCGTTCCAGCTATTCAAGGGTGCTGCTGTAGACCCAACCACCGACAAGAACTGGACCTTCGCTGCTAAGCAGGTTGCTGCTTGGAACAAGGCTGGTTACTTCGAGCCAAACGTATCGGGTGTTGTTCCTGACGACGCTGTTGCTGCATTCCAGCAGGGCCAGTCGGCAATGCTAATGGGTGGTTCATGGCTAGACCAGGGCATGTTCGACAAGGTCACCTCGTTCAAGTACGGTAAGTTCCTGGTTCCAGGTACCCTAACCGTTGGTTCGGCTGGTAACCTCCTCGTCATCCCTTCGAAGTCGAAGAACAAGGACCTAGCTGCAGAGTTCATCAACATGATCCTCAGCAAGAAGTACCAGAACGAACTTGGTAACAAGGGTGGTCTACCACTTCTAGCTGACGCTGCTGCTGTAAAGAACCCTTCGTACGCAATCACCGGTACTGAGTTCGCTCGTGCAGTAAAGAACAACGCACTAGCAATGTACCCAGACTGGCCAGTTGCTGGTTACTACGAAGTCATGCTTGCTGCAGGTACCAAGCTTCTGTCGGACAACGACACTGCTGCTTACCTGAAGACCATCGGTGACTTCTACAACAAGAACAAGGGCTAAAGTTATTTAGCCAAAGTCTCGGGTAACTGAGAAACGCTGTGGCCCGGTGTCCTGAAAAGGGCACCGGGCTTCACAGCCATTACATAGTTTTGCAACAAAGATCCACGAAAGCGAGAAGCGCATGGCAGCTTCAACTGCGGTAGCAGGCAAGCGGAAGAATCACAAAGACGAATCCAAGAAGGCCTATTACTGGTACCTAGTCCCTGGCTTCCTAGCCTTCCTCGTCGTTGTCATGGGGTCATTCTTCTTCAACGTCGTGATGAGCTTCTCCAAGTGGGACGGCTTCTCAAAGCCTGAGTGGATTGGCACTCAGAACTACACCGACCTGTTGAGCGACCCAGACTTTGCAGTCTCGTTCCTCCACGCCGGTGAGTTCATCTTGGCCATGGCCATCATTCCAACTTTCTTGGGCCTCCTGCTCGGAGCCCTGATCTTCGACCTAATCCAGCCGAAGTTCGGTAACGCAATCTCCACCTTCATCCGTGGTGCGCTATTCATGCCTCAGATTGTTCCGCTAACCGTTTCGGGTGTTCTTTGGATCTGGCTACTATCGCCAAACCAGGGTGTTATCAACATGACCCTGAACGCGTGGCACTTGAACGCACTTGCGGTCAACTGGCTAGGAGACGCTCGCTGGGCTCTCATCGCAATCTCGATCATGCTCGTTTGGATCCAGATGGGTTACACCACCGTGATCTTCATCTCGGGTATGAGCCGCCTAGACCCATCGCTAACCGAAGCTGCACAGATTGACGGTGCTGGTTGGTTCCAGCGCTTCCGCGTAATCATCGTGACCCAGCTTGCTCCAGAAATCTCGGTTGTGCTTCTAACCACCACCGTTGCTGCTCTGAAGCTGTTCGGTCCTATCTACGTGATGACCAACGGTGGTCCGGGTAACGCAACCCAGGTACCATCGTCGTTCACCTTCTTTAACTACTTCACCACCTTCAAGATCGGTTACGCATCTGCTGCGTCAACCGTTCTGTCGGTCATCCTGGTAGTTCTCGCAATCGTTATCCAGCGAGTACAGAACCGAGAGGCTAAGTAATCATGACTAGCGCAAACATTCAGAAGCCTTCAGGCTGGGTACGTTTCAAGACTCAGCTTCGTCGTCAGGGCATTGCCAGCTGGGTTGCCCTCGTGGTCATGCTCGCTGTGGCTCTTACTTGGCTCTTCCCTCTATACATGGCGGTCATCAACGCTGTTAAGACTCCGCTCGACTTCATTCAGCACGGGTCGCTGAGCCTGCCTCAGGGAATTCACTTCGACGCAATCATCAAGTTCTCGGAAGACGTGAACTTTGGTGAAAAGGTTTGGAACTCGATCCAGATCTCGTTCTTCATCGCCCTCATCGGAGTTGTCATCTCGTTCCTAAACGCTTACGCGCTGGGTATCGGTAAGGTCAAGGGCCGCATGGTGATTCTTGCAATCTTCATGATTGCCTTCACCATTCCTCAGGAAGGTCTGATCTACCCGCTTTACCAGGCTGCTACCGCGGTAGGTCTCTACGACAGCATCTGGTCGGTAATCATCGTGAATGCGATTCTGATGAGTGCCTTCGGTACCTACATGCTTTCGTCGGTTCTTAGTACCTTCCCAGAAGAGATTCTCGAAGCTGCGAAAATCGACGGTGCAGGTTCGGCTCGCATGCTGTTCAACATCGTCCTTCCAATCATCCGTCCGACCATCATGGTTCTTGCAACCCTGTTCTTCATCTGGTCTTGGAACGACTTCCTGTTCCCACTGGTTCTGTTGCCGTCAAACGACAACCAGACCGTGGCACTGGCACTTGGTGTTACCACCGGTCAGTGGACCAGCGACCCAACCACCAAGGCTGCAGCTGCTCTTGTAGGTCTGCTGCCATCGGTGATCTTCTT
>Ga0228702_1002678_pt1 | contig 9965 bp, 7 predicted proteins | sample McNCre217_Aug_MG_2_FD_178018 | JGI IMG/M metagenome (GOLD analysis project Ga0228702, IMG submission 178018) | Freshwater microbial communities from McNutts Creek, Athens, Georgia, United States - 20-17_Aug_MG | ecosystem: Environmental > Aquatic > Freshwater > Creek | place: USA: Georgia... | reverse complement strand
AAACCAGTGCAGCCCCAAGCTTCCTATTTTAGGCCTCAACCAAGAATTGCAAGAGCTTAATTGGGGAATCTATGTGTAAATCTGCGCCCCAGCTGCTGACATCGGTCTTTTCGCCCAAATAACCGTAAGTCGCAGCCACCGTGGGCATGCCTGCGGCGCGTCCAGCGACGATGTCGCGCTCGTCATCCCCCACGTACAAGCATTGCTCGGGCGCTAAGCGCAAACGACGCGCTGCTTCAAACAAAGGCTCTGGATGCGGTTTGGGGTGCGGTGTGGTGTCGCCACTCACAATCGCCGCGGCCGACTCAAACAAGGGCATGGCTTGAACCAGTGGATCGGTGAAGCGTGCCATTTTGTTGGTCACCACGCCCCAAGCCAAAGATTGGGCTTGCAAAGCCTGAATCAAATCGTGCACACCATCAAACACATACGTGCGCACCGCCATGGCGGCTTCGTAGTTGGCAAAGAATTCTTCGCGCATAGCCATGAAGTCTTGGTGCTCAGGCGTCATGTCAAACGCCACTTTGAGCATGCCACGCGCGCCCGCACCCGCCAAAGGGCGGTACAGCTCGTAGGGCAAAGAGGGCAAGCCACGGTCGATGCGCATTTTGTCTGCGGCAGCACCTAGGTCGGGCGCGCTGTCAATCAGGGTGCCGTCCAAATCGAACAGCACGGCACGAATATCTTGCAGCATCACATCGCCTTTTGCGTGGCAACCAAATAGTTCACGCTGGTGTCGTTGCTCAGCCAGTAACGGCGCGTCAACGGGTTGTATTCCATGCCACGTGTGTGCTGCCAATCCAGCCCTGTCTCACGGCAGTCACGGGCAAGCTCGCTGGGGCGAATGAACTTGGCGTATTCGTGCGTGCCACGCGGCAGCATGTTTAACACATACTCAGCGCCCACAATGGCAAACAAGAACGACTTGGGGTTGCGGTTCAGCGTCGAAAAGAACACATACCCACCTGGCTTCACCAGCTGCGCACAGGCGCGCACGATGGACGCAGGGTCGGGCACGTGCTCCAGCATTTCCATGCAGGTCACCACATCAAAGCTGGCGGGGCGTTCAGCGGCCAACGCCTCGACGCTGACCTCGCGGTACTGGATGTTGGGGGTTTGCGCCTCCAAGGCGTGCAGTTGGGCCACTTTGAGAGATTTGGTCGCCAAGTCAATGCCCAATGCGGTAGCGCCAGAGCGCGCCATGGCATCGGTCAAGATACCCCCGCCACAACCCACGTCGAGGACTTGTTTACCTTGCAAGGGGGCTATGCTGTTGATCCAATCCAAGCGCAAGGGATTGATTTGATGGAGCGGGCGAAATTCGCTTTCAGGATCCCACCAGCGATGGGCCAGATCAGAAAATTTGGCCAATTCGGCCGGGTCGACGTTGGTATGAGCAGTGGTTTGCATCGTGCAATTGTCGTTGATACGGGAAATGAAAGCCCCAAAACAAAACCCCGCCATGGCGGGGTTTTGTCAGGAGATCAGTGAAGATCAGTTAGCGCGTGTGCCAACCACTTCGATCTCAACGCGACGGTTTTTAGCGCGACCTTCTTTGGTCTTGTTGTCAGCCACGGGCTGCTTCTCGCCTTTGCCTTCGGTGTAGATGCGGTTCTTTTCAATGCCCTTAGACACCAAATAAGCCTTCACAGACTCAGCACGACGCACCGACAATTTTTGGTTGTAAGCATCAGTGCCCACAGAGTCAGTGTGACCCACAGCAATGATCACTTCCAAGTTGATGCCTTTGACTTTACCAACCAAGTCGTCCAACTTGGCTTTGCCAGCGGGCTTCAACACAGACTTGTCAAAGTCGAAGAACGCGTCAGCTGCGTAAGTCACTTTGGCAGCGGCTGGTGTGGGAGCGGGAGCTGGTGCAGGTGCTGGTGCGGCTTTAGCAGCAACAGGAGCAGCAACAGCGCCGCAACCTGGGGCAGCAGTCGCAGGTGTCCAGCTCGCATCGCGCCAGCAATCGCCAGAGGCGTTTTTCCAGACATCGCCGGAAGCGTTACGCCAGTTGTCAACGTTTTGAGCAACAGCAGCGGTTGCCAATGCAGCAGTAGCAACCAAAGCTGCCAAATTCTTCAAGTTTTTCATGATTCACCTCTGAGGGATTTAAAAGCCGCAGACCACGCTGCGATTCAAGGCATTCAAGGTGCAAACACCATAACGCTGGATTTATTGTGCCATATCTATTTAGTGCTACCTCCAAGTGCTGATGCGCAGAGCGAATCAATGTGGCAGGTGTTGCAAGTGAGCCACAACTAGCGAGCACCAAGAAAAGCCTAAAATGATCGGTTTTCCCGCTTTACGGCCTCTTTCATGACCCAGTTCGCCAAAGAAACCCTGCCCATCAGCCTAGAAGAGGAGATGCGCCGCAGCTACCTAGATTACGCCATGAGCGTGATTGTGGGTCGCGCCCTCCCCGATGCGCGCGACGGCTTGAAGCCTGTGCACCGCCGCGTCCTGTTCGCGATGCACGAGCTCAACAACGACTGGAACCGTCCTTACAAGAAGTCCGCCCGTATCGTGGGTGATGTGATTGGTAAATACCACCCCCACGGCGACAGCGCGGTGTACGACACCATTGTTCGCATGGCGCAAGACTTTTCGCTGCGCCACATGCTGGTGGACGGCCAAGGCAACTTCGGCTCGGTCGACGGCGACAACGCAGCGGCCATGCGTTACACGGAAATCCGTTTGTCAAAAATCGCGCACGAGATGCTCAGCGACATTGACAAAGAAACCGTCGATTTCGGCCCCAACTATGACGGCTCCGAGAAAGAACCGCTGGTTTTACCCAGCCGCATCCCGAACTTGCTGGTCAACGGCTCCTCTGGCATTGCCGTCGGTATGGCCACCAACATCCCACCTCACAACTTGAACGAAGTGGTGGACGCGTGCTTGCACATGCTGCGCCACCCCGAGGCCACCATCGACGAGTTGATGGAAATCATTCCTGCGCCCGACTTTCCGACCGCTGGCATTATTTATGGCATGAGCGGCGTCAAAGACGGCTACCGCACAGGCCGTGGCCGTGTGGTCATGCGCGCCAAGTGCCACTTTGAAGACATCGACAAAGGCCAGCGCCAGTCCATCATCGTGGACGAGCTGCCTTACCAAGTGAACAAAAAGACCTTGCAAGAACGCATGGCCGAGCTGGTTCACGAGAAAAAAATTGAAGACATCAGCCACATCCAAGACGAATCCGACAAATCGGGCATGCGTTTGGTGATTGAACTCAAGCGCGGTGCTGTGCCTGAAGTAGTGCTGAACAACCTCTACAAACAAACCCAGCTGCAAGATACCTTTGGTATCAACATGGTGGCGCTGATTGACGGTCAACCCAAGCTGTGTAACCTGAAAGACCTGATTGCGGTGTTTTTGGGTCACCGCCGCGAAGTGGTTACCCGCCGCACTGTCTTTACCTTGCGCAAAGCCCGCGAACGTGGCCACGTGCTGGAAGGTTTGGCGGTGGCTTTGGCCAACATCGACGAATTCATCCGCATCATCCGCAACGCGCCTACGCCCCCCGTGGCCAAGGCCGAGCTGATGACCAAGTCATGGGACAGCCAGCTGGTGCGCGAAATGCTCACCCGCAGCCGCGCAGACGGTGGCATCATCAATGCCGACGACTACCGACCTGATGGTTTGGAAAAAGAATTCGGCATGGGCAGCAACGGCCTGTACCGCCTGAGCGACACCCAAGCGCAAGAAATTTTGCAGATGCGTCTGCAACGCTTGACGGGCCTCGAACAAGACAAGATCGTCAACGAATACAAAGACGTGATGGCCGAAATCGACGACTTGCTCGACATCTTGGCCAAACCTGAGCGTGTGTCCACCATCATCGGCGACGAGTTGACCGTGGTGAAAAACGAGTTCGGCCAAAGCAAACTCGGCGCACGCCGCAGCGTGATTGAGCACAACGCCCAAGATCTGGCCACCGAAGACTTGATCACCCCCACCGACATGGTGGTGACCTTGAGCCACAGCGGCTACATCAAGAGCCAACCTTTGTCTGAATACCGGGCACAAAAACGCGGCGGCCGCGGCAAACAAGCCACAGCGACCAAAGAGGACGATTGGATCGATCAGCTCTTCATCGCCAACACCCACGACTACATCTTGTGCTTCTCCAACCGTGGCCGTTTGTATTGGCTCAAGGTGTGGGAAGTGCCAGCCGGGTCACGCGGCTCACGCGGTCGCCCCATCGTCAACATGTTCCCGCTTGCTGAAGGCGAAAAAATCAACGTTGTCTTGGCCCTCACAGGCGAAGCCCGCACCTTCCCTGAAGACCAGTTTGTGTTCATGGCAACGTCCATGGGTACGGTCAAAAAGACATCGCTGGACGAATTCAACAACCCGCGCAAAGGCGGCATCATCGCCGTCAACTTGGACGACGGCGACTTCCTTGTTGGCGCTGCTCTGACCGACGGCAAGCACGATGTGATGCTGTTCAGCGACGGCGGCAAAGCCGTGCGCTTTGACGAAAACGATGTGCGCCCCTTGGGCCGTAGCGCGCGTGGCGTGCGCGGCATGATGATCGAAGACGGCCAAAGCGTGATCGCCATGCTGGTCGCCGAACAAGAAGACCCCAACGCACCGGCCGACACCGTGCGTGCCAGCGTGCTGACTGCCACTGAAAACGGCTACGGCAAGCGCACCAGCATCTCTGAATACACCCGCCACGGCCGTGGCACCAAGGGCATGATTGCCATCCAGCAATCCGAGCGCAACGGCAAAGTCGTCGCAGCCACCCTGGTGCAAGCTGAAGACGAAATCATGCTCATCACCGACACGGGTGTGCTGGTTCGCACCCGGGTATCTGAAATTCGCGAACTCGGCCGCGCCACACAAGGCGTGACCTTGATCGGTTTGGACGAAGGCGCCAAGCTCAGCGGTTTGCAACGCATTGTTGAAAACGATGCGGCCATGCAAGGTGACGCTGAATCAGACGGCGCAGCGGATTCAACCGATACCCCCAGCGAAGACTGAGCGCCTATGAGCACACGTCCGTACAATTTTTCGGCGGGCCCAGCGGCGATGCCGCTGGAGGTGCTTGAGCAAGCTGCCGCCGAAATGACGAATTGGAATGGCAGCGGCATGGGCGTGATGGAGATGAGCCATCGCGGCAAAGAGTTTGTGTCGATCTACGAGCAAGCCGAAGCCGATCTGCGCGAATTGCTGGCAGTTCCCAGTCATTTCAAGATCTTGTTCATGCAAGGCGGCGGCATTGCTGAAAACGCCATCGTCCCAATGAACCTGTCGCGCGGTGAAACAGTTGACGTGGTCGTCACCGGCAGCTGGAGCGAAAAATCGTTCAAAGAAGCTGGCAAATACTGCACACCCCACTTGGCAGCCACCGCAGCTGAAAGCCACTTCACCACCCTGCCCCTGCCTGCGCAATGGCAGCTCAGCAAGGGGGCGCAGTATGTGCACATCTGCACCAATGAAACCATCCACGGCGTGGAGTTTCACAGCCTGCCTGACCTGAAAGCCTTGGGCTCTGACGCGCCGCTGGTGATCGATTTTTCGTCGCACGTGCTTTCGCGCAGCGTGGATTGGGCTCGAGTCGGCGTGGCCTTTGGTGGCGCCCAAAAGAACATTGGCCCAGCGGGTGTGACGCTGGTCGTTGTGCGTGAAGACTTGTTGGGCAACGCCCTCAAGATTTGCCCCAGCGCGTTTAACTACAAAACCGTAGCCGACAACGGCTCGATGTACAACACACCGCCCACCTACAGCATCTACATGGCAGGCCTGACCTTCCAATGGCTCAAACGCCAAGGCGGTGTCGCCGCGATGGCGCAACGCAACATCGCCAAGGCCAAGCTGCTGTATGACTTTTTGGACAGCTCCAGCTTCTACAGCAACAAGGTCGCACACGACTGCCGCTCACGCATGAATGTGCCCTTCTTCTTGGCCGACGAATCACGCAACGACGCGTTTTTGGCCGGTGCCAAAGCCGCAGGTTTGCTGCAACTCAAAGGCCACAAATCGGTCGGCGGCATGCGCGCCAGTATCTACAACGCCATGCCCATCGAGGGCGTGCAAGCGCTGGTGGACTACCTGCGCGCGTTCGAGAAAACACAGGCTTGATTGATCACTTGAAAGAGCAACACAGCCATGAGCCAACAACCCATTCAGTCTGACGCCTTGGCCGCCTTGCGCGTGCAAATCGATGCGCTCGACAAACAGCTGCTGCAGTTGGTCAACGACCGTGCCAAAGTGGCGGAGCAAGTCGGTGAAATCAAACGCGCCGAAGGCTCGCCGTTCTTTCGCCCTGACCGCGTAGCCCAAGTGATCGACAAAATCACCCAAGCCAACCCGGGTCCGCTGAAAAATGAACACATTGCATCGATCTGGCGCGAAATCATGTCGGCCTGTTTGGCCCTCGAAGCGCCGCAACGCGTCGCTGTGCTCGGCCCCCAAGGCACGTTTTGCGAACAGGCCGCGATTGAGTTTTTTGGCAGCGCCGCCAACCTGATTTACTGCGCCAACTTTGACGAAGTCTTTCACGCCACCGCCGCAGGCACCGCCCAATACGGCGTGGTCGGCATGGAAAACTCCACCGAAGGTGTGGTGGCACGCTCACTCGATTTGTTCTTGCGCTCGCCCGTGCATGTAGTGGGCGAAGTCAGCTTGCTGGTGCGCCACAACCTGCTGCGCCAAGCCAACTCAGATGCAGGCATTGAAGTGGTCATGGCGCATCCCCAAGCCTTGGCCCAGTGCCAAGGTTGGTTGTCGCAACACCTGCCGCACGTTGAACGTCGTGCTGTCGCCAGCAACGCCGAAGGCGCGCGCTTGGCGGCTAGCAATCCCGCTTGGGCAGCTTTGGCCAGTGAACGTGCGGCCAGTCAGTTTGGCTTGCACATCGTGCACCACGCCATCCAAGACGAGGCCTACAACCGCACACGCTTTGCGGTCATTGCGCTACCTCAGACCTTGGCCACGCCGCCGGCATCAGGCCACGATTGCACCAGCTTGGTGGTGTCGGTGCCCAATCGACCCGGTGCTGTGCATGACTTGTTGGTTCCGCTCAAAAACAACGGCGTGTCGATGACGCGCTTTGAGTCGCGCCCCGCCAAATCAGGCCAGTGGGAGTATTACTTCTACATCGACATCCAAGGCCACATCAGCCAGCCCCATGTGGCGGCGGCACTGCAAGAGCTGCAAGGCTTGTGCGCCTTCTACAAGGTCTTGGGTTCTTACCCCGTTTCTGAGTGACCACGGCATGAAGTTCCAAAGGCTTGCCCTCATTGGCTGTGGCCTGATGGGCGGCTCATTTGCGCTCGCCTTGCGCGAAGCTGGGTTGGTGCAAACCATCGCGGGCTTCAGTGCTTCCGAAAAAACTCGCCAGCGTGCGCTTGAACTTCAGGTCATCGACCAAGCGTGCGCCAGCGTGGCTGAGGCCGTACAAGGTGCGGATCTGGTGTTGCTGGCTGTGCCCGTAGGTGCCATGCACGCCAGCTTTGCTGCCATGCGTGAGGTCTTGCAGCCCAATGCCTTGCTGATGGATGTGGGCTCGACCAAATGCGATGTGATCGCTGCGGCCCAAGACACCCTGGGCGAACGCTTGTCGTGCTTTGTGCCCGCGCATCCGATTGCAGGCAAAGAAGTGGCGGGCATTGAACACGCCGAAAGCGCCTTGTACAAAGAACGCCGCACCATCCTCACGCCTTTGCCTAAAACCGGCATTCACCGCTTGCAAACCGCACACGATGTGTGGACCGCCATTGGCAGCCACGTCAGCACCATGACGCCCGCAGCGCATGACACCACCTTTGCGGCCGTCAGTCATTTGCCTCACTTGCTGGCTTTTGCCACGGTGAACGGCTTGGTGACACAACGCAAAGGCGCCGAGTTTTTGGAAATGGCAGGCCCCGGTTTTCGAGACTTCTCACGCATTGCCGCCAGCGACGCGGCAGTGTGGCGCGACATTCTGAGTGCCAACTACGCCGAAGTTCTCACTCAAATCACCCACTTTCGTTCCGCGCTCGATCAGTTTGAAACCGCCTTGAGAATTGGCGACAACCAAGCGCTGCAAGAACTCATTCAACAAGCCAGCGACGTGCGCTCGGCTTGGACACTGCAAGCGGGCAATGCATGCAACACCGCTTCTGAAGACTAAACCCCATGTTCTCCACCGCCTTCCTCGACCTCCCACCGCTGCAAGGCGCGTCTGGCACCGTCACCCTGCCCGGCTCCAAAAGTATTTCCAACCGCGTGTTGCTGTTGTCGGCTTTGTGCCAAGGCACGACCGTGGTCCACGACTTGCTGGACTCCGACGACACCCGCGTGATGCTGGCCGCGCTGCGCCAACTCGGTTGCGGGGTGGACGTGCAAGGCACCACCGTCACCATCACGGGGCTAGGTGGTCGCGCTTGGCCCACTGACGCGATTGAATTTTTCATGGGCAACGCAGGCACGGCTATGCGCCCACTCACTGCTGCGCTGGCTGTGCACGGGGGTGACTTCACCCTCAAAGGCGTGCCGCGCATGCACGAGCGCCCGATTGGCGACTTGGTCGACGCGCTGCGCGAATTGGGTTGCGCGATTGACTACCTCGGCAACGAAGGCTTTCCACCGTTGCGCGTGCGTCAGCCCACACTGAAACTCGACCAACCGATTCCCGTGCGCGGCGATGTGTCCAGCCAGTTCCTCACCGCCTTGTTGATGGCCCTGCCCTTGGCGGCACAAGATCGTGCCATCACCATCGAGGTGGTGGGCGAGCTCATCAGCAAACCCTACATTGAAATCACGCTCAACCTGTTGGCACGCTACGGCATCGCCGTGGAGCGCCAAGGCTGGCAACGTTTTGTGATTCCCGCAGGCAGCCGCTACCAGTCGCCCGGCAGCATCCACGTCGAGGCGGATGCCTCATCGGCGAGCTACTTCATCGCCTTGGGTGCCCTCGCTGAAGGTGACGGCATCCGCATTCAAGGCGTGGGCGCAGACTCCATCCAAGGCGACATCCGCTTCATGGATGCCGCCGCACAAATGGGCGCCAAGATCACCAGCGGCCCCAACTGGCTCGAAATTCAGCGCGGCGCGTGGCCGCTCAAAGGCATCACGCTCGACTGCAACCACATTCCCGATGCGGCCATGACCTTGGCCGTCATGGCGCTGTACGCCGACAGCCCCACCACGCTGCGCAACATCGCCAGCTGGCGTGTCAAAGAAACTGACCGCATTGCCGCCATGGCCTCCGAATGCCGCAAGCTCGGCGCCACAGTTGAAGAAGGTCCAGACTGGATCACGGTTCATCCCTTGCCCAATGGCCAACACACAAATGCCTTGGCGCAAGGCCAATGGCAAGCAGCCAGCATCCACACCTACGACGACCACCGCGTCGCCATGTGTTTCTCACTTGCAGCTTTCAATGCCGATCACGTGTCCGTGCGCATCGAAGACCCCAAGTGCGTGGCCAAAACCTTTCCCGACTACTTCGAGGCTTTGTTCTCGGTGGCGCATGCCAAGACGCAAGACGTTCCCGTCATTTGCATCGACGGCCCCACCGCCTCGGGCAAGGGCACTTTGGCCAGCCGCGTAGCCCAAGCCTTGGGCTACCACTACCTCGACTCAGGTGCGCTCTACCGGGTCACGGCCTATGCCGCTTTGAAAGCGGGCCTGTCGCTAGAAACCCACGATGAAGCTCATATTGCCGACCTCGCCCGCACCCTGCCCGTGCGCTTTGAAGGCGAGTCCGTGTGGCTCGGTGCCGAAGACGTGAGCGACGCCATTCGCACCGAGCAAGCCGGCATGAATGCTTCTAAAGTGTCTGTTTTACCGTCGGTTCGTACTGCTTTGGTGGCGCTGCAACACAGTTTCCAGCGCTTGCCTGGCCTCTTGGCCGATGGCCGCGACATGGGCACAGTGATCTTTCCCCATGCGCCTTTGAAGGTGTTTTTGACCGCCAGCGCCGCCCAGCGCGCCGAACGTCGTCATAAGCAATTGATTTCAAA
>Ga0228702_1002672_pt1 | contig 9976 bp, 10 predicted proteins | sample McNCre217_Aug_MG_2_FD_178018 | JGI IMG/M metagenome (GOLD analysis project Ga0228702, IMG submission 178018) | Freshwater microbial communities from McNutts Creek, Athens, Georgia, United States - 20-17_Aug_MG | ecosystem: Environmental > Aquatic > Freshwater > Creek | place: USA: Georgia... | reverse complement strand
TCTTCGGCCAGCTCGGCACCGGGGCGCAGGCGGGCGAAGGGGCCAACGGTTGCCCCGCGCGAGATATGGCAGCCTTCAAGGTGGCAAAAGCCCTTGATCTCGGCCCCGGATTCGATGGTGACGGCGGGGCCGAACAGCACATTCGGGCCGATGATGGCGTCGCGGCCGATGTGGGTATCAAGCGCGAAGAACACGGTTTCGGGGGCAGTCAGGGTGACGCCGTTTTCAAGGGCTTCGGCGCGGGCGCGGGCCTGAAAGGCGGCTTCGGCTTCGGCCAGTTGTGCGCGGGTGTTGATGCCCAGGGTTTCGGATTCTTCGCAGGTGACAACACCGGCGGACAGGCCTTGGGCGCGGGCGATTTCGATGATGTCGGTCAGGTAGAATTCTTCTGCGGCATTGGCGTTGCCGACCTTCGACACCAGATCGAACAACGTTTTAGCTGATGCACAGATTACGCCAGAATTACAAAGGGTTATTGCGCGTTCTTCATCTGTTGCGTCTTTGTATTCAACGATGCGCTGCAGGTCTTCGCCGGTGGCAATCAGGCGGCCATAGCGGCCCGGATCGCGGGCCTGAAACCCCAGCACCACGACGGCGTGGCGGGCGCGGGCATCGAGCATCGCTTGCAAGGTTTCGGGGCGCACGAATGGGGTGTCGCCGTAAAGCACGATGGCGTCACCGGGTGCCTCGGCCAGCAGCGGTGCGGCTTGTGCGACAGCGTGGGCGGTGCCCAATTGCGGGTCTTGCACCACGGCTTCGCAGGCTTCATCGAAGGCTTGCGCTGACTTTGCAACCTCTGCCGCGCCATGGCCGGTGACGACGACGATACGCGACGGATCAAGGCTGCGGCCAGCGGCAAGAGCGTGGTGCAACAGCGGGGCAGCCGCGACGTGATGCAACACTTTGGGCAGGTCGGAGTTCATCCGGGTGCCCATGCCCGCAGCCAAAACGATCAATGATACCGACATACTGCCTCTTCCTTTTCTTTGGTCCCCGTTTTAACCGGGAAGCGCAGGGCCGCAAGGGGCTGGTTTTCACGCAAGGTTACAGAATGCGAACAGGGCTTGGCACGGTTGTTTTCGATCTGGATGGCACGCTGGCGGATACCAGCGCCGATCTGCTGGCGGCGGCGAACAGTTGCTTTGAGCAGTTGGGCCACGGTGCTGTGCTGGATGGTGGCGATACGCTGGTGGCGTTTCACGGCGGGCGGGCGATGCTGCGGGCGGGGTTTGACCGTTTGGGCGTGGCTTACGCCGAAAGCGACATCAATCGCGAATATCCGCGCTTGCTGGCGGCCTATGCCGAGGGCATCGACACCCATACGCGGCTTTATCCGGGGGCGGTGGCGGCGGTTGAAGCCCTGCGGCGGGCTGGGTTTGCGACGGCGATCTGCACCAACAAGCCCGAAGCTTTGGCGGTAGAGCTGGTGCGCCGCTTGGGCGTCACCGATTTGTTTGGGGCGCTGGTCGGGGCGGATACTTTGCCCACTCGCAAGCCTGACCCTGCGCCTTATCTGGAGGCGGTGCGGCGGGTGGGCGGCGCGGTGGCGCGGTCGATGTTGATCGGTGATACCGAAACCGACCGTAAGACCGGGCTTGCGGTGGGAGTGCCGGTGGCCTTGGTGACCTTTGGTCCCGAAGGGCAGGGCGTTGCGCGGTTGCAGCCCGAAGCGTTGCTGGACAGCTTTGACGATCTGCCGGCGCTGGCGGCGCGGCTGCTGGTTTGACAGTCGGGTCAAGGCAGGCTTAGGCTTTGGCGATGAAACAAATTGCGCCCTCGAACCATGCCGTTACGTTTGTGTTGCTGTCTGTGTTGTTGGACATGGTCGGCTTTGGATTGATTATTCCGGTGTTGCCGGGGCTGATCGAAGATGTGGGCGGTGTGGGGCTATCGCAGGCGTCGGTGATTGGCGGCTGGATGTTCTTTGCGTTTTCGGTGGCGCAATTCGCGTTTAGCCCGCTGATGGGCAACCTTTCGGATCGCTTTGGCCGCAGGCCACTGTTGTTGCTGGCGATTGCCGGTTTGGGCGCGGATTATCTGCTGCAGGCATTTGCGCCCGATTTGATCTGGTTGTTTGTCGGGCGGGCGATTGCGGGGTTTTGCGGGTCTAGCTGGATCATCGCCAATGCCTATCTGACCGATGTGACGCCGCCGGAAGATCGCGGGCGTGTGTTTGGTTTGATGGGGGCGGCCTTTGGCGCGGGTTTTGTGATCGGGCCTGCGATTGGCGGCTTGCTGGGCGAATTTGGCCCGCGGGTGCCGTTCTTTGTGGCTGCCGCGGTGTCGGTGTTGAACTTTTGCTATGGCTATTTCGTGCTGCCAGAGACGTTGGCGCCGCAAAACCGCCGCGCTTTTAGTCTTGCAAGGTCAAACCCGTTTGGCGCGTTTCGGGTGTTCCGACAGTATAAAGGCGTGTTGCCGATGTGCGCGGTGCTGTTCGTGTTTTTCTTTTCCACCAGCGTTTATCCCGCGATCTGGCCGTTTTGGGGCATGGCAAAGTTTGGCTGGAGCGCGTCGATGGTGGGGCTGTCGCTTGCGGTGTTTGGCGTGGTGATGGCGGCATTTCAGGGCGGGCTGACCGGGCCTGGGGTGAAGGCCTTTGGCGAAAATGGCATGGTGATCATCGGGCTTGTGGCGTCGCTGATTGCGGCGGCGGGCTATGGGTTGGCTGGGTCTTTGGGGGTGGTTGTGGTGCTGATGGTGGTGCATGGGCCGGAAGGGTTTATTCATCCGATGCTGACCGCCAAGATGACCCACGCGGTGCCTGATGATGCGCAGGGCGAATTGCAGGGCGGGATTTCTGCGGTGATGAATGTGGCGATGTTGGCGGGGACTGTGTTCTTCAGCCAGATCTTTGGCTATTTCATGGCCGAAGGGTCGATCAAATCGCCAGATGTCGGGTTCTTTCTGGCGGCGTTGGGGATCGGGTTTGCATTGGTGTTATACGTGGCCTTCGTGCCGCGCGAGGAGAAGAAACTGTGACGCAGGAACGCTTTACCGGCAGCTTTACCCAGCAAGAGCCTATTCCCGAAGCGGGAATAGAGGCGGCGCTGGCGGTGCTGCGGCATGGGCGGCTGCACCGCTATAATACGGCCCCCGGCGAGGTTGCGGAAACGGCTCTGCTGGAAGAAGAATTTGCGGCCTTGACCGGGGCGAAATACTGCCTTGCGGTCGCGTCGGGCGGCTATGCCTTGGGGTGTGCGTTGCGCGCGGTGGGGGTGAAGGCCGGCGATCCGGTGCTGACCAACGCCTTTACCTTGGCACCGGTGCCGGGGGCGATTGCCAGCGTTGGTGCGCAGCCGATCTTTGTCGATGTGACCGAAGATCTGGTGCTGGATTTTGCCGATCTGGCCGCCAAGGCCAAGGCGACCGGTGCGCGGGTGCTGATGCTGAGCCATATGCGCGGGCATCTGTGCGACATGGAGGCGCTGGTGGCGCTGTGTGATGATCTGGGGGTGCAGATCATTGAAGATTGCGCGCATACCATGGGGGCGGCGTGGAAGGGCGTGGCTTCGGGGCGGCAGGGCGTGGTGGGCTGCTATTCGATGCAGACCTACAAGCATGTCAACGCGGGCGAGGGTGGCTTTCTGATTTCGGACGATGCCGAGGTGATGGCGCGGGCGGTGATCCTGTCGGGGTCTTACATGCTTTACGGCGCGCATCGGGCGGCACCGCCGAAAGAGGTGTTCGAGCGGGTGAAGTTTGACACGCCGAACGTGTCGGGGCGGATGGACAACCTGCGCGCGGCGATCTTGCGGCCACAATTGGCGCTGCTTCCGGAACGGGTGGCGCGTTGGGAGGCGCTGTATCGGGCGTTGGAGGCGGGGCTGCGCGGAATTCCGGGCCTGCGTCTGGTGGAGCGGCCCGAGGAGGAAACCTTTGTCGGATCGTCGTTCCAGTTCCTGTTGCCGGGGTGGAGCGCGGCGCGGGTTGGCGCGTTTTTAAGCCGCACCCTGGCGCGCGGGGTTGAACTGAAATGGTTTGGTGCCGATCAGCCGGTGGCCTTTACCTCGCGCTATGACCATTGGCGCTATGCTGCGGCGCAAAGCCTGCCACAGACCGACCGGATTTTGGCGGGGCTGGTGGATATGCGGGTGCCGCTGACCTTTAACGTGGAAGATTGCGCGCAGATTGCCCGTATCATCCGCGCCGAAGCCTTGGTGGTGGGGCAGGGGCCAGAGCCGGAGGCTGCGGCGCTGCCGGTCATTCAGTGAGGGGTAGGGCCAATCTGGTTGCCTATATCGGGCTGACCCTGCTTGCGATGCTTGCACTGGCCGAGCGCATTGCGCCCTATCGCGGCGCGGTTGCGGCTTGCACGCCGGGCTATGTCTATGATGGCGATACGGTGGAAATGCGCTGTGACGGCACGCTGTTGCGGGCGCGGCTGTTGGGGTTTGATGCGCCAGAGGCCAGCGCGCCGAAATGCGCCAGCGAAGCCGTGTGGGCGGCGCGGGCAACGGCGCGGTTGCGCGAATTGTTGCAGGGGCCAAAGGTGGCGATTTACCGCCACGGCCGCGACAAATACCGCCGCGAGCTGGTGCAGATCACCGTGGCGGGTCGCGATGTGGCGGAAGTGATGATCGCCGAAGGGCTGGCTGTGGCCTATGCGGGCGGCAAGCGCCGGTCATGGTGCGGTGGCCAGTAAGATGACGCGGGCAGTAAGGCGGGCGCTAGGGTTTCGCGCCCGAATTATACAGCGGCACGGTCGAAATTGACATTTTCGCCGACCCGTCGGTGACTTCGGTGGCGTGGGTCAGATAGACCAGCACCTGATTTTTCTGATCGAAGATCCGCGTCACCACCAGCGATTTGAACACCAAGGAGCGGCTTTCGGAAAACACCGACTCGCCGCTTTCCGACAGGTCGATGGCGCCGATCTTGATCGGGCCGGTCTGGCGGCAGGCGATCGAGGCGTTGGACGGGTCTTCGAACCAGTTGCCTTTCGACAAGCGGTCCCACATCGAGCGTTCGAAATACGAGATGTGGCAGGTGACGCCTTCGACCTTTGGGTCGGGGATGGCTTCGATGATGATATCGTTGCCGACCCAATCGACGCCGACACGGCCGATCTCTTCGGCGCTTGCGGGCTGTAATGGGGCGAAAGACAGCAGGGCAAGGGCGGCGGCAAGGGCAAAGCGCATGGCGGGGCTTTCTGCGGCAAGGGGCGATGTTTCTAGGCGTAACATTGGGGGCGGGTGGCGGATCTGCAAGGGCGGTGGCGGGAAAATCGCGCGGGCGCGACTCGGCCCGGTGATCCAAAGCGGCTTGGCGCCGTGGCTTTTGTGGTATGTGATGGCATACATTCTTGAAAACCCTATGCAGTAAGGCCATCTTTTCGCGTTGGCTTTGGTTGACCCCGCACGGGGGGCAGAGTAAACGAGGGCGCAAGAGTGCAAGCGGTTTTCGCCGCTGCTGATCAGTCGCCAGCCGAAGGAGTCTCTCGTGGACCAACTTCTCCGTGAGTATCTGCCGATTCTCGTTCTTCTTGCTATTGCTGCGGGTCTTGGCCTTGTGCTGATCCTTGCGGCAGCCATCATCGCCGTGCGCAACCCTGATCCGGAAAAAGTTTCGGCTTATGAGTGCGGTTTCAACGCCTTTGATGACGCGCGGATGAAGTTCGATGTGCGGTTCTACCTTGTGTCGATCCTGTTCATCATTTTCGACCTTGAGGTTGCGTTCCTGTTCCCATGGGCAGTGGCGTTCAAAGACATCTCGATGTTGGGTTTCTGGTCGATGATGGTGTTCTTGGGCGTGCTGACGGTGGGCTTTGCCTATGAGTGGAAAAAGGGAGCGCTGGAATGGGCGTGATGACTGGGGCCAATACGGCCGGGCCTGACCGCGAGGTTGCCACCCAAGCCCTGAACCGCGAGTTGCAGGACAAGGGCTTTCTGCTGACCACGACGGAAGACATCATCAACTGGGCTCGCAACGGGTCTTTGCACTGGATGACCTTTGGTCTGGCCTGCTGCGCTGTCGAGATGATGCACACCTCGATGCCGCGCTATGACCTTGAGCGGTTTGGCACAGCACCGCGCGCGTCTCCGCGCCAGTCTGACCTGATGATCGTGGCCGGCACCTTGACCAATAAGATGGCCCCGGCGCTGCGCAAGGTTTACGACCAGATGCCAGAGCCGCGCTATGTGATCTCGATGGGGTCCTGCGCCAATGGCGGTGGCTACTATCACTACAGCTATTCGGTGGTGCGTGGCTGTGACCGGATCGTGCCGGTTGACATCTATGTGCCGGGCTGCCCGCCCACAGCCGAAGCGCTGCTTTACGGTATCTTGCAGTTGCAGCGGAAAATCCGCCGCACCGGCACGCTGGTTCGCTGAGGGGCTATGATGACTGATCTGACCCAATTGGCCGCCGATCTGGCCGCGCGCAAAGCCGATGCGGTGCTGGGCACCGAGATTGCTTTTGACGAACTGAATGTCACCGTGGCGCTGCCGCATCTGGTGGATTTCATTGCGTTTCTGAAATCTGATCCGGCCTGCAAGTTTTCGTCGTTGGTGGATATCACGGCGGTGGACTACCCGGAACGGGTGCAACGCTTTGACGTGGTTTACCATTTCCTGTCGATGTACACCAACGCCCGTATCCGGGTGAAAGTGGCGGTTGGCGAAGAAGATATGGTGCCGTCGATCCACACCATTCATCCGTCGGCCAACTGGTTCGAACGCGAAGTGTTCGACATGTTCGGCATTCTGTTTTCGGGCCACCCCGACCTGCGCCGGATTTTGACCGACTATGGCTTCCGCGGCCATCCGCTGCGCAAGGACTTCCCGACCACCGGCTATACCGAAGTTCGCTATGACGAAGCGCAAAAGCGCGTGGTCTATGAGCCGGTGAAGCTGACGCAGGAATATCGGCAGTTCGATTTCCTGAGCCCTTGGGAAAGCGCGAAATACATCCTTCCGGGTGACGAGAAGAAGGCCTGATCTTGAACCGCGAGCCGACATTTCTGTTTTGCGTGGGTGCCACGAAAGCCGGGACTTCCTGGCTTTACGAGCATCTTTACGCGCATCCAGAATGCCGTTTTCGCACGATCAAAGAGCTGCAGTACTTCACGATGACCGAAACCGTGCATTTCGACAACGCGCTGGCGCGCGGGCAGGCAGAGATTGCCAGCCTGAAAGACCAAGCTGGCGACGGCTGGGCGGCGCGGCGTTTGGCGGATTTGCGGGCGTGGCAAAAGGTGCTGCGGCTGCGCAAGGTTGATCTGGACGCCTATCGCGGTTTCCTGACCGAAGGTGCGACTGACAAGCGTTTGGTGGGCGATGTGACGCCAGCCTATGCGCTGATGCCAGAGGCACGGCTGCGCGGCCTGTCGGCTGTGGGCGCGGATGTGCGGGTTGTTTACCTGATGCGCGACCCGTTGGCGCGGCTGTGGAGCCATGTGCGGATGATCGCGGCGCGGTCGGGGGCGGCGGATTTCGCGGCGGCTTGCACTGGGCAGCTGTCGCGCATCTTGTCGGGTGATCTGGCGGGCGAAGGCCAAGGCATTGTAGCGCGCGGCGATTACAAAGCCATCTTGCCAAAGCTGGCGCGGGCGTTCGATCCGGCCAAGCTGTTTGTGCAATTCTATGAAGAGCTGCTGAGCCTGCCCGGTGTGGCGCGGCTTTCGGCTTTCCTTGGTCTGACGCCCGCTGCGGCGGCGCTGGATCGCAAAGTTCACGCGGGCAAATCTTTGGCCTTTCCGGCTGCGCTGAAGGCGCGGGCGTTGGCCTTTTTGCGCCCGCAGTATGACTATGTCGCGAGCCAATACGGTGGGCTTCCCGCCCAATGGCAAGCCAATATGGAAGAGGGTTTCGCATGATGGACGGCGATATTCGTCAGAACACTTACGATGACGGCTCTGCCGACGCCCTTACCGGCGAACAGCGCATCCGTAATTTCAACATCAACTTCGGGCCGCAGCACCCTGCGGCGCACGGTGTGTTGCGTCTGGTGTTGGAACTGGACGGCGAGATCGTGGAACGCTGCGATCCGCATATCGGCTTGCTGCACCGTGGCACCGAAAAGCTGATGGAAAGCCGCACCTATCTGCAGAACCTGCCGTATTTCGACCGGCTGGATTATGTGGCGCCGATGAACCAGGAACATGCTTGGTGCTTGGCGATTGAAAAGTTGACCGGCACCGTGGTGCCGCGCCGCGCGCAGTTGATCCGGGTGCTGTATTCGGAAATTGGCCGGATCTTGAACCACCTGTTGAACACTACGACGCAGGCAATGGACGTTGGTGCGCTGACCCCGCCGCTGTGGGGCTTTGAAGAGCGTGAAAAGCTGATGGTGTTCTATGAGCGTGCTTCGGGCGCGCGCCTGCACGCCGCCTATTTCCGCCCCGGTGGTGTGCACCAGGATCTGACCACCGATCTTTTGGATGACATCGAAGCCTGGAGCTACACCTTCCCGAAGGTGTTGGAAGACCTGCACGGGCTGCTGACCGAAAACCGCATCTTCAAACAGCGCAACGCCGATATCGGCGTGGTGACCGAAGACGATATCCAGAAATACGGCTTTTCTGGCGTGATGGTGCGCGGGTCGGGTCTGGCGTGGGATTTGCGCCGCAGCCAGCCTTATGAATGCTATGACGAGTTCGACTTCCAGATTCCGGTTGGCAAGAACGGCGACTGCTATGATCGCTATTTGTGCCGCATGGAAGAAATGACGCAGTCGATTTCGATCATCCGTCAGGCGATTTCGAAGCTGCGCGATGCGCCCGGCGATGTGCTGGCGCGTGGCAAGCTGACCCCGCCGAAGCGCGGTGAGATGAAGACCTCGATGGAGGCGCTTATTCATCACTTCAAACTGTATACCGAAGGGTTCCACGTGCCTGCTGGCGAAGTGTACGCCGCAGTCGAGGCCCCGAAGGGCGAGTTTGGTGTGTATCTGAAGGCGGACGGGTCGAACAAACCTTATCGCGCCAAGCTGCGCGCACCGGGCTTTTTGCACCTGCAGGCTATGGACTACATCTGTAAAGGCCACCAGCTGGCCGACGTTTCTGCAATCATCGGCACGATGGATATCGTGTTCGGGGAGGTCGACCGCTAATGCTTCGCCGTCTGCACAAGGACCAGCCCGCCTCTTTCGCCTTCACTCCGGCGAACTATCTTTGGGCGCAGGGTCAGATTTCGAAATACCCCGCAGGCCGTCAGGCTTCGGCGGTGATCCCGTTGCTGTGGCGCGCGCAAGAGCAAGAGGGTTGGCTGAGCCGCCCGGCGATCGAGCATGTCGCGAATATGTTGGGCATGGCCTATATTCGCGCGCTGGAAGTGGCGACGTTCTACTTCATGTTCCAGTTGCAGCCGGTGGGGTCCATCGCGCATGTGCAGATTTGCGGCACCACGTCTTGCATGATCTGCGGCGCGGAAGAGCTGATCGCGGTTTGCAAAGAGCTGATCGCCCCCGGCCCGCATCAGGTGTCGGCGGATGGCAAGTTTTCTTGGGAAGAAGTCGAATGCCTCGGGGCTTGCACCAACGCACCGATGGCACAGATCGGTAAAGATTATTACGAAGATCTGACGGCTGAAAAGCTGCGCGCGTTGATCGGTCGGTTCTCGAACGGGGAAGTGCCGGTGCCGGGGCCGCAGAACGGGCGCTATGCCGCAGAGCCGAAGTCGGGGCTGACCAGCCTGCAAGAGTTTGAATCTGGCCGTAAGCAATACAACGCCAGCGCGCAAAATGCTGTGGATATTGGCGATACCGTGAAGCGGATTGATGGCACAGAAGTGCCGTTGACGACGCCGTGGTTGGGCAAGGCTGCGAAAGCCGCGGCGCCGAAGGCAGATCCGAAAACGGCGGCGCTGCCGGAAGCGGTGGCCAAGGCCGAACCGGCTAAGGCTGCTGCAAAGGCTGCAGTTGCAGACGCTGGCAGCAAGCCTGCGGCTTTGGCTGCGGCGCGCGGCGGTGTTGCAGATGATCTGCAAAAGATCGAAGGCATCGGGCCGGTGCTGGAAAAGCTGCTGCTGGAGCTGGG
>Ga0228702_1002671_pt1 | contig 9979 bp, 10 predicted proteins | sample McNCre217_Aug_MG_2_FD_178018 | JGI IMG/M metagenome (GOLD analysis project Ga0228702, IMG submission 178018) | Freshwater microbial communities from McNutts Creek, Athens, Georgia, United States - 20-17_Aug_MG | ecosystem: Environmental > Aquatic > Freshwater > Creek | place: USA: Georgia... | reverse complement strand
AACAAGAGATCATGGCGGTCTGAGTTTGCGAACAATGCCGTGGCCATCCACGGTCTGAATGGCCGCCCTTTGGCGGCCTTTTTTCTGGAGAAAGCATGCTCAAGCAAAGAATCATCACTGCACTGGTTTTGCTGGCCCTGTTGCTGCCCGCCTTGTTTGCGGCCAATCCCTGGCCCTTCATGGCCTTGACGGTGCTGATGATTGCTGCAGGTGCATGGGAGTGGGGTCGCCTGAATGCCATGGGGTCGCTGTGGTCCTGGGTGGGCGCGCTTGTGGCTTTGGCGCTGTGTGGCCTGGCCCAGCGCTCGGGCTGGGTGCAGGCCAGCCCACCACAGCTTTGGTTGCTGGCCGGGGCCGGGTGGGTCTTGTTGGGTGCCTGGATGATTTGCCGGGGCGTGGCCGCTTGGGTCTTGTGGCCGAAGACCTTGCGCTGGTTGGTCGGTTTGTTTCTGTTGGCCATGGCTTGGCTGGCCATGGCGCAAGCTCACCAGCGCGGTGTGAACTTCTTGCTGTCGGTGTTGGTCCTGGTTTGGGCTGCGGATGTGTTTGCGTATTTCTTTGGCCGTGCTCTGGGCGGTCGTTTCATTGGCGTGAAGCTGGCACCCAGCATCAGCCCCGGCAAAAGCTGGGAAGGGGTTTTTGGCGGCATGCTGGGCGTGATGCTGGTGGCTTTGATCTGGGCTGAAGTGGATCGTCGCTGGGCTGTGCCGAGTTTGAGTTTTTATTCCTTGTTGTTGGCCAAAGGCGCCTGGGTGGCCTGGCCTGCCTTGCTCTTCATGTGTGCCATGAGTGTGGTGGGGGATTTGGTCGAATCGCTGGTCAAACGCAGCGCGGGCATGAAAGACAGCTCGGCTTTGCTGCCTGGGCATGGCGGTGTGCTGGACCGGGTTGATGCTTTGTTGCCGACCTTGCCTTTGGCCATGATGCTGGTGGTCTGGATTTGATGGAGACATGTGACATGAGCTGCAAGCAAAGCATCACCATATTGGGTTCGACCGGGTCCATCGGGACCAGCACGCTGGATGTCTTGGCGCGCCACCCGGAGCAGTTTTCGGTTCATGCCCTGACCGCTTCCAGCCAGGTCGATTTGATGCTGGCCCAGTGCGCGCAGTTCAAGCCGAAAGTGGCCGTGATGGCTCGGGAAGATGCCGGACGTTTGTTGGCAGACAAGGTCAAAGCCGAAGGCTTGCCTGTGGTGGTGCGCTGGGGTGAGGCCGCGCTGGACGAGGTGTCGAGCGCCCCAGAAGTCGATGCAGTCATGGCTGCGATCGTGGGGGCTGCGGGTTTGTCGCCCTGCCTGGCGGCGGCACGTGCGGGCAAGCGATTGCTGCTGGCCAACAAAGAGGCTTTGGTGGTCGGGGGCGAGGTGTTTTTGTCTGCTGTGCGCGAGGGGGGCGCAACGCTGTTGCCCATTGACAGTGAGCATTCGGCCATTTTCCAGTCCTTGCCTGAAGATCCCACAACGTGGCAGCGCCGGGTCCACAAAATCATCCTCACGGCTTCGGGTGGCCCTTTCCGAGGTCGTCATCCATCGACGCTCAAGGATGTGACACCAGAACAGGCTTGCGCTCACCCCAATTGGGTCATGGGTCGAAAAATCTCGGTGGATTCCGCCACCATGATGAACAAGGCGCTGGAGGTGATCGAGGCCCGCTATCTGTTTGGCATGTCGCCTGATCAGCTGGAGGTGGTGATTCATCCGCAAAGCGTGATCCACTCGATGGTCCAGTACAAGGACAACTCGGTGGTCGCGCAGCTGGGCACGCCGGACATGCGGGTGCCGATCGCGTATGGTTTGAGCTGGCCTGAGCGCATGACATCCGGTGCCTCGGCGCTGGACTTTCACGCACTCGCGGCCATGACTTTTGAAGCCATGGATGACCATGGTCATCCTGAGCGCTTTCCTGGTATCCAGCTGGCATGGGAGACGCTCCAGGGGGCTCCGGGCAGCTGTGCCTTGCTCAACGCTGCGAATGAAGTTGCAGTAGAAGCTTTCTTGAACCGGCAGATCCGGTTCGATCAGATTCATGTTGTGAACCGGTCGACGCTGGATCAGCTGAGTTGTCCTGCACCCGAAAATTTGCAGGATTTGATGGCGTTGGATCGCCAAGGTCGCGATATGGCGCGATCCATCGTTTTGAGACGGTCAGCCTGACAGTCTTTACCCCGGTGTTGCTTCGTTTTGGTGTGGGGTTGCAAGCGTCCTGATATATGATCTTTGCAGCTTTGCTGCAGGCTTGAATGCTGTGAGTTCTGCATTTCAATTTTCAATGGATTGTCCATGAGTTCTTCTTTTCTTCCTTCGCGCATCAACCCTGCTGCATTGAGTTTGCTGGTGTCTGCTTTGGTCAGTTTGCCTGCTTGGGCTGTAGACCCTTTTACCGTTCGGGATATCCGCGTGGAAGGGCTGCAACGCATTGAACCTGGCACTGTCTTTGCGTCTTTGCCATTTCGTGTCGGTGACCAATACACCGATGACAAAGGCGCAGCAGGCATTCGCGCTCTGTTTTCTTTGGGCTTGTTCAAGGACGTTCGACTAGAAACGCAAGGCGATGTTTTGGTGGTGGTCGTGGAGGAGCGCCCTTCAGTGGCGGCGGTCGAATTCATTGGACTGAAAGAGTTCGACAAGGATGTTCTGCACAAGGCACTCAAGGAGGTTGGACTGGCGGAAGGTCGGCCTTATGACAAAGCCTTGGCAGACAAAGCGGAGCAGGAGCTCAAGCGCCAGTACATCAGCCGCAGTCTTTATGGCGCTGAGGTGGTGACCACGGCCACGCCCATCGATAGAAATCGGGTCAATCTGACCTTCACCATTACCGAGGGGGGGCCTGCCAAGATTGCCAACATCGAGATCGTGGGCAACAAAACTTTCTCGACGGACACCTTGCGTGATCAATTCAATCTGGACACTGGTGGGTGGATGAGCTGGTACACCAAGTCCGACCGGTATTCCAGAACCAAACTCAATGGTGATCTTGAAGCCTTGCGTTCTTACTATCTGGCGCGAGGATTCCTGGAGTTTCGCATCGACTCCACCCAAGTGGCCATGTCGCCAGACAAGCAACAAATGACGATCACCATCAATGTCAACGAAGGTGAGCGTTTTGTGGTTTCAGGAGTCCAGCTGGAGGGCAACTATCTGGACAAAGAGGCCGAATTCAAGCCGCTTGTGAAGATTGCATCTGGCGAACCCTACAACGCAGAAACGGTGGCGGAAACCACCAAGGCCTTCACCGAGTATTTCGGTAAATTCGGATTTGCTTTTGCACGAGTCGAGGCCAAGCCCATCATTGACCGGCAAAACAACCGGGTGCAGTTTGTGTTGGTCGCAGAGCCATCGCGCAGAGCCTATGTGCGGCGCATTCTGTTGGCCGGCAATAACCGGACCCGTGATGAAGTCATTCGGCGAGAGTTCCGTCAGCTGGAAGCGGCTTGGTACGACGGCGATAAGATCAATTTGTCGCGTGACCGGGTGAATCGCTTGGGTTATTTCACCGATGTGAGTGTGGATACCCAGGAGATTCCAGGGTCGCCGGATCAAGTGGATTTGCTGTTCACCGTCGCCGAAAAACCCACTGGCAGCGTTTCTCTGGGGGCTGGCTTTTCTTCCACAGAAAAGGTGGCTTTGACATTCGGCATTCAACAGGAGAACGCATTCGGATCGGGGAATTACCTCGCGGTGCAAGTCAACACCAGCAAATACAACCGAAATTACGTGGTGAGCACCACAGATCCTTATTTCACGCAAAACGGCATTTCTCGGTCGATTGATTTGTTTCATCGGACCACACGGCCTTACTTGGGCGATTTGAATGCATACAGCCTGGTCAATTCGGGGCTTGGTTTGCGTTTTGGTGTGCCAGTGACAGAGACTGATCGCTTGTTTGTGGGAGTCAATCTGGAACAAACGCAGATCGTGGCGGGCACAGGCTTGCCAGTGGAATACCAAAACTATGCAAACAAATTTGGATCAACCAGCACGGCGTTCCCTTTGACTTTGGGCTGGGCCCATGACGCGCGTGACAGTGCTTTGGTGCCCACCAAAGGGTCCATGCAAAGCTTCACGGCAGACGTCAGCTTCACCGGTGATGTGCGTTATGCAAGGACCAATTACAAGTTCCAGCAATACATCCCATTGAATAAAAAATATACTTTTGCATTCAATACGGACTTGGGTTGGGGGCAGGGCTTGAACGGTCAAGATTACCCTTTGTTCAAGAACTTCTATGTGGGCGGTCTGGGCAGCGTTCGTGGCTTTGAACAATCGACGCTGGGCCCAGCCTCTTCGACGACCGGAATTTACCTGGGTGGACCGAAAAAAATGGTCTTCAATGCCGAATTCATCACCCCATTTCCGGGGGCCGGGAATGATAAAACCTTGCGCATGTTCGCTTTCACGGATGCCGGCAAAGCATTCGGTCAGAATGAAACCGTGTCCTTCAGCCAACTCCGTGCGTCTGCCGGTATCGGTCTGAGCTGGATCTCACCGATGGGCCCCTTGCGCTTTTCCTACGGTGTTCCCATTCGCCAGCAGACTGGCGATAAAATCCAGAGACTTCAATTCCAAATCGGAACTTCTTTCTAATGAAAACGCTTCGTCAACATTTCGCGCTGGCCTTGGTCGCTGGTGTCGCCGCTTTTTCCGCCATGGCCCAAGCGCAGGAGTTCAAGCTGGGCTTTGTGAACACCGAGCGTATTTTCCGCGAGGCTGCCACGGCCAAACAGGCGCAGGCTAAACTCGAGCAAGAGTTCTCGCGTCGTGAGAAAGAGTTGGTGGATGCTGGTAATGCCTTGAAGCAAGCTTCGGAGAAGTTTGAGCGCGAAGCGCCAACTTTGGCTGAATCGCAGCGCACAGCGCGTCAAAAACAATTGATCGAGCAAGACCGCGAATTTCAGCGCAAACGCCGCGAGTTCCAGGAAGATTTGAATGCTCGCAAAAATGAAGAGCAGCAAATCGTGGTGGAGCGTGCCAACCGAGCAGTCAAGCAAGTGGCTGAATCGGAGAAATACGATGTGGTTTTCCAGGAAGCGGTCTACATCAATCCCAAGCACGACATCACTGAAAAAGTGATCAAGGCACTCAACGCCACTGCTGGCAAATAACGGGTTCTGACCTGTTGAGAACGGTGGCATTGAAGCTTGGATCAATCGTAGAGGCACTCGGTGGCCGTTTGTTGGGAGCCGCCGACTTGCAGATTGCCGGGCTTGCGCCTTTGCAGACGGCCCGTGCTGATCAAATCAGCTTTCTGAGCCATCCCCGTTATCAAAATCAGCTGACCGCCAGCTTGGCCGGTTGCGTGATTGTGTCGCCCGCATTCGAGGCGATGGTGGCTGGACGCACCGCAGCCATCGTCACCGACGACCCTTACCTTTATTTCGCACGCCTGACCCGCTTGTGGAAGCGTGAACAGCAGCAGCCCCTCGGGCCCAGCATCCACCCCAGTGCTGTCATCGATCCTGATGCATTTGTAGCGGCGGATGCTGTGATCGGTCCCTTGTGCGTGATTGAGCGCGGTGCTCGGGTCGGTTCGGGTACTGTGCTCAAGTCTCGCGTCACCTTGGGGGAAGATTGCAGCATCGGTGCACGTTGCATTGTTCATGCGGGGGTGGTCATTGGTGCGGATGGTTTTGGCTTTGCATTGCACAAGGGGCAATGGGAAAAGATCGAGCAATTGGGCGCAGTGCGCATTGGCGACGATGTGGAGATCGGGGCCAACACCTGCATTGATCGCGGTGCGTTGGACGACACGGTGATCGAAGATGGCGTCAAGCTCGATAACCTGATCCAGATTGGACACAATGTGCACATCGGTCCACACACCGCCATGGCGGGGTGTGTTGGCGTTGCAGGCAGTGCCCGCATTGGTGCGCATTGCACGGTTGGGGGGGGCGCGATTGTGCTGGGCCATTTAACAGTGGCTGACCATGTGCACATTTCTGCTGCCTCTGTGGTCACCCGGTCGATTGCTCAGCCAGGCCAGTACACCGGCATGTTCCCGCTTGACAGCAATGCGAATTGGGAAAAGAACGCAGCCAGTCTCAAACAACTCTCGCGTTTGCGTGACCGCATCAAAGCGCTGGAAATCGACATTCAAAATAACAAGGAAACCTAGACCATGATGGACATTCACCAAATCCTCAAGCAATTGCCTCACCGCTATCCCATCCTCTTGGTCGATCGCGTGCTGGAGCTTGAAAAAGGCGTGCGCATCAAGGCACTGAAAAATGTGTCCATCAATGAGCCCCATTTTTTGGGGCACTTTCCGCACCGTCCCGTCATGCCAGGTGTGTTGATGCTCGAGGCCTTGGCCCAGGCGGCAGCCTTGTTGGCTTTTGACACCTTGGGTGAGACGCCGGATGACCAGACGGTTTATTACTTTGCAGGCATCGATGGCGCACGTTTCAAGCGCCCAGTGGAGCCGGGTGACCAGTTGATTCTGGAGGTTGAGCTGGACCGCATGAAAGCAGGTATTTTCAAGTTCAAGGCGCGTGCCAAGGTGGGTGATGAAATCGCCACTGAAGCCGAGCTGATGTGCACCATGCGGAAAATCCCTCAGGCCTGAGCACCATGAGCAAGATCCATCCAACGGCCATCATCAGCGCAGGTGCTGAGCTCGACAGTTCGGTGACGGTCGGGCCTTACAGCGTGATTGGTCCGCATGTGCGGATTGGCGCGGGCACCACGGTGGCCAGTCATTGTGTGATTGAAGGCCACACCACGATCGGCCGTGATAACCGTATTTTCCAGTTCAGCTCCTTGGGCGCAGTGCCGCAAGACAAGAAGTACAACAACGAACCTTGTGAGTTGATCATTGGTGATCGCAACACGATCCGCGAATTTTGCACCTTCAACATTGGATCGCCCGGTGACCGTGCAGTGACCTCGGTGGGTCATGACAACTGGATCATGGCGTATGTGCATCTGGCCCACGATTGTATGGTCGGTAACCACACCATCTTTGCGAACAACACGCAATTGGCTGGCCATGTGGTGGTGGACGATTGGGTGATTTTGGGCGGCTTCACGGTCGTGCACCAATTTTGCCGCATCGGTGCACACAGCTTCACCGCCATGAACTCCTTGCTGTTCGCTGATTTGCCGCCTTTTGTGATGGCGCAAGGGCAGCCCGCACAGGCGCGTTCGATGAACTTTGAAGGCTTGCGTCGCCGAGGCTTCACGCCTGCACGCATCAGCGCTGTCAAAGCCATGCACAAGGCGCTTTACCGCGATGGTTTGTCTCTGGCCGATGCGATGGCACGCATTGCCGACTTGACGGCACAAACCCCCGAGGCAGCAGACGATGTGACGATGATGCTGGACTTCCTGTCGGCTGCTTCGCCGCAGCGCGGCATTGTGCGTTGATCACCGATGTCTGATTCCGTGGCAACCGCACAGCAGGCCCCTTCGGGGGCTTTGTCCTTTGGCATGGTGGCTGGTGAAGCCTCGGGCGATTTGCTCGCGGGCCTGCTGATCCAGGGTTTGCGGCAGCGCTGGCCACAGGCGCATGGTTTTGGGATCGGCGGCCCCCGCATGGCCGCTTTGGGCTTCGATGCCTGGTGGTCCCACGAGCGTCTGGCGGTTCGCGGTTATGTGGAGGTGCTGCGGCACTACCGCGGCATTGTGGCCATCCGTGAGCAACTCAAGCAGCGGCTACTGGCGTCGCCTCCCGATGTGTTCATCGGGGTGGATGCACCCGATTTCAATCTTGATCTGGAAGCACAGCTCAAAGCTGCAGGCATTCCCACGGTGCACTTTGTGTGCCCCTCCGTCTGGGCATGGCGGCCCGAGCGCATTGAAAAGATCCGGCGCAGTGTGGACCACATGCTGTGTATTTTTCCGTTTGAACCCGAGTTGCTGGCACGCTCAGGCATTGAGGCCACCTACGTGGGGCATCCGCTGGCGCAAACCATTGCCATGACGCCAGACCGTGCGGCGGCTCGTCAGGTGTTGGGCCTGGATGCAGATCGCCCTGTGGTCGCTTTGCTGCCCGGCAGCCGTCAATCGGAGATAGAGCATCTGGTGCCTCGATTCGTCCCGGCGGCGCAGCTCATGCAAAAGAAACAGCCTTCTTTGCAGTTTGTCTTGCCTGCGATCCCCAGTTTGCTGACGGTGGTGCACAAGTTGGTGGATGCGCAAGGTGGTTTGAAAGGGCTCAAAGTGCTGACAGGACAATCGCACCAGGCGCTGGCCGCCTGTGATGTGACCTTGATTGCCAGTGGCACGGCGACGCTCGAAGCCGCTTTGTTCAAACGCCCCATGGTCATTGGGTACCACATGAACTGGGTCAGCTGGCAGATCATGAAACGCAAGAAATTACAGCCTTGGGTGGGCTTGCCCAACATCTTGTGTCAAGACTTTGTCGTGCCCGAGTTCATTCAGGATGAATGCACCCCTGAGGCGCTGGCCGCGGCCACGCTCGATTGGCTGGCCCAGCCTGACCGTGCGGATGCACTGCAGGCGCGCTTTCAACAGCTGCACCACACCTTGCAGCGCGACACCGCAGATTTGGCGACCCATGCCCTCGAAAAAGTCCTGGGTGCTTGAACAAGCGCCCCTGAATTTTGATGTGCCCGGCCTGATGGCTGGTGTGGACGAGGCTGGCCGAGGCCCTTTGGCCGGGCCTGTCGTGGCGGCGGCGGTGATCCTGGACGATTTGCATCCGATCGTCGGCTTGAACGACTCGAAAAAGCTCACCGCCAAACGCCGCGAAAAATTGTTCGATGAAATCAAAGCCAAGGCTTTGTGCTTTTCGATTGCTGAGGCCTCGGTGAAGGAGATTGACGAGATCAACATCTTGCAAGCGACACTGCTGGCCATGAAGCGGGCGGTCGAAGGCTTGCGCCTTAAGCCCGTGAAAGTGCTGGTGGATGGCAACCGTTTGCCCGCCATCGACATCCGCGCAGAAGCGATTGTTCAAGGCGATGCCTTGGTGCCTGCCATTTCAGCGGCATCCATCCTGGCCAAAGTGCACCGTGATCGGCTTTGCGAGCAGATGCACGCTCAGTACCCACAATACGGGTTTGATCAACACAAAGGCTACGGAACAGCCGTTCACCTGGCGGCCTTGCAAGTGCATGGCCCCACCGAATGCCACAGACTGACTTTTGCCCCGGTGGCCAGGAGTGTTCGATGAATCTGATCACCTCGCGTGACAACCCGCTGGTCAAGTCCATACGCCGCCTGGCGCAAGACAGCTCGGCTTACCGCAAGGCCGGGCAGTTCTGGCTGGAGGGCGATCATTTGTGCCGTGCAGCTGTACAGCGTGGTGTGCGCCCTTTGCAGGTGGTGTTGACCGAATCCTTTTGGCAAGAACAGGGCACTGAATGGGCTGCGCACGGCGACCAAGTGATCGTCATGCCAGACACCTTGTTCGCCACCTTGAGTGGCCTGGAGTCACCTGCCCGCATGGGCTTTGTGGTGGCCTGGTCTGACCAAGCCGAAGTGTTGCCAGATGCTTCCACCGTGATCCTGGACCGTTTGCAAGATGCGGGCAATGTGGGGGCGATCCTGCGCTGCGCGTCGGCCTTTGGTTATCGTCAGGTTCTGGCGATCAAAGGCACCGCTGCATTGTGGTCACCCAAAGTCCTGAGGGCGGGCATGGGGGCGCATTTCGGCCTGCACTTGGTGGAGTCTGCAAGCGTTGCCGATGTGGCGGCCTTGACCGTGCCTGTCCTGACCACCAGTTCCCATGGCGGCTCTTTTTTGCACGAGCTTTTGAAAAATGGGCAGTTGCAGCCGCAGTGCGCCTGGCTTTTTGGCCATGAAGGGCAGGGCGTGAGCGAAGCTTTGATGTCGCATGCCCGGCAAATGGTTCGCATCGCACAACCGGGGGGCGAAGAGTCCCTCAACGTGGCGACAGCGGCGGCCATTTGTCTGCACGCCAGTGCAACGGCTTGAATTTGAACGCTTTTGCATGCCTGGCCTGGATTTGGTGAGGGTATTTGTCAGGGTTTTCGAGGTGGTCCTCGGCTATAATGA
>Ga0228702_1002668_pt1 | contig 9986 bp, 8 predicted proteins | sample McNCre217_Aug_MG_2_FD_178018 | JGI IMG/M metagenome (GOLD analysis project Ga0228702, IMG submission 178018) | Freshwater microbial communities from McNutts Creek, Athens, Georgia, United States - 20-17_Aug_MG | ecosystem: Environmental > Aquatic > Freshwater > Creek | place: USA: Georgia... | reverse complement strand
AGAAGGAAATCAACCATGGCAACTGCAAAGAAAGCTCCGGCTAAAAAAGTAGCAGCAAAGAAAGCTGCTCCCGCGAAAAAAGTGGCAGCTAAAAAACCAGCCGCTAAAAAAGTAGCAGCGAAGAAACCTGCGGCCAAAAAGCCGGCAGCTAAAAAACCAGTCGCTAAAAAAGTTGCTGCTAAGAAGCCAGCAGCCAAAAAAGTAGCCGCAAAAAAGCCAGCTGCTAAAAAACCAGCCGCTAAGAAAGTGGTTGCCAAAAAAGCTCCAGCTAAAAAAGTAGCAGCCAAAAAGGCTCCTGCTAAGAAAAAGGCCCCCGCTAAAAAGCGCACGCCTAACGCAGCGTTCATGAAAGCCCTCACACCTAGCGCCGCCTTGGCTGCGGTGATCGGCAACGCCGCTGTGCCACGCACAGAAGTCGTGAGCAAGATGTGGACATACATCAAGAAGCACGGCCTGCAAGACAAAGTCAACAAGCGCAACATCAACGCTGACGACAAGCTCAAGCAAGTATTCGGCAAAGCCCAAGTCACCATGTTTGAATTGGCTGGCTTGATCGGCAAGCACCTGAAGTAATTCAGTTTCTACCGAAACAAAAAAGGGACCTCACGGTCCCTTTTTTTATGGATCACTCTTGGCGCAATGCCATCAAGCAAGCACGGTTCTACGGCCCACACCCAGAGCCACCAACACGCTCAGCATCAACACCAACGCTGCCCCCAGCAAGGTCGCGCCATACCAACCGTGGTCCATGAACACGCCAAAGATGAGCGGCGAGATGGCAAAACCTGTGTCTAGCCCCGAATAGACCATGCCATACACACGACCCGTCGCCCCCTTGGGCGTGGCCTTCTTGATCATCATGTCACGTGAAGGGCCACCTACGCCGATGGCTAAGCCGGTGGCTGCCAAGATGACCATGGTGAGTTCGGCACCAAACAAACCACTGCCGCACATGGCCATGAACACCGCCCCGACAGCCATGCAAGTGGCAACCACCCTATCGCTGTGGCGCGGCCAACGCGCAGCCACAAAACCGCCCACAAACATGCCCGCTGCGGCACACAACATGTACGCAGTCAGCGTGAACGTCGCGGCTTCAAACGTTACATGATGCAAAGCCTGCAAGATCGACACTGCAAAACTTTGCACCACGGCCAAGGTCATGGTGGAGAGCAAGAAAAAGCTAAAGCACCACCACACGACAGGCATTTTCAAAAAAGCCAACGTACTGCCCGCATTCGCGGCATGCTTGTGACTCACCACCTCGGCGTGCAAACGTTCGCGCTGCCACAACAGCAACAGAAAAATACCAACAAACAACAACGCAGCCCCCAAATAAGCCACACGCCAATCGAATGCGGCGCTCAAGCTCACCATGAAGACGGGTGCCAACGCCCAGCCCAAATTGCCCGTGAGGCCATGCGCGCTGAACGCATAGCCCAAACGCGGTGCAGACACTTTTTGATTGAGGATGGTGAAGTCCACCGGATGAAACGAGCAATTGCCCAACCCCAGCAATGCCGCGCCTAAAAGCAAGCCCACGTACCCATCCGCAAACGACACGACCAAGCATCCTGCGGCCAACAAGAAAAGCGCCACAAACAACACTGGGCGTGCACCCAAACGATCCACCACAAAACCAGCCGAGGCTTGCCCCACACCCGAGACAATGAAAAACACCGTCATCAAAAAACCGAGCTCTGAATAGCTCAACCCAAAGTTGCTCATGAACACGGGAAACATGAGCGGCAACAACAGATGTGAAAAGTGCGAACTCGCGTGAGCGATGCCCACCAAGCCAATGACACTCGCGTCATCACGCCAAGGGTTGGATGCGGATGCGGGGTTAGAAGTCGTCATAAAAAAGCGCAGCAAAAAGAATGTTGTCATCCTAACTGCTGCGCGGATCGTGCGTGGTTGCTCGGGAACAAGCCCCCTACCCCACCGAGGGTCAAAACCTCTAACAACCCGAGTTCAAACCTCGGCTTTGGTGAACACAAATTCGCCCGGTGCACGCACAGGATCGACGTTCACCGCAATCGTGTCTTTGGGCAAGAACTTGCCTTCCAACAGCAACTTGGACAGCGGATTCTCGATGCGCTGCTGAATGGCGCGCTTCAAGGGACGTGCGCCAAACACAGGATCGAAGCCCACCTTAGCCAACTCAGCCAATGCAGCAGGCGAGACATCTAAGGTCAACTCCATCTTGGTCAAGCGGCTTGCCAAGATCTTGAGCTGAATGGCGGCGATGCTGGCGATGTGCTCGGCATCCAAGCCGTGGAACACCACGGTCTCGTCAATGCGGTTCAAGAACTCGGGACGGAAATGGGACTTGAGCTCATCCCACACCGCGTCTTTGATGTCTTGCGAATCTTGGCCCACCATGCTTTGAATGATGGGCGAACCGATGTTGGAGGTCATCACAATCACCGTGTTCTTGAAGTCCACGGTACGGCCTTGACCATCGGTCAGGCGACCATCGTCCAACACTTGCAACAAGATGTTGAACACATCCGGATGCGCCTTCTCCACCTCATCGAGCAGCAACACGCTGTAGGGGTTGCGACGCACGGCTTCGGTCAAATAACCGCCCTCGTCATAGCCCACATAGCCGGGAGGCGCACCCACCAAACGGCTGACCGAGTGCTTCTCCATGAATTCGCTCATGTCGATGCGAATCATGTGGTCTTCACTGTCAAACAAGAAGCCGGCCAAAGCCTTGCACAACTCGGTTTTACCCACGCCCGTGGGGCCGAGGAACAAGAACGAACCTGCAGGACGGTTAGGGTCCCCCAAGCCTGCGCGTGAGCGACGGATGGCATTGGCCACCGCCGTGATCGCTTCGTCTTGGCCCACAACGCGGTCGTGCAACTTGTCTTCCATCTGCAGCAATTTGTCGCGCTCACCTTGCATGAGCTTGGACACAGGAATGCCCGTGGCACGCGCCACCACTTCCGCAATTTCTTCGGCGCCCACTTGCGTGCGCAACAAACGGTTCGCGCCTTCCGTGGCCTTGCCGCTTTCGCGGGCATTGGCCTCTTTCATGCGTTTTTCAAGCTCAGGCAATTTGCCGTATTGCAACTCGGCCACTTGGTTGAAGTCGCCTTTGCGGGTGAGTTCTTCAATGCGATGGCGCAAACGGTCGATCTCTTCTTTGATTTGCGCGCTGCCTTGTGCCGTCGACTTTTCGGCTTTCCAAATTTCTTCCAAGTCCGCGTACTCTTTGCTCACTTGCGTGATGTCTTCTTCGAGCAGCTCCAAGCGTTTTTGCGAGGCTTCGTCTTTCTCTTTACGCACCGCTTCGCGTTCGATTTTGAGTTGGATCAAACGACGATCCAGCTTATCCATCACCTCGGGCTTGGAGTCGATTTCAATCTTGATCTTGGCCGCCGCCTCGTCGATCAAATCAATCGCCTTGTCGGGCAAGAAGCGATCGGTGATGTAGCGGTGGCTCAATTCAGCCGCGGCCACGATGGCAGGATCGGTGATCTCCACACCGTGGTGCACTTCGTACTTTTCTTGCAAGCCACGCAAGATGGCAATCGTCGCTTCGACCGAAGGCTCACCCACGATGATTTTTTGGAAGCGACGTTCGAGCGCTGCATCTTTTTCGATGTACTTGCGGTACTCGTCCAAGGTGGTCGCCCCCACGCAGTGCAACTCGCCACGCGCCAAGGCGGGCTTGAGCATGTTGCCAGCATCCATCGCGCCATCGGCTTTACCAGCGCCCACCATGGTGTGCAACTCGTCGATGAACACAATGGTTTGGCCTTCGTCTTTGGCGAGTTCATTCAACACACTTTTCAAGCGCTCTTCAAATTCACCGCGGTATTTGGCACCGGCCAACAAAGCGGCCATGTCAAGCGACAACACGCGTTTGCCTTTGAGCGAATCGGGCACCTCGCCCGCCACGATGCGTTGGGCTAAGCCCTCCACAATCGCGGTCTTACCCACACCAGGTTCGCCAATGAGCACGGGGTTGTTTTTGCTGCGGCGCTGCAGCACTTGAATGGCACGGCGAATTTCATCGTCACGGCCAATCACTGGGTCGAGCTTGCCAAGGCGTGCGCGTTCGGTCAGGTCCAAGCAATACTTCTTCAGCGACTCACGTTGGCCTTCGCTCTCCGCGTTGTCTACTTTTTGGCCACCGCGCACAGCTGTCACTGCCGCCTCCAGCGACTTGCGGCTTAACCCGTTTTGCATGGCGAGCTTGCCCCAGTTGCCTTTGTTGTCGCACACAGCAAGCATGAACAATTCACTGGCCACAAATTGGTCACCGCGTTTGATGGCTTCTTTTTCTGCGGCCTGAATCAAAGACACGGTGTCGCGCCCCACTTGCACCTGCTCTTGGCCTTCGACCTTAGGCAAACGATTCATAGCTTCTTCGGCGGCCGAGAGCAGACCCGACACATTCGCACCCGCACGCTGCAACAGCGACTTAGGGCCATCGTCTTGGCGCAGCATGGCCACCAACACGTGAGAAGGTTCGATGTAGGCGTGATCGCCCCCTAACGCCAGCGTTTGGGCGTCGCCCAGGGCTTCTTGGAACTTGGTGGTGAGTTTGTCAATACGCATGGAAACTCCGAGGAATTTGTTGAATTGGTCAGTATTTGAGGCACCGACTGGCTATTTCAAGGGGCAATGCGCATCCAGACCTTGACGTGGGTCAAGTTCCATACAAGCGAGGTGCCATGCGCATGTTGGCGGCATGCCAATAGCAGCGCGACCCGTATTCTTAGCTGGCCACGCTGTTGCTGGCTTCAATGCCCCAGCGGGCCAAGGCTTGGTCGTCGCTCACGCGGGCATCGACCCAGCGGGCCCCTTCGGGGGTGACTTCTTTTTTCCAAAAAGGCGCTTGGGTCTTGAGGTAGTCCATCAAGAACTCGCAGGCCTTGAAGCTTTCGCCACGGTGCGCGGATGTCACGGCCACGAAAACGATTTGGTCTTCTGGGTGCAACAGGCCCACACGGTGAATCACACGTGCGGCATAGATGTCAAAACGCTTTTGGGCTTCGTCCATCATCGCCGCGATGGATTTTTCGGTCATACCGGGGTAGTGCTCGAGTTCCATACTGGCCACAGAGCTGCCATCGTTGCGCTCACGCACCGTACCCAGAAACGAGCACACTGCGCCCACACGCGCATCACCCGCACGCAAAGCGGCCAGCTCTTGGCTCACATCAAAGTCTTGGGTTTGGATGCTGACGGTGAACGACATGCTGGCCCCTTAGATTTAACCGCCAGTGACGGGCGGAAAGAAGGCCACTTCGCAGCCTTCGCTCAACACAGCAGATTCATCGCATAAGTCTTGGTTCAAGGCCATGCGCACGGCGCGGCCATGGGCCAACGCGTCGGCGTATGCGCCGCCACGGGCAATCAATTCCTCACGCAACGCACTGAGCGTGGCAGCGTGTGTACTCACGCTTTCGCTGCCCTGCCCGATGGCTTCGCGAATGGACGCAAAGTATTTCAAGGTCACGTTCATGCCAGCCACTCCGCAAAGGAAATAAAGCGAACGGTATCGCCTTTTGAAATCGTTTGCCCAGCGGGGTTATCCACCACGCCATCACCCCACACGGCCGAGGTAAGCACGCCGGAGCTTTGGTTGGGGAACAAATCGAGGCCGCCTTGCGCGTTACGTTTGACGCGCAAAAACTCGCGACGCTTGTCGGCGCGCGGCCAATCGAAATTCGCCGTCATCTCGGTACGGGTCATGTCGGTTTTTGTCACGCCTTGCAAGGTCAACAGAAACGGACGCACCAACAGCAAGAAGGTCACGAAGCTCGACACGGGATTGCCGGGCAAGCCCATGAAGTGGCAAGCATTGCCCTTGCGATCGATGTCACCGTCGCGGTTCACCTTGCCATACGCAAACGGTTTGCCGGGCTTGATGGCCAGTTGCCATAAGTTCAACTCGCCCAAGCTTTCCACAGCGGGCTTGATGTGGTCTTCTTCACCCACCGACACGCCGCCACTGGTGAGAATCAAATCATGGTGTTGCGCGGCATCGCGCAGCGCAGCAATCGTGGCATCGCGTTGGTCGGGCACGATGCCGAGGTCAGTCACCTCGCAACCCAAACGCTGCAACATGGCGCGCAAGAAGAATCGGTTGGAGTTGTAAATGGCCCCCGCAGGCATCGCCTCGGGCGCGACATCGCCAGGCATGACCAACTCATCGCCCGTAGAAAACAAAGCCACACGCGGACGCGCCGACACTTGCAACTGCGCCAAGCCAATGCTGGCGGCCAAGCCCAATTCAGCGGGTGTCAAACGTGTGCCATGGCTCAGCACCGTGGCACCGCGTGTGACGTCTTCGCCGGAGCGTCGAATCCACTGTCCTGCGGGCACCGCCTTGTTGACCTTGACTTGCTCACCGTCTAGGGCTTCACAGTCCTCTTGCATCACCACGGCATCGGCACCGGGTGGAATGGGTGCACCCGTGAAGATGCGCGCGGCTTCGCCTGCGTTGAGCTGCGTGCCGTGTGTGCCGGCGGGGATGCGTTGCGTCACGCGCAGCACCGCGCCTGCTTGGGCGCAGTCAGCGGCACACACCGCGTAGCCATCCATCGAGCTGTTATCTTGCGGCGGCACTTGCAGGGCTGCGATCACGTCTTGTGCAAGCACGCGGCCATCGGCTTCAAACGTGGACACCGATTGCGTGCGGCCCAACGCTTGGGCCTGCGCCAACAACTGAGGCAAGGCCTCATCCAAAGAAAGCAGTGCAGGACGGGTCATAGCATCGGTGGGGTGTATTCAAAACGGTCTTCGTTGGCTATCAGCCAATCGGTGATGGCGTATGGGTCGTTCAAATCAAGCACGGGGCGCTGCGTGGCCTCTGGCAAGTCTTGCGGTGAATCGGTGGCAACGGCCACCACAAAGTCATCCTCGGGGTAGCGCACGGGTTGCTCAGACGCTTTGCGCCAAACTTCAACTTTGAGCAAATCGCTTTTCTTAAAGCCCTCAACCAAGACCCAATCCACGCCGTCGTACACCTCGGCCAACAAGTGATGCACCGAGAGCTGCGCAGGCTGCTCAAACTGCCGCTGCAACACCAAGCGTTGATTCGATGCGACCAACACCTCAAACGCACCGGCTTCGCGGTGACGCCAGCTGTCTTTGCCGGGCTTGTCGATGTCAAAGTTGTGGTGCGCGTGTTTGACCACGGACACGCGCAAACCACGCATGCGCATGCAGCCAATCATCTGCTCCACCAACGTGGTTTTTCCTGAGCCGGAGTAACCGGCAAAGGCGACGACCTTCATGCGTGGTCGCAGTGCTGGGCGATGTAGGCCTTGATTTGGGCCACATCGGCTTTCATCACATGCACGCGCTTGGGCAAGGCTTCAATGCCATTGAACTTCGCAGGACGTGAGGGCTCTTGACCCAAAGCTTCTTCAATCGTCGCTGCAAATTTGATGGGCAACGCGGTTTCCAACACGATCATGGGCACACCGGCCTTGATGTGTTCACGCGCCACTTTCACACCGTCTGCGGTGTGGGTGTCGATCATTTCGCCGAAGCGCTTGTGCACGTCTTGGATGGTGGCCAAACGGTTGGCGTGCGTGCTCTTGCCGCTGGCAAAGCCGTAGCGTGTGGCGGCTTCTGCGAAGTGCGAGTTGCCGCTCAAGTCGAATTGACCGTTCTTGGTAATTTGTGCGCCAAACAAGTCTTTGGTCAGCGCAGCATCACGGCCGAGCAAATCAAACACAAAGCGCTCAAAGTTGCTCGCCTTTGAAATGTCCATTGACGGGCTGGAGGTTTCAAACGTGTCGGCACTGCCGCGCACGCGGTACACGCCTGTGCGGAAGAACTCGTCCAACACATCGTTTTCGTTGGTGGCCGCTACCAAGGTGTCGACAGGCAAGCCCATCATGCGGGCCACATGGCCGGCGCACACATTGCCAAAGTTGCCGCTCGGCACGGTGAAGCTCACCTTTTGGCTGTTGGCCGTTGTGGCTTGGAAGTAGCCAGCGAAGTAGTACACCACTTGGGCCAACAAACGCGCCCAGTTGATGGAGTTGACCGTGCCAATTTTGTATTTGGTTTTGAAGTCCAAATCGTTGGACACGGCTTTGACTAAATCTTGGCAATCGTCAAACACGCCTTCGATGGCGATGTTGTGAATGTTCTCGTCCATCAAGCTGAACATTTGCGCTTGCTGGAACGGGCTCATGCGGCCGTGTGGGCTGGTCATGAAGACGCGCACGCCTTTTTTGCCGCGCATGGCGTACTCGGCCGCGCTGCCGGTGTCGCCACTGGTCGCACCAAAAATATTCAGCTCTTCGCCACGGCGTGCCAACTCGTATTCAAACAAGTTGCCCAGCAATTGCATGGCCATGTCTTTGAATGCGAGCGTGGGGCCGTTGGACAACGCCTCGACCAACAAGCCGTCTTCCAGCTTGCGAACAGGCACGATGGCCTCGGTGCCGTACACCTCTTGGGTATAGGTCTTGGCGCACAAGGCTTTCAGGTCGGCGGCGGGAATGTCGTCGATGTAGAGCGACAGCAATTCAAACGCCAAAGCGGCATAGCCTTGGGTATTAAACGTGGTGCGCAAACGCGTGAGCGCGGCATCGTCCACCTGTGGGTAGTGCTCGGGCAAATACAAACCGCCATCGGGGGCCAAGCCCTCGAGGAGGATTTCACAAAAACGCTTGCGCTCGGCGTGGCCGCGCGTGGACAAATACAGCATCAGTTCAACTCTTCTTTGCGGATGCGGGTGATCGGGGCCAACACGGTGCTGAGCTGTTGCATCTCAGCGATGGCTTGGTTCATCCTGGCTTCCACGCAATCGTGGGTCAAGATGATGAGGTCGGTGTGGCTCTCGCCCTCACCGGCTTCGCGTTGCAACACCGCATCAATGCTGATGTCGGCGTTGGCCAAGATGCCGGTGACCTTGGCGAGCACGCCCGCTTGGTCGGCCACGCGCAAGCGCAGGTAGTAGCTGGTCACCACTTTGTCCATCGACAAAATAGGTAAGTTGCTCATCGCGTCGGGTTGGAATGCCAAATGCGGCACGCGGTTCAACGGGTCGGCGGTGTGCAAACGGGTGATGTCGACCAAGTCGGCGATCACGGCGCTGGCGGTGGGCTCGCTACCTGCGCCTTTGCCGTAGTACAGCGTGGTGCCCACGGCATCCGCATGCACCATCACGGCATTCATCGCGCCTTCGACGTTGGCAATCAAACGTTTGGCGGGCACCAAGCAAGGGTGCACGCGCAATTCGATGCCGGCGTCTGTGCGCTTGGAAATACCCAAGAGCTTGATGCGGTAGCCCAGTTGCTCGGCGTATTTGATGTCTTGCGCTTCGAGCTTGGTGATGCCTTCCACGTGCGCTTTGTCAAACTGCACTGGCACGCCAAACGCGATGGCCGACATGAGGGTGGCCTTGTGCGCCGCGTCCACACCTTCGATGTCGAACGTCGGATCAGCTTCGGCATAGCCCAAGGCTTGCGCTTCTTTGAGCACATCGGCAAAAGCCAAGCCTTTGTCGCGCATCTCAGACAAGATGAAGTTGGTCGTGCCGTTGATGATGCCAGCCAGCCACTGAATGCGGTTGGCGGTGAGGCCTTCGCGCAAAGCTTTGATGATCGGAATGCCACCAGCCACCGCGGCTTCAAACGCAACCATCACGCCCTTTTTATGGGCCGCTGCAAAGATTTCTGTGCCGTGCACAGCGAGCAAAGCCTTGTTGGCTGTGACCACATGCTTACCCGCTTCAATGGCTTCGAGCACCAATTGCTTGGCAATGCCGTAACCACCGATCAACTCAACCACGATGTCGATGTCTGGGTTGGCGATGATCTTGCGAGCGTCGTCCACCACTTGCACGTTGGCACCCACAATGCTCTTGGCGCGTGTGACATCGAGATCCGCCACCATGGTGACTTCAATGCCACGGCCTGCACGACGTGTGATTTCTTCTTGGTTGCGTTTGAGCACTTCAAAAGTGCCGCTGCCAACAGTGCCGATGCCTAACAGGCCAA
>Ga0228702_1002666_pt1 | contig 9992 bp, 18 predicted proteins | sample McNCre217_Aug_MG_2_FD_178018 | JGI IMG/M metagenome (GOLD analysis project Ga0228702, IMG submission 178018) | Freshwater microbial communities from McNutts Creek, Athens, Georgia, United States - 20-17_Aug_MG | ecosystem: Environmental > Aquatic > Freshwater > Creek | place: USA: Georgia... | reverse complement strand
GTTCGAATTACCCTGGCTGGGGGAGGCTAGGAAGGACCCATCCGCCGGCATGGGGGGGGCGTTCACCCCCTGGTTCACCGCGCCGACGGCCTGCGCCGGCTCGGCCCCCTGGGGAGATGGGGCCGGCGCGGCGTGCAGACGCCGCCACTCGGTCAGCACGTCCTGTCTCAGCCGCTGCCCGGCATCCAGGCCGCGGCGCTTGTCCACGCCATCGAGGTACTCGGCGCGCTCGGGTCGCGTAGGCAACGCGCAGACGAAGCGCACCTCACAGGCATGGCGATGGGCCTCGGTGTAGTCGAAGCCGCGTGGGTCGTTGCCCCGGCGAATGTCGTCAAGCACAGTCGCCCCCTTCCGTATCGCCGCAGTCATCCACCAGGGCCACGCCTGGCAACGGCGCGTCCTGGTCGTCGTGCCCGCCATCGGCCCGGGCGATCTCGCCCACGCACTGCTCGCAGCGCGCCCAGAGCATCAGCCCGCACACCGGGCATACATCCGGGCCGCTCATGCCAGCACCACCTGGCCAGGCAGGGCCACACCCTGGCGCTGCTGCATGCGCAAGATCCGCTCATTGCGCACCAGCACCATCTGCTCGGCCTGGCGCAGCTTGCCCAGCGGCATACCGGCCGCCGCGTCGGCCCAAGCCACAGCCAGGGCGCGCAGGTCTGCCAGCTCGGCGGCGTAGAGCGTGGCGGTGCCGCGGGCGGCCCGGCGCTCCAGCACGCCGGTCAGCACCGTCATCAGGCGCAGCACCTCGTCACGGCCCTGCAGCTGGCCCAGCGTGGCCAGGGCGTCGAGCATGCTCACCACATCCGCCAGCGCGCCCCAATCAGCAGCCTGGGCCTTGCCCTGGGCCACAGCCTCCACGGCGGCGATGCCCTGCTGGGCCATCCGCAGCGCCTCATCCACCGTGGCGATCCGCAGCCCGGCCATCACCTGGGCGTGCATGGTGGGCACAGCTTGGCGGTAGGTGCGCCCGGCCATCTTGTGGTTGCGCTTGCGGCTCATGCCAAATCTCCCTGTGCAGCAGCAGGCCGGCGGTGCCGATCCCAGCGCACGATCGCTTTCAGGCCACTGCAGCCCAGCCGCGAGTACGCGCGCATGCAGTAGGTCTCCACGGTCTTGACCGACAGCCCCAGCTCGCGTGCCACCAGCTTGTGTGCGCCTTGCTCGGCAAACGCATCCAGACACGCCGCCTCGGCAGCGGTCACGCCCCAGGGGTTCGGCACCTCGGGCCAGTCGCGGTGGGCGGTCATGCCTTCTTGCCCATGCCAGGCACCGGCGTGGGGGCGGGTGCGGGGGTGGTTCTCAATCCCATGATGTCCCTCGTGTTGAGGATGACCCCCGCAGATGCGGGGTACATGCTGCGCATATGTCACGCAGCAGCCTGTTGCGCACCTTCAGATGCAGTGGGCTGGGTCGATACAGCCACTGCAGGGATCAACTGGCGCTCAAGCTCTGCGAGCTTCAGAACATCGTCTGCCCCCGTCGCCGTGAGACCGCTCTCCCACCGCGACAGTCGAGGCTGAGGAATTCCGGTGCGGCGCGAGATTTCGGACTGGCTTAGGCCAGCCCGGCGAAGACGCTTGATCAACTCTGAGGTAGGGCTCATGCAATCAGTTTATGCGATATCGCATAGAGCGTCTATGCCCCTTCGCATTATGCGAACGTGCATAGTTCGGGGTATGGAGCCCCATTGAGGGGCATTGAGATATCCCAGGCCATTGAGTGAGAAAAATGGCCCGGAAGAACCCGGAAGAGGCTGGAAGATCGCGGCCCCAGGGAAAACGGCTTGCAAAGAGTGAAAACGGCAACCGCTTGCCGATTTGCCCCCCATGAAGCCCGAGATCACCCCCTCGAAGCGTCGATCAGGTCCAGCGTGAAAGGCAGCAGGATGGACATGGCGGGCCGGTACAGTGGGTGCGAGGGATGTCCCGAGCGGGTCACTCCCAAGCAGAACGGATGCCGACCCGCGCCGCGGATGACGGGCAGCACCTCACCCGGGCGCGGCGACTCTCCAGCACTGGCGCCCCAGGCCACGCAGACGCGGTCAGACGCCTCCACAGCGGCCTGGATGTGCTGATCGTTGTCCGGGCCTACCGGCCAGGCATGGCGCCTCAGATCGGCGGGATCGGTGGCCCGCCAAGCGTAGAGGTTTACCACCTCGATCGCGCCGAACACATGGGACCGACCGAATCCGATGCATCGGCGTATGGTGGGGTCATCGATGTCCGCATCGGCCGTGCTCGGGTTGAGCATCACGAACAGCAGCGTCGGGCCATCGGACCAGCGCCGGCCCAGGCGGTAGCGGAACCGACCGCATTCGCTGATGGTGGCCTTCTTGTCCATGAGGTCAGAACAAGGCACGCCAGAGCGCCCGTCCCAGGGCGGACGTGAATGGGCATTCCCGCATGTGGCGGCGCAGCGCGGTGCGTCGATCGTTCGGATGTAGCACGCTCAGCCTTTCTGCGCGTCCAGCGCCGCCCGCACGAAGCAATCCTTCGCCTCCAGCAGCTTGCGCATGCCGGCGCTCTTCTCGGGGCCATCGGGGAGCATGGCTTCGAGCTGCTCGGCCAGCTCGCCAATCGGCTTGCTCACCGTCTGCAGATGTGCAGGCAGATGGGTATAGCCGAAATACTTGATGACAGTGCTCGGCATGGCAGGCCGATCAGCCTGCCGGCGTGAAATCGACGTAATACTCCTTGCCGATATCGAACTGATTGCCGACTTCAGGCGGAACCACGCTGAGACTGATTTCGCCACCCGGTGTGGCGGCATAAAACGCGCGGTTTTCTTCACTTCCTGACGTCACAGGATTGAGCTTGATGGTTTGCATCTCGCCCGAGCCATTCCAGTTCGATTGGCGGGTAATTGACAGGACCTTGAACTTGGCACGAATCGGCATATCGAATCTCCAGAATATCGGCTATTGAGGCCATGACGGGGAGGGAAAATTCGATGTTGCACAGGAAATCAGGGCCCTGGCAGGGGAACCAGTTCACTTCACCCGCCCTCATCCGCCCCGGGCTCGCGCATCCAGAAGCCGCAGCCCGTCCCAGGGTCGGCCACCAGGTGGTGATTGCGTGGAATCTCGCACCAGACGTAGCGACGGCCTTCCAGATGGCCGAAATAGGCGCACGTGAAGCAGTTGCCCCGGCCCTCGTAACGGAAGCTCATCGGCGGCGCAGCCACTGGTGCAGGTGCAGGCTCGGGGCATGGCAAGGTCTTCATGCGCCGAGTCTGCACAGGGTGCCGGCTCATGGCGTGAGCCTGATGCGCAAAGCAAACAGGCCGGCAAATGCCGGCCTGTTGTTCATTCGGGGGTATCCAGCCCGGGTAAATCGAGCTGATTGAGCGCCGCCGCGCGTTTTCGCATCACCGCGCAGATATACCTGATCTGCCGCTCCGTCAAACCGAACTCGGTCGCCAGCTGCCAGGTGTTCTGTCCGTTGAATCGCTCCCAGATCCTCAGGTCGCGCTTGTCCAGGGCCAGCTCGGTGTCCTTGGGCATATAGAACTCGTTGCCGCCGTACTCCTGGCACAGGGTATGGGCAATCTCGCGCATGATGAACCGGGCGCGGTCGGCATCCATGCCGGCATCCTCGGTCAGCCGCATCGTGCCGATATCGGCCAGGCGCTGCACGATCTCGCTCGTGCGGGGTTTTCCGCGCCTCACGGCTGCACCTGCAGGGCCTGGTCGGCCGGCTGCTTGTCGCCGCGCTTGATCCAGCGCTTGAGGCTCTCCACGACCAGGTCCTGCTGCGCGCCGTTGAGCCACTCGATGCGCTCCACGCCGGTCTGGCGCTGCACCCAGGCGGTGATCGCGGCCATCTTGCGCTCGCGCACCAGGCCGGCGTCTGCGGCCTGCATCCACAGGCTCCACAGCTTGCGTTCCAGGGCCGTGAGCGGGCGGCGCACCGGCCGGGCCGCGGGCGCTGCAGCGGGCTTCCCAGCCTGGCTGTCTGCGCGCCCCTTGGCGGCCAGCATGTGCTCGATCAGCCGCTGCCGGCCGGTGATGTCCAGCTGCGCCGACGAGCGCACGCCCTGGCACACCGTGGCCATCACGTCGCGGTACAGGTCTTCGTCCCAGCCCAGCTCGGCCTTGAGCATGTGGATGCGCGCCAGGTCGCTCTTGCGGGCCTGCGCATTCACGACGGGGCGGCGGCTGGGTGCTGCGGCGGCGGTCTTGGCGGGGGCTGACACGGGTACTGCTCCTGAAACGAAAGGAGCCGGGTGTCACACACACCCGGCGGAAGTGGTCATCGCGGTCGTCGGCTGCTCTCTCAGCCTCCCAGATCGGCCAGGTTCGCCGGCCTGGTGGGTCCCGATGACAGCGGCGGTTCTTTTGAGCCCACCCACCGCTGATGGCTGCCGGGCTACGCGCCCCCAGGGCCCGGCTGCGCGTGGTTCATCAGGCCTGGTACCAGCCGCGCACGGGGTCGCGGTACTCCAGGGGCTCGGCCAGGCCGCCGGGCTGGGCGATGGCCAGGCGGAAGTTCGCCTTGCGCCCGGGCGTGTGGTCGGCCAGGCACAGCGTGTCGATCGCATCGCGGCAGCGCGCCATGTCGTTCAGGCCGACCTTGGCCAGCGTCTTCCAGGCGCCGGAGTTGTTCATCTGGACCAGGATCTCGGGCGTCGCGTTGATGCGCGGGGCGGGGGTGGTCGAGGTGTTCATCTGGATTCCCCTCACGCCGACGCCAGATCCAGCGCGATCTGGCGGTATTCGTCCGTCTGGCCCACGCGCTCGTACACCCGCACATAGCTGCTGGAGCCGACCACCTGCAGGCTGTCGCCGATGGCCTCCATCGCACGCGTCCAGCGTGGATCCTTGAACGGGTGGCGGCGCAGGCCCAGCACGCGCGCGGTGTTGACCTGGCCCTGCTGGTCGACGCGGAAAGCGTCCTGGATCAGCACCTTGATCTCGTCGCGGCCGTCCTCGGTCCAGTCGGTCAGGCACTCGTCGATCAGCGCCTTCGCAGCCTGCAACCGCTCGTCGAAGCGGATGTTGTCCATGAAGCGGCGTTCGACCTTGCAGCAACCGCCAGCCGCATCGGTACCCCCGCCGCCGCACCCCTGGATGACAGGCACAGCGGCAGTGCAAAGCAGCACAGACGCCGAAATCATCAGACGGATCAACACACGCATATCAAGGCTCCATGAAGTTGCGGGGGAAGAGACCGACGTTACGCGCGCACGGATCTGAATGCGCTCCACCGTTTGGGGGATGCGCAGCGAAACCACCTTCTGACTATTCGATATCGCATTGACACGTTCTATGCGTTGTCGCATAGTCCGCCTCACGCCACCCCACAGGCCCACCGGGCCAGGTCGGCGCAGAGGATCCGCAGTGGACAGCATCACGATCACGAAGGCAGCACTGGCCGCTGCACTCCTTGCCTGGGAACAGGCGCACCGTGCGGGCGAGACCCGCACCGCTGATGAAACGGCCGCACTACCCATCAACCAGGTGGTCAGCGAGTCGACCGACTACCTGTGGAGCCTGCTCCAGGGCGCCACGCCGGTGGAGGGTTGAGCTGTGCAGACGTCAGCAATCAGCGCCGAACAGCTCAAGCTGGCCCTCGTGGCGAGCCGCATCAACCGCCTGACCGGCAAGCGCACCCGCTGGGCTGCGATGTCGGCCACCACCCGTGTCTCGATGGGCTGTGCCCGCGGCGGGCGCCACTGGGTGCCGCCCCTGCCGGTGCCCTCGCTGCTCACGCCCATGGAGCGCGGCGACCTGTTCAAGGCCATCGAGCGCACCCGCCTGCACGCCGGCACTGCCGCCGTGCGCCGCACGTTCGGCGCCGGCATCCGCGCCCTGCGCGCGGAAAACGCCCACATCTGCATGGAGGGCTGAGCCGTGCAGACGTCCAGACACCACCGCCACCCCCGCACCCTGGCCTGCCAGGCCCTGCGCGCCATCACCGCCCTGCTGTGCCTGCTGGCCGGCGCCGTGGTGCTGAGCTGCATCACCGCCACCCCGGCCCGCGCGGCCGACAGCTGGACCGGCGCCGACAAGGGCCGCCACCTGGCCGCCGGCGCCCTGGTGGCCGGCAGCACCCTGCAGATCACCGGTGGCGACGCCCGCCTGGCCCTGGTAGCCGGCACGGCCGCTGCCATCGGCAAGGAGCTGGCGGACCGCTTCCGCCCCGGCCATGTGCCCTCGTACCGCGATGCCGCCGTCACCCTGGCCGGCGCGCTCGTGGCCACCCAAACGCCCGGCTTGGTCATCACGCCGGTGTCCGTGTCCTACCGCATCACCTGGTGAACGCCATGACCACATCAGCCACCCACCCCAGCCACAGCGCCCCGAAGTGCACCGCGTGCGCACACGTTCGCCCCGACCGCCGCGGCCAGCCGGCGTTCTGCATGCACCCGGCAGCCCCGGTCGACCTGGTGACGGGCCAGGCGATCACTCTTTGCGAGCACATGCGCAACGACGATGAGATCGCATGGATCGACTTCAACCTCTGTACTTCCTGCGGCCCACAGGGTGCGCTATTTGCGCCCCGAGATGGCAGCGGCCACGGCCCGGATGGGGTTGGCCAGCTCGGCGACGCCGTCGGCCGTGTCCTGCCCCACGCAGGCGGCGATGAAGGCGCTCAGCAGCTCGGGATGAGCGGTGGAGTAGCCGACCCCGAACAGCCCATCGATCGCGAACCGGCCGTCCTTCAGGTAGCCAGCCACGGTGTTTGAAGCACCGCTCAGTGTGATCGTCGTTTCAGTCATGACCTCTCCTTGCCTGCCGGGCCACAGCGGCCCAAAGGCATCGTAGGTCGATACGGAGAACCTTGATGCAGACGTCCAGACACCTCTCTTGCGCAGGTCAACCGGCCCGCGTGATCCCCATGCACCGCGGCTTCGTGCCTCGCACCTATGCGCTCGACCTGGTGTGGGAGAGCGGCGCGCGCTTCGTCGGCCACATCCGCGCCCTGACCCGCGAGGAGGCCGAAGACCGCGCCAGTGCACGCATGGGCGAGACGGTCTACACGCTGGTGCGCAGCAGCACCCGGCCACTGCCGCTGAATGACCACAGCGAATTCAGCGACACGTTGCCGGTGCTGGCCGCATCCAGCGCCCTGGCCGAAATGGCCAATGCCCTGCGCCGCAGCGAGGCGATGGCCGATGACCTGCCCGGTGACCCACCCGCGCCGACCGCCACGCAGCCGCGCCGCACGCACACCGCCAGCCATCTGATGAACGAGATGCGCGTACCGCTGCGCCGGCGCGACCTGGTGCTGGCCACCCTGGCCGTGGCCCTGAGCGCCGCCGCCATCGTGTTGTGGTCGATGCCGGCCACCCCCTGGGCGAGCTGAGGCCGGTGGACACCATGTCGCACGCCACCCCGTCACACCTACTCACCGCCATATCGGCGCCGCTTGCGGCCTGGGCTCACCCAGAGCAGCACACCGCGCAAGGCGAGCTGCTGGCCAACGCCCCCCAGCTGCCAAGCCGCGCTGAGCGCCGCCGTGCCCAGCAAGGCGCTACGCCGGCCAGCCTTGACGTGATCCGCATCACCGGTGAACTCGTCGCCGATGCCGTGGTGCGCTACCAGGCCGGCACCAGCGACACCACTGCCGGCCGCCGCGCCTGGCTGCAGGTGCGCCTCATGCTGCCAGGCGCCTTGTTCGTGATGGCAGCCGAAGAGCTGGGGGCAGACCCCGTTGCCCACCACACCGCGCACCAGCGCACCCACCACCTGCGCCGCGGCGTGCCCTGCACCATCTACGGCAAGGGCGCCATCGTCGTCACCCAGCACGGCGAGCAGGTGCTGCAGGTGCTGCTGCCCAAGGTGTTCATCAACACGACGCCCAGCCTGAACACCGCTGCGGCTGGAGGCTGACCCCATGAGCGCCACCATGAATCACGGCCTTCCCAACCCCTTCATCATCGGCCTGACCGGCCTGGCCGGTGCCGGCAAGGACACCGCGGCCGATCGCCTCTGTGCGGCCCACGGCTTCGAGCGCCATGCCTTCGCCGAGCCCATCCGCGACATGCTCACCGCGCTGCTGGTGAGCTGCGGCATCGACTACGGCCACTTGTTCGACCGCACGAAGAAAGAGCGGCCGCTGCCGCACCTGGACGTGAGCCCGCGCCGGCTCATGCAGACCCTGGGCACCGAGTGGGGCCGCCAGCAGCTCGACCCGCAGTTCTGGGTGCGCTGCACGGCCATGGCCTTGGGCCTGCACGACCTGCCGCGCAGCGCCCCAGTGCACGACCGCATCGTCATCACCGACGTGCGCTTTGCCGAAGAGGCCGCGTGGATCAAGTCCTTCGGCGGCGTGATCGCCCGCATCGAGCGCGACGGCGCCGGCATCCCCGGTCAGCACGTCAGTGAGCTGCAGGCCCAGCACATCAAGGCCACCTGGCGCATCCAGAACAACAGCACAGTCGACGCGCTGCACCAGCGCATCGACGACATGGCCGCCTACCTCCTGCCACAGCACAACAGCACCGCATCATGAGCACCGACAGCACCCTGCGCATTCCGTTCGAACGGCTGCACGACAGCCCCACCCAGCCGCGCACCGTCTACAACCCGACCAAGATGGCCGAGCTGGTCGCCAGCATCAAGACCCTGGGCGTGATGCAGGACATCGTGGTGCGCCCCATCATCAACCGGCCTGACATCGGCGAGCCCGGCGACCACTTCGAGATCGTGTTCGGCCACCGGCGTCGGCGCGCGGCGGAGCTGGCCGGCGAGGCCGACATGCCCTGCCGCGTGCGCTCCATGAGCGACCTCGAAGTGGCCATGGCACAGCTCACGGAGAACATCAGCCGGGAGGACATGAGCTTCCTGGACACGGCCGACGCCTTCGCCCGCCTGGTGCGCGACCACGGCTTGACCGTCGAGCAGCTCATGGCGCAGTTCGGCCTGTCGCGATCGGCCGTTTACAACCTGCTCAAGTTGCGCAGCCTCACCGAGGCCTCACGCCTGGCGGTGGCCGAGCACAACATCGGCGTCGAGATCGCCACCATGATTGCGCGCGTGCCCGCGCAGTTTCAGCCCACGGCCGTGCGCCGCGTGCTGCACACGCCCTACGGCGAGGACAAGCCGCTGCTGCTGAGCTACCGCGAGGCGCGCAAGGTGCTGGCCGGCGCGTACACGGTCAAGCTCAACCAGGAGGACGACGGCTTCAGCCCCTACGACCAGGCCCTCACGACCTGCGGTGCCTGCATCGGCTGCGGCAAGTACAGCGACAACGACCCGGCCCTGATGGGCGAGCTCGGTCCGGGCGTCTGCACGGACGTGCCGTGCCACACAGCCAAGGTCAAGGCTGCCCACCAGCGCCTGGTCGACGAAGCGCGCCAGTTCGGGCGGGTGATCGAAGGCGCGCGGGCCCTGGAGCTGACCGGCGGCATGGCACACCGCGTGCCCGTCGGCTACGTCTGGGCCGACACCACCACACACCGCGAGGACAAAGGCAAGTACTGGGTGATCATCAGCTACGAGCAGGCCTGCCAGCGCCTCATGGACGCGAACATCGGCGCGCCGTCACGCACATTCATCGAGACCAACCCCGATACGCTGCGCGCGGCCTACACCACAGCCGAAGCCGCAGAGATCAACGCCGCCCTACGCGAGCTGCTCGGCCTGCCACCGGCGGCCGCTCCCGTGGCGAACACGCCATCCGCCGCTGCGCGTGCGCCCGAGGGGGGAAGGGGCGAGGATGACGAGGACCACCCTGATCAGGATCTTGAGGATGACGCGCAGTTCTCGCAGCCCGTAGCGCGATCGCCCGAAGCAGCCGCTGTGACGTGGCAATGGCCCTCGATCCTGCGCGCGATCATGCGCAAGGCCCTGGTGGCGGAACGCAGCACGGATGACCTGCGCCTGGTCGTGGCCACACTGGCAGACCTGGGCGATGAACTGCCCGAGGCGGTCATCGACGTGATGGGCTGGCGCGAAACGATCGATGCTGCCTGCCTGAGCTGGGGCGAGGACATCGACTGGCTTGTGGAGCAGTTGCCCGCGATGTCTGCCGATCAGCTCG
>Ga0228702_1002663_pt1 | contig 10001 bp, 10 predicted proteins | sample McNCre217_Aug_MG_2_FD_178018 | JGI IMG/M metagenome (GOLD analysis project Ga0228702, IMG submission 178018) | Freshwater microbial communities from McNutts Creek, Athens, Georgia, United States - 20-17_Aug_MG | ecosystem: Environmental > Aquatic > Freshwater > Creek | place: USA: Georgia... | reverse complement strand
AATCCGAACGAGGGAGTTAGTTAGGCAAAACTTAGTTGCGCCAATCCGAAAACTAGTTGGTGCGCTTGCGCTTCTCGCGGATGCGCATGCCAACCTCGATTGGGGTTCCCTCGAAGCCGTAGGTCTCCCGCAGGCGGCGCGCAATGAAGCGACGGTAGCCCGGGTCGAGGAATCCGGTGGTGAAGAGAACAAACTTTGGCGGGCGGGTAGAAGCCTGGGTTGCAAACAGAACGCGAGGCTGCTTTCCACCGCGCACTGGGTGCGGGGTCTCCATGACAAGCTCCGAAAGGAAGGCGTTGAGCTTTCCGGTAGGAATGCGCTTGTCCCAGCTGTCCAGGGCGATCTCTAGGGCAGGAACTAGCTTCTCCATGTGACGACCGGTCTTGGCCGAGATGTTTACGCGCGGAGCCCAGTCAACGTGTGCCAGGTCCTGCTCAATCTCGCGCTCGAGGTAGCGACGACGCTCGTCGTCCAGCATGTCCCACTTGTTGAAGGCCAGAACCAGGGCACGGCCAGATTCCAGCACCATGTCGATGATGCGGATGTCCTGCTCGCTGATTGGCTCGGTAACATCCAGCAGCACCACGGCAACTTCAGCGCGCTCAAGGGCGGCTGCGGTGCGAAGCGATGCATAGAAGTCGGCGCCCTGCTGCAGACGAACGCGACGGCGAATACCGGCGGTGTCTACGAAGCGCCAAATCTTGCCGGCAATTTCAACCTGCTCGTCAATTGGGTCGCGGGTGGTTCCGGCAAGGTCGTTGACCACGGCACGTTCGCTACCCACTGCCTTGTTCAGCAGCGATGACTTACCCACGTTTGGACGACCGATTAGGGCCACGCGACGCGGACCACCGAATTCTTCCTTGGCCACGTTAGAGATCTTTGGAAGGATCTTCATTGCCGCGTCCAGCATGTCTGCCACACCGCGGCCGTGCAGAGCCGAAACCGGGTATGGCTCGCCTAGTCCAAGACTCCAAAGGCTTGCGGCCTCTGGCTCCTGGCGCATGTCGTCAATCTTGTTGGCAACCAGGATTACTGGCTTACCGCTGGAGCGAAGCATCTTCACAACGCGCTCATCGGTGCTGGTAGGGCCAACCATGGCGTCTACAACAAACAGAACTGCGTCGGCTAGCTCAACGGCAATCTCGGCCTGGATGGCCACCGAAAGGTCGATGCCCTTGGCGTCTGGTTCCCAACCACCGGTGTCAACCAGGGTGAACTTACGCTCGTTCCATTCGGCCTTGTAGGAGATGCGGTCACGGGTTACACCCGGCTTGTCCTCTACCACTGCCTCGCGGCGACCAAGAATACGGTTTACCAGGGCGCTCTTGCCCACGTTAGGACGACCAACGATTGCCAGCACCGGAAGCGCCGGAAGCATTACTGGGCCGTCGCTCCAGTCGAGGTCGGCGTTTAGAACATCGAGGTCGTCTTCGTCTAGGTCGAAGTCTTCAAGGCCGGTACGCAGCGCGAGTGCGCGGTTTTCGGCCTCCTCGTCTGGAAGTGCGTTGAGTTTCTCAACGAAGTCGGCACTCAGCGGAATGTCGCCGTATTCGTCTTGCTCAGACATGGTTAATCCTTTGTTGTGGCCACCGGAATGGCTCGGGCAATGCTTTCAACAACCGCTTTCACGGTTTGCTCAAAATTGAGGTCGCTGGAGTCAATCAAACTGACTCCATCAGCTGGGGTCATGAAGTCGACCACTTTGGCATCTGAGGCGTCGCGATGCGATACCTGCTTTGCCACCTGATTGGTGTCGTCGTGGCCTAGCTCGGCCGAACGTCTTTTAAGTCTAACTTCTTCGCTGGCAGTTAGTAAGAGGCGGGTTTGCGCATCCGGTAAAACCACGGTGGTGATGTCGCGGCCTTCAACGATGATTCCGGGCAGTTCACAGCTGGAAACTAAGCCGCGAGTTAGCTCCTTCATGAAGGCTCGCACCTCAGGCAGGCGCGCCACTGAGCTCACCGATTCGGCCACTTCGGTGCTGCGAATAGCCTCGGTCACATCCACCTTGCCAACGCGAACCCAGTAGTTATCTGGGTCGGTGCTGATGGAATACTCGAACTCGGCCTGCAGATCTGCCGAAGCCAGCGCGTCGACAGCCAGCCCAGCCACGTGCTGAGTTGCCCAGGTAAGCGCGCGGTAAGCGGCCCCGGTGTCTAGGTAACCCCAGCCAAGTTGCCTAGCGGCCTGCTTGGAAACACTTGACTTGCCGCTGCCGGCAGGGCCATCGATGGCCACAACAAACTTAGACATCAGGCCAGACGCCATCCGCGTGCGGTTAAATCGGCAACAAGCTTGGCCTCGGCCTCGGGAAGCACCGAAATCTCTACCAAACCAATCTGTGCACCTGGGGAGTGCTCCAGCTTGAGGTCTTCCAGGTTGATGCCAATCTCGCCAACTTCGGTTAGCAGGCGCGCCAACTGGCCCGGCTGGTCATCAATCTTGACCACTACGGTGGCGTAGTTCTTGTGGCCACCGCCGTGCTTGCCAGGAATGCGCTCTACTCCGCGGTTGCCGGCTTCGATGGCACGGCTGATCACGCTGAGCGAACCGCTGGCGCTTGGGTCTTCCAGTGCGGTGGTCAACTGCTGCAGGTCTGCTGCCAGAGCCTTCAGAACCGGAACCACCTGAGCTGAGTTAGCAGAGAGAATCTGCACCCAGAGACTTGGGTCGCTTGCGGCAATGCGGGTAGTGTCGCGCAGACCCTGACCCGCTAGCGAAATCTCTTGTGCGCTGGTGGAAATAAGCTGCGCGGCCAACAGGCTGGAAACCACCTGAGGCACGTGGCTTACTGCCGCCACTGCGTGATCGTGTTCGATTGGCTCCATGTTTACCGGCACCGATTCGAGGTCAAGCGCCAGGTCGGTTACCACACGCACTGCGTCGTAATTCGAGCCCTCATGTGGCACAACTACCCACGGGCGACCGATGAAGAGGTCCGAGCGGCCCGAGATGGCTCCACCGCGTTCGCGTCCCGCCATCGGGTGCGAACCAACGTAGTGGCTCAGTTCAACACCCATGGCCTGAAGTTCCTGCAAAATAGGCAACTTCACGCTTGCCACATCGGTGACAAAAGCATTTGGGTAGGAGGCCAGTTCGGCGGCAACCACGGCAGCGGTGTGATCTGGTGGAACGGCAACCACAACCAGCGCTGGGTTATCGCCATCGCGAGGCTCGCGACCGGCTCCGTAGTCCACCGCGAGCGCCTGGCTTGAGCGGGAGGAATCACTGAGGATTACATCCACGCCCTGCTTGCTCAGGGCAAGACCAATCGAGGTACCGAGCAACCCGGTACCTACGATTCGAACCTGACCCGAGATGCGACTCACTGGGCGATGTCCAATCGAAGTGCGGTTGCACCACGAAGGTAGACGTGCTGAATCTCGCTGCGTTCCTTGTCGATGTCGGCGTGAATCATGATGCGAACCACAAGTGGCAGCGCATGCTTCACGTTCATCTCAACAAAGCACATCAGCGGCACATCGGTGAGGCCAAGTTCGCGGCCGGCAACGGCAGGAAACTCGCTTGTGATGTCTGGGGTGGCGGTGAACAAAATGGAAATCAGCTGCGAGCTATCCAGGTCATTGGCGTGGATGGTCTTGGTGAGCAGCTCGGCAGTTGCCTTCAGCAGGTGCTCACGATCATCACGATCTAGTTGGATAGCGCCACGAATCGCACGTACAGCCATGATTTATCGATTTCTTCCGTTGTTTGGTCGGCCTTCTGGTCGTCCACCCGGACGATCGGTGTTTGGCCCGCGCTTACCGGTTGGCTTGCCATACGAAGATCCGGTTGGTCGGCCGTTGCCCGTCGAGCGCTGTGGTCGCTGCGGTTGCTTGTTCTCAATCGGGCGTGGGGTGCGAACATCCTTGCCCTCGGCGGCCTTGAAGAGCGCGCTTACCTCCATTTTATTGAGTTCACGCACCGCTCCGGCCTTTAGTGCGCCCAGCTGAATTGGGCCAAACTGCTTGCGAACCAGCGAAACCACAGGGTGGCCAACGGCCTCAAACATACGACGAACCACGCGGTTGCGGCCGGAGTGCAGGACGATTTCAACCATCGACTCATCGCCGGCAATATCAACGATGCGGATGCGGTCGGCCTGTGCCAAACCGTCTTCAAGTTCAACACCGGTGAGCAACTTGTTCAGCGCGCCCTGGTCGATGGTTCCCTTTACGCGAGCCCAGTAGGTCTTGATTACACCGAAGGATGGGTGCGCCAGCTTGTGAGCGAGGTCGCCATCGTTGGTCAGCAGGATCAGACCGGTGGTTTCGGCGTCTAGGCGGCCAACATTGAAGACGCGGTCGTAGCCAATGGTGAACTGGTGCAGGTCTGGGCGGCCTCCCTCGTCGTTCATGCTCGAAACAACGCCGTATGGCTTGTTCAGGGCAAGGTAGAGGCGGCTGGCATCCAACTGGATGGGGTTGCCGTTTACCTGAACCTGATCAACCTCAGGGTTGATTCGGGTTCCAAGTTCGGTCACCTTCTTGCCGTTTACCTTTACGCGGCCCTCGAGGATTAGCTCCTCGCAGACGCGACGGCTGGCTACGCCGGCATTTGCCAAAACTTTTTGGAGGCGGATGCCCTCGGTTTCTGCACCCTCAGATTTATTAGAACTCAACGTCAAACTCGCTATTCGCACTTGGTAGATATGGTGAAATGAGCGGCAGCTCATCCAGGCTATTGATGCCCAGCAATTGCAGGGTCAATTCGGTGGTGCCGTAGTTAATGGCACCGGTCTCACTGTCGGTAAAGAGCTCGGTGATTAGACCACGGCTCAGTAGGGTTCGAACCACGCTGTCTACATTGACGGCACGGATGCTTGCCACCTGTCCGCGGCTGATTGGCTGCTTATAGGCGATTACTGCAAGGGTTTCGAGGGCGGCCTGGCTTAGCTTGGTTGGGTTCTCGGCCGCCACAAACATGTTTACGGCCCAGTCGTATTCTTCGCGCACGTAGATGCGCCAACCGCCGCCAATCTCGCGAAGTTCAAAACCACGCTTCACCGAACCCTCGGTCTCACCGGCATAGTCTGCTGCCAAAGCTGCGATGGCCGCGCGAATCTCATTTAGTGGTCGGTCTAGAGCACCGGCCAACGAGACCAGCGGTACCGGCGATTCGGCAACCATCAGGATGGCCTCGAGTGCCGCCTGCAGGTTTTCGTCGTCTACCGCCTGAGCGTGAATGGTTAGGTCTGGTCCGTTAAGAGTCATACTCTGCTCCCAATGTCTCTAGCTGGTCGAATTCAAAGTTCTCGGCACGCCAGGTTAGCGTCAGATCGCCTAGCGGGGAAACCTGATCAAAGCTGAGGGCCGCCTGACGGTAAAGCTCCAGAATGGCCAGGAATCTGGCAACCACCATGGCGCGGTCTTTCAACCCACCGATGAGTTGGCGGAAGGTCATCGGCTTGCCCTCGCGCAACATCTTGACAACCTCGGCCGCCTGCTCACGGATGCTAACGCGCGGTGCGTGCAGGTGGGTGAGGCCAACCGCAGGGATCTCACGCGGGGTAAGCACTTCCTCGGCAACCTTGGCAAACTCGGCCAGACCAGTGTTCCAGATCAGCTCCGGCTTGCGGTTCTTGAAGCGATCTTCAAGGCGAACCTCGCGCGGAATGCGGCGGGCCTCGAAGGCCATCGCAGTGGCAAACCAGGAGGCAATCTCCTTGAAAGCACGGTACTGCAGCAGGCGGGCGAACAGCAGGTCGCGGGCTTCGAATAGCGCCACGTCCTCGGCGTCAACAACCTCGCCCTTTGGCAGCAGACTGGCAATTTTTAGGTCTAGCAGGGTGGCGGCAACCACCAGGAACTCAGAGGCCTGCTCCAGTTCCTCAGATTCGTCTAGACCGCGAACGTACTTGATGAACTCGTCGGTGATCTTGGAGAGCGAAACCTCAGTGATATCAAGCTGATGCTTGGAAATCAGATTAAGTAGCAGGTCGAAGGGGCCCTCGAAATTTCCAAGGGAAAGGGCGAAGCCCGGGTTGACCTCTACTTCGCTAAGCGGCGCAGCCACGGCTGACCAGCTCGCGGGCAACGGTGCGATAGGACGCAGCGGCCTCCGAATCAGGCGCGAAAGAGTTGATTGGCTGAGCAGCCACGGTTGCATCCGGGAATTTCACGGTGCGGTGAATGACGCTGCGGAACACCTTGTCACCGAAGGCTTCGTGCAGGCGTTCCAAAACTTCACGGCTGTGCAGAGTGCGGCCGTCGTACATGGTGGCCAAGATGCCGTCTAACTGCAGAGTCTCGTTGGTGTTCTCACGAACGCGGTCCATGATGTCCATAAGTAGCTTCACACCGCGAAGAGCGAAGAACTCGCAGGCCAGCGGAATGACAACACCGTGGGCTGCGGTAAGGGCGTTAACAGTGAGCAGACCCAACGATGGCTGGCAGTCGATGATGATGACGTCGTACTCGTCCTCAACCTTTTTGAGGGCCTTTCGCAGGATGGTCTCGCGACCAACTTCGCTCACCAGCTGAACTTCGGCAGCAGAGAGGTCGATGTTGGCAGGAATAACGTCTAGGTTTGGCACCGAGGTCTTTACGATTACCTCGTGCGGGTGAAGGGTGCGATCCTTCAGCAGGTCGTAAACGGTTGCCGAATCGTCGTAGGCATTGATGCCCAGACCGGCACTCAGTGCGCCCTGTGGGTCGAAGTCAACCAAAAGCACCTTGCGGCCGTATTCGGCAAGCGATGCAGCGATGTTGATGGTGCTGGTGGTCTTACCCACGCCACCCTTTTGGTTGCACATTGCGATGGTTCGCGCAGGACCGTGCGAGGCTAACGGCTTTGGGATCGGAAAACGAGTGTCCGATACGTCTTTCTTAGCCATTGCATAACCTCCCGGTGGTGCTCCATTTACAGACTCAAGACTATCTGCTGGGGCAGGCGCGACACGGCTACTTTAAGGTTTACTTGAAGGTCTTTCCGGTGGCCCGAGGGTGAGCCAAAACATAGCTCTCGCGCAGGCTATCAACGGTAACCAGCGTATAAATCTGCGTGGTTGCCACCGATGAATGTCCCAGTAGTTCCTGCACCACGCGCACGTCGGCGCCACCCTCCAAAAGATGGGTGGCAAAAGAGTGGCGCAGGGTGTGCGGCGACACCTCAACCGGCAGCGCGGCGGCCTCGGCCGCATCGGTGATTACCTGCCAAACACTCTGGCGGCTCAGCCGCCCACCCCGCTGGTTTAGGAACACCGCGGGAGTGCCCCTACCTTTGGCTACCAACAGCGGCCTGGTTCGCACCAGGTAGTTCTCCAGCGCACGATTGGCATACTTGCCAACCGGCACAACTCGCTCCTTGGATCCCTTGCCAAAGAGCCTGATCATGGTTGGATCCAGCAGGTCATCAATGTCCAGGTCCACCAGCTCCGAAACGCGGGCACCGGTGGCGTATAGCAGTTCGAGGATGGCACGATCACGAAGTCGGATTGGGTCCGCCGAGGTTTCGGTCTCATCGAATGGTTCCGGGCCTGAGGCGTCCAAGAGAGCCACCACCTGGTCGAGGCTAATCGCCTTAGGCAGGCGCTTGGAAGTCTTTGGCGGAGTCACCTTGTGCGCGTTGTCGCGGGCCAGGGTGCCCTCAAGCATCAGGTACTTGTGCCAGCCGCGCACGCCTGCCAGAGTGCGTGCCACCGATGACGCCTTGCGCGTGGTCGCTATCTTTTCGACGAAGGTTTCGATAAGAATATCGGTGATCTCGCTGGGAGATTCGATTCCCATTCCGCGGAGAAAGGCCAAATAGTCACCAAGGTCGCGGTTATAGGCCGAGAGAGTGTTTTTGGCCAGGCCACGTTCCAGCGATAGGTGCCGCAGATAGCGGTCCACCAGTTTTTCCAGTTGGTCGCTAGCGGGCATTTAGCTGGCTGGCTTTACGCCTAGATGAAGCGCGGCGGCCATGATTCCAACCACTGCGCTAGGGCTCTGAATGTCAGACGCCAACACGCTGGCGAGCGCCTCTTCCAGCGGGAACCACTGGCTGATCATGTCCACCTCTTCGCCGTCCAGCTCGAGATCGTGACCAACGTGACGCAGCCCCTGGGCCATGTAAATGGTGATCACCTCATCGTTGCCACCGGGGGTAGTCATGAAGTCTTGCAGCTTGGTCCAGGTGTCGGCTTCGTAGCCGGTCTCTTCCATCAGCTCGCGCTTGGCGGCATCCAGTCTGGGCTCGCCAGGTACGTCGGTCAATCCGGCAGGAATCTCCCACAGGTACTTGCGAACCGGGTGACGATACTGACGAATCAGCAAGACGCGTTGCGCCTCATCGATGGCCAAAATTGCAACCGCACCGGGGTGCGCCACGAACTCGCGGGTTAGAACCGAACCGTTGTAGTCAAAGGACTCGCGCTCGATGTTCCAAATCTTGCCCTCAAAAGCGGTTTCGGCTTTGAGGATTGGAAACTCGACCGGTTCGTCCTTTGGCATTGACTAGTTGTCTTCTGAATCGAAGATTCGGGTTGCAGCCTGACGCGCAAGGGCTGCCTCTACCAGGCCACGGAATAGCGGGTGGGCGTTGGTTGGGCGGCTCTTGAACTCAGGGTGAGCCTGAGTTGCTACGTAGTAAGGGTGCACCTCACGAGGCAGCTCAACGTACTCAACCAGGTGTCCGTCTGGCGAGGTGCCAGAGAAGACAAGGCCGGCGGCCGAAATCTGGTCGCGGAAGGTGTTGTTGACCTCGTAGCGGTGGCGGTGACGCTCTTCGCTGGTGTTGCTTCCGTAAACCTCGGCAACAATCGAGCCAGGCTTCAAAGCGGCGGTGTACTTTCCAAGACGCATGGTTCCACCCATGTCGCCGGCAGCCAGAATGTCTACCTGCTCGGCCATGGTTGCGATAACCGGGTACTTGGCTTCTGGGTCAAACTCGGTGGACGAAGCGCCCTCCAGGCCGGCCTCGTTGCGGGCGTACTCGATAACCATGCACTGCAGACCCAGGCAGAGACCCAGGGTTGGAATGCCGTGCTTGCGCACGTAGTTCAGCGCGCCAAGCTTGCCCTCGATACCACGAACACCGAAACCACCAGGAACACAGATGGCGTCAACATCGCGAAGCGCCTCTTCGGCACCCTCCGGAGTCTCGCAGGTGTCGCTAGCGATCCACTTGATGTTGACCTTGCTCTGGTTTGCAAAACCACCGGCGTGCAACGCAGCGGTAACGCTCAGGTAGGCGTCTGGAAGGTCGATGTACTTACCGACCAAACCGATTGTGACGGCGTGCTTTGGCTCGTGAACCGCGTTTAGAACCGGGGTCCAGTGGCTCCAGTCAACGTCCTTGGCGTCAAGGCCCAGGTGCTTGATGATGTAACTGTCTAGACCCTCGTTGTTTAGCACGGTTGGGATGTCGTAGATGCTGGCGGCGTCGGCTGCGTTAACCACGGCCTTCACGTCCACGTCGCACATCAGAGCAATCTTGTTCTTGATGCCGTCTGGCACAACGCGGTCGCTGCGAAGCACGATGGCGTCTGGCTGAATACCGTATGAGCGAAGCGCTGCCACCGAGTGCTGGGTTGGCTTGGTCTTCAACTCACCGGATGGGCCCAGGTAAGGAACCAGCGAAACGTGAACGAAGAACACGTTGTCGCGGCCAACATCGTGACGCACCTGACGGGCTGCCTCGATGAATGGAAGCGACTCGATGTCGCCAACGGTTCCACCGATTTCGGTGATGATTACGTCTGGGGTTGGGTTCTCGTGAGCCTGCAGGCGCATGCGGCGCTTGATCTCATCGGTGATGTGAGGAATTACCTGAACGGTGTCACCCAGGTACTCGCCGCGGCGTTCGCGCTGGATAACAGCCGAGTAGATCTGACCGGTAGTCACGTTGGCGCTCTGGCCAAGGTTGATGTCTAGGAAGCGCTCGTAGTGACCGATGTCCAGGTCGGTCTCGGCGCCATCTTCGGTGACGAAAACTTCACCGTGCTGGAAGGGGTTCATAGTGCCCGGATCCACGTTTAGGTATGGGTCCAGCTTCTGCATAACAACGCGGAGACCGCG
>Ga0228702_1002658_pt1 | contig 10014 bp, 8 predicted proteins | sample McNCre217_Aug_MG_2_FD_178018 | JGI IMG/M metagenome (GOLD analysis project Ga0228702, IMG submission 178018) | Freshwater microbial communities from McNutts Creek, Athens, Georgia, United States - 20-17_Aug_MG | ecosystem: Environmental > Aquatic > Freshwater > Creek | place: USA: Georgia... | reverse complement strand
CGCCGAACAGTACACCGGCGGCGAGCACGCTCCATGGCTTGTTGCGGCCGAGCAGCGCCACGGTGATGGCGTCGAATCCGAACGAGGCGGCGACACCGGTGGTCAAGAACTTCTCGGTGCCGAGCACCTGAGTCGCACCGGCAATGCCGCTGAGCGCACCAGACACGGCCATGACCAACACATAGGTGAGCCCAATGTTGATGCCCGCGGTGCGCGCCGCGTTCGGGTTGTGGCCCAACGCGCGGAACTGAAAACCGATCGAGCTGCGCTGCAATAGCCACCAGACGAATACGACGCAGATGAGCATCAAGACAAATCCCGTGTGCACGCGAATCTGGTCGCTGAACGCCGGGAACTTGGCGCTGTCGCGCACCGCAGCCGAGACCGGGTTGATTGCACCCGGCGCCTGCAGAATCGGCGTCTTGAGCACATAGGTCAACAGCAGCGCGGCCACGTAGTTGAACATGATGGTCAGGATCACCTCGTTCGCCCCCGTTGCGGCCTTCAAGAAGCCGACAAGTGCACCGAACAGCGCACCACCCACGATGCCCGCGAGCACGGCCAACGGAAAGTGGATCCAGAACGGCAGGTCGAGGTTGATGCCAACCCAGCCCGACAACATCGCACCAAAAATGATCTGACCCTTGGCGCCAATGTTGAACAGGCCCGAACGGAACGCAACGGCGAGGCCAAGACCCGAGAGGGTGATCGGCGTTGCGAAGGCCAGAGTCTCGGTGATTGGCTTAAGCTGCGAGATCGGGTCGCTGCCCTTGAAGTTCCAGATCGAACCGCGGAACATGGCCTCGTATGCGCCATACACCGCGTTCCAAATTGCGCTTAAGAAGTCGGTTGGTCGAGCAAAGAAGTAGCCCGCGGTGCTCTGAACGTTTGCGTTCGAGGCCGCGATCAGGATGCCACCAAACACGAACGATGCGACGACCGCCAAAACGGTGAGCAACCAGGGAGCATTGAAGATCTCGTTGGCAACCTCGCGGCCGTTGATTTTGCGCGGCGCCTTGTCGGTTGCCGCCGGGGTCTGCTGGCTCATGCTGCCGCCTCCGTGTTGCTAATGCCGGCCATCATCTGGCCCAGAATCGAGCGCGGCGTGTCAGCCGGCACGACACCAACCACGCGACCGCGATACATAACGGCGATGCGATCGCCAAGCTGGGTGGCCTCGTCGAGTTCGGTCGCCACGATCATCACCGGGATTCCCTTGTCGCGGGTTGCCACGATCTGCTCGTGAACGAACTCGATCGAACCGACATCAAGACCACGGGTCGGTTGCGATGCCACCAGCAGGCGCAGGTCGCGCGACAACTCGCGTGCGAGCACAACCTTCTGCTGGTTTCCGCCCGAAAGCTGCGCCGCGGTCGATTCGATCGACTGAGCGCGAATGTCGAATTCCTTGAGTTTCGCGAGCGCGAATTCTTTGAGCACACCCAACTGCAGCGAAATTCCCTTGGCAAACGGGGCACGGTCACTGCGGTCGAGCATCAGGTTCTCGGCGATGGTGAAATCGGCGACCAGGCCATCCTCGGTGCGGTCTTCGGGCACAAAGCCAACGCCAAGGTCAAGCACCTGCTTGACGCTCTTGCCGATTAGTTCTTTGCCGTCGAGCTCGATGCTGCCGGTGGTCTTGCCATGCATGCCGATGATTGCCTCGGTCAGTTCGGTCTGACCGTTGCCCTGCACACCCGCGATGACGAGGATTTCACCCTCGCGAATCTCGAGGTTGATGTCGTCGAGCACTTTCGTGCCGTTGTGGTCCCAGGCGTTCAAGTTCTTGACCGCGAACGACGACGCACCAAGCTTTGGCGCCGCCTTTTCGACGTCGAGATCGACCGCGCGGCCAACCATCATCGAGGCCAGTTCGTTGGCCGACGACTCAGGGTTGGCCTCGCCAACCACCTTTCCCAAACGGATGACGGTGATCTTGTCGGCTACCTCTTTGACCTCACGCAGCTTGTGCGTGATGAACACGATTGCGGTTCCCGCGTCGCGCAACTGCTTCATGATGCTCATGAGCTCGTCGGTTTCTTGCGGGGTCAGCACCGCGGTCGGCTCGTCAAAAATCAAGACCTTCGCGTCGCCAATGAGCGCCTTGATGATCTCGACGCGCTGCTGAACGCCAACCGGGAGGTCGCCAACGAGTGCATCCGGATCGATGTCAAACCCGAAGCGATCCGAAACCTCGCGAACCACCTTGCGAGCCGCGTCGAGGTCGAGCACGCCGCCGCGCTTGGTTGGCTCGTGACCAAGAATCACATTTTCGGCCACTGTAAAAACAGGGATGAGCATGAAGTGCTGATGCACCATGCCGATTCCGGCGGCCATGGCATCGCCAGGACCCGCGAATTTGACGACCTGGTCGTCAAGAAGAATTTCGCCACCATCGGGCTGATACAGGCCGTAAAGCACGTTCATCAGGGTGGACTTGCCCGCACCGTTTTCGCCGAGCAGGCAGTGAATTTGACCCGGTTGTGCCACCAGGTTCACGTTGTCGTTGGCCACCAGACTGCCGAAGCGTTTGGTGATGCCGCGCAGTTCAAGCTTCATTGCTCTCTCACTGTCATTTGTTGCCGTGGCGGGGTCGCCACCTGTTGCCAGTCTAACTTCGGGCCACGCGGTGTTTTGCCTTCAAGACAGCTCGTCGTCGATGGAATTTCCTGTGACCCAGAAAACGAAGAATCGGGGGCCGCGACTAGCGCGACCCCCGACCCTCAAGCTCGCATTACTTGCTGTACTGCGAAGCTACCTTGATTTCACCACTGATGATCTTTGCCTTCAGTGCGTCCAGGTCAGCCTGGATGCCCGATGGGTAAGCAACATCGTGCTGGTCGGCGATCATTACGCCACCGTTGTCGAGGGTTCCGACGTACTGGTTTGCGTCGCCACCGGTGAACTTGCCGTCAACGCCATCCTTGATGATCGAAACAACGGCCTTGGCCATCTTCTTCTCGATCGAGGTCAGGATGTTGGCCTTGTATGCAGCGTGTGCTGCGAGGCCGAACCAGTCGCTGTCAACACCAATGACCATGGTGCCCTTCTTGTCGAGGGTTGCCTGGCCCGAACCGATGCCCACTGGGCCGGCTACAGGAAGGATGATGTCAGCGCCCTGAGCGAAGAACTGCTCAGTCAGGGTCTTGCCCTTGGCCTGGTCGTTGAAGTCGCCGGTTGCAGCCCACTTCGAGCTGTCGGTTCCGGTTGCACCGAGAACGGTGACCTTGGTGCCCTTAGCGGTGTTGTAGTAGTCAACACCCTGCTTGAAGCCCGACATGAAGATGGTGACCGATGGGAACAGCATGCCGCCGTAGGTGGCTACCTTGCCAGTCTTGGTGGTTGCTGCAGCCAGGTAACCTGCGAGGAACGCAGCCTGTGCGGTGTCGTACTGGATTGGCTTGACGTTGTCGAGGCTGAGCGGCGAGTAGTCGTCGTTCGACAGAGCCGAGTCAATCAGAGCGAAGTTGACGTCTGGGTGTGCCTTTGCAGCGTCGCGAGTGGCCACGGCGAGGTTGAAGCCAACGTTGATGATGAGGTTACAGCCCTCGTCGATCATCGAGTTGACGCCCGAGACGTAGTCGGTCTGGGTTGCGTCGTTTGGCGACTCAACGGTTGCGGTCTGGACGCCGAGGGTAGCCTCTGCCTCCTTGAGGCCGTTGTATGCCTCTTCGTTGAACGATGCGTCCTTGAAGCCGCCCGAGTCTGAGACCATGCAGGCCTTGTAGTTGACAGGGGTTGCGGTTGGGGTTGCCGGTGCGGCCGAGCAACCAGCAAGGGTCAACGAGGCAGCAGCTGCCAGCGCGAGGCCCTTAAATACTGAACTGGTGTTCACTTGTCTCCTCCTGAAGCAGCGAATGGATTTCATTCACTGTTTTCAACGCCAGCCTAACTCGCCAAAGCAAACTTTTTGGGCCCGAATGAGGCATCCGAGGATTATTTACTTAGGCGTTACAAAACGTCTTCGTGACCAGTTGTGCGCAATGCATCGACGAGGTTTTTGACTCGCTGGGCGTTGGCCTTGGTGGTAACCAGCAGGGCGTCGGGAGTGTCGACAACGATGATGTCTTCGACGCCGATCAGGGCAACCAGGCGATCGGTGTCGCTAACCAGAATTCCGCTCGACTGATCGGCCAGCACCTTGGCGTTGCCGAGCACCGCGAGGTTGCCGCGGCGACCCTGCGACTGCAACTCGGCGATAGCGGCGAAGTCGCCCACGTCGTGCCAGCTGAAGTGCCCAGGCACCACCGCGACTAAGCCGGCAGCCGCGGCAGGCTCGGCAACCGAATAGTCGATCGCCACCTTCTTGAGCTTTGGCCAGACCTTTGCCAGCACCTCTTTGCGGTCGTCGGTGTCCCACGCGTCGGCAATCGACTGGATGGCGGCATGCAACTCGGGTTCGCTCTTGGCCAGCTGCTCGAGCAGCAGCGCAGCCGGGGCGATGAACATGCCGGCATTCCAGAGGTAATCGCCCGACTCGACATACTTTCGAGCCTTCGCGATGTTCGGCTTTTCGACGAATCGGTCGACCTCACGCGCGTTTGGGGCGTCGGTCAGCGCGAGGTTTGCGCCGGCCTTGATGTAGCCGAAACCTACCGAAGGCTCGGTTGGTTCGATGCCGATCAGGGCGATCTTGCCGGTCGCCGCAACGTTCACGGCCTCGCGAACGGTGTCGCGAAACTGCTCGTCTTCGGCGATCACGTGGTCGGCGGCAAACGAACCGACAATCACATCGGGTTCGCGCTTCATAAGGATTGCCGCGGCGAGCGCGATGGCCGCCGTCGAGTCTTTAGGGCTGAGCTCGAGCACCAGGTTGTCGGTCGAGAGGTCTTCGATCTGCTCTAGCACCGCCGCCTTGTGCACCTTGCCGGTGACAACGAGGATGCGATCGCGGCCGGCCAGCGGCGTGAGTCGATCCCAGGTGTCTTGCAGCAGGGTCTGGCCAGAGCCGGTCAGGTCGTGCAAAAACTTTGGCGCCGAGGCTCGCGAAAGCGGCCAGAGTCGGCTGCCGATGCCGCCCGCAGGGATGATGCTGTGGAACCGAGCCATTGGCTCACGCTGGGTGCTCATAATGCTAAAAACCCTAGTCGAACGTGGCTCTTTTGCGACAGGACTGCCGCCGCCACAGGCGTAGACTAATAGGCGATTTGTGCTTCAGAGACGAACGCTTCACGAGGAGGAATTCGTGCCAACAAAACCAGCCGGCACTCTTTACCGAGGCAAAGTAGGAATGTGGTCGTGGGTACTCCACCGCATTACCGGCGTTGCAATCTTTTTCTTTTTGCTCGTGCACGTGCTCGACACGTCGCTCGTGCGCTTGAGCCCAGAGGCATACAACGCGGTCATTGAGACCTACAAGACCCCAATCATCGGCCTTGCCGAGACCGGTCTTGTCGCAGCGATTCTGTATCACGCACTAAACGGTGTGCGGGTAATCCTGATCGACTTCTGGCGCAAGGGCGCCAAGTACCAGCACAAGATGTGGTGGGTCGTGCTCATCCTTTGTGTTGCCCTGTTCGTTCCGTTTGCCGTGCGTCACCTCTCGCACGTGTTCCACATCGGTTAGTCGAAGGAAGCAAATAAATGTCTGTTGTTATTGAGACTCCACGCAGCCCTCGCAGCCGCCGCGGCGCCAACTGGGAGAAATACGGCTGGATGTACATGCGCGCATCGGGCGCCCTGCTCGTTGTGCTGATCTTCGGTCACCTGATCTCGAACCTTGTCGTTGGCAAGGGCATCACCGGAATCGACTTTGCATTCGTGGCCGGCAAGTGGGCCGACGCTAAGGCCCAGTGGGTCGACGAGACCATGCTCGTGCTGGCTCTGATTCACGGAACCAACGGCATGCGCACCATCGTCAACGACTACGTCGAGCGCCAGGGCCTGCGCAAGGGCCTCAACTGGTCGCTCTGGGCGGTCTGTGGCGCGCTCATCGTGCTCGGCACCCTCACCATCTTCTTGTTCGACCCATGTGTCGACCCGAACGCCGTCAACTACCTGCCAGAGATCTGCCACGCCTAGTCGGCCCGGCATACAAAAAGGAATCACCAAGTGAGCACTGAATCACCAAAGGTTCACCACTACGAGTACGACGTCGTGATCGTTGGCGCCGGCGGCGCCGGCATGCGCGCCGCAATCGAGGCTGGCCCACACGCCAAGACCGCGGTTATCTCGAAGTTGTTCCCAACCCGTTCGCACACCGGTGCGGCTCAGGGCGGCATGGCTGCGGCACTGGCCAACGTCGAAGAAGACAGCTGGGAGTGGCACACCTTCGACACCGTCAAGGGTGGCGACTACCTGGTTGACCAGGATGCGGCCGAAATCCTGGCCAAGGAATCGGTTCAGGCCGTTATCGACCTCGAGAACATGGGCCTGCCGTTCAACCGCACCCCAGAGGGCAAGATCGACCAGCGTCGTTTCGGTGGTCACACTCGCGACCACGGCAAGGCCCCGGTTCGCCGCGCCTGCTACGCCGCAGACCGCACCGGTCACATGATTCTGCAGACCTTGTACCAGAACTGCGTAAAGCTCGGCATCGAGTTCTACAACGAGTTCTATGTGCTCGACCTCGTCATGACCAAGGTCGATGGCCTTGAGCGCCCATCGGCAGTTGTGGCATACGAACTCGCAACCGGCGACCTGCATGTCTTTGCTGGCAAGTCGATCATTTTTGCGACCGGTGGTTTCGGCAAGATCTTCAAGACCACCTCGAACGCCCACACCCTCACCGGCGACGGCGTTGGCATCATCTATCGCAAGGGTCTTCCGCTCGAAGACATGGAGTTCTACCAGTTCCACCCGACCGGCCTCGCCGGCCTCGGCATCCTGCTTTCTGAGGCTGCCCGTGGCGAAGGTGGCATCCTGCGCAACTCGTCGGGCGAGCGCTTCATGGAGCGTTACGCGCCAACCATCAAAGACTTGGCGCCGCGCGACATGGTTGCTCGTGCAATGGCAAACGAGGTTCGCGAGGGTCGCGGTGCCGGCCCACACAAGGACTACGTTCTGCTCGACCTGACCCACCTGCCACCAGAGGTCATCGACGCAAAGCTGCCTGACATCACCGAGTTCGCTCGCACCTACCTTGGCGTCGAGCCATACACCGAGCCTGTTCCGGTGTTCCCTACCGCGCACTATGCGATGGGTGGAATCCCGACCAACGTTCAGGCCGAGGTTCTTAGCGACAACAAGACCGTCGTTCCTGGTCTGTATGCCGCGGGCGAATGTGCTTGTGTTTCGGTGCACGGTGCAAACCGCCTTGGCACCAACTCGCTGCTCGACATCAACGTGTTCGGTCGTCGCGCCGGCATCGCTGCGGTTGAGTATGCGAAGACCGCCAAGCACGTTCCTGTGCCAGCAAACGCCACCGACGAGGTCGAGGCGCTGCTGAACAAGGTTCGCAACTCGAAGGGCAAAGAGAAGGTGGCCGTGCTTCGCAAGGAGCTCCAGGACACCATGGACAAAAACGCCCAGGTCTATCGCACCGAGGAGTCGCTAAACGAGGCACTGGCCAAGATTGCCGAACTGCGCGAGCGCTACGAGCACATCTCGGTTCAAGACAAGGGTCAGCGTTTCAACACCGACCTGCTCGAGGCAGTAGAGCTCGGCTTCTTGCTTGACCTCGCCGAGGTGCTGGCATACACCGCTCTCGAGCGTCGCGAAAGCCGCGGCGGTCACTTCCGTGAGGACTTCCCTGAGCGCAACGACAAGAAGTTCATGTTGCACTCGATGGCCTACAAGACCGACAAGGTCGCGAAGAAGCCTGGCGACAACATCAAGATCGACTGGAAGCCAGTCACCGTCACCAACTACCAGCCGATGGAGCGTAAGTACTAATGGCTACCGCAACTCAGACTCAAGAGATGGGCGCCGTCCAGGCGTTCACCGTGACGCTGTTCGTGCGCCGATACAACCCTGAAGACGGCCAGGAGGCTCGTTGGCAGGACTTCGACGTAGAGGTTCACTCGACCGACCGCATCCTTGACGCACTGCACAAGATCAAGTGGGAGATCGACGGTTCGTTGACCTTCCGTCGTTCGTGCGCCCACGGTGTTTGTGGTTCGGATGCCATGCGCATCAACGGTCGCAACCGTCTTGCCTGCAAGACCCTGATCAAAGACCTCGACATCACCCAGCCGATCTATGTTGAGCCAATCAAGGGCCTCAATGTCGAGAAGGACTTGGTCGTCGACATGAACCCGTTCTATCAGGCATACCGCGACATCAAGCCGTTCTTGATCGCTGGCGACAACCCGACCAAGGAGCGCCTGCAGAGCGCCGAGGAGCGCGAGCGCTTCGACGACACCACCAAGTGCATCCTTTGTGCCGCCTGCACCACCTCGTGCCCAGTGTTCTGGACCGACGGTCAGTATTTCGGCCCTGCCGCAATCGTGAACGCACACCGCTTCATCTTTGACTCGCGCGATGACGCTGCCGATGTTCGCATCGACATCCTCAACGACAAAGAGGGCGTATGGCGTTGCCGCACCACGTTCAACTGCACCGAGGCTTGCCCTCGTGGCATTCAGGTGACTAAGGCGATTGCGGAGGTGAAACAAGCTATTCTTCGCGGAAAGCCATAGGCTTTCGCGAAGCGCTTGTTTCACTTGAGACCGGCTTGAGCTCGCAGGTTATGCGAGCGAAAACGGAGGAAAGCAACCTCAGCAAATCTGATTCAAAAGAAACCGCCTTCGGGCGGTTTCTTGTTTAAGGGGTTGCGCTTTTCACTTGACAGGCAAAAGCAAGCCCGACCTAAACTGACAGTGAAGCCTCTGTGAGCCTTCACCGGGTTGGCTGAAAATCCGGTCAGCCGTGCACGCGAATCCCCTTTGCGGCCAAAAACTGAGCGTTTGCTAACAGTTCTTGGTTTGGGTCCTAGCTGAGTTCGCTGGTTGGCTAGCCTGACCTAATGATCGACAACAACCCGGGCTGCGGCAACTGCAGCAACCACTCACATGCAGAATCAGAACCAGCAAAGCGCGCCGACCTGAGCCGACGCAAGGCACTCGCGGTGCTTGGTGCCGTGCTTGGCACAATCGGCCTAACCGGCGCCGGCGAGGCCGCGCAGGCCGCCGCAAAGACATACGTTGCCTGCAAGACCAGCCAGGTGCCGGTCAAGGGAGCATACATGGCCAAGGTGGCCGGTCGCTCGGTTTTGATCACCCAGCCAAAGAAGGGTGTTTTTCGCGCCTTCGACCCAACCTGCACCCATCAGGGTTGCCAGCTGAGCGGCCTGAATGGCACGAACCTGATTTGCACCTGCCACAACGGAATGTTCAACATCGACTCGGGCGCACCTACCGGCGGGCCGGTCAACACCGGGCTGAGCAAGTTCAAGGTTGCTGTCGCCGGCACCAGCGTCAAGATCACGGTCTAAAAGCCAAAGGCGTCGGCCAGCAGCGTCATGCGCAGCTGAGGCAACAGCGCCGGCGATGCCGAAAGACTATCGACACCCATAGCGATGAACTGCTTGGCGCTCGACGGGTCGGCGGCTGCCTCGCCGCACACGCTCACCGGCTTGCCGGCGGCCGTCGCGGCGGTCACGACTCTTTCGACCAACGACATCACTCGCGGATCGCGCACGTCAGAAATCGAAACCGAACCGGCGGCGGTCTGGTGCCGGTCAACACCCAAAACGTAGTTGGTGAGGTCGTTGGTGCCGATGCTGACAAAGTCGACCAGCTCGAGCAGGCGGTTCAACTCGGCCGGCTCGGTGATCTCGGGCACCTCGATCATGGCGCCAACCTTGCTGCCCGCGATTCCCCCATCGGCAGCCGCAACACCAAGACCAACCGAGTGGGCGATTTCAACAAACTGTCGGGCCTCGTCGGCGCTAATCACCATCGGCGCCATGACCCATAATTCGGCCGACGGATACGTGCGCGCGGCCTGAGCCAGCGCGGCCAGTTGGGTCTCGAGAACCGGGCGATTGGCCAGCAGCGTGTGCAAACCGCGGTTGGCGTAGCGGCCAGTACCCGACTCCTTTAAGAACGGCAGCGGCTTGTCAAAATCGAGGTC
>Ga0228702_1002655_pt1 | contig 10023 bp, 7 predicted proteins | sample McNCre217_Aug_MG_2_FD_178018 | JGI IMG/M metagenome (GOLD analysis project Ga0228702, IMG submission 178018) | Freshwater microbial communities from McNutts Creek, Athens, Georgia, United States - 20-17_Aug_MG | ecosystem: Environmental > Aquatic > Freshwater > Creek | place: USA: Georgia... | reverse complement strand
ACGTAGCTAAGGCAGTTACCGACATCAAGGGTGGAAAGATCGACTTCCGCGTCGACAAGCAGGCTAACCTGCACTTCATCATTGGTAAGGCATCGTTCACCAAGGAGCAGCTGGGCGAGAACCTGGCAGCCGCACTGGACGAGGTTCTGCGTCTGAAGCCTTCGTCGAGCAAGGGCAAGTACCTTCAGAAGGCCGCAATCGCGACCACCTTCGGTCCTGGCATTCAGCTGGACACCAGCGTCACCAAGGTAGAGTTCTAAAACTTCCAAAGGCATGGGGGTCAGACCGATTGGTCTGGCCCCTTTGCTCTTCCCCGGCCCTCCAAGGATTTTTGGCAGGCCAAACATTGCCTCAGACTTTTGGGGCGCCTACACTTCAGTTCGGGAAACGTTAATCTCGAGCGCATACTCTTTCAACCTCATCGAGGAAGGGCGGGATATTGTCACAGCACGCTTTTGGCGCAGCTACTCTGCTTGATCCAAAGGACCCAATGGGGCTCCGGGCCGACGCACCACTGCTGGACGGTTGGCTCCGAGACATGGAGACCGATCGCAGTCCGTTCCAGATTCCGGGACACAAGGGCCGCACCGATCTCACTGGCGTCGTCGTAGACGGCGACATCCCAGTGCTGCCGGGCAACCATCCGCACCGAATTTCACCGAGTCTGATCCTGGAGGCCGAGCGCCGTGCCGCCGAACTCTGGGGTGCAGATCTGTGCCGCTTTGGCGTAAACGGCTCGAGCGGCTCCAACCACGCAGCCGTAATGGCGGTCGCCGGGCCCGGCGACAAGGTGATCGTGAGTCGCACTCTGCACAAGTCCGTGCTGGTTGGCCTAGTCTACGCAGGCGTTACCCCGGTGTGGGTTCGCCCCGAGATCAACCCGGAGACCGGCCTGCCGGAGTACCTACCTAGCCACAAGCTGGCCGAGGTGCTCGAGGCCAATCCGGATGCCAAGGCTGTGCTGATCGGTGAGCCTTCCTACGTGGGCACCATGAGCAACATTCCGCGCCTGGCCGCGGTGGCCCACAAGCATGGCATTCCGCTGGTGGTGGACGCCGCCTGGGCTGCCCACTACGGCTTCCACCCGGAGCTCCCGCAGCATCCGCTGGCCGAGGGAGCCGACATCGTGGTCACCAGCGCGCACAAGACCCTGCCGTCCTATTCACAGGCATCCTTTGTGCTGGTGAAGGGCGACTATGTCGACCTGCCCCGCTTCAACAAAATGTTTGACAGCACCCAGACCACCTCGATGTCGGGTCGAATCCTGGCTTCCATCGATGCCGCCCGCGCGCTATTGGCTCGCCACGGCAAGGAACTGATCGGTCCGGTAATCGAAGCCACCGAGCGCGGTCGCGCCGCACTTCGCGATGCCAACATCGGCGTAATCGATGGCGAGTACATTGATCCGCTCAAGATGGTAATCCTGCTGGCCGGAACCGGCGCCGACGGAAACGTGGTTGAGGCGGAGCTGTTGGCCGCCAACATTGACGTGGAGATGGCCAACCGGGACATGATCATTCCGATGATCACCTTCGCCGACACCCCGGAGCGCATCGAGGACCTGATTCGTCGGATTATCAAGTGCGTTAACGAAAATCGAGGCGAACCGCGGGCGGTCGCAACCGCGGCGTCATTCAGCATCGAGCCCGAGGTCGTCGTTACCCCGCGCGAGGCATTCTTTAGCTCATACGAGGTCGTGGATTCGTCCGAAGCGGTTGGCCGAGTGAGCGCGGAGATGATCTGCCCTTACCCTCCCGGAGTGCCGGTGCTTTCTCCAGGTGAGCGCATCACGGAGGCAGCATTGAAGGCGCTGTTCCAAGCCCGCGATGTTGGCACCCGAATCGCGTTCGTCTCGGATCCAACCCTAAAAACGCTCAAGGTTCTGCCACAGAATTAGGTGCTAGCACCCTGGAGGGCCCGTCAGTTTTCTACTGGCGGGCCTTCGCGCTTATTCGGGCATTACTCGACTTGGTGAAGGAAATTCAATACAGATGTGTGGCTGCCCGCACAAAAATGAAATTTGCTGCTGTGTTTTCCGCGCCTGAAGTACAAAATAAGTACAAGGCCTTTCGATCTGGCAGTCGATAGGCCTCGGGGAGTGGTCTGGTGTCAGATTTCACGGGGTAGGGGCCCCGGGCGCCAGCTTCCCAAACAACGAATTGGGGAGAACATGTATCGCAGGCACGTGGTAGTAGTCGAAAACGAATCGCTGCTGAGAGACCTGATTGGTCAAACGCTAGAGGCTAGAGACTTCTCAGTTGCCACCGCCGCCAACGTGGCGGATGCTAAGCGCGTTTTTGCAGCCACCGATCCGGACGCCGTCGTCGTTGATATCGAGCTGGGGCCAGGTCCAAATGGCTTTGACTTCGCCGACCACGTGCAGCGCACCGCGCCCGATGTGGGGCTGGTCTTTCTGACCAACATTCCGGATCCCAGGTTCGTAGGTCGCGACCGCAAGGCGGTTCCCCAGAATTCCGCATACCTGAGGAAATCCCAGCTGGTGAACACCACCGAACTTGTCGATGCGCTAGAAGCCGTGCTCCGCGACCGAGCCAGCGTAAAGTATCGTCACGACCTAGACAGCACTCGTCCATTGGCCAGCCTGTCAAAGAAGCAGCTCGGGGTCCTTTCGCTGGTTTCGCAGGGCATGAGCAACAGCCAGATTGCCGAACTTCGTGGTACCACCGTTCGCGCAGTTGAGGGGATGGTCAGCCGCGTATTTGAGGCGCTGAACATTAGTAGCGCCGGAGACGGCAACGCCCGAGTAGAGGCCGCCCGCACCTTCCTGCGCGCCACCGGAAATATCGCCGGAGATTAGAAACCATGGAATTCGGTATCGGGGGAACGCCGAAGTTCGATCTGGAATCTTGGTTCACTAAGGCTCTGGGAATCCGCGGCGATTACACCTTTTCTTGGTGGGTCATCCTGCTCTTCGCCTTCCCGTCCTACGCCATCAACGTCTTTTACGATGCGACTCGCAATGGCGGAACTCCGATTGAGTGGGTGCCGGTAGCGCTCGGTTCGTACCTGATGACCGTGCTGGCATTCCTCGGTGCCAAGTACGTCAAATTTAAGTTCTTGCCCCAGGCGGGCACTCTTTACGCCCTTTTCTGCTACCCGCTGATCGGGCTGGTGCGAGGAATTACCGCTTACATTCTCTCGGTGGAACTACATCTCGTCACTGCAAGTGATCTGCCCTATCGCCTGGTATCGGCGCCGTTAGTCGGGCTATCTCTCTTCGTGGTCTTCGCGGCTCTGGTATCCACGGTTTCAATGCAGCAGGAAGCCTTTGACTCGCTGGCCCTGGAACGGGCCAGCCTGCGAAGCGCAATCAAGAACTTCCGACAGCTGCATCAGCGACTGCGAGAAGACGTCTTGACTCGAGTTTCCGGCATCGTTTACCCGGTAATCGCCGAGCTGCGCCTAAAGCTGCAGCGGGCGACGGTCACCAGCGATCTGGCGCCGGCACTGGCTTCGCTGCAGGTCACCGTCGACGACGTGATTCGCCCGCTAAGTCACGAGATCGCGTCCGAGGAGATGCAGCTGGAGCTGGACACCACCGGGCCAATCCAGGTGGTTCGAAGGGCAAGCCTGCCCAAGACGCTGCAAATCGAACTCATGTCCGTATGGGGAGGAATATTGACCGTCCTCGGTGAGTTTGCACCTCAAGCTCTGGCGCGCCCAATCCTGGACGCATTGCTCACGTCCGTTTTTGCGGGTTTAACGTTCTTCGTTTTATTGAAATTCCTAGAGTCTTTCGTTGGAAAACGCCAGTTGAACCCGGTGGGTGCTTTTGTCTTCTTCGTCGGTTCGTACACTGCGGCCGGCTACCTGGCGCCTCTGTTTTGGCTGCGCACCGGCTGGCACCTTCACTACAACGAACGAACCGGGTTCTTGGCGCTGACTGCCCTGATGGGCGTCGTCCTCTATGTAATGGAGTTGGCCAGGGGATACCGGCAGGAGGCGCTGCGTGAACTCCAGCAAGTGAACACCGACATGGCGCTCCTAACCAGCCAGCTCAGGCAGCAGGTATGGTTGGACCGTCGCCGGGTAGCGCTGGTGTTGCACGGTTCCGTGCAGGGGGCGCTCTATGCGGCCGCAATCAAACTCTCCAGAGAAACCGCACCAACCAGTGAGCTCATTCGAGAGGTCGAGAAGGATATTGCCGCGGCCCTCGGGGAGCTCACCAAGGTTCAGGGGCAAGCGGTCGATTTTGAGGCGGTGCTCGACGACATCGTGGCGCTCTGGGAGGACACGATCGACTTCCGGATCGATCTTGACCCCAAGGCGCTCGCCATTTTGAACGGAAACGCGGATACCGCCGAGTCCACGATTGAAGTGCTTCGCGAGGCGGTAAACAACGCTGTCAAGCACGGCGGTACCGATGAAGTAGCCATCAAGGTTATGGCAGACAAAAACGGGCTAATCACGCTGCGCGTGGATAACACCGGAGCCGGGGTTAAAACCGAGCTGAATCGGGGATACGGTTCAAGCATCCTGGACGAACTGACCCACCAGTGGAGCCTCAAAAACACCGAGACCGGGGTTGAACTCCAGGCCCAAATCGTGGCCTAGAGGGCGGCCAGAACCTCGTTCAAGTCGGCTAGGGTCGGCGGTTCGGCGCCGGCTCGTTCGCAGGCGATGCTCGCCGCGACACCGGCAATTCGCACGAACTCCACGAGGGTCTCGTCGCTTAGGTTTGCCAGGCGGTCGAAGGCATCCGTGCCAAGTGCGCCAACATCGCTGAGTTGACCTAACAAATTGGCGCAGAAAGTGTCGCCGGCGCCCACGGTGTCAACCACGTTGATCTTGCGGCTACCGACATCCAGGCGAACGCCGCCCGGACGGTAGATCGAAACGCCCTCGCTGCCGCGGGTTACAAATACGTGGCGGCCAGACGAACCAACCCATTCGTGGGCGATGGCATCGATTCGGTCCAGGTAGTCGGCGGCTTCTGGGTCAAGCTGATAGAGCCACTCGATGTCTTCATCGCTAGCCTTAATGATGTGGCTGAAGGAGTTCACCCGCTCCACGCGGGCGCGCTCTTTGCCGGGTTCGAAGCCCAGCGCCGGCCGCATGTTGATGTCGTGACTAATGGTCACCGAATTTTGGTCGTAGTGGCTCTTGCCCCAGGCCTCGATAACCAGGTTTCCCGGCTCCATTGCCATGGTTAGGCAACCGAACTGGATTGCTGTCGCGTGCATGTTTTCCAGTTCCACATCGGTGGGCAGTTCGTCCGGAGTCCAGCCCCAGTCGGCGGTGCCATTTACATAGAACGAATAAGAGGGAACTCCATTCGAGTCGATTGCCACGACGACGAGAGTGCTCAGCTCGTCGGTGGAGACCGAGTGGTCCAAGTTCACGCCGTTGGATGCGAGCTTCTCGCGGATGATTGAACCGAAGCGGTCGGTGGAGAGACGGCCGAGGAATTTCTGCTTTGTTCCGCGGCGGGCCAGCGCGATGGCTACGTTGGCGTTTGCGCCGCCCACGATAGCGCTGTACGAGCCCGGCTGGTACCGGTTCTCAATGAGGTCAATAAGGGCTTCACCGATGACGAGAATCATGGGTTCATAGTAGCCTGAAGCCATGAGCAATGGTCTTGAAGAACGATTCGGCCGGGGGAAAATAGCTCTGGCTCTGCCGCTAGTTGGCCTGGTGGCAATGTGGCTAGTTTTGCTTGGCGCGCAGCTAGCCGACCTCTACCTGCAGTACGGCCCAAACTACAGCAACTACACCGGCCAGCAGAACCAGTTCCACCTCTCGACCTACCTGTTCCTAGTAGGTACGGCGCTGCTCGGTCTCAGTGCGGTAACTGCCCGGAGCATGTCCCGCAGTCTGGAGTCCACCCGCCTCGAGCGCGCGGTCCGTGGCTTCTCGCTGGTGGCGGTTTTTGTTGCTCTGATCATCTGCGCGATCTTCGGAGTTGGCACCTTTACGTCCAACTTCATGAACACCTCTATCAGTTATGACGGCGAGCCAGCGGCTAGGCCAAGCGAGCTAATGCGCGTTTTCAACGTGTACCTGCCCATCCTCCTAGACGCGGCAGTCATGGTCTTCGTGATCATAAAGGCCTTCGTCAACAAGGTCGACGAGGACGAGACCGACTCGGTGGCTCCGAACCCTGATGCCGCGATCGAGAGGGTGTCGGCCGATACCGTTTCACCTTCCGAAACTGCCGCTGCCGCTACGGACTCCGCGGCTGCTAAGCCGGTGGTGTCGGCATCGAGGGCTCAGCGTTCACTCGGGCTGGGCTACGCGGTACCAATCATCGGTGCAGTTACGGCGCTGCTTCTAGGCCTAATCATCGCCGACCTGACCCGCACCAATCTGGACATTTGGCTCTGGGTGCTGATTCAGGCGATCCTGGGCGCCGGCATGGTGCTCGGCACTCGTTTCGCCACCTCGGCCTACAACTATTCAATCTCGGCTGGTCGCAAGGTCGGCGCCACCAAGGGCGCACGCAACCTGAACCTCGTGCTCGGCATCATCTGGAGTGCCGTGGTCATCGTCATGTCTTTCAGCAAGGCTTCCGAAGCCGTAAATAAGCTGCTGGTCTGGCCGAAGCAGGTCATCAGCAAGGCTCCCGGCACCGAGGCGATGCCGGTCAAGGGTCCCACTATTGAGCCGGTAACCTCTGTGGCGTTTCTGCAGGACTTCTTGCCGGCCTTCGTACTCATCCTGTTGGCCGTAGTGGGAACCTTCCTGTTGCTGGCCGAGCGCTCCCGCGAGGCAAAATAGAGGCATGAAGTTCAACGCCAGAGGCCTGCTGTTCGATAACGATGGAGTCTTAGTCGACTCACATTCCGCGGCGGTCGTGGCTTGGGCGGCCTGGGCCGACAGGTACGCACCCGGTTGGTCCTGGAACACCACCGATAATGCCGGTGTGCGCGCCGAGGAAATGGTTCGGCAGCTGGTGGGCGACGAGCGCTTCGCCGAGGCCAACGACTATATCAACGGACTTGAGCAGGACACCGCCCACGAGACCGTCGCCATCGCGGGTGCTGTGGCGCTGACTACCTCGCTCAAAGCGGGTACCTGGACCGTTTGCACGAGTGCCAACCGAAACCTTGGCAAGGCAAGGCTGGAGGCGGCCGGGATCCCGGTGCCTGCCGAGTTGGTCACCGGCGACGACGTTCGGCGCGGAAAGCCCGACCCAGAGCCCTACCTGCTGGGCGCCGAAAAGTTGGGGCTAGACCCGGCCGACTGCGTGGTCTTTGAGGACGCGGCGGCTGGATGCGAGGCTGCGATTTCGGCGGGCGTCGGTCTGGTGGTCGGAGTCTCGGAGAAGGCATTGGAGACCGCTGCTGACATCGTGGTCCGTGACCTAACCGGAATAACTTTTGACGGCGACGAGTTGTTCATTCCAGACCGAAATCGTCTACGCTAACAAAAACGCGAAATACCTAGGAGTCAAAATGTCCGAAGTCACCTACTACGGCGCCGATTGGTGCACCGACTGCCGCCGCAGCAAGGCGCAGCTTCAGGGGCTGGGCGTTGCCTTCGAGGAGAAGAACGTTGAGCAGGTTGCGGAATTTGCCACCGAGGCCGAGTCGATCTCCGGCCGAAAGAACATCCCGGTCATCGTTTTTGCCGACGGCGAGTTCCTGGTAGAGCCGTCCAACCCGGATTTGGAAGCGGCTCTAGCCAAACGCGGCCTCATCGGCTAGGCTTTAAAGGTTACGATTCGGTAACGCAAAGTCGTTTGCAGCACTTCCACTAACATCCGATCCCGGTAAATCACCGGGAGTCTTATGAAGTGCCAGTCTTATCCTCAATAGCCATGTGATGGCAGTTTTATGTGGGTCTAGCGCAGTTCGACTTTTTTATGAACAGTGCGCCGGGTGCTACTCCCAGTCGGCCCACATAACTAAATGAGGAAAAAATAATGCCTAATTTCGGCAACGGTTCCGCGCGCCCTGGAAGTCGCAAGCCACGTCACGGAAAGACCGGAGCGCCTACTGGCCACGGCCACGCTTCCGAGTCAAAGTTCAAGCCACGCGAAGATGGTCGCGGTGGTCGTTCCCCTAAGCGTCAGGCCTTCTTCGAGGCTAAGCAGGATGCACCACGCGAAGAGCGCGGCGGTTACAACCGCGACGAGCGAGGCGGCAAGGGCAGCTACAACCGTGACGATCGTGGTGGCCGCCCAGGTTTCAACCGTGACGATCGTGGCGGCCGTCCGGGCTTCAACCGCGATGACCGTGGCGGACGCCCAGGCTTCAACCGCGATGACCGCGGTGGCCGTCCAGGTTTCAACCGCGACGACCGCGGACCACGCACTGACCGCGACTTCCGCGACGACCGCGTAAGCGAAGAGCGCGGCGGTCAAGACCGTCGTCGCGACTGGGCTCCACGCGACGACCGCGGCAACCGCAAGCCTTTCGGCGAGCGCGGTGGGTTTAACCGTGATGACCGTGGCGACCGTGGCGGCCGTCCAGGCTTTAACCGCGACGATCGTGGCGGCCGTCCAGGCTTTAACCGCGACGATCGTGGTGGACGCCCAGGCTTTAACCGCGACGACCGCGGCGGACGCCCAGCCTTCAACCGTGACGACCGCCCACGCGACGACCGTCCACGCCGCGACTTCGACTTCAACGACCGCCCACGCCGTGACTTCGACGGCGCAGAGCGCAAGTTCGACCGCAGCGACCGCGTAGAGCGCGACCGCAGCCGCGACCGTTCCTTCGAGGACCGTCGCGCAAGCAACCCAAACAAGAAGGCCTTCGCCGAGGACCAGGTGCTCGAGCGCCTCGAGAATTCGGCCGATGCAGCCGAGGTCGAGCTTGCCGGTAGCTTCGAGGAGATGGGTCTCCACCCACGTCTGGTTGAGGCCCTGGCCCGCATGGGTGCCGAGAAGCCATTCCCGATTCAGGCCGCGACCATTCCGCCAGCCGTGGAGGGCAAGGACATCCTTGGCCGTGGCAAGACCGGTTCGGGCAAGACTGTTTCGTTCTGTGTTCCAGTAATCACCAAGTTGGTTGCCGGCGGATCCCAGCCACGCAAGCCAAACAAGCCTCGTGCGCTGATCCTGGCCCCAACCCGCGAGCTCGCAGACCAGATCGACCGCACCGCCAGCCAGTTGGCGCGTTCGGTCGGCTTCTACACCACCACCGTTTACGGTGGCGTGCCTCAGCGTCGTCAGGAGATCGCGCTTAGCCGCGGAGTCGACATCCTGGTTGCCACCCCTGGTCGCCTGGAAGACCTCATGGCCCAGCGCATCGTCGACCTCTCGGAGTGCGAGACCATGGTCATCGACGAGGCCGACCACATGTGTGACCTTGGCTTCATCGAGGGCGTTCGTCGTATCATGACCGCCACCGGCGACAGCCAGAAGCTGCTCTTCAGTGCAACCCTCGACCGCGAGGTCGACGCACTGGTGAAGCAGTTCATGCCGGAACCATTCACCTACGAGGTTCCAAACGAGGACCAGGACACCAGCAACATCACCCACCGCGTTCTAGTAATGCGCGACGAGGACCGTAGCCCAGTTCTGCTGCGCCTGGTTCAGGGCGAGGGCAAGTCGCTCATCTTCTGCCGCACCAAGGCAACCGCTGAGAGCCTTAGCGAGTCGCTGACTGAGGCCGGAGTCCCTGCTGCTCGTCTGCACGGTGACCTCAACCAGAGCCAGCGAAACCGCAACCTCGAGCGCTTCACCCGTGGCAACTGCCGCGTGTTGGTGGCCACCGATGTTGCCGCTCGCGGTATCCACGTAGACGACGTCGCCCTGGTTGTCCAGGTCGACCCGCCACTGGAATACAAGACCTACCTGCACCGTGCCGGTCGTACCGGTCGCGCCGGCAAGGAGGGAACCGTCGTAACGATGATTCCTCGTCAGCGCCGCCGCCGCATGGAAGACCTGCTCAACCGTGCAGAGCGCGACGGCATCTTCACCGATGTCTGGCCTGACCACGAGCTCCTAGGGCAGCTGGCCGGCCCGATCGCTCCTCCTCCTGCTGTCGAGGTCCTCGACTTCGGTGGCGGACGTGGCGGCGACCGTGGTGGCCGTGGTGGCGACCGCGGCGATCG
>Ga0228702_1002646_pt1 | contig 10051 bp, 10 predicted proteins | sample McNCre217_Aug_MG_2_FD_178018 | JGI IMG/M metagenome (GOLD analysis project Ga0228702, IMG submission 178018) | Freshwater microbial communities from McNutts Creek, Athens, Georgia, United States - 20-17_Aug_MG | ecosystem: Environmental > Aquatic > Freshwater > Creek | place: USA: Georgia... | reverse complement strand
CAAATTGAAAGCTGGTGAGGTGGTGGGTCACCACCACTGAGCGCCACATGGTCTCAACCGAAGTCATCGTCACCACCTACAACAACCCGACAGCGCTTCACTTTGCGCTGCTGGGTCTGGCAGGGCAAACCACTCAGGATTTCCGGGTATGCATTGCAGACGATGGCTCAGGGCCTGCCACCCGTGAGGTTGTGGACCGCTGGCAAAACAGCCTTGGCGCAGACCGATTTCGCCATGTCTGGCATCCAGACAATGGGTTTGCCAAGAACGAGATTCTGAACAAAGCCATTGCCTCATCGAATGCCGATTACCTGATCTTCATTGACGGCGATTGCATTGCATCGCCGGGCTACATTCAGCGGCATTTCGATCTTCGCCACCCTGGCCAATTCGTGAGCGGCAGCCTGATCCGGATGCCTCTGGATGTCAATAAACTGCTGACGGACGGCCTGATCACCTCCAGGACTATTTTTCAGCTGACTTGGCTCAAAGCGCATGGCTGCGTCACACGCTTGGGAACCTGGCTGAAAACCGCCTCACTGCCTTTGGCCTTGGCCAATTTTCTGGAACTGATTTCACCCGTCAAAAAAGTCTGGAACGGCTGCAACAGTGCTGGCTGGCGAGCTGACTTGCTCAAGGTCAACGGCTTTGACGAGGCGATGAAATACGGCGCTGAAGATGTGGAAATGGGCGTGCGTCTGAACAACGCGGGCATCCAAGGCCGGCACAACCGGTACACAGCGCCGTTGCTGCACATCGAACACGCTCGTGGTTATGCTGACCCTGTGGTGGCTGCTGCCAACAAGCGTTACATGAAATCTGTGCGTCGGTCTGGCCGCGCCTGGACGGCCCAAGGCATTGTCAAATCAGACGGCCCCTCCTTTCTCACGCATGGTGCTTCATGATGCCCACATCCGAACGAAAAACCACGCTGTCGATTGGCATCCTGACCAAAAACGAAGCCCGGCTCATTGGCCACTGCATTGAAAGCGCCTTGTTTGCCGACGAAGTGATCGTGCTCGACAGCGGCAGCACAGACAACACCTTGGCGATTGCACAACAACTGGGCGCCAAAACATACACCAGCGCTGACTGGCAAGGCTTTGCCGTTCAACGCAACCGCTTGCTTGAGCGTGTCACCAGCGACTACATCTTTTTTCTGGATGCGGATGAGATCATCACGCCGCAATTGCAATCCGAAATCACCGCCATTGTTCAATCCGGCGCCACTGGCGTATGGAAAGTTCGTTGGACCGTGGTCGCTTACGGCCATGTCCTGAACCATTTCAAGTCCAATGCCAGCATGGAGCGCTTGTTCCCTGCCGCCTTGATTGACCATTACAAAGGCGTCGTTCACGAAGAAGCCGTGCTCCGATCAAGCGGTCATGTTCAGCGGCATGTGATGAAGCACCGATTGCTGCACCACTCCAGACAGAGCATCCGCGCCAGCCTCGAAAAGCTGACCCAATACGCTTTGCTGGGCGCCGCCAAACGGCATGCTGCTGGCAAGCGCGGTGGCATTTGGCGAGGTATTTTCTCGGCCATGGCCTCGTTCTTTCGGACCTACTTTTTTCGAGGTGGTTTTCTCGATGGTGGCCCAGGGTTCCTCTACTGCTACTTCGTCGCTTTGGAATGTTTCTTCAGGTATGTCGCCCTTGAATACGATCGCGACATGCTCAGCGAAAACGTCAGTCGATAAACAAGATGCACATCCTGATCTGCAACCACTCGCCAATTCCTGTCTTCGCCTACGGCGGAACAGAACGTGTGATTTGGGATCTGGGTAAAAGTCTGGTCGCGCAAGGCCATCAGATCACCTATCTGGTGCCACAAGGCTCAATTTGCCCCTTTGGCAATGTCATCACTTGGGAACCGAATGAAGATTGGCGGGACAAAATTCCGCATGGCATCGATGTGGTCCACCTTCAATTCAATCCAGGTGCCAACATCGATTGCGATCATCCATGGCTGATCACTCAGCATGGCAATTCGGATGTTGGTGAAAAACTGCCGCTGAACACCGTTTTCGTGTCCGCCAATCATGCCCGGCGACACGGCGCTGATTGCCATGTTCATAACGGACTGGACTGGTCAAGTTACGGTCCTGTTGATCTCAAAAACAATCCTTCGGACTATTTTCATTTTTTAGGCAAAGCCGCTTGGCGAGTCAAAAATGTCCGCGGCGCCATAGACGTTTGCCGCGCTGCCCATAAGAAACTGGTCGTCATGGGCGGCACTCGGCTGAATTTAAAACGCGGTTTTCGCTTTACCTGGTCACCTTCAATTTCATTTCTTGGCATGGTTGGAGGTGAGCAAAAATTTGAAGTCATGCGCCACTCGCGGGGATTGGTGTTCCCTGTCCGCTGGCATGAACCTTTTGGTCTGGCGGTCATTGAAAGTCTGTATTTTGGATGCCCCGTTTTTTCAACACCGTACGGCGCATTACCAGAGCTTGTCACCGAGGAGTGCGGTCACTTGTCTGCACACATGTCCGACTTATCCATGGCATTGAACAAAAACACATTCAATCGCCAAGAATGTCATCAACGCGCAACGCAACAATTCAACGCCGATGTCATGGCAAAGAAATATCTGGCCATTTACGAACGCGTGATTTCTGGTGAATTTCTGAACCATTCGCCCCCCGTCATGCGAGAGACCGCCGTCCAGCTGCCCTGGCATCTCGACTGACCCTTGAATCGCAACAAGGTGAGATTACAGCCTCACCTCAAAGCAAGCACCACAGCCCTGACTTTCAGTGCAGCGCACCACGCCGTGGTGCCGCTCCACAATGGATTTGACCAGCGACAGTCCCAGACCTACACCGCCCACGCGTTCGCTGGCGCCGGGCAAGCGGAAGAAGGGTTCAAAGATCCGGTCGCGGTATTCGGGCGGCACACCGGAGCCGTTGTCGCACACGGTCAGCAACACCTGGTGCGGCTCTGATCGCAAGGACAACACAATGCCTTCGCCATCTGGGGCAGCAGCGCCATAGCGGCGGGCATTCTCCAGCAGATTGCGAACCATGCGGCGCAGCAGTTTGGCCACCCCCTGCACTTCCAGTGTGTGCATGCCGCTCGGCACGTCCAGCACAGCCCCCACCCGCGCGCATTCTTCGGCACACAAGCCCACCAGGTCCACCGCCTCGATGGTGCCCATGTCGGCCTCTTTGGCGTCCAGCCGACTGGCCAGCAAGATCTCGTCGATCAGCTGGTCCAGCTCGGCCATGTTGCGCAAAATTTCTTCTCGGGTGCGTTGGCGCATGTCAGCATTGGCAACATCCATCAATTCCATGCCCATGCGAATTCGGGCCAAGGGCGAGCGCAACTCGTGCGACGCATTGGCCAGCAAAGATTTTTGCGAAGCCATCAAGCCTTCGATGCGCTCAGCGGCCTGATTGAAACGGTGTGACAAATCGGCCACCTCGTCATCGCCTTGAACCGTGACACGGGCCGACAAATCACCCTCACCCCAGCGCTGCACTCCGCGCTGCAGGCCTTCCAGACGCTGCGTCAGGCGCCGCACCACGGGGTACAAACCCAGTGCCACAGCCAGACCGATCAGCCCCAGCATCCAGAAAAAACCATAGGGCGGCGTGGCCCACCAGGGCGGCTCCCGGTGCATGCGTGGCGGGGGGCGACCGTCTTCCCACTTACGCTGGATTTGCAATCGCATTTCACGGCCATCGGGCGTGGCAAATTCAAAGTGCAAGGGCGTGCCTGGTCGATGGCGCGGCGCAGAGGTACCAAGCACCTCGCCCCCGGGGGTCATGATCACCCAGTCGAGCGGCATCGGCGGCGGTGTGTTGTGCTCCATGCTGGCACGCCAGAACCAGCCCACCACCAACATCAAAACAGCCACACCAGCCACCACAGCCAGCCAGATGCGCAGGTACAAATGCCGGGACAAACCTTTGAACATCGCTCAGTCCTGTTGGCGTGCAAACACATAGCCCACGCCCCTGACGGTCAGGATGCGCTGTGGCGCTTTCGGATCGGCCTCAATGGCTGCACGGATGCGGCCCATGTGCACGTCGATCGAGCGGTCAAACGCTTCCAGCTCGCGCCCCCGCACGGCCTCCATGATCTGGTCGCGGGTCAGCACGCGGCCAGCGCGCTCGGCCAGCGCCACCAGCAAGTCAAACTGGTACGAGGTCAAGTCGCAAGCCTGACCTTTGACCGAAACCCGCCGGGCATCACGGTCGATCTCCAAAGAGCCAAACTGCATCGTCTGCGCACTGACGGCGGTATCGCTGCCCTTGCGGCGCAAGATGGCCTTGATGCGGGCCAGCAACTCGCGCGGCTCAAACGGTTTGGGCAGATAGTCGTCCGCCCCCATCTCCAGCCCAATGATGCGGTCCATCGGGTCACCCTTGGCCGTGAGCATGAGCACCGGCACCTGCCCCAGCGCACCAGGCAAGGAACGGATGCGCTGGCACACCTGCAAACCGTCCATGTCGGGCAACATCAGGTCAAGGATCACCAGATCCACGCCCGTCGTTTGCAAACGCGCCAAACCGGTTTGCGCATCGGGCGCATGGCTCACTGCAAAGCCCGAGGCACTCAGGTAATCCGACACCATGCCCGCCAGGCGGACATCGTCTTCAATCATCAATAGTTGCTGCATGAATTGATCATCCTCTTTGGGCGCGTGTCAGGCGTTTCGCTTTTGTAAAGCTGGGTAAATCTATCGGGTTTGCGAACATTTCGAGGATGGTACAGATGGACCCCGGATCAGGTCCGGGGTGACAGTGCTGGCGTCAGGGTGACAGTGTTGGCTTCGGGGTGACACGTGATGGTTTGTCATCCCGGCCTTGAGCCGGGATCCATGCAGACATTGGGGCACCGGCTCACTCGCTGCGCGCATGCACCCTTGAAGCCAGCGCCACCAAGAGCAGCACCGGCACACCCAGCCAAGCCGTCACCTGAAAGAACTGCGCGTAGCCGTAAGCGTTCACAAAGTCCCCCGAAAAACCCGCGATGAATTTGGGCAACAGCAGCATCATCGAGCTGAGCAGTGCGTACTGCGTGGCCGAATAACTGATGTTGGTCAGCGATGACAGATAGGCGATGAACGCAGCCGAGGCGATACCACTGGCCAGGTTGTCGGCCGAAACCACCCAGATCAGTGCCGTCACATCGTGGCCCACACCACTGAGCCAGGCAAACAGCAGATTGCTCGCTGCACTCAAAATAGCGCCCAGCATCAGGATGCGCATCACGCCCCATCGGGCCGACAGCACGCCGCCAATGAAGGCCCCCACCAGGGTCATCACCACGCCATAGACCTTGGTCACCGCCGCCACTTCGTCCTTGGTGAACCCCATGTCTACGTAGAACGGATTGGCCATGATGCCCATGACCACATCGCTGATGCGGTAAACCGCGATCAGCGCCAACACCAGCACCGCCTGCCAGCGGTAGCGGCGCCAGAAGTCGGCAAACGGATCCACCAGCGCACCTTGCACCCACTCGGCCACATTGCGGGCAGGCTTCATGGGCGCAGGCACCGGCTCGGGTGAGCCCAAGACCATCAACATGCCAGGCAACAAACTGACTGCCATCGCCAAATAAGCGGTTTGCCAGGCGGCCTGTGCATACCCGGTGGTCTCTGCGCCCTGCGCACGTGCAGCAATCCACAGCACCCCGGCACCGGCCCAGATCATGGCCAGGCGGTAACCCGTCTGATAGCTCGCTGCCAGCGCCGCTTGCGCGTTCACCTCGGCCGACTCGATGCGGTAGGCGTCCAGAGCAATGTCTTGCGTGGCCGATGCAAACGCCACCGTCAAGGCACAGGCGACCAAAGGGCCCAGCACCTGAGATGGATCGTTCAAGGCCATGCCCACCAGGCCCGCCATGATGACCGCCTGTGACAACAGCAGCCAGCTGCGACGGCGCCCCAAGCGTGGCGTCAACCAAGGAATAGGCAAACGGTCCACCAGCGGCGCCCACATCCATTTGACGCCGTAGGCCAAACCCACCCAACTCAAATAACCAATCGTGCTGCGGTCAATGCCCGCCTCGCGCAGGCGAAAGCTCAAGGTGCCCAACACCAGCAAAAGCGGCAAGCCCGCCGAAAACCCCAGCAACAGCATGCGCAAACTGGCCGGTTGCAAATATAAACGGACCGATTCACGCCAAGTGCGCGAAGGAACTTCAGAAGAACGAGCGGTTTCAGTCATCGCTCAATTATCAGGGCATGCCAAATGACAACTTCTTGGTTATGATCCGCCTCCATGTGCTGGCTCTGTGACCTCAAAACCCCTTCCGCCCCCTCGACAACATCTGGCGAACACCGCTGGAACGCGCGCAGGGGCTTCCTCTTGGCTGCTGGTGCCACGGCTGCAGGCTCAGCCTTGGCGCAAGTCGATGTCGGCTCGGCCTCCAGCATGCGCAATCTGGTGCCCGCCGAAACCCTGGAAAACTCCGCACGCCAGCAATACGCGCAAGTTTTGTCGGACGCCAAATCCAAAAACGCCCTGGCCCCGGAAGGTCACCCGCAACTGCAACGCCTGCACGAGATCGCCAAACGGCTGATCCCCCACACCGCGCAGTGGAACCCCCGTGCCCGGGAATGGAAGTGGCAGGTCAACCTGATCGGCAGCAAACAGCTCAACGCCTGGTGCATGCCTGGCGGCAAGATCGCTTTCTACACTGGCATCCTCGACCAGCTGCAACTGAACGACGACGAAGTGGCCATGATCATGGGCCACGAAATGGCCCACGCCCTGCGCGAACACGCCCGAGAACGCATGGCCAAAAGCAAAGTCACCGGCATGGGCCTGTCGATTGCATCCCAATTGCTGGGCCTGGGCGCGCTCGGCGATGCAGCGGCCAATATGGGCACGCAGCTGCTGAGCCTCAAATACAGCCGCGACGATGAAACCGAAGCCGACCTGGTGGGTCTGGAGATCGCCGTACGCGCTGGTTATCGCCCGGAAGCAAGCGTTGACCTGTGGAAGAAGATGCAAGCCGCATCCGGTGGCAACAACAACGCCTCATTCCTGTCCACGCACCCCAGTGGCACCAACCGCATTCAAGAGCTGGAAGCCAACCTGCCCAAAGTGCAGCACCTGTACGAGCAAGCCAACAAAGGTGGATAAGCAGCACGCATTTCTGGAAAACTTCAAGTTTTGTTGCATGCAACCGTTTGGTCTTGAATGCGCACAGACCCCGGATCAAGTCCGGGGTGACAAGTCAGCATTGGAATCCAGCGCCATCATCCCTGTCTCGATCTCCCCTGTCATCCCGAGCTTGATCTTCCAAATCATCCCTGACCAGATCTTCCATGTCATCTCAAACTTGATCTTCCATGTCATCCCTGACTAGATCTTCCATGTCATCCCGGACTTGATCCGGGATCCATCTTGCATCCCCGATAATTCGCAGATGCTGAAATACCAAACCATCCCCGTCACTCCCTTCCAGCAAAACTGCTCCCTGGTCTGGGACGACCAGACGCGCCAGGCGGCGGTCATTGACCCGGGTGGCGATCTACCGGTGCTGCTCGGTGCGGTCAAACAGCTGAATCTCAACCTCGAACAAATCTGGATCACCCATGGCCATGTGGACCATGCTGCGGGCACGGCGGATCTGGCCGAGCAATTGCAACTGCCCATCATAGGCCCGCACCCCGCTGACCAATTCTGGATCGAAGGCCTCACACAGGCGGCGGCCATGTACGGCTTTCCGCCAGCGCGCGCCTTCAAGCCCACGCGCTGGCTTCAAGACGGCGACACCGTGACACTGGGCAGCCACACCCTGCAAGTGCGTCACTGCCCCGGCCACACGCCCGGCCATGTGGTGTTTTACTCGCCCGACATCCAGCGTGCCTTTGTGGGAGATGTGCTGTTTGCTGGCAGCATCGGCCGCACCGACTTTCCGCAAGGCAACCATGAAGACCTGATCAACAGCATCACCCAGCGGCTGTGGCCCATGGGCAATGAGACAGTGTTCATCCCGGGGCACGGGCCTGAGAGCACATTCGGGCGCGAGCGCCAATCCAACCCTTACGTACGCGGGACCTGAGGGCATGTGATGCAGGCATGGATCCCGGCTCGGAGGCCGGGATGACACTGCCCCCCCATGACTTCATCCAGACAGCATCACCTCCTTCATCCGGACAGCATCGCCTCTTTCATCAAGACAGCATCGCATCTTTGATCCGGACAGCATCGCATCCTGCATCCCGGACTTGATCCGGGATCCATCGCCCGAGCTCAAAAAGGCGTACAGTCCTGCCAACCCAGCGCCTTGTGAGTCTCGTCCCTGCGCTGTCACGATTGCACTTCTGAACGCACCACCACCGGGCTACCTGACCAAACAGGAAAGCATCGCCGTCCCGGGCGTAAATGACCTGATCATTCGCTCCCTGCTCGACAAAAACCAATTCCATGACCCGCTGGACGAGGCGCTCAATCTGGGCATCTCATCGGCAACCTGGCCGCTCTTTGGCCTATTGTGGCCATCCGGCGCACGCATGGCCGAGCGCATGGCGCAGCGCCCCGTCACCAGTGAACGGATTCTGGAAATCGGTTGTGGCCTGGCCCTTTCCAGTCTGGTGGCGCACCGACGCGGTGCCAACGTCACCGCCAGCGATTGCCATCCGCTGACCCATGCGTTCCTCGATGAGAACGTGCTGCTGAACGACTTGCAACCCATGGTCTACCGGCATGGCCTGTGGGGCACAGCAGCCGTTCGCGAAGATGGCATGCCCGTTCTCACGCAGGCGCAAGATGCCCCCTTGACCGGCCTGTTCGACCTGATCGTGGGCAGCGACATCCTGTACGAACGCGATGACGAGGGCACGTTGGCCAGGTTCATCGACGAACACGCAGCCACCCGTTCAGAAATCTGGGTAGTCGACCCCAACCGTGGCAACCGCGCCGCGTTTCACAAGCACATGGCGCGGGTGGGCTTTGCGATGCACGAACAGGTGCTGGACCAGACGGCACACGATGGCGTGGACGCCTACAAGGGGCGCATGCTGACGTACACGCGGTAAAGACATGGATCCCGGATCAAGTCCGGGATGACAGAAGAGCTCAAGTCCGAGATGACAGAAGCGATGGTGGTGGGATGACGGAGAGAATGGATCCCGGGTCAAGCCCGGGATGACATGTCCAAGCCCAATATGACATTTCCAAGCCCGGGATGACATTTTCGAGAGCGGGATGACATTTTCGAGAGCGGGATGAGATGTTAGAGAGCGGGATGACGGACGTCAGTTGTCACCCCGGACTTGATCCGGGGTCCATGCATAAGCCTATGCGCAGCACACTTCTTGCGCCCCTGTCCTCACAAGCTCAGGTCGTACTCGATCGTGATCGGGGCGTGGTCCGAAAACTTCTCGCCCTTGTAGATGTGCTCGGTGCGGGCCTTCTCGGCCACGGCCGGTGTGGCCAGGTGGTAGTCCAGACGCCAGCCCACGTTCTTGGCATAGGCCTGACCCCGGTTGCTCCACCAGGTGTAGCAATCGTCGGTGGTGTCGGGCTTGAGGCGTCGGTACACATCCACCACACCACCGTCGGTGGTGAGTTGGGTCATCCAGGCGCGCTCTTCGGGCAAAAAGCCGCTGTTTTTGAGGTTGCCCTTCCAGTTCTTCAGATCGGCCTGCTGGTGGGCGATGTTCACATCGCTGCACACCACAAAATCGCGCTCGGCTTTGAGGGCCATCAGGTGCGGGTACATCTTGTCCAGAAAGCGGAACTTGGCTTCTTGCCGTTCAGGACCGGACGAGCCACTCGGAAAGTACACGCTGATGATGGACAGCTTGCGGGCAGGCGTGTCAAAACGGACCTCGGCATAGCGCCCCTCGGCATCGAACTCGCCGCCGTCAAAACCGATCACCACATCGCTGGGCTCATGGCGGGTGTACACGCCCACGCCGGAGTACCCCTTCTTCTGGGCAAACTGGAAGTGGCCCTTCAAGCCGGCCAGCTCTTCAAACTTGCCCGCCACATCGGGGGCCTGGGCTTTGACCTCTTGCACGCAAATACAATCGGGGTTCTCTTGCGCCAGCCAGGCTTCGACCCCTTTGGTCGTGGCCGAAC
>Ga0228702_1002639_pt1 | contig 10081 bp, 7 predicted proteins | sample McNCre217_Aug_MG_2_FD_178018 | JGI IMG/M metagenome (GOLD analysis project Ga0228702, IMG submission 178018) | Freshwater microbial communities from McNutts Creek, Athens, Georgia, United States - 20-17_Aug_MG | ecosystem: Environmental > Aquatic > Freshwater > Creek | place: USA: Georgia... | reverse complement strand
GACGTTGCTACCGTACACCTGCTTACCCTCTGTGTTGAGGGTCAAAATGTCATACGTCACCTGAGGCGAATCTACCCACCACTTGTTGGTGTTTTTCATGACCAACTTGTAACCGGTCACCGTGCCGCCGCTCTTGATGGCCTCAACACCAACAGCCTCACGCTTGCTGTAGTTGTTTGTATCGCCATTGCTGTACTCCATCCAGCCAGACAATGAAATAACAGCATTGCCTGCCTCATTCAGAATGTACAACCCGCCTTCTGTATCCCGCTTGAGCTTGGCCCCTGTTGTATCTGTTGCTACGGAGAGTAGTTTGGTGAGATTCAGCCCAATCACATCATCATGATTGAAGTCTTCCCCAAACAGAGACTCATAAGCCATGAGGGATTTAAGGCCATAAACATTAGGATCGCTGTTGACCCCGTTCGCCATCATGGCCATGCCATACACTTGCTTACCATCAGTACCAAATGACAAGATGTCATATGTAACTTGCTCAGCACTGGCACCTGACTTGTAGCTGTATTTAACAGCGATTCGATACCCAGTTATGGCTCCGTTGCTGCCGGTTTCTGCAACAACGGCAATCGCCTCACGTACGTTGTAATTGTCAGCGCTGTAAATGTTGGCGTATTCAAAATTATTCGCGACAGCTAATGGCGTCCCAGAAATGACACCTTCTGCTGAGGCTTGGACGATGTATAAACCCTGCTCTGTATCCCGCGCAAGCTGTACACCATGCTTATCCGACGCTAGCAGTGTCAGCTTCGACAAATTCAGGCCGATATCACCATCGCCATTCAAGTCTTGATGGAAGACATTTGCTTCGTAAGCTGAAATCGACTTGACGTTGTAGTCTGAAGTTTGAATCCATTGCCCGTTTTGACCGCTGTAGCCTGAGTTGAGCTTGCCATTCGCATCTATGTACAAGATATCCCATGTGACTTGGGCAGGGCTATCACCATTTTTATTACTCACTTTGATGGCTAGCTTGTAGCCCGTGATTGTTCCGCTATCTGCTTTAACGGCCTCTACGGCCACGGCTTCACGCTTGTTGAAGCCACTTCCCCAATCGTTGCTGTACTCAAGCCACGATGCCGCTGTATCCGACCATTGTTCTTTGATGAGCAAGCTGTCGCTACCGCTCACGATGTAGAGCTTCTTGTCCGCATCACGACCCAATATCTGGCCAGTGGTGTCGGTGTCAATGTTGGTAATGCCTGTAGCCATGGTGCTGCGCTCCATCTTCGTAAACAAGTTTGTCTTGAACGAATTTTGCTACAGAACCGTGGGTTTTTCAAGAATTATGATAATTTTGGTAAAATACTAAATAAGTAATGAAATCACCGAAAAAGCTAATAAGAAAGATGGTTTCCTAGTCTTTCAATGGCAGCAGTATTAACTTCGGCCGTCATTGCGTGCAAACGTAACCAAGCTGAGAGGCTGCCTAATTTAGCTTGGAGCAAGTCTATTTCCACTTGCATGGCCCTTTGCTCAGCCTGTAAAACGTCTAAGACAGTTCGGACGCCGGCTTCGAAGCTCTTTTTATTGGAATGCAGCGATTCGCGAGCAGAATGACGAGCAGTTTCTAGTGCTCGGACACGGATGATGCCCTCGCTCAATTCGAAATAGGTTTTGCGTAGTTCTTGTTCCACGGTTTGAGACGCTAGCTCAGCTTGTTCTTGCCCTTCGCGTGACATCGCAAGCGCTTGCCTCTCGCGAGAAAATTCGTAGCCCCCTTGATAGATCGGGATATTCATTTGCACTCCCACAGCGCGTGTACGCGTGCGAGCGTTGATGAAGTAAGGGCTCTCACCATGAGTTTCAACCACTTGCGTCACAAAGTCGACCGAGGGCTTACGCTCAGCTTCTGCCACACGCACGCCTGCCATGAGCGACTGAGAACGAGCCAGTCTTGCGCGTAACTCCGGGTTGTCTTGCTGTACGCGAGCAAGCCACACGTCAAATGGCGCCGGTCTTAAATCTTCCACATTGAAGTTTTTGGGATGAGGTCGTTGAACTTGTTCTGGCTTAATGCCCGTGATAAGTTGCACATCGGCAGCTGCAACAGCAGCAGCTTGCTTGGCTTGCAGCACATCCACCGCCAACAAATCACGTTGCGCACGAACTTCGTCAATGTCAGTGCGCGTCCCACGCCCTGCGCGAAAGGCCATTTCAGTTGAAGTCAATTTTGCGTCCAACAGTGCCGTTTGGGCTTGTAGCAATTGCAACTTCTCAGTATTCAACGCAAGTTGAAAATACGCAGCGATCAAACGAACAGCCATGGCTTGACGATTTTTTTCTAGCTCAGCATCAACGCCAGGCATAGCAGCCTGTGTCATGTCTATTTGAGCGCTCGCCTTCGGTTGATAAATGGGCTGACGCAAGGTCAGACTGTTACTTCTGCTTGGGTAGCTTTGATTGAAATCCACCAAGTCTGAACGGTTGAGTTGGTTCTTCAAATACGAATTTGAAAATGCAACGGCTGGGTACAACTTTGACTGCGCTTGCGGTAAAGCTTCACGATCCGCATCTGACTGAGCCACAGCCCCACGCCATTGACGGTCTTGGGCTAATGCAGCTTGATAGGCGTCTAGCAGACCCAACGCATAGGTCTGCGACACGAGAGCACTCAAAACGACAGCCAGGCCAACCTTGCTTATATGACGCATGCTTATGCCTCTGTCATCGATGCTGCCAAGCGGCGACGGAACGGATGGAGCAAGTACTGCAACACCGTACGCTCACCCGTTTGAATGATTGTCTCAGCAGGCATGCCAGGTTGCAACACGGCGGAGCCTAGTTGCTGCAGACCTTTCGAAGTAATTTCCACACGTGCAAGGTAGTAGCTCTTTTGAGAATTCGTTTCGGTCAAAACGTCTTTTGCAACCGAGATTAAACGCCCCTCAACCACCAATTGAGGCGCATTGGCAAAGCTAGAAAAGCGAACATCGACTCGCTGGCCTGCGTGCACACGATCAATGTATTGGGGCAACACACGCGTCTCTACCAACAGTTGCTCTTGCGCGGGAACGATATCGAGCAAGCGTTGTGCACGCTCCACCACACCACCCACAGCTTGAATTTGCAAGCCCACCACTTGACCGCTCACAGGTGCACGAATTTCCATCAAACTCAAATCTTGTTGTGTGGCATTTACCTTCTGACGCAAGGCCACCATCTGATGCTCTAACTCTAGAAGAGCTTGTCGGGTGCGTTGCTTGCTGGTTCGTATGTCATTCACAGAAACCTGCTGATCAAGCAAACTGCTTTCCAGTTGCATTTGCTGAATCTGCGGCGCGTAACCCGCCTGCACCAAGTCTTTGATTCCAGCCAACTCACGGCTGGTCAATTCAATCTGCTTGAGTCGGCTCACCTCGGACTGCTCAAAGCCTTTCAACGCTGCCTGCTGAGAAATGAGGTTTTCTTTCAAGCCAGCCAGTTCTTGACGCGCCGTTTCAAACGTTGCTTGGGCTGTCAACGGATCTAGGCGAAGCAAGAGATCTCCCTCACTCACGTTTTGTCCTTCACGCACCAGTACTTCACGAACAATGCCGCCTTGCAAATGCTGCACAGTTTTGCGTCGCGTCTCGATTGCCACTTGACCAACCGTGGGTACCCCCTCAGCCAGCGGCACCAGCGAGGCCCAAATCAAAAACCCCAGCAAACCAACACCCAAAACGATCATGGCGCCTTTGATGGTTTTCTGCGAAGCGGCCTCTAGCGCATCATCGGTGATCTCAATGTGATTCAATTTGTACTCCCTGCATTTTGCGCAAGCGCTTTCAGAACACCATCTTTTGGGCCACTGGCTTGCACTTCACCATTCGCAACGATCAATAGCCTATCGGCCATCTTGAGCCACGTCGGTCGGTGCGAAATCAAGATCACGGTGACGCCTTGATCGCGTTGCGCTTGAATCGTTTGATGCAACAAAGCTTCGGCTTGCTGATCCAAGCTCGCATCTGGCTCGTCCAACACCAGCAACTTAGGCGCGCCGTAAAGCGCACGCGCCAAACCTAATCGTTGCCGCATACCACCTGACAGATTTCGACCATCGTCACCAATCTGCGTTTCATAACCCTTGGGCAAATTCAAAATTGCTTCATGCACCGCGGCAGCTTTTGCAGCATAGACAACATGCTCGGGATCAGGCTCAGCCAAACGCGCAATGTTTTCTGCAACGCTAGCCTCAAACAGTTCGACCTCTTGTGGCAAAAAACCAACCGAAGAACCGCCAGCACCTGCATCGTGGGGTTGGCCGTTCACCAATAGTTCACCGCTGACTTGACTCAAGTTACACGCACCTAAGATGAGCCGAATCAAACTAGATTTACCAGAACCAGAGGGCCCCATGATCACCGTTAAAGTGCCGGCAGGAAATGCCACCGAGACGTTTTTCAGCACCGGCTGTGAGCGGCCATCGACCTTTAATGTCAATTTTTTGCATTCAACCGTCACACCGTTTGAACCGCGATCCTCCTGAGCAGATGGCGCCACATGAAAATCGAGTGCGCTCTGCTCCGCCTGTAAAGACAGCAATCGCTGCAGTCTGCTAACGGCGGTCCACATGCTGTGAAAACTGCGCCACCCACCCACCAGCTGGTCAACTGGCGAAAGCACGCGTGTCATCAGCACGTTGGCTGCAATCATAGAAATGGGAGAGAGGCTACCTTGAATGACCAAAACAGCACCCGCCCCTAACGAGATGGCTTGTTGAACGTAACGCAAAAACTTGCTGAGATCACCCACCGCTTTGGCTTGCGCCTGGCTCACCTCTGCATTTGCCAGTGCCTGTCGCCTCAAGTTCTGCCATTGCGCTTGAACATGCGGCATCACCCCCATAGCCTCTACGGCGTCTGCACCGTCTAGCTTGGCTTGTAAATATTGCGTCTCTTTTGTTTGCGCATCTTGCGCAAGCTGTGCATTATTTTGAGTTTGTTGATGGCTAAAAATCGCAAAAGACAACTGCACACCAAAGAGCAACACCGCTAACCACCCTAGCAAGGGATGCATCACAAACAACACCACTAAAAAGACAATGGCAAACGGTGCATCTAAAAAAGCCACCAGAACAGAGCCTGTCGTGAAAGCTCGAATTTCAGCCAAGTCTTGCAACGGCTGCCGTTCGACACGGCCCGTCAATAGGCCTTGATGAAACATGGCCGCAAAAACACGTGGTGCAATTTTCAATTCAAGACGCGCACCTAACCTTGCCAGTATTTGGGAGCGAAACCACTCAGCAGCAAACAACATGACAAACAGATAGAGCACGATCAGTGAAACGAACACCAAAGTCATTTCGTTTTGACCAATAACCACACGGTCATAAAGCTGCAACATGTACAGCGTTGGCACCAAGGTGAGCAAGTTGATGGCAAAAGTTAATCCGAAGATTGACCAAAATTCAATTCGTAAAGCTGGTGGCAGCGATCCAAACTTGACACGTGCCGCATTTAAAAAGTCACGCATCAGAAGCCCCCATGCGTGCAAACGCTTCATCACGCGAACCGAAGAAACGCTGCTGTCCTTGATCTAACACCAACACTTTGTCAGCGATATCAATCAATGCACGTCTGTGTGTAATCACCACCAAGGTACACCCTTGCTGCTTCTTATTTCTTAGCAAAGTGGTCAGCTCTTTTTCCCCTTGCTCATCCAAGTAACTGCTAGGTTCATCCAAAACAACCAACTTAGGGTTGCCAAAAAAAGCACGCGCCACGCCAAGGCGTTGTCTCTGACCAATCGACAAGGGACTGCCTGCTCGACCTAACTCTGTCGCAACGCCATGAGGCAATTCACGCATACACGCACTTAAACCGACGTCATCAATCAGCTGCATTGCATGTGCGCGTGTTGCCTCGCCCTCTTGCGCAAAGCGGGTCAAATTTTCAAACACACTGGCCTGCGCCAATTCGATTTTTTGCGGCAAATACCCCAACCACTGTCCGACTTGTTGTTTGGGCCACATCGCCATATCTACTCGATCTAGGCGTACGACTCCGGCCTGCGCTGGCCACAAACCCAGTAACAAACGTGCCAGCGTGGATTTACCAGTCCCTGATGGTCCCGTAACCACCAACATCTCACCAGGCTCAACGACAAAATTCAAAGCGCGAATCACTGCCGTTGGATGTCCAGGCGGCCCCGCCGTCAGTGACTCCACTGCCAATCGCCCCTCTGGCGCAGGCAAGCTCATGGTCGACTTAGGTTCTGGATTTCGCTTCAATGCATCAGCCAAGCGACGGTAAGCATCGCGCGCCACGATGATGCTGCGTCCGTGCAGCATCAATTGAGAAATAGGCGCCAAAATTCTTCCACCAAGTGTGGATGCCACGATGATGACGCCTGCGCCGCCGCTGATTTGTTCTTGCATCAAAAACCAGACACCCAGCCCTAATACCGCAGAACCGACCAGTACCTGCAACACACGCGAAGCCACCGACAAGCCCGCGCCTAATAAATTTGCATTCAAACTGGCAATGGTCGAGCTTTTATAAAGTCTCATCCACCGTGAATACACGGCTTCAAACATCCCCATGCCTGCGATGACAGACAAATTACCCAACATCGCATCAGCCAAACCTTGACTTCGATACGTGAGTCTTTGTGCTTGCAAAGATGCACGTGAAACTGTTTGCTGGTAAACAAAGCCTAAGACAAGCTGTACCGCTACAGCACACAAGGCAAGCGCCGTCATAGCAGGATGAATGACGCACATCAAGCATAAAAACACACATGCCACTGGCAATTCAGCAACGGCGCTCATCACAGGACCACTGATGATTTCACGCAAGTTCTTCACATCACCCATGGCTTGATGATGAAACGGGTAACCACGCAGCAAACTCAATCGCGCGACGATGTGAAAAAGCCTTTGCTCTAAAGCGCGGTCGATCGATTGCCCAGCCAAACGGAGAATTCGTGCACGCGACCAATCAAGTAACTCCATCACCGCCAAACACCACAACAGCACGAGAAATAACATGCCTAGTGTGAAATGACTACGGCTCTCTACAACGCGACCGTACACCTCAAACATGTAAGCCATTGGGGCGAGCAGCATCAAGCCGCCAATGAAGCTCAAGAGGAAAGCAAAACGAAAGCGAGATTTTTGCGATCGAAAAATGGATGCAAGTTCGTCCAAACCTTGATTAGCGTCCATATTTACAAGGTGGCCTTATTGATAAATTGAGACTTCTGATGAATATTTATCAATACTATCACGCATATCCTGCGTATTGCTACGCGCCAACTGGTCGCGGCTCACTCACACATATCAGCGCAGCGAGGCTTCTACGAGCTTGACCCAATAGGTAGCACCCAAGGGGATGAGCGAGTCATTGAAGTCGTAATTCGGGTTGTGCAGGGTGCACGGGCCTTCGCCATGCCCCATTTCGCGATGCACGCCATCGCCATTGCCGATGAAGCAATACGCACCAGGCTTGGCTTGCAGCATGTACGAGAAGTCTTCTGCGCCCATGGTGGGCTCTTGCGCCAGCACGTTGTCAGCACCCACGATGTCGGCCATGACTTCGCGGGCAAAGTTGGCTTCTGCGGGGTGGTTGATGGTGGGCGGGTAGTTGCGCTCAAACTCGAAGGTGCAAGTGGCACCAAAGGCTGCACTGGTGTGCGCGGCTACGTCGCGCATGCGCTGCTCAATCATGTCGAGCACCTCTAGGCTGAAAGTGCGCACTGTACCTTGCAACTCGCAGTGGTCGGGCACCACGTTGGTGGCTTCGCCGGCGTTGATCATGGTGACCGAAATCACACCTGCATCGACTGGCTTTTTGTTGCGACTGATGATGGTTTGAAAGGCTTGCACCATTTGGCAAGCCACCAACACGGGGTCAATGCCGTTGTGCGGCAATGCTGCGTGACAGCCTTTGCCGTGGATGGTGATTTTGAATTCGTTGCTCGATGCCATCACTGGGCCAGCGCTCAGTGCAAACTGTCCTTCTTTGAGGCCCGGCCAGTTGTGCATGCCGTACACGGCTTGCATGGGGAACTTGTCAAACAAACCATCGCGAATCATTTCGCGTGCACCGCCACCGCCCTCTTCGGCGGGTTGGAAGATGAAGTACACCGTGCCGTCAAAGTCTTGGTGCTTGGACAAATATTGCGCCGCCGCCAAGAGCATCGCCACGTGGCCATCGTGGCCGCAAGCATGCATCTTGCCCGCGTGTTGGCTGGCGTGGGCGAACTGGTTGAACTCTTGCATGGGCAAGGCATCCATGTCGGCGCGCAAGCCAATGGCCCGATCGCTGGTGCCGCTTTTCAAGATACCCACCACACCGGTTTTGCCCAACCCGCGATGAATGGGAATGCCCCACTCGGTCAGCTTTTTCGCCACCAGATCGGCTGTGCGAATTTCTTCAAAACACAGCTCGGGGTGGGCGTGAATGTCGCGGCGAATGGCCGCCAAGTTTGATGCTTGCTGGGCGATGGAATCAATGACTTTCATGGCCTTGAGTCTAGCCGCAGCGCCAGCCCTCTGTCATGAAGGGCTATCCCGTCAAACCAAAGTTAATACGGCACGTTAGTAAAGGGCGCGCGAAGGCCACACAGGCGATGGATGGTCTAAGCGCTGCTTGGCGATTTCAAGCAAGCCATCAAAGATGAGCGAATCAACCAGCTCAAACTGCACCGACATACTGGGCGCCATCTTCCAGCCTGCGCCGCCGGTCATGTAGCACGCAGGCTCTGCGCCACAGTGTTGGCGCACATGCTGCACCATGCGCTCCACAGCCCCCGCAATGGCATAGGTACCGCCGCTGGTGAGGGCATCGCTGGTGTTGGTGGGGAACTCGCACACCTCGCCCGTCGGCACACGCAAGCCAGCAGTCCCAGACTCCAAAGCACGCAGCATGATGCCGTGGCCGGGCAGGATGAGACCACCTAAAAACTTGCCGCTCGCATCAATGGCTTCGACTGTCACCGCTGTGCCCACCATCACCACCACCATGGGCTTGGGTGCGTCGCCGTTGACACTGCGAAGCATGCGTGCATGCGCGCCAATCATGGCCACCCAGCGGTCTGCACCAAGACGTGTGGGGTGGTCGTAGCCGTTGGTCAAGCCTGCTTCTGCGGCAGACGACACGGCCCAGTGCGGGGTGATGTCCCACAGCTCCATTTGCTCTTCCACGCGGCGGCGAATGGCCTCACCCGCCACGATGCAGCCCAGCATGTGCGTGGGCTCTGGCAGCTCGCGCCAATCTTCATCGGCCAAACGGTCGATGTTTTCTAAAAATACGGCGCCATGGCCCAACAGTGCAGCGCCGGGCGCAGGGCTGTCGTACAGGCCCCACTTGAGACGCGTGTTGCCCACATCGAGTGCAAGAAATGTCATGGGGAGAGAATTAGTTTTGACGCCAAGGCAAACCGCGCATGCGCCAGCCACCTTGTGTACCGCGATGACCGTCTGCATCGGCATCGCCCTCGAAGCCTTCGAGGATGTTGTAGGCCTCAAGGCCCAGCTCGGTGGCGCGTTGCGCTGCAGCGATAGAGCGCACGCCACTGCGGCACAGCATCACAATTTTTTTGCCATTGGCTGCCGCTTTCACGCCTGCATCAAAGGCTGGATTCATCGCCATGCCTGGCCACTGCTTCCAAGGCACCGACACAGCGTCTGGCACAAAGCCTACCCATGCCAACTCAGCTTCAGAGCGCACATCCACCATCACGGCCTCGCCAGACTGCATCCAAGCGTTAGCGGTTTCAGGGGTGACATCACCCGCATAACCATCGGCTGGGCGTATTTGCGAAGAGGATGAAGCAGACATGAATAGACAAAGGGGCGTGAAAACATGGGCAGTATAGAGACTGAACCCATGTTTTCCGCCCCTTGCGGTGGAAAACCCTAGGAGTTATTTGGTGTGCGCCTTAATGGCCTCCGCCCAAATATGCAGCTTTAACCGCAGGGTCGTTCTTGAGCTTGCTGGCTTCGCCATGCACCGAGATACGGCCGTTTTCCATCACGTAGCCGTAGTCGGCCACATTCAGGGCTGCAGCCGCAAACTGCTCCACCAACAGCATGGTCACGCCTTGGCTCTTGAGGTTTTCAATGATTTTGAAAACTTCT
>Ga0228702_1002638_pt1 | contig 10082 bp, 6 predicted proteins | sample McNCre217_Aug_MG_2_FD_178018 | JGI IMG/M metagenome (GOLD analysis project Ga0228702, IMG submission 178018) | Freshwater microbial communities from McNutts Creek, Athens, Georgia, United States - 20-17_Aug_MG | ecosystem: Environmental > Aquatic > Freshwater > Creek | place: USA: Georgia... | reverse complement strand
GCCCAGATCATCCACCGCGCGCGCCAGTTGCCAGACCTGCGCTTTGGTCAAAAATTGCGATTCATCAATGAAAACGCAGGCAACCTTGCCCTGATCAAAGCGCGCTTTCAGCTTTTCAAACAAATCATCGCCGGGCGCAAACGTATCTGCCGCTTCGCCAATGCCGATGCGGCTGGCAATTCGGCCTTGGCCAGCGCGGTTATCAAACTGCGCAGTGATCAGATAGGTGTCCATCCCGCCTTCGCGATAGTTGTGCGAGGCTTGTAACAGCGAGGTCGATTTCCCCGCATTCATCGTCGAGTAGTTGAAGTACAGTTTGGCCATGGGCCGATCTAGCCCATGGCCAAAGCCCCTTGCAAGGGCGATAAACGACCGCCGATCCCCGCATCGGCCGTCCTTTCCCGTGGCACGAAACTTGTGCCTGAACATACGCACAACCGACCGATACGTCGGGGGAGTGCTGCACACAGTCCAACTTGTTACGCGCCAAACTGGCAAACTGTTAAGACGGGCCCGCCACACGACTGCAACAAGCAGCAGTATATGTGCCCAAACAGGGCTGGCGCGCGGCGGACCCCCACCCAAAACCAGCGCTGGGGACGCCGGCCACTCGTTACAGTTCCGGCTACCCGGAACACCTTTATCAATGACAAACCCTTACTGGCGCATTAATGGGAAAACATAAATTGAATTCCCCCAGGGCATATTTCCCGGCGTATTTTAGTCAGTTAAGGCGCAGCATGAGTATCGAGAGCTATCTCAAGAAACATTCCGAAGCACTGGTCAAAGACGTGGGGATCGAGGCCGCTTGCCAGATGACGAGAAAGTCAAAGGCAACGCTGGGCCGCTATTACTCTGATGCTGACGAACATGGCGATCGGTTCATGCCGATTGACGTGGTCGCGCTGCTCGAGGCTGGCGCGCGTTTTCCACATGTCACGGCGGCGTTGGCCGACCTGCGCGGTGTGACACTGAGCTATGACGGTGAAAAGCGCAATGCGGCGACCAAGGGGATCAATCAAGACGTGGTCACCTTGGCGCAACGCTTTGCGATGCTGATGTCAGAGTATAATTCTGCAATCGGCGATGGGGTGATTTCGGTCAACGAAGCCAAGCGGATGCTGCTTGAAACCTTGGCAATCCAACAGGTTCTGTTGGAAATGAAACTTAATCTGGAAGAAGAGATCAGCTGACCCGCACCAAGGCGGGTCAGCCAGTGTTTGCTTACGGCCGGCCGGTCTTGGCACGCGGCTTGGCAGCATCGCTGCGGCGCGGGGCAAAGCTGCCACCTGCCGGTTTTGCGCCTGCCGGTTTGCCCGCAGGTTTTGCGCCGGGCTTGCCGGGGGCCGCGCGCTGCACGGGTTGCGACCCGGCTTTCTGGCCGCCACGGTTGGTCGGGCGCTGGCCACGATTCTGGCCGGGCTTCGGCGCTGCCGCAACCACTTCGGCCGCCCAAGGCGCACCGCCAAGGATCGGCAGCGGCTTCTTCAGCAGCTTTTCAACGGCTTGCAATTCGCCCATCTCTGCCGGAGCACAGAACGCAATCGCGGTGCCTTCCTTGCCAGCCCGCGCGGTGCGGCCAATGCGGTGCACGTAGTTTTCCGGCACGTTCGGCATGTCGAAGTTGTAAACATAGCGCACGCCCGGAATGTCGATGCCGCGCGCAGCCACGTCGGTTGCAACCAGCACGTCCAGTTCTGCATTGCGGAATTCGGTCAGCGTGCGGTCGCGCTGGTTCTGGCTTTTGTTGCCGTGGATCGACCCGGCCTTGAAGCCCCAGGCCACCAACAGTTTCATCAGCTTTTCCGACCCGTGCTTCGTGCGGCCAAACACCAAAGCCTGCTCGCCCGGATGCTTTTGCAGGTATTCCTTCAGCACCGTCGCCTTGTCGCCGTTGGGCAGGTAGTGCACGCCCTGCACGATCTTTTCGGCGGGCTTACCCGGAGGCGCAACCTGCACCTTGATCGGGTTTTGCAGATAGGTTTCGGCCAGTTCTTCGATGTCTTTCGGCATGGTTGCCGAGAACAGCAGCGTCTGGCGCTTCAACGGAATATGCTTGGCGATTTTGCGCAGGCTATGGATGAACCCCATGTCCAGCATGTGGTCGGCTTCGTCCAGCACCAGATAGCCGGTGGCCGACAGCGTCACATCACCACGTTCGATCAGGTCGATCAGGCGGCCCGGCGTTGCGACCAGAATGTCAGCGCCGCGCTTGAGGCGTTCGGCTTGTTTGAACAGCGAAGCACCGCCGACGACCATGGCGATTTTAACCGCGGTGCCTTTGGTGAACACTTCAAGGTTGGCGGTGATCTGGCTGACCAGTTCACGCGTCGGCGCAAGGATCAGCGCGCGCACGGTTTTCGGGGCAGGCGGGTGGCCCAGATCAAGAATGCGGTGCAACAGCGGCAGGCCGAAAGCAGCGGTTTTGCCGGTGCCGGTCTGCGCCAAACCCATCAGGTCTTTGCCTGCCATAATATGCGGAATCGCCTGCACCTGAATCGGTGTCGGCGTTTGCATGGTGGTTTTTTCCAAAGCTTTCAGGATATTCGGGGAAAGCCCCAAATCTGCGAATGTGGTCATGATAGTCTTTCTGACGGCCCAACTGGCCGCCTTCGGCCCCAAAAGGCCGACAGTGGGAAGCGCCACGCCCTCGCATCCAGCCCTTGCCAGATACCGTGTGTGTCGCGGAACCCCTGCGTGCGGTGGGAACCAGTCTCCGGGCCTTACACATGCTCACGCGGCACGGGCACTCGGATTACGGGCAGATGGGCGCTTTTGCGGCATATGTCAAGTATTTGCTTTGCCGCGCAGCCAAATGCCGAAAGGCGCGCTATGGCGCGCGCCTTTCAGGGTGTTGCAAATTTTGGCATTTCGCCGCTTGCGGGGTTGCCGCATCAGCCTTGCAGCGTGCGCACGCCATAACCCTCGCCGCGGGCCTTCATCGCGGCGACAACGGCGATGCTGGCGGCTGCGGTGGTGAAGTAGGGGATCTTGTCCATCAACGCCACGCGGCGAATATCGCGGCTGTCGCTGATTGCCTGCGACCCCTCGGTGGTGTTCATAACCATTGCGATGTCGTTGTTTTTCAACCGGTCGACAATGTTCGGACGGCCCTCGTAGACCTTGTTGACCAAGGTGCAGGCGATGGACTGCGCCGACAGCCAGCCAGCGGTGCCTTTGGTGGCGACGATTTCGAAACCAAGGCCGACCAGATCGCGCATCGCATCGGCAAAGGCGGCGGTCTTGTCCATGTCTTTGATCGACACAAACGCCCGGCCTGCGTCGGGCAGGGCAACGCCCGCGCCCATCTGCGCCTTAAGGAACGCCAGCGCAAAGGTGCGATCCCAGCCCATGACTTCGCCGGTCGACCGCATTTCTGGCCCAAGCACCGGGTCAACGCCGGGGAAGCGCGCAAACGGCAGCACTGCTTCTTTAACCGAGAACCACGGCGTGATCGGATCGGCCAGCGTGAAGGGGTCCGCCAAAGGCAGCGGCGTATCGGGGCCAACTCCGGCGTTATAGGCGGCACGCAGCGGGAAGTTTGCCATCGGTTCGCCAGACATCAGTCGCGCGGCAATGGCGGCAATCGCGCTATCGGTGGCCTTGGCAACGAAAGGCACGGTGCGCGAGGCACGCGGGTTGACTTCCAGCACAAAGATCACGCCGTCTTTGATCGCAAACTGCACGTTCATCAGACCGACAACATGCAGCGCCAGCGCCATTTGCACGGTTTGGCGTTTCAGTTCAGCAATGGTTTCTGCCGAAAGCGAATGCGGCGGCAGGCAGCAGGCAGAGTCGCCCGAATGCACGCCAGCTTCTTCGATATGCTCCATGATGCCCGCGACATGCACGGTTTTGCCATCAGACAGCGCGTCAACGTCAACTTCGATAGCGCCCGACAAATAGCTGTCCAGCAGCACCGGGCTGTCGCCCGACACCTGCACCGCCGTGGCGATATAGCGTTCAAGCTGTGCGTCGTCGCGGATGATTTCCATTGCACGGCCGCCCAGCACGAAAGACGGCCGGATCACCAGCGGATAGCCCACGTCTTTTGCCACGGCAAACGCCTCGTCGCGCGACCGCGCGGTGCCGTTATGCGGCTGTTTCAGGCCCAGCTTGTGCAGCAGTTGTTGAAAGCGTTCACGGTCTTCGGCCAGATCAATGGCGTCGGGCGTGGTGCCCAAGATCGGGATGCCTTCTTCATAAAGCGCATTCGCCAGTTTCAGCGGGGTCTGGCCGCCAAACTGCACGATCACGCCATGCAGCGTGCCGTTTTCCTGCTCGACCCGCAGGATTTCCAGCACATGTTCCAAGGTCAGCGGCTCAAAATACAACCGATCCGAAGTGTCATAATCGGTCGACACGGTTTCGGGGTTGCAGTTGACCATGATGGTTTCATAGCCCGCCGCCGTCAGCGCATAGCAGGCGTGGCAGCAGCAATAGTCAAACTCAATGCCTTGGCCGATCCGGTTAGGGCCACCGCCTAGGATGACAACTTTCTTGGCATTCGAAGGACGCGCTTCGCATTCCACATCGCCCATCGCCGGGGCTTCATAGGTGGAATACATGTAAGGCGTCTGCGCTTCGAATTCTGCGGCGCAGGTGTCGATGCGTTTGAACACGGCGGTGACGCCAAGGTTGCGGCGGGCGCGGCGCACTTGCGCTTCGTCACGGCCGGTCAGCTTGGCAAGGCGGGCGTCGGTGAAGCCCATCATTTTCAGATTGCGCAGGCCGTTGGCGTCAAGCGGCAGACCGTTCTTGCGAACCTGCTCTTCGGCTACGATGATTTCGCGGATACGCGCCAAGAACCACGGGTCAAACGACGTGATCGCGTTGATTTCGTCATCGGTCAGACCAAAACGCATGGCTTGGGCGATCACGCGCAAGCGGTCCGGCGTGGCTTTCGACAGTGCCGAGGTGATGGCCGCCCGGTCGGGTGCGCCCGGGATTTCAATCTCGTCAAAGCCGGAAAGGCCGGTTTCAAGGCTGGCCAGCGCCTTTTGCATCGATTCGTGAATGGTGCGGCCAATCGCCATGACTTCGCCCACCGATTTCATCGCGGTGGTCAGGTTGTTTTCCGAACCTGGGAATTTTTCGAAAGCAAAGCGCGGGATCTTGGTCACAACATAGTCGATCGACGGTTCGAACGACGCAGGCGTGACTTTTGTGATGTCGTTGTCCAGCTCGTCCAGCGTATAGCCGACCGCCAGTTTCGCCGCCACTTTCGCAATGGGGAAGCCGGTGGCTTTCGATGCCAGCGCCGAAGACCGCGACACGCGCGGGTTCATTTCAATCACCACCATGCGGCCGTCGGCAGGGTTGATCGCCCATTGCACGTTCGACCCGCCGGTCTCGACGCCGATTTCACGCAGCACGGCAATCGAGCCGTTGCGCATGATCTGGTATTCTTTGTCGGTCAGGGTCAGGGCAGGGGCCACGGTAATGGAATCGCCTGTATGCACGCCCATCGGGTCGATGTTTTCAATCGCACAGATGATGATGGCGTTGTCGGCGGTGTCGCGCACCACCTCCATCTCGTATTCTTTCCACCCCAGCAGAGATTCGTCGATCAGAACCTGCGCCACCGGCGAGGCATCAAGCCCCGACCGCACGATGGCTTCGTAGTCATCGCGGTTGTACGCCACACCGCCACCGGTGCCGCCAAGGGTAAAGGCGGGGCGGATGATCGCGGGCAGGCCCACATATTCAATCGCGGCCATCGCTTCGGCGACGCCTGCGTTGATGTCATACTTGGTGCCGACTTTCGGCGCGGCGATGATGGTTGCCTTCGGGTTTTCCAGCCCGATGCGATCCATCGCCTCGCGGAACAATTTGCGATCTTCTGCCATTTCGATGGCTGCGCGCTTGGCGCCGATCAGTTCCACGTTGAACTTTTCCAACACTCCAAGGTCTGCCAGCGCCAAAGCGGTGTTCAAACCGGTCTGACCACCCATCGTTGGCAGCAGCGCGTCGGGGCGCTCTTTCTCGATGATCTTTGCGACAACTTCGGGGGTGATCGGCTCGATATAGGTGGCATCCGCCAGACCCGGATCGGTCATGATGGTTGCAGGGTTCGAGTTTACCAGGATCACCCGGTAGCCTTCTTCGCGCAGCGCTTTACAGGCTTGTGCGCCCGAGTAGTCAAACTCACAGGCTTGGCCGATGACGATGGGACCGGCTCCGATGATCATGATGGATTTGATATCGGTTCTTTTCGGCATGGCGGCCCCCATAAGCAAAACTTCGCGGGTTATAGCTAGCACGCGTCTAGGCGCAAGGGGCAGATCGGGCGAAAATGCCTAAAGCCGAACGCCCCAGCGCGACGCAGCCCACAGCATAAGAAGATAAAGCCCGAAGGTAAGCAAGCAGCCAAGCCCCAGTGCCAGCCAAAAGCCGGTGCCATGGCGCAGCAGTGCAGGGATCAGCAGAAACATCGGCACCGATGGCGCCAGATACCACAGCGTTGCCTGCACATGGTCGGCCACGCGCGCCGCATCATGCGTGTCGCGCCATAGCCAGATCATCGCCAGCACCGACACCAGCGGCAGTGACACGATCAGCGCGCCCAAACCGGCATTGCGCCGCGCAACCTCGGATGCAAGCGCGATCATGATGCCGGATATTGCGGCTTTCAGCAGCAAATAGGTCATGGCAATAATCGCATCCCGCAAATGAAAAAGGCAGCCAGAACCTCTGGCTGCCTTCCCCGATTGTCAAGCGATGTTAGCCCTTTTCGCCAACGGCGGCTTCAGCGGCAGCAATCGCAGCGCGACGCTTTTCAACCTCGGCACCAATCGGCGGGCCTTGGAAGCGGCGGTTTTCCACCGCGACCCACAGCACCAGCGCCAGCGCGATAAAGCCCAGCACGATCCACAGCACTTTGTCGTTCGGCGGTTGGATGGCGATGTAGAAGATGATCGCCATGCCGATCACCGACAGCACCGATACCAGCTTGTAAACGCCAGCCGACATCGCCCACGGGCCGGGGGTCGGCCATTTCGACGTGCCATAGGCAAAGATGCCCAAGGTCAGCGGAATGGCGAAGGACAGGAACAGGAACACCAGCGTCGAGTTCACAACGATGGTATAGATGTTCACGCCACCCACCACGACGAATTGTGCGGCAAAGACATACAGGATCTCAAGGATCGCTGCCGTCCAGATCGCGGTCACCGGGGTGCGGTATTTCGGCGAAACCTTGGCCAATGCGGCAGAGCCAACCGGCATGCCGTCATCACGCGAAAACGCAAACAGCATCCGTGATGCCGAAGTAACGGTCGCCAGACCACACAGCAACTGCGACACGAAGATCGCCGCATACAGCGCCAGCTTCAGGCCGTTCGGCAAGATTGCGTTCATCGTTTCGAAGAACATCATCCAGCCTTGGCCGGCCGCCGTTGCCATATCCGGGATCGCCAGAGTGATGGCGCAAACCATCAACCAGCCGATGATCGACGCCCAGAAGGTTGCCGAAACAATAGACCGCGGCACCGAATGTGCGGCTTTCACGGTTTCTTCCGACGTGTGGGCCGATGCGTCATAGCCGGTGATGGTGTAAACCGGCAGCAACAGGCACAGCAGGAACAGATAGCCCATGTTGTCAGACTGCGGGAACACATTGCCGCCGACTTCGCCCGAATAGTTGGTGAAGGTCCACAACCGCGACATGTCGATGGCAGGCGCGTAGAACAGGCAGGCAAGGATCAGCACGGCGGTGGCCACGAAGATCACATAGCCCGACAGGTCGGTCAGCAGCGCCGTAACCTTGATGCCAAGATGGTTGAACAGCGCCTGCGCAATGGTGACAATAGCAACAAAGGCCACGATCTGGCCGGGGGTCGACCCGTCAAAGCCGATGCTGGGGCCAAAGGTGCCAGCAAAGAAATAGGCGGTGCCGATGTTGATGGCGCCCAACACGGTGATCAGGCCCAGCAGGTTCATCCAAGCGGTGATCCAGCCGGTAAAGCGGTTGCCCAGAATCGACGCCCAGTGATAAAGCCCGCCCGCCGTCGGGAAGGCCGACGCAATCTGCGCCATAGACAGGGCGAACATGCCCGAAATCAGACAGCCCACAATCCAGCCGATGCCAGCACCCGCGCCGCCGACCGAAGAGATCGCCTGCGCGAAAGAGTTGATGCCCCCCGAAAGGATACAGATGATCGAAAACGAAATCGCGAAGTTGGAAAACTTCGACATTGATCGTGAAAGTTCCTGAGCATAGCCCATGCCATGCAGGACTTTGATGTCCTCATGGCGGTCGTGGTCATTGTAGTCGTCCGCAGCCATTGCGTTACCCTCCGAACCGTTGGTTGGTCGTTATTATTGTTAGCGGTGCGGCATTTTGCCGTCCCTATGGTCAGGAAAACCCGAAATTTACAGTCTGGCAAGCACTGAATAGAAATTTACAGAAATGATACGCATCGGCGGGGTCGCCACGCGGATTTTGCGTCGTAAATGCGCAAAAGGGCGGCGGCGGGGGGCTGGTCTTGCCGCAGTTCGTGGCCTAGGTCTGGGGCTTAAGATACCATGCGGCAACAGAAGGGCTGGGCGCGTGATCCTGATCGAGGATGGACCTGCGGGGAAACCTGCGCTGTTTGACGGCGCCGAAGCGCTTGTTGTTGCGCGCAGCCTGCCCGAGGTCGCCCCGGCCCTGGCAACGCTTGACGCGGCGCGGTCGCGCGGAAAATGGGTTGCCGGTTGGATCAGCTACGAGGCGGGCTATGCGTTCGAACCCCGGCTGGAAGCCTTGATGCCAGAAAACGCAGGCCCGCTTCTGGTGTTCGGCATTTTCGACGCGCCGCAGGACCCGTCGCAGGCATTTGCCGGCGCCGCGGCGCAATCGAACGGCGTGGCAGTGGCCGCATTGGACCCGATGATCAGCCGCGCCGACTATAACACCGCCATGGCCGCCGTGATGGGCTATATCGCGGCTGGCGATTGCTATCAGATCAACCTGACCTTTCCCATCGCGTCCCGGCTTTTGTCCGGCACGGCGCTTGGGCTTTACGGCGCGCTGCGGGCGCGGCAAGCGGTTGGCCACGGCGCATTCGTGGATTTTGGCGGCAATCACGCCGATGTGCCGGTGCTGGTGTCACGCTCACCCGAATTGTTCCTGCGTCTGGATGCAAGCGGCAAGATCGAAGCGCGGCCGATGAAAGGCACCGCCCCGCGCGACGCAGATCCGGTGCGCGATGCCGAACTGGCCGAAGAACTGCGCGCCTCGGCCAAGGGACAGGCCGAAAATCTGATGATCGTCGATCTGCTGCGCAACGACATTTCGCGCATTTCGAAAGTGGGCTCGGTGAAAGTGCCGGAACTGTTCGCGGTGGAACAATATACAACCGTGCATCAGATGGTCAGCCGCGTGGTTGGACAGTTGTGCAACCCACCCTCCATGACAGGCGTGATGGCCGCGCTGTTTCCCTGCGGCTCGATCACCGGCGCGCCAAAAATCCGCGCGATGCAGATTATCCGCGAAGTCGAAACCTACCCGCGCGGGGCGTACTGCGGTGCGATTGGCTGGATGGCGCCCGATGGCGCTGCATCGTTTTCGGTGGCGATCCGCACCTTGTCGGTGTTTGGCGATGACCGCATTGTGCTAAATGTCGGCGGCGGCGTGGTGCAAGATTCCACCGCCGACGGCGAATGGGAGGAGGCGCTGTGGAAAGCGCGTTACATGCAGGGGCTGGTGCGCCGGGCCTGAAGCTGGTTGAAACGCTGGGCTGGGACGGCGCGCAGTTTGGCCGCCTGCCATTGCATATGGCACGACTTGTCCGCTCGGCGCAGCTGCTGGGGTGGACCTGTGACGCGGACGCCGCAGCCCAAGCCCTGCAAGCGGCCGCACCAATCGGCCCCGCCCGGATACGTCTGACTTTGGATGCGCAAGGTCTGATCGAGGTGCATGCCGCAGCCCTGCCGCTGGCAAAGCCCGAATGGCGGCTGAGCCTGGCCAGCGCAAGGCTGTCGTCGCAAGACCCATGGCTCATGCTGAAATCCACCCGCCGCGCGACCTACGATGCAGCCCGCGCGACGCTGCCTGCCGGGGTGGACGAGGTGATTTTTCAAAATGAACGTGGCGAGGT
>Ga0228702_1002636_pt1 | contig 10083 bp, 8 predicted proteins | sample McNCre217_Aug_MG_2_FD_178018 | JGI IMG/M metagenome (GOLD analysis project Ga0228702, IMG submission 178018) | Freshwater microbial communities from McNutts Creek, Athens, Georgia, United States - 20-17_Aug_MG | ecosystem: Environmental > Aquatic > Freshwater > Creek | place: USA: Georgia... | reverse complement strand
ACGGTGCCCGCTTCAATCCTGAAACGCTGGCTGTGAGCTGGCGCGGCAAAAGCATTGGCGACGTGCTGCAGATGGAAGTCGATGAGGCGGTCGAATTCTTCGCCACCATGCCCAGCATCGCGCACCCGCTGCAGCTGCTCAAAGACGTGGGCCTGGGCTACCTCACGTTGGGACAGCCTTCACCCACGCTCAGTGGCGGCGAAGCGCAGCGCATCAAGCTGGTGACCGAACTGACCAAGGTGCGCGACGAAGTCGGCAAGCGCGGCAACAAAGCGCCGCACACGCTGTATGTGCTGGACGAGCCCACCGTGGGTCTGCACATGGCCGACGTGGACAAGCTCATCAGGGTGCTGCACCGCTTGGTCAACGCGGGTCACAGCGTGATCGTGATTGAGCACGACCTCGACGTGATCGCCGAAGCCGACTGGGTCATTGACCTGGGGCCCGAGGGCGGCAACGCCGGTGGTCGCATCGTCGCCGCCACGACGCCTGAGGCTTTGGTGCTTTTGGGCACACACACCGGCAAGGCCTTGGCACCTGTTCTGGCCAGAGTTTGAAGGACGCGCCCTTGATCTGGACCATGACTTTGACTTCGCAGGAGCCCAACGGTGTTGGGCGATGGCACGCAGACCCGGGCGCACGAAGAATCGCCGAACACAGTTCAGCGCCTGTCGTGGATCAGTGGCCGGCGCCCAAGCGCCACAAGGATGTGACTTCCGCTGCTCGCGCGGCATGCAACGGGTCGGTGGCATCCTGCGCTTTGCCATGCACCGGCTTCACGTCCATGCGGCCCAGCACTTGCAGGCCTGCGTCCGCGATCCAGCCGAGCAAGGCTTCGCGGGTGCGCAGTCCCAAGTGCTCGGCCAGGTCCGACAGAATCAGCCAGCCTTCTCCGCCTTCGCACAGGTGGGCTTTCAGTCCCGCCAAAAAACCTTTGAGCATCTGGCTGCCTTCGTCGTACACCGCTTGCTCCAGCACCGAGGTGGGACGAGCGGGCAGCCACGGCGGGTTGCACACCACCAGCGCGGCTTGCCCCGGTGGGAACAAATCCGCTTGCAGCAACTGCACCTGGTTTTGCAAGCCCAGGCGTTGCAGGTTGTCGCGGGCGCAGGCCAAAGCACGTTCAGCCAAGTCGGTGGCCACCACCTGTTTGGCCCCGCGCCGAGCCAACACGGCCGACAGCACGCCGGTGCCCACGCCAATGTCAAAAGCCACCGAGTGTTCTTTCAGGGCCGCAGGCAAGGGGGCCTTGGCCACCAGGCCCACGTACTCGCCACGCACCGGCGAGAACACGCCGTAGTGTGGGTAGATGCGCAGGTCTTCGCCCAGTGCAGGCAACTCGACGCCGTTCTTGCGCCACTCGAAAGCGCCGATCACACCCTGCAGAGCACGCAGCGAGATCACCGAGGCTTCGCCGGTGGCGGGGCCAAAGGCTTGCGCACAGGCTTGTTTGGCGTCTGGGGCACGGCGCAGCGCAATGCCGTAGTCGCCATTCAATTCAATCAACACCTGGCTCAGCACGCGGGTGCGCTGGGCTTGTGCCTGGCGGTGCGTGTGAAATGCCGCGCCGGGCAGGGGCGCAGTCGCATCGGCTTTTTTGCGCTTGGTCTTTTGCGGTTTGTCGATGCGCCGAGCCATCGCTTGCAGCAGTTGGCGGGCGTTTTGAAAGTCGCCGCGCCACAGCAAGCCCGTGCCCTCGCAGGCCAGTCGGTAGGCCGCATCGGCCGTCAGGGTGTCGTCGGCCAGCACCACGCGGGCAGGCAGGTTCTGGTCAGCGCGCCACAAGGCGTTGCGTTCGGTGTCTTTTTCAGACCAGGTCAAAAGGGATGGTTTGGTGTTCACGCGATGCCGTTCAGCAGGTGTTGTGCCAATTCGGCAAAGCCCGCGCCACGTTCACTGGGGGTGATGTAGCGGGGAGGGTGGGTCAGTTGCGCCTCAAAGCGTCGGATGTTGGCCACGCCCACGCTGTGCGGGAAGCGCTCGAACATCACCTGATCGTTGGTCGAGTCTCCCACATAAACCCAGCGGTCGATTTCAGCGTCCAGATCGCGGCCCCACAAGGTGCGCACGATCCAGCGGGCACCGGAGAGTTTGCTGTGTTCACCAAACCAGCCGTTGATGTGGATGCTGCTCACGGTGGCGGTCATGCCTTCGCTTTGCAGGATGCGCACCACTGCTTCGATGGCGCTTTGCGGCAGGTGGGTGAACTCGCTGTGGTCGATGGCGATGTCGGTCTCGCGCCCCGCATGGTCTTGCGACAGCTGTGCACCGGGCACCTCATACAGCACGCGCTGACCGACAGCCTGCATGCGTGCGAAGTTGCGCTCTCGCGTGGCGGCGTCTTGTTGGTAGATCTTGCGCTGACCGTGTGCCTGGTCGGGCAGCAAAGCCACAGCGCCGTTTTCGGCCACGATCGCATCGACCGGCCATTGGTTCACAAAAGGCTCGCTCCAGCCCACTGGGCGACCGGTGATCGGCACCACATGCAAGCCGGCGGCTTTCAGAGCGGCGAGGGCTTGCAAAGCGTCAGGCGTGATGGCCCCTTCGGTGGTCAGGGTGTCGTCGATGTCGGTGAAAACGCCGATGGGGCGCAGCGCCTTGTCGGCCAATGAATGGAGTGTCAGCATGGGCAGGGGTTCAGCCGAGGCGGGCAGCGCTGCGGCTTGAAGAGGGTGGACGGCGCTGCTGCAGCGTCGGTCCATTTTGCCTGAAGCCCTCAGGGCGCGATTCTCAGGGTGCGATTTGGGTTTTGAGCTTGTCCGTGGCCCGGATGCGCGTGCTCGACTTCCATTCGAGGCGAGACACATAGGATTTGGCCCGGTCTTCGGAGCGGAAGGGGCCGGTGATCACGTTGAATTGCCATTCGTCAGTACTGGGTGATTTACACATGGCGATGATGCGTGCTGTGCCCAGTTCCTTGTGCTTGGCCTTGAGCTTTTGGGCTTGATCCAAAGTCCCCCAGCCGCTGTGCTCCACCACCAAACTGTTGGCGGGCAGGGCCTTGAGCCAGCGTCCCCCGGCTTGAGCGACTTCGGGCAATGCCTTGCCGCTGGATGAGACCGATTGGACTGCCGATGGCTTGGGCAAGGTTGGAGCGGCTTGTACCTTGACGGCAGGTGTGTCGGGTGCCTTGATCACAGCTGCTTCGCTCGGCTGCACTGTTGAAGCAGCTGTCGTGGGGCCTGGAATGGACTGCGTTGGTGTGCTCGTCTCCAATGCTGCAGACGGTGGTGTATTGACTTGCGTCATCGGAGTTGATGATGTGCCGTAGCTGGCCCAGAGCAGTGCCCCAAGTACACCGGCAGACAGAACCCCGGCACTGATTTTGACGTTTCGGCTGAGCTTCGATGCGGGCCATTCGAACGTGGTGGGCTCATCCCTGGAGGCCGTCATCTCAGCGCTTTCCGGTACGGTCATGCCCAATGAATCGGGGAGGGGCAATGATTCGAAGGCGGCCATGTCCGATGGGGCCGTGGCGTCGAGATCCAAAAAAATGCATTCGGTGTTGGCATGTTCTTTCCAGGCTTGCAACGCCTGGTGACTCAGCCAAATGGCGCGAAACGGCAAGGCCGGGAACAACTCGATGAGTCGGAAGATGATCGACTGCTGTTCAGCGGTGAGTAAATGCGCCTGATGAATCACCCAGACCCGCAGTGAAGATGGGCCTGATTCGGGGACTCCCTGTTGGAGCAGATAAGGGGCCACTTCCTGATTCAAGCGACTGATCAGATTCAAAAAAGCATCGCCGCTGTATTCTTCAATGACCATGCCATCGTCCAGGCCGCGAAGGCATGTCTGCAACTCGGCAGCGTACCGCTTCAGTGCGGCTTCATCTTGACTGACCACTCCCAGGCTGCGCACATTCCCGAGAAGGGAATGCGCCAGAGTGGCGGGGGCGTAAAGAGATGTCATGCGGTTGGACTCCGAGACATGAGATGGCGTTAAAAGATTCATTGACTTCGATTGTAGAGTCTACAAAAGGCGTCTTTCAGGCTCAATGCTGTGGACTTCTTTTGAGCCGCGCCAGGCGCAGCGTGTCCATGCTCGCAATCCCTGATGAGGGGCTTCGCCGGGGTGACAGTTTTTTACGGACGACAAGGGCATCATGAAGCGATCAAGATCGCTTTTTTGGAGACCTCCATGCCCCATTTCATCCGCCGCCCGGTGTTGCGCACGGCCTTTGCGCTGGCTTTGTCGTGCACAGGCCTGTCTGTGCTGGCCCAAAGCGCTTGGCCCAACAAACCGGTCAAGATTCTGGTGCCTTTCACACCGGGGGGAACCACAGACATCTTGGCGCGTGCCATCGCGCCGGACTTGTCCAAGGCCTTTGGCCAGCAGTTCGTGGTCGAAAACAAAGGCGGTGCCGGTGGCAACCTGGGCACCGAGATCGTGGCCAAGTCGGCTGGCGACGGCTACACCTTGCTCATGGGCACCGTGGGCACGCACGGCATCAACAAGGCGCTGTATGCCAAGCTGCCTTATGACCCCTTCAAGGACTTTGCGCCCATCACCCTGGTGGCGGGCGTGCCCAATGTGATGGTCGTCAATGCCGAAAAGGCCGCGGCCAACAAGATCAACTCCGTCAACGACTTCATCAAATACGCCAAAGCCAACCCCGGCAAACTGAACATGGCGTCGAGTGGCAACGGCACCTCCATCCATCTGGCAGGCGAGCTGTTCAAGAGCCAGACCGGCACCTTCATGGCGCACATCCCCTACCGTGGCTCTGGCCCTGCCTTGCTGGACTTGGCGGCCGGCAACATGGACGTGATGTTCGACAACCTGCCTTCGGCCATGCAGCTCATCAAGGGCGGCAAGATCAAGGCGCTGGCCGTGACCAGCTCTCAGCGCTCCGCAGCTTTGCCCGATGTGCCCACGGTGGAAGAAGCCGCTGGCCTCAAAGGCTTTGAAGCCAGCAGCTGGTTCGGCTTGCTGGCCCCTGCCGGCACGCCGCCCGATGTGGTCAACCGCATCCAGCAGGAAGTCGCCAAATCGCTGGCCACACCGGCCATGAAAGAACGACTGGCCACCCTGGGCGCGATCCCCAGCGGCAACACGCCTGCCCAGTTTGCCGCACTGATTGAGAGCGAGCACAAGAAGTGGGCTGAAGTGGTCAAGGCCTCTGGCGCCAAGGTGGACTGATGGCCTGGTTTGAAGGCTTTGAGTGTCGGGCGCTGAACATTCAGGGCTTGCCCGTGGCCTTCAGGCAGTCTGCGGATTGGGACGCCCAACAGCATTTGCCCGTGCTGGTCTTGTTGCACGGCTTTCCGCAAACCCATGTCATGTGGCATCGCGTGGCCCAGCAGCTGCGTGGCCGTTATCGCTTGGTGCTGCCCGACTTGCGCGGCTACGGCGATTCTTCCCATGAATGCGGCGATGCCCAGCACGCCCACTACAGCAAACGCGCCATGGCCGCCGAGGTCGTGGGTTTGCTCGATGCTTTGGGAGTGCGTGATTTTTATCTGTGCGGCCACGACCGTGGCGGGCGCGTGGCGCACCGGCTGGCGCTGGACCATGCCCCGCGCGTGAAGAAGTTGTGCGTGATCGACATCGCGCCCACGCTGGACATGTACAGCGGCCACTGGGGCAAAACGCCTCAAGTCTCAGGCCCCGTGTCGGATCCGTACTTTGCGTTTGCGCAGGCCTATTACCACTGGTTCCACTTGACCCAGCCCGCGCCGCTGCCCGAGTTCATGATCGGTGGCAACGCCAAGGCCTATCTTCACGCCAAGCTTGGCGGCTGGGGCAGCCAGGGCATGGGCTACATCGAGCCCGAGGCCATGGCCGAATACGAGCGCTGCTTTTGCAACCCTGCACTCAATGCCCAAGGGCTGTCAGCGGCCATCCACAGCGCGGCAGAAGACTACCGCGCCAGCGCAGGCATCGACTTGCAGCACGACCGAGAAAGCCGCGAGCGCGGCCAACAAATCGCGTGCGAGACCTTGGTGCTTTGGGGCGAACGTGGCGTGGTCAACCGCATGTTCAAACCGGTGGCGCTGTGGCAGACGCAGTGCGCAGGGCAGGTGACCGGTCAGGCCATGGCCTCAGGCCACTTCATTCCTGAAGAGCTGCCCGAGGCGACCAGCCAAGCGCTGATGGAATTTTTCCAGTAGGTCTGGGGCTTTAGCCCCGACAAGCCTCAGCGATGACCCTCAAGCCCCGCAGCACTTCTTGTATTTTTTGCCGCTGCCACAGCTGCAAGGGTCGTTGCGACCGGGCGTGGCTTCTTTGATGACCTGCTCCACGCGGGGGCCGATGTTGCGCCAGATCTCGCGCAAGTCGTACACCGCCCACAGCGCTTCGCCATAGGCGTTCAGGCGGTTTTCGCTCACGCTGGGCGGGCCGTCTTCGGACAAGGCCGACAAGGTGGGCGTGTCGGCATCGTCTTCGGTCAGAGCCACGATGGCTTCGAGCGACAGGTCGTGCCACTTGGCCGCGTCTTTGTCTTTGGGGGCGGCCCATTCGTCGGACCAGTTCTCGACCGCGAACATGAAGCCCAGCGCCCAGACTTGGGCAAAAGCGGGGATCTCGTTGTCGTCGATCTCGGCACGTTCTTCTTCTGGCAGCGTGGCGATTGCGCCGCGCACGTCCATCACTTCGGGTGCATAGGCCTTGTCGTCGTCCAGTGCTTCCACAGGGGTGTCCAGGGCCAGCTTGACCTCGTCAAAGCGGCGCTGCCACAGGGCCAAAAACTGCTCGCGCTGCGCATCGTCGGCAAAGCTGCCGCCGTCTTCGCCTTCGTCCACGCCCAGTAGCATGGGCAGCCATTCGCTCTCGGGGATGGCGCGGCGGCTGCACACCATGGCCGCCATGAAGCCTTCGCAGAACTCCCATTGCGGCGTTTCTTCAAAACGCTCGCGCAGGTCGTCGAGAATGTTGTCCAAGGTGTCGAAGTCTTCGGCTTGCAAGCCAGCGGTGGTGTTCATGTGGTGTTCCGGTAATCAGCGGGGGATTGTAGGTCGAGGGCTTCAGCCCCGACATGACAGCCTTTGTGGAAGTCGTCGGACCTGAAGGTCCGACCTACGGGGTGATGGGGTTGAGCGTCACGCCGCAGCGCTCCAGCCGTTTGCGCATGCACAGCACTTGTGCGTCTTTGCTGTGGAGTGCGGCTTGGTGGGTCACGGCCAGGTCGATGAATTTTTGGTCGTCGGGGTCTTTGCAGGCGTAGGGGGCCTTGGGCGCGTCGGGCTGCAATTGGGCCCAGCGGTCAAAGTGGCCCAGCACCGTGTCTGCTGGCAGGCTGCGATGGGTCAGGCGTTTGACGATTTGCGGGTAAGCCAGCACACGGGCCAGCTCTTCGCGCATGGCGGCCGTGGCCAGCCAGTGCGCGTGGCCGTTTTCGACGCTCAGGCGCAGGGCCTCGGCGCGGGGCTCGTCAAACACCCACAGGTCGAGCACGATGTTGGTGTCCAGCACGCAGCGTGCCGGGGCCTTGCTGCCCGCCAGTGCACTCATGGCGCAGCTGTTCCGTCGGCCCCCGGCGTGGCAGAGGTGTCTGCAGCGGGGCGCTTCAAGCTGCCTTTGACCATGTCAAAGCGGAAGAGGCGGCATTCGATCGGGCCGTTCCACATGGGCACGCGGCGCGATTCTTTGAGGCGCATCTTGCTGGGCAGCTTGAGGTCGGGTGTGAGCATCCAGGCGCTCCAGCCGCTGTAGTTCTTCTTCCAGTGGCTGGCCAGTTGGGCAAAGAAGTCGCCGCCGTCGTCAACCTGTGCGGTCTCGCGGTGGTGGCTCTGGTCGGCAGCGCGGGCACTCGAACGCGCATCGGCCAAGGCACCCGGCTGGAAGCTGTCACGCCCACGCCCGGCCACACCGGCCGCCGCAATGCGCTCGCCATAGGGCGGGTTCAGCAGCATCACGCCAGGGGTCTCGCTGGGCGGCATGCGTTGCAGCGCATCACCACCGCGGAACTCGACCACGCCCGACACGCCCGCACGCTCGGCATTGCGCTCGGCAAAGTCCACCATGCGGAAGGCCACATCGCTGCCAAAAATCGGCGCGGTGGGTTCGTGCTCCAGGTCGCGGGCTTCTTCGATCAGGCCTTGCCAAACGTGGTTCTGGAAAGGCAGCAGTTTTTCAAAACCAAAGCGGCGTTGCAGCCCCGGCGCGATGCCGCAGGCGATTTGCGCCGCCTCGATCGGGATGGTGCCGCTGCCGCAGCAGGGGTCGTACAAAGGCACGGTGGCGTCCCATCCACTGGCCGCGATCATGGCGGCCGCCAAAGTTTCTTTCAGGGGGGCGTCACCCTTGTCGGTGCGCCAGCCGCGCTTGAACAAAGGCTCGCCCGAGGTGTCGATGTAGAGGTTGAGTGTTTCCGGCGTCACGTGTGCGTAGATGCGCACGTCGGGCCAGGCGGTGTCCACGCTGGGGCGCTCACCGCGCTTGGCGCGAAAGCGGTCGGCCACCGCGTCTTTGATCTTGAGCGCGGCAAAGTTCAGGCTGGTCAGCGGGCTGTGCTGCGCGGTGATCTCGATCTTGAAGGTCTGATTGGGCGTGAACCAGATCTCCCAGGCCACGGCGCTGGCAGCTTGGTACAGGTCGTTTTCGTTGCGGTAGGGCGTCTCGGACAGCTGCACCAGCACGCGCTGGGTCAGGCGGCTGTGCAGGTTGATGCGTTGGGCATCGCGCCACGAAGCGCGGGCCATCACACCGCCACGGCCGGTCAGCAAGTCTTGTCCGGTCAGGCCCGTGATCTGGTGGACCTCGTCGGCCAGAAAGCCTTCAACGCCAGCGGCGCAGGGCATGAAAAGTTGGAGTGAGTTCACAGCAGAAAATTTCTCAAAGTGTTTTGCGCAGATTGGCGGGCGCGATCTTCAGGGCTTCGCGGTATTTGGCCACGGTGCGGCGGGCGCAGTCGATGCCTTGCTCCTTGAGCATTTCCGACAGCTGGTTGTCCGACAGGGGCTTGGCAGGATTTTCCGCGGCCACCAATTGTTTGATCAAGGCCCGCACGGCGGTGCTGGAGGCGGCATTGCCGCTGTCGGTGCCCAAGCCTGAGCCAAAGAAGTATTTGAGCTCAAATGTGCCTTGCGGCGTGGACATGTATTTGGCGGTGGTCACGCGGCTGATGGTGGACTCGTGCATGCCCAGCTCGTCGGCGATCTCGCGCAGCACCAGCGGGCGCATGGCCAGCTCGCCTTGCACCAGAAAGTTTTTCTGCCGATCCACGATGGCCGAGGATACCCGCAAGATGGTGTCAAAGCGCTGCTGGATGTTCTTGATGAACCAGCGCGCTTCTTGCAGGCGCTGCTGCAAGCCGGCGTGTGATTCGCCCTTGCCGCCGCGCAGAGCGTTGGCGTAGATGTCGTGCACACGCAGCTTGGGCATCACGTCGGGGTTGAGTTGGATGCGGAACTTCGGTGCGCCGGTCTTGCGCGTGTTGGTCACGATCACATCGGGCACGATGATGTTTTGCTCGGCCTGCACAAAGGGCCGGCCTGGTTTGGGTTCGAGCCGGGCGATGAAGGGGATGGCGGCTTTGATCAGCGCCTCGCTCTCGCCGGTCTGCACGGCCAGGCGCTTGAAGTCGCGCTTGGCCAACAGCTCCATGGGTTGGCCGCAGACCTTGAGCGCGGCTTGCATGGTGGCGTTGTCGGGTGCATCTTGCAACAAGGCCTTGATCTGGATGCGCAGGCACTCGGCCAGGTCGCGGGCACCCACGCCCACGGGTTCGAGCGATTGCAACAGACCCAGCGCCACGGTGAAGCGGTGCACCAACTCATCCAGTTGTTCCAAGTCTTCGCTGCCCGCCAGGCTCGCGGCCAGCTCGGGCAGGGTGTCGGTCAGGTAGCCATCGTCGTTGAGCGACTCGATCAAAAAGCGCAAGGCCGCGCGGTCGATCTCGGACAGGCGCAGCGACAAGGCTTGGCGGTGCAAAAAGTCGGTGAGCGAGCCCACGCTGCGGGCCAGCTCGGTGGCATCGGCGGTGTCCTCGCCCTTGTTTTGGCGGGGACCACCATCGCCGCCCCATTCGCTGTCGTCGGGGCGCATCTCCACGCTGCCGTCGCCGTCCCAGCTTTCGGCCACATCGGTCACGGCTTCACCGCTGACTTCGCTGGGGCCATCGTCGTTGCCCGATTCACT
>Ga0228702_1002635_pt1 | contig 10085 bp, 8 predicted proteins | sample McNCre217_Aug_MG_2_FD_178018 | JGI IMG/M metagenome (GOLD analysis project Ga0228702, IMG submission 178018) | Freshwater microbial communities from McNutts Creek, Athens, Georgia, United States - 20-17_Aug_MG | ecosystem: Environmental > Aquatic > Freshwater > Creek | place: USA: Georgia... | reverse complement strand
GTGCGCACCCAACCCGTGTTTTGCCTGCTCAGGATCGATTTGCTCGAAAGCCTGGTGAAGTTCACCCAAGCAGGCGGGCGCAAAATCGATGCTTGGACGGCCCAACACCGCACCGTGATCGAGCCGTTTGGCACCCCCACCGATGACCCGCATGCATTTGCCAACGTCAATACCTTGCAAGAACTGCAGGCCTTGGAAATGCAAACGCCTTGACCCCATGAAAAGCATTGAAGACATCGCTGCCACACTCCAGGGCTACGACCCACAAGCCTTGAGCGTTGAACAAGTGGGTGAATTTTTAGCCCACCTGATCGAACCTGTGTCGCCACAAGACGCACAAAACGTGACCTTGTTCGACGCGCTTGGACGCGTGCTCGCGCGCGATGTCATCTCGCCCATCAGCGTGCCACCCCACAACAACTCGGCCATGGATGGATTTGCCTTTGATGCGTCGCAACTCCAACCGAACCAGGCCTTGCAGCTGCGGGTCGTAGGCACAGCGCTGGCGGGTAAAACCTGGCAAGGCCAGGTCAACGCTGGGGAATGCCTGAAGATCATGACCGGCGCCATCCTGCCCGACGGGTTGGACACCGTGGTCCCCCAAGAATTCACCCAAATTCACAGCGAGAAGGACGTCACCACAGTCACCATCCCCCCCAACACCGTCAAAGCCGGTGACAACCGCCGCTTGGCCGGTGAAGACCTGATGCAAGGCCAGCCTGCGCTGCGTGCAGGGCAACACCTCACCCCAGCTGCTTTGGGGTTAGTCGCCAGCCTGGGCTTGCCCGAGGTGCGTGTGCAGCGTCGCTTGCGGGTGGCGTACTTCTCCACCGGCGATGAAATTTTGAGCTTGGACGAAGCGCCCCGCGAAGGTGCGGTGTACGACAGCAACCGTTACACCGTGTTCGGACTGCTCACACGCCTAGGTTGCGAGGTGATCGACATGGGCGTGGTGCGCGATGACCCGGTTTTGCTCGAAGCCGCTTTCCAAGACGCTGCAGCTCAAGCAGACGCCATCATCACCAGTGGCGGCGTGAGTGTGGGCGAGGCAGACTTCACCAAAGCCATGATGAAAAAGCTGGGGGACGTGGCCTTTTGGAAAATCGCCATGCGCCCTGGCCGCCCCATGGCGGTCGGTCGCATTGGCAAGTCGGTCTTGTTTGGCTTGCCAGGCAACCCGGTAGCTGTGATGGTCACCTTCCTCGCTTTTGTACGCCCCGCCCTGCTGCGCATGATGGGGAGCACGGCCAGTGCACCGGTGTTACTGCGCGCCAAGAGCCTAGAGGCTTTGCGTAAAAAATCAGGGCGCACCGAATACCAACGCGGCTTTGTCAGTATGGCTGCAGACGGCAGCTTGCAAGTGCGCGCCGCTGGCAATCAGGGTTCAGGCGTGTTGCGCTCCATGGTCGAGGGCAATGGGTTGATTGTTTTGCACCACACACAAGGCAACGTCGCCCTGGGCGACGAGGTGGATGTGATGATGTTTGAAGGGGTCATTTGAACCCCTTCTCAGAGGCTCATGGCATCATCTCGGCGGGGATTTCCATCGGACCTGTACCGCTGTACTTTTCAAGGTAGATGTAGATCACAGGCGTGATGTAGAGCGTGATCACTTGTGAAAACGCCAAACCGCCCACCACCACAATACCCAAAGGCATGCGCAGCTCAGCGCCTGCACCCAAACCCAAGGCAATGGGCAAAGCACCCATCATGGCCGCCAAGGTGGTCATCAAAATCGGGCGGAACCGCGTCAAGCAGGCTGAACGAATGGCTTCACGCGGCGTCATCTTGTGCTGACGTTGTGCTTCGAGCGCGAAGTCAATCATCAAAATCGCGTTCTTTTTGACAATACCAATCAGCAACAAAATACCGATGGTCGCGATGATGGTCAGATCCATGCCAAAGATGCGCAAGAACAACAAGGCACCAATCGCCGCAGATGGTAAGCCGGCCAAAATTGTCAGCGGGTGGATGTAGCTCTCGTACAAAACGCCCAACAGCACATAGATCACAAAGATGGCGCTGATCAGCAGAATGATTTGACCCGCCTGACCGCTTTGGAACACCGCCGCATCGCCGCCGTAGCTGGTGATGATGGTAGGGGGCAATTCAATGTCTTTGATGAATTGGTCAATCTTGGCTGTGGCGTCACCCAGCGGCACATCCGGCGCCAAGTTAAAAGAAATGGTCACCGCAGGAATTTGCCCCTGGTGGTTCACCGCCGTCGGGCCAATGAAGCGCTTGAATTTGGCCACGCTGGACAGCGGCACCAAACGGTCTGTGGCACGTCCGCGCACATAAATGTCGTTCAAGCCTGCTTCAAATTGACGGCTCTCTTCAAGCGACTCCAAGATCACCTGATACGTGTTGACAGGGGTGTAGATGGTGGAGATTTGCTTCTCGCCGTAGGATGAGTACAAGGCCGTGCGAATGTCAGCCATCGACACACCCGCACTGGCCGCCTTCTCACGGTCAATGTCCACCAACACGTTCAAGCCCTTGAGCTGGGAATCTGTGGTCACATCGCGGAAGTTGGGGTCAGCACGCATTTGGCGCACCATTTTTTCAGACCATTCGTTGACGCCATCAAAGCCCACGCTTTGCAAGATGAACTGGTAACGGCTCTTACTCACCTTGCCACCGAGTTGCAAGTTTTGAATCGGACGCATGTACACGTTCAGACCCGGCAAGCTGCGGAATTTGGCACGCAAACCTTCCAGCACTTTTTGCATGGGCGCACGTTCGCTCTTGGGCTTCAAATTCAAGAACATGCGTCCGTTGTTGGGCAAATTGCCGCCGGCTCCACCGCCGCCCACAAATGACACCATGCTCAACACATTGGGATCATTCCTCACCATCTCGGCCGCTTGATCTTGCAGCTTGAGCATGGCACCAAATGAAATGTCTTCTGCAGCCTCGGTGGTCAACTGAATTTGGCTCAAGTCTTCTTCAGGAAAGAAGCCCTTGGGCACCCAGATGTACATGGCAATCGTGATGGCAAAGGTGCTGATGGCCACCACCAGCACATGGCGCTGATGGGCCAGACACCAATCCAAGGTGGACTCGTACTTGCGCAACACGGCATGAAAAATTTGATCAAACTTGATGGTGATCCAGTAGTCTTTTGGCTCTTCACCATGCTTGGGCAAAAAGCGGCTGCACAACATGGGCACCAAGGTCAGAGAGACAATGGCCGACACCAGAATAGACAGCGACACCACGACCGCAAACTCGCGGAACAACAAGCCAATCGGGCCTGGCATAAAGAAGATTGGAATGAACACCGCCACCAACGAGATCGAGATCGAGATGATGGTGAAACCCACCTCTTTGCTGCCCTTCAAAGCGGCTTTGAGTGGGTGCATGCCCTCTTCCACATAGCGCACGATGTTCTCTAGCACCACGATGGAGTCGTCCACCACCAAGCCCACGGCCAGCGTGATGCCCAGCAAGGAAACGTTGTCCAGGCTGTAACCCAGCCAATACATCAGGAAGAAGGCGCCAATCAAAGACACCGGCAAACTCAAGGCCGGAATGATGGTGGCCGCGGCATGCTTCAAGAACAGGAAAATCACCAACACCACCAAGGCAACCGTCAGAGCCAAGGTGTAGTTCACGTCGTGGATGGACTCACGAATCGACACCGAGCGGTCGTTCAGCAAGTTGATCTGCATGGACGCCGGCATTTGCTTTTCGAACTGCGGAATCATGCGTCGAATGCCATCCACCACTTTGACCGTGTTGGCACTGGGTTGACGCAACACCGCAATGATGACTGAGCGCTCGCCCATGAACGAACCGCTGGTTTTGACTTGTTCGTAACTCTCGCTGACCACCGCCACATCGGACAAGCGAATGGGCAGGCCATTGCGCTGAGCAATCAGCAGATCAGAAAACTCTTTGGCGCGCACCAACTGCGGATTGGCATAAATCGTCAGCGCTTGGCGAGGCCCATCCAACACGCCCACAGGTGCGTTGGAGTTGGCCTTGTTCACAGCTTGGGCCACATCGTCCATGGTCAAGTTGTTCAACGCCAACTTGGCCGGATTGGCACGCACACGCACGGCATAGCGTTTTTGACCGTACACCAACACCTGCGCCACACCATCGATGGTCGACAAGTTGGGTGAAATCAGGTTTTCGGCATAGTCACTGACTTCGAACAAGTCCATCGCGGGCGAGCTCAAGGTCATGAACAACACAGGCGCATCCGCCGGGTTGACCTTGCGGTACGACGGTGGCGTGGTCATTTCAATGGGCAAGCGACGTTGCGCGCGCAACAGAGCAGCTTGCACGTCCACCGCCGCTTTGTCGATGTCGCGGTCGTTGTTGAACTCCAGCGTGATGCTGGTGGTGCTCAAAAAGTTGGTCGAGCTGATGACCGTGATGCCGTCAATGGTGGAGAACTCTTTCTCCAAAGGCAAAGCCACCGAGGCCGCCATGTTCTCAGGACTGGCCCCTGACAAGGTCGCTGTGACCTGAATGACGGGGCTGTTAAAACTGGGCAGCGCTGCCACAGGAATTTTGGTGTACGCAATAACACCTGCCACCACTGTCGCCATGGACAGCAAAATCGTCATCACAGGACGACGAATGCATAGTTCTGAAATCGTCATTTTTGTGCTTCAGCTTTGGTTTCTGGCTTGGCGTCAGATTTGGCATCCGTCTTTTGATCGGGTTTGGCATCGCCTTTGTGCACAGCCTCTTTTACTTTGCCGTTGGGTCGCAAGTTTTGCTTGCCTTCGACCACCACTTTGTCACCTGCATTGATGCCAGAAATCACGGCAAAACCTTGGCTTTGGGTTTGTACTTTGATGGGCTTCATGCTGACGGTGTTTTCAGCATCGACCACAAACACTTGTTCGCCACGCGTGTTCGTCACCACCGCTTGCGAGGGCACAACCAACACGTTTTTGAAACTACCGGCTTTGACTTGCAGTCGCACAAACTGACCGGGAATCAAGGTGTGGTCGGCGTTATCGACCACCGCTTTGACTTTGACTGCGCCAATGGCTTGGTCCACTTGGTTGTCAATCACAAACACCTTGCCTTCGCGTTTTTTACCATCACCCATTTGGAATGTGATAGTCGGTGTTTGACCGGCTTGTTGTGCTGCAAACAAGGCAGGTAAGGCGCTTTCTGGCACCGTGAATTGCACGTTGATGGGGTCCAACTGGGTGATGGTCACCATGGCACCCTGTGTGTTGGTGGCGGTGGCGGTGGTGCTGGTGGACACCGTGTTACCAGGTTGCACCAAGGCGCCCGGAAACACGTTGATGATGCCTGCGCGCCCTGTGATGGGGGAGCGGATATTGTCATAACTCAACAGTGCGAGCGCGGCACGCGCGGCCGCTTGAGCTGCCTGAGCGTTAGCGCGGGCAGTATCAACCGCACCTTGGGCGACAAATTGTTGGCGCAGCAATTCTTCAGCCCGCGTCAGTTGACGCTGTGCGTCATCTGCGCTGGCTTGCGCTTTTTCATAATTGGCACGGTCGGCACGGTCATCCAGGCTGATCAACACATCGCCCGCATTAACCTTTTGCCCTTCTTTGATATGGACCTTGGTCACCACATTGGTCACCTGAGGCCGGATGTCCACAATGTTGGTGGCCACTGTGCTGCCGGTCGCTTCCAGCGTCACGGGGAAATCACGTTGCTCCACGACAAATGTGGTCACGGTCTGAACAGGTGATTTGGCTTCAACATTGCCTGTGGGCCAAAAATATTTGGCTGCACCGCCGGCGGCGGCCAGTACAACAAGCATCAAGATCCAAGGTTTTTTTGTGGCTTTTTGCGATTCGTATTTCATAGCGACGAAAAATCTTCTTTGTGTATTTTGACAACAACGCGCAATGTACCAGTTACCCCCACCTGAAGCGGGGGTGACAAGGGCTAAGGACAACCCTAGGTGAAACCTTTACAACAGCTTCACATAAGCTGTCACTGAGAGGACAAGACCAGCTCAACTCCTCGGTTAGCCAATCCATCCGCTCGCTCGTTGTCAACATGCCCGGCATGCCCTTTGACCCAATGCCAATCAATGGCATGGTCACCGTCATTGACCAATTCGTCGAGCTGCTGCCAAAGCTCAGCATTTTTCACCGGTTGCTTGGCGGCCGTGCGCCACCCACGGGCTTTCCAACCGTGGATCCATTCGGTGATGCCCTTGCGCACGTATTCGCTGTCTAGGTACAGGGCAACTTGACAAGGACGCTTCAAAATTCGTAAGGCTTCGATCACCGCCGTCAGTTCCATGCGGTTATTGGTGGTGTTGAGTTCACCCCCAAAAATCTCTTTTTCTTGTCCTGAGGACGAACGCAACAAAGCGCCCCAACCGCCAGGTCCGGGGTTGCCTTTGCATGCACCATCTGTGTAAATCTCAACTTTGTTCATTCCGTTCCTTTTGGCGCCGTGCGCGAGGCTGTGTGGGAAGCGGTGGTGACCACCGTTGCGGCACGCGGCGCGGCACGTTTCCAGGGCGATGCCATCAGCCGCATGCCATGCACGCGCTTGACAGCCACCATGCCATACACCGCCCCAAAAATAGGCCACCAGCGCACACCCGCTGCGTCCATCCAATCCCATCGTTGCAACCAACGTTCGGTTTTCACAGCAGGCCGATAGCAACCGAAACTGGTGGACTCGACTTCAAAACTCAACAGGTTCAACCAATCGCGAAGACGGCGTTGGCCAATGAAATCGCCCACCTCAGAGAATCCACGTTTGCAGCTTTTGCTCAGGCCCCACAAGCTGTTGGGGTTGAAGCCACAAATCACCACCCGCCCTTCTGGCACCAGCACACGCTGTACTTCACGCAAGGTCGCATGCGGGTCATAGCTCAATTCCAAGGTATGAGGCAAAACCAGCAAATCCAAGCTGGCATCCGCAAAAGGCAAGGCCTCGTAGTTGGTCAGCAGCAACTCGCGCCCCAAAGGCCAAGGCTCGGGGTGCGCATCGCATGCCAGCCAGCGGTATGGGATGCGGTTGGCCTGCAAAGCATCTAACGCGGGAAATCCCAGCTGCAAGGCATGAAAACCGAACACATCGGCCACCGCACGGTCAAAATAAGTTTGCTCCCACGCGCACAGGTACTGACCGGCGGGAGAGGCCAGCCAGTCAGGCAAACTATCGTTTTTGAAAGAGGTGGATGACATGAAACTGATTGCATTGCCCGCGTTCTCTGACAACTACCTGTGGTTGTGGCAACAAGGCCAACAGGCCGTGGTGGTCGACCCCGGTGATGCAGAACCCGTGTTGCAAGCATTGAGCTCGCAAGGACTGACGTTGGCCGCGATTCTAGTCACCCATCACCATGCCGATCATGTGGGTGGTGTGCAGACGCTGCGCACCGCCACAGGCGCCGAAGTCTGGGGCCCGGCGCGCGAAGACATTCCAGGCCCATTCACCCCCGTCATGGCCGGCGATACCCTGCAGCTGTTGGGCCAACGCGTGCAGGTTCTGGACGTGCCCGGCCACACCAGCGGCCATGTGGCCTACGTGTTACCAGATGCACCAGACAGCCCTGTGTTGTTCTGCGGTGATACCTTGTTTTCGGGAGGTTGCGGACGCATTTTTGAAGGCACCCCGGCTCAAATGCTGGCCTCGCTCGACAGCTTGGCCGCCTTACCCCCCAACACCCGGGTCTGCTGCGCCCACGAGTACACTCTGTCCAACTTGCGATTCGCTCTCGCCGTAGAACCCCGCAACGCAGAGTTGCAGGCCTATACGGCGCACTGCCAACAGCTTCGCGACCAAGGGCAACCCACCCTGCCCGCGCACCTGGGCACCGAATTGCAAATCAACCCGTTTTTACGGGCCCGACACCCGGATGTGCGACGTGCGGTCGCTCAACACGCAGGGCTTGCACCCGCCACACAAGACAACGATGTGGCTGTGTTTGCCGCCTTGCGCGAATGGAAGAACAATTTCAAATGAAATTTTTAATCAGTGCCCTCAGCCTCGTGCTGGTTTTACTCAGCGGCTGCGCCAACCTCAACCAGCCCAATACCGCCGATGGCAACGTGCCCGGCCTGAGCCCCATCCACCAAGGCAATGCACATCGCGATGGCGTGACCAGCTTGGCCTTGCCCAATGACTTGTGGGAGCGTATTCGTAAGGGCTACAGCATGCCCAATCTGGAAAGCGACTTGGTCACCGACCGGACCCAGTGGTATGCCAACAAGCCGGACTATCTGCAGCGCATGAGCGAACGCTCGAGCAAATACCTGTTCCATATTGTTGAAGAACTTGAGCGTCGCAAGATGCCGACCGAATTGGCTTTGTTACCGTTCATCGAAAGTGCGTTCAACCCGCAAGCCGTTTCTAGTGCGCGTGCCAGCGGCATGTGGCAGTTCATGCCTGCCACCGGCAAGAGCTTTGACTTGAAGCAGAACGCGTTTCGCGACGACCGCCGTGATGTGCAAGCCTCGACCCGCGCCGCCTTGGACTACCTGGAGCGCCTCTACAAAATGTTTGGCGATTGGCATTTGGCCTTGGCCGCCTACAACTGGGGCGAAGGCAATGTCGGCAAAGCGATTGCACGCAACCAACGCGCAGGCTTGCCCACCACCTATGCTGACTTGAACATGCCGATGGAAACGCGCATGTATGTGCCCAAGCTGCAAGCCATGAAAAACATTGTGGGCAACCCACCGTCTTACAACGTGGTCTTGCCCGGCATTCCCAACCACCCTTATTTTCAAAGCGTGCCCCTGCCACGCGACATGGACGTGAGCGTGGCGGCCAAATTGGCTGATATTTCGATCGAAGACTTCAAGGCCCTGAACCCATCAGCCCATCGCCCCGTGTTGTTGGCGGCGGGTATTCCGTTCATCTTGCTGCCTTGGGACAACGCCGAAGTTTTCCAACGCAATTACGAAGCATCGTCAACCGGGCGTATGGCCACTTGGACCGCGTGGGTCGCCCCCGCCACCATGAAAGTGGCCGACGCTGCCAAACGTGTGGGCATGAGCGAGGGTGATTTTCGGGCACTCAACAACATCCCACCCCGCATGCTGATCAAGGCTGGCTCCGCCCTGCTGATCCCGCGCACCTCACAGGTCGGTGAGGATGTCACAGCACGCGTGGCCGACAACGGTTTCTTGGATTTGTCGCCCGAAGCCATTGCCAAGAAGAACAAAGCCAGCAAAGGCAAGCACGGCAAAGACACCAAAGTGGCGAGCAAAGGCGACAAACACAAAAGCGATAAAAAAGCTGTCGCTACAAAAAAACCAAGTCAAGACACGCGGTTAGCTAAAAAATAACCTTGCGACTCAAGCGCTGCGTCTATCGACCAGCGCGTGGGCAATGGTGCCCAGGTCCACATATTCCAACTCACTGCCTACCGGCACACCGCGGGCCAAACGGGTCACTTGCACCCCCCGTTTTTTGAGCGCTTCGCCCAGCACATGGGCTGTGGCCTCGCCCTCAGCCGTGAAGTTGGTGGCCAAAATCACCTCGCCCACCACGCCATCGCTGGCACGTTCGATCAGCTTTTGCAAGCCAATGTCTTTGGGGCCATAACCATCCAATGGACTGATGCGTCCCATCAACACAAAGTACAAGCCTTTGTAGGCGGCGGTGCGCTCGACAGCCGATTGATCCGCCGGTGTTTCAACCACACACAAACGGGTGGTGTCTCGACCTTCGTCTAAGCAGGTGTCACACACGGTTTGGGTGGTGAAGGTGTGGCAGCGTTCACAGTGCTGCACCTGAGCCGCGGCTTGGTGCAAGGCCTGAGAAATCAACTCAGCCCCCTCGCGGTCATGTTGCAACAAGTGGTATGCCATGCGCGAGGCCGACTTCACCCCCACGCCAGGCAAGCGGCGCAAGGCCTGAATCAGGCCTTCCAGCACAGACGTATCGCTCATTTAGAACGGCAGTTTCAGGCCAGGTGGCAAACCCGCCGTGAGCTTGCTCATCTTGGCTTCGCTGGTCTCAGCGGCTTTGCGCACGGCATCATTGAAGGCCGCGGCCACCAGGTCTTCCAACATGTCTTTGTCATCCGCCAAGAGGCTGGGGTCGATGGTGACGCGTTTGACGTCATGCTTGCACGTCATCAAGACTTTGACCAAACCGGAACGTGA
>Ga0228702_1002633_pt1 | contig 10088 bp, 6 predicted proteins | sample McNCre217_Aug_MG_2_FD_178018 | JGI IMG/M metagenome (GOLD analysis project Ga0228702, IMG submission 178018) | Freshwater microbial communities from McNutts Creek, Athens, Georgia, United States - 20-17_Aug_MG | ecosystem: Environmental > Aquatic > Freshwater > Creek | place: USA: Georgia... | reverse complement strand
CGCGGTCGAGGCGGTAACGGCAGACCACAAGACCAGGGGCCTAAGGCCAAGTTCAGTCAACTGTGGCCGTACCTGTTGGAACACAAGGGCCAGATGGTTCTTGCTGGCGTGCTCAGCCTGATTGGTGCGGGTCTGAGCCTGGCGCAGCCGCTGCTTACCGGGCAGGTCATCAATGCTGTTCAGGGCAAACAGAACGTGGGCAGCGTGATTTGGCTGCTGGTTGGCCTCATTGTGGTTAGCGGCTTCAGCGGCGGCTACATGTACTTTGTTCTCACTCGCATTGGCGAGGGTGTTGTGCTCAGTTCGCGCAAGCGCCTGAGTGACCGCCTGCTGCGACTCCCGATTAAGGAATACGACCTGCGCCGCACCGGAGACTTGGTGTCGCGCGTGAGTGCCGACACCACCCTGTTGCGCAACGTGATGACTCAGGGGCTCATCGATGCCATTGGTGGAGTAATCATTTTTGTGGGCTCGATTGTGGCCATGGCCATTATTGATCCGGTTTTGTTGGGCGCAACCCTTGGCGTGATTGTGGTTGCGCTGGTTGCCGTGGTTACCGTGGCGCGCCGGATACGCCAAGCCACCACCAAGGCGCAGGAGCGCGTTGGCGCAATGTCTGCAGCGGTTGAGCGAGCGCTCAGTGCCGTGCGAACCATCCGGGCGGCTCGCGCCGAGAAGCGTGAGTCGGAGGAAATTGCCAAAGACGCAACCCAGGCCTACGACCAGGGTGTGAAGATTGCGCGCATCTCAAGCATGATCAGCCCCATTGCGGGAATCGCAATGAACGGCGCATTCATGGTGGTGCTCGGTCTGGGCGGATACCGTGTGGCGAGCGGCGCAACATCGGTGGCCAATTTGGTCACTTTTGTGCTGTTGCTATTCCTAATGATTCGCCCGATTGGTTCGGCGTTTGGCGCCTACACCTCGGTTCAGACCGGCCTGGGTGCTCTGGCTCGCATCAATGAGATTCTGGAGATTCCAACCGAGAACGACCTTAGCGATGCCCCACAGGCATTGGTTGCGGAGCCCAAGAACAACGTGGCCATTGAGTTTGATGACGTGAGTTTCGCCTACGCACCAACCGAGGATGGCGCGTTGCCCACCCAGGTGCTCACCGATGTAAGTTTCAGCATTCCGCGCGGAACTCGGGTGGCTCTGGTTGGGCCATCCGGCGCCGGCAAGAGCACCACGCTTAGTTTGATCGAGCGCTTCTACGAGCCAACCGGCGGGCGCATTCTGCTAGACGGCCAGCCCGTTGCCGAGCTTGACCGCTCGGTGCTGCGTGCCCAGCTGGGTTACGTGGAGCAAGACGCACCTGTGTTAGCAGGAAGCATTCGTGAGAACCTGCTGATTGGTGCACCAGACGCCACCGACGAAGAGTTGCGCACAGTGCTTGAACAGGTGAACCTCACCGAAGTGCTGGAGCGCCACGAACAGGGGCTGGATGCCCAGGTTGGCGAGAACGGAATCATGCTTAGTGGTGGCGAGCGTCAGCGATTGGCTATTGCCCGCACTCTGCTTGCGGCTCCCCCGATTTTGCTGCTGGACGAAAGCACCTCGGCACTCGACGGCCTGAACGAACAGCGCATGCGCGAAGCGATTGATGCCGTTGCCAAGAACCGCACACTGATTGTGATTGCCCACCGGCTCAGCACGGTGGTAGACAGCGATCAGATCATTGTGATGGAGAACGGCCGCGTGGTTGGTGCCGGAACGCACAGCGAACTCGTGAAGAGCACGCCGCTTTACAAGGACTTGGCTAAGCACCAACTGCTGGTTTAAGGAACAATCTGTTTTTCAACAGACAAGGCTGAATCCCTTGAAACCGCCGTTATCGAGAGTTACTATTTGAGGGTGCGCTGCACTAGCGGCGCAAAGTGAACCCAGAAGGCGTCCGGACGGATGTCGTGCTGGGTTTCGCGCTTTAAAAGCTAACTGCGGCATCTTAAGTGCTGAAGCCGTCCAGGCTGATTCTCTATGGCCCATGCCACAATGTCTGCTAGCCACAACAGAGGCTCTTCGTTTGGAGATAAATGCCGGTATGTGGGTTGGATTAGCAGAGGCGAACTTTTTAGCTGTTTAACAATGATCGAGTTGTCGAACTTCTCAAAACTTTCATCACGCTCGATTTCGAAATGCTCCACGTTTGCCAGCAGCATTGAGGAAATTAGGTTCTCCAAACACTCTGCTCTGGCAGCAGATTCCGACCTCTTTGAGGAGGTAGCAACAAGGATTTCAAAATTTAAGTTGGAAACTTTGGTGACTAACTCCAGTTTTCTCCGACTCGACTCACGCCGCATGTGTATTCGGCGCTGGCCACGCAATCTCAAACTTTGAACTTCCCTTCGGATGCTTGGCATTTTTAAGTTTTCAACCAAAACAGCAACCATCGTGAAATCTCGGACTTTGATTTCATCAATAAAGGCGTGCTTCCTTGGCATAAACAAAAACTTATTGGGATTGGCTAGCTTTAGCCCAACGAACTCCACAGCATCAGGTGCATCTGCCTCAATCCACCCGTTTAGAAAAAACTTCTGCCGCCCGCTAGGGTGGAGGAATGACCCCAACAGAGAAGTTGAAGGCGTTCGGAAATCCGCTTGACCGCGCCACCGCGCTGGCCATGGATGCCGCCGACCCACTGGCCCATTTCCGCGAACAGTTTGTGATTTCGGACCCGGATTGCTGCTATCTAGACGGCAACTCACTAGGCCGCCTACCCAAGGCAACAATCACCAACGTGAACGACTTCCTACTCAAGGAATGGGGTCCGCAACTGGTTGACGGCTGGGCCCATTGGATTGACCAGGCCCAAGAAGCGGGCAACCTGCTGGGTTCGGTAACTCTTGGTGCGGCTCCGGGTCAGACCCTGGTGCAAGACACCACATCGGTGAACTTTTATCAGGCATGTGTGGCGGCCATCAAGGCTCGTCCGGGCCGCAAGACCGTAATCATTGATGCCGCCAACTTCCCTACCGACCGATTCATAATGCAGGGTCTGGCCGAGCAGTTTGGCCTCAACCTGATCACCCTGAACAACGATGGCAGTGGCGGCCCAGGAGCCGTTGACGTGGCAGCAGACTGCGAGCTGATTACGCCGGAAATCCTGGCTCCGTTCTTGAACGATGACGTGGCGTTGGTGAGCCTGCAGGTGATTCACTACCGCTCGGGAGCGCAGCCAAACGTGAAGGCCATCACCAACCTCTGCCGCGCCAACGGAACTCTGGTGGTTTGGGACGCCAGCCACGCGGTTGGTTCGGTTGATCTGCAACTCGATGCCTGGGGCGTTGACCTGGCCGTAGGCTGCACCTACAAGTACCTGAACTCGGGTCCGGGTGCGCCGGCCTGGCTTTACGTGCGCAAGGAAATGCAGCAGCAACTTGGCGTGCCCATTCAGGGCTGGTTTGCTCAGGACAAGCAGTTTGAAATGGGTCCAGTTTTTGAACCCACCACCACCGAAATGCGTCGCTTCCAAATTGCCAGCCCATCGATTATTGGCATTCGCATGGTGCAGTCATCGTTGCGCATGATCGAGGAAGGCGGCATGGCAAACATCGCTGCCAAGGCACAGCTGGGAACCGAACTGATGATTGCTCTGTTTGACGCGTGGTTGGTGCCGCTTGGGTTCAGCCTGATTACGCCGCGCGATGCGAACCAACGTGGCGGGCACATCAGCATTGTGCACCCGGACGCCAAAAAGATTGCGGCCGCGCTGCGCACCATGAAGAACGTGATTCCAGACTTCCGCACGCCGAGTGGAATCCGTTTGGCTATTGCGCCGCTGCCAACCAGTTTTGTTGAGGTGTACGACGGATTCGCTCGCCTGCGCGACCTGGTTGAAAGCCGCGAATACCTGAACTTGCAAGACAACGGAAGCCGAGTTACCTAATGACCGAGCAGGACCAAAAGCACGTTAGTTACATCAGCTATTTGAAGGTTGATGAACTGCTGAGTCTGCAGGAACCACTCAGCGATGGCCCCGAACACGACGAACTGCTGTTCATTGTGATTCACCAGACCTATGAACTCTGGTTCAAGCAAATCATCCACGAGCTCAAGGCGCTGCAACCGGCGCTTGAGGCGGGAAATACGCATCGGAGTTTGGCGCTTCTGGGCCGTGTGCGCACCATTATGAAAACCTGCGTTGCACAGGTGGACATTTTGGAGACCATGACTCCACTGCAGTTCAACTCGTTCCGCGCTCGCCTAAAAAGCAGCAGCGGTTTTCAGAGCGCGCAGTTCCGTGAGGTTGAGGCCATGCTGGGCAGGCGTGACCGCGCCGGTGCCGATGCCCCGGCTCACACGGGCATGGGTATGGCGGACCACCTGGTTGAGGGGTCGCCTGCGCGTGCTCGGGTTGAGGCGGCCATGGTTCGCCCAAGCATTTGGGACTCGGCCGTAAAGTACTTCAACGCTCGTGGCTATGCCATGCCGGCGGAGGTTTTGGACCGCGATGTGACCGTGGGCTATCCGGCCAACGAGGCGGTTCAGGCCGCTCTGATTTCGGCCCACCGCGAAGACCCCGAATGCAACATGGTTGGTGAGGCTTTATTAGACCTCGATGAAGGTCTGCAGGAATGGCGTTACCGTCACGTGAAGATGGTTGAACGCACCATTGGTCACAAGATGGGGTCCGGCGGTTCTAGTGGTGTTGGCTACTTGGCCAGCACTCTGTTCCACCCGGTGTTCCCAGACCTGTGGGCTATTCGTAGTCAGTTCTAGTTGGTGATTTGGTTTTCCAACTGAGTTAGTTTTGCTGCAGCTTCTTTAGTGAGGTCAAAGTAGTGGCTGCTATAAGGGCTTGATGCTGGGCCGCAATGACCAAACTCAAACGGCACAACTTCACCGGATTTCAGGGTGAACAACACTAGATAGTTCACCTTGGATGCCATGGCACAAAAGAACACGTCCTTGGCCACTGGACTTTGGTTAATCAAGTGCGCAAGCTTCGCCGGTTGCGGAACTAACAAACTGGAAATCTTGTATTCAGCCTTGGTGAAGCCGTCGTACTTGCAAAGCACAGCTGACTTCACGCCTTGTGGGATTGGGTGAATATGTGCGACCTTGCCTGGCAAAACTTGCTCTACGTGATCACACGCAACATTATGTGAAGCGGCTTGCTGGCTGGAAACAATGGCGATACCTGCAACGAGCACAAGAACTAATGCACCGATGATGGCGATGCGAATTGATTTTGTTGATATGGCCACTTTTCCCCCGAGACTTGTTTGGAAGTCAGTTTAGCGACTAGCAGTGTCCACCACGTTCTTCACAAGCATGGCGCGGGTCATTGGGCCAACACCGCCAGGGTTTGGCGAGAGGTAACCGGCAACCGCGTCAACACCAGGGGCGATGTCGCCCACCAGGGTGGCCTTGCCATCTGCGTCAACCACGCGTGTGATGCCCACGTCGAGCACGGCGGCACCCGCCTTGATCCATTCGGGCTGCACAAAGTGTGCAACGCCAAGGGCGGCAACCACGATGTCGGCGCGCTTTACGGCATACTCAAGGTCGCGGCTGGCCGAGTGCAACAGGGTCACGGTGCTGTCGATCCCCTTGCGAGTCATGAGAAGTCCAAGCGGACGGCCAACGGTAACTCCGCGACCGATCACGGCAACTTCGGCTCCCTTGGTTTGAACGTCATAGCGACGCAACAGCTCAACAATTCCGGCAGGGGTGCAAGGCAGCGGGCTATTCAGCTCGCCGCTCACGCCCAACACCAAACGACCAAGGTTGGTTGGATGCAAACCATCGGCGTCTTTGGCTGGGTCAATCAACTCGAGCATTTCGTTGGTGTCAATGCCAAAAGGCAGTGGCAGCTGAACAATGTACCCGGTTACTTCCTTGGCCTCGTTGAGCTCACGAATCGCTGCACGAACATCGTTGGCAGATGCAGTCTGCGGCAGGTCAATGCGGATGCTCTCCACACCAACCTCGGCGCAGTCGCGATGCTTGCCAGAAACGTACGAGTGCGAACCAGGGTCGTCGCCCACCAGCAGAGTTCCCAAACCGGCGTGCTTGCCCTGCTGCTTAAGTGCAACTACACGCTGCGCCAGCTCAGCCTTGATGGCCTTGGCTGTTGCCAAGCCGTCTAGCTTGATTGCGGTCACTTAGTTACCAGTTCTCAAGACCCGAGTACAGCGGGAACTGCTCGGTGAGCGCGCGTACGCGAGCCGATAGCACCTGAATGTCTGGGTCTGGCATGAGCACACCGGCAATAACCTCGGCAACTTCGGTGAACTGGGCGGCACCAAAGCCGCGAGTTGCCAAAGCTGGGGTGCCAATGCGAACACCCGAAGTGGTCATTGGTGGACGTGGGTCGTTTGGAACCGAGTTGCGGTTCACGGTGATGCCCACATCGTGCAGCAGGTTCTCGGCCATCTTGCCGTCGATCGGCGAGTTGCGCAGGTCAACCAGCACCAGGTGAACATCGGTGCCACCGGTGAGAATCTGCACACCGTTAGCTGCAACGTCTGCCTGGGTCAGGCGGTCAGCGATGATTCTTGCACCCTCAACGGTACGAGCCTGACGGTCCTTGAACTCCTCGCCCGCGGCTGCCTTGAAGGCAACGGCCTTGGCTGCCACAACGTGCATCAATGGGCCGCCCTGCTGACCTGGGAACACTGCCGAGTCAATCTTCTTGGCAAACTCTTCCTTGGCCAGAATCAGACCCGAACGAGGACCGGCAAGGGTCTTGTGAACGGTGGTGGAAACCACGTCTGCGTAAGGAACAGGGCTTGGGTGCAGACCTGCTGCAACAAGACCGGCAAAGTGAGCCATGTCAACCCAAAGCTTTGCGCCAACTTCGTCGGCAATACTGCGGAAGGCCTCAAAGTCTAGGTGGCGGCTGTAGGCGCTCCAGCCGGCAATGATCACGGCCGGCTTGGTCTCCAGCGCGCGGCTGCGAACAATGTCCATGTCCACGCGGTGGGTCTCAGGGTTCAGTTCGTAGGCGTTGGCCTGGTACATCTTGCCGCTGAAGTTCAGGCGCATTCCGTGGGTGAGGTGACCACCGTGAGCCAGCTCAAGACCAAGGATGCTGTCGCCAGGGTTTGCCAGCGCCATGAGCACTGCGGCGTTAGCGGAAGCGCCGGAGTGAGGCTGAACGTTTGCGTGGTCGGCACCAAAGAGCGCCTTGGCGCGGTCGCGTGCCAACTCTTCGGCAACGTCAACGGCCTCGCAACCGCCGTAGTAGCGCTTGCCTGGGTAACCCTCGGCGTACTTGTTGGTGAGCACGGATCCCTGTGCCTCAAGCACTCCACGGCTTACAAAGTTCTCGCTGGCAATCATCTCTAGGAAGTTGCGCTGGCGGTTCAGCTCGGCGTCTAGAACGGCCGCAATCTCTGGGTCCACTTCACTAAGTGGGGCGTTGAAGCTGGAAGGCAGGTTGCTCATTTGGGCTCCTTGGTTTTTAGCGCTGGGTTTGCGCACGGGTGTATGCGGAACGGTTTGACTTTGGCCCAGGCGCACGACCAAAAAAGTGTCATCGCTCCCCGATGGAAACCCATCTTTAGCGCCAGTTGCGATGCCCTAATTCTAAGCGATTGGAGCGCGGTTGGCGGGCTGTTAGCGGGGCTTCGGCGGGTAAACTTGGGCTCATGACTAGTGAATCAACCACCCACTGGGTGCTAACTCTCGTTTGCAAAGACATGACTGGAATCGTGCACGCAGTTTCTGGGGCAATTGTTGCTGCCAACGGAAACATCACTGAAAGTCAGCAGTTCACCAGCGAAGACACCGGCCGCTTTTTCATGCGCCTGCAAATTGAGTCCGCCGTTCCTCGCGAGCACTTTGAGCGTCAGATTTCCCCTGTAGCCGAGCGTTACGCCATGGATTGGCAGCTAGACGTGGTTGGCCGCCCAATGAAGACCCTAGTTTTGGTTTCCAAGAGCGCCCACTGCCTGAACGACCTCCTGTTCCGCCAGCGCAGTGGCCAGTTGCCGGTTGAGATTCCAGCGATTTTTGGCAACCACCCGGATCTTTCTCCAATGGCTGAGTTCTACGGCCTGCCTTTTGAGACCCACGCAATCAAGAGCGATGCCGACAAGGCTGCTTTTGAGCACATGCTGCGCGACTACATCAAGAGCGCCGGCATTGAGTTGATTGTTTTGGCCCGCTACATGCAGATTCTTAGTGCTGAGTTCTGCGACGAGTTTGCCGGCCGCATCATCAACATTCACCACTCGTTCCTGCCGGGCTTCAAGGGCGCCAACCCCTACGGTCAGGCACACGCTCGCGGCGTGAAGCAGATTGGTGCCACCGCACACTTTGTGACTTCAGACCTTGATGAAGGTCCAATCATTGAGCAGAACGTTCTGCGCGTGACCCACAACTCTTCCAAGCAGGAACTGGTTTCCATTGGTCAGGACGTTGAGAGCAAGACTCTTACTCAGGCCGTGCGCTGGTTCGCCGAGCGCCGTGTGCTGCTCGACGGGCACCGCACGATTATCTTCAGCTAGAAAGCGGCTCTTTCAGCTAATGACTGGTTTCTTCAACTAAAGCTTTTTAGAGGTGGCTGCCATTCTCGCCATCGATGGGAAAACCAGCCCGTGCATTGGCCAAACCGCCCACCAGTAAGCGTGGCCGAGCAGACCCTTTGGTGCGTATAGAGCAACTTGAGTCACGATGCTTCCACCAGTTTCGGCGTCCGGCTCAACCGCAAACTCCAGCCAGGCAAGGCCAGGCATTTTCATCTCGGCACGGAGGCGAAGTAGGCGAGGTGGGTCTAGTGCTTCCACTCTCCAGAAGTCCACGGCGTCGCCCACCTTCAGGTGATTTGGGTCACGGCGGCCGCGGCGCAAACCAACGCCGCCAACCACTTTGTCCATTAGGCCGCGCAGTTCCCATGCCCAGCTAGCGGTTGAATAGCCGTTGGCGCCACCAATGCTTTCCACGCGCGCCCATACCTGTTCAACGGAATCGGCAGAGTGCACAATCCGCACATCTTTATATAGTGATCCGCCGGCCCAATCGGGGTCGGTTGGGAGTGGCTCCGAAGGGCTGCCGGGAAGCGAGGCGTCGGTCCATCGAGTTTCAACTCGAGCGTCCTTAATTTTCGCCAGCGCCAACTGAACGGCTCGTTTGAACGGAGTAAGACCGCCAACGGGATCCGGAATCAGGTTGCGAATCTCAGAAGGCGCTGCAACCACCTCGTTCTTGAGGCTCTCCACCAAGCGCTTGGCGAGCGTATACGGAACCGGCGTGACCAGCCCAACCCAACCGCTGGAAAGTTTTGGAGTGAGCACCGGAACCGGAATGATGATTCGCTTGCGCAAACCAGCAGCCTCGGCATACTTGAGCATCATCTGGCGGTACGTGAACACCTCGGGGCCGCCAATGTCGAACACCCCCGAGATGCGCTCATCGATGGCCGCCGCACCAACCAGGTACCTCAGAACATCACGCACAGCGATTGGCTGAATGCGGTTTTCCACCCACTTTGGCGTGGTCATGATTGGCAGACGTTCGGTGAGGTAGCGGAGCATTTCAAAAGACGCCGAGCCAGAACCAATCACCACTCCGGCGCGAAGTTCAATGGTTGGCACGCCCGATTCTCGCAGCAGTTGCCCGGTGTCGGCACGCGCCTGAAGGTGAGGCGACATTTCCTGGTTTGGCGCAACAATGCCCCCAAGGTAAACCATTCGGCGCACGCCAGCGGCCTGTGCAGCCTTGGCAAACCCGGCCGCCATATCGCGCTCCTGCTGCTCAAAGTTGTCTTTGGACATGAGCGCGTGCAAGAGGTAGTAGGCAACATCAACTCCGGCTAGGGCCTCGGCGAGCGCGTTGGCGCTGTGTGCGTCCCCCTCAACCACTTCAACCTGGTCAATCCAGGGGTGCAGCTTGAGCCGTTCGGCTCCACGTACCAGAATCCGCACCCGGTAACCGTGCTTGAGCAGCTCAATAATCAGGCGGCCGCCAATGTACCCGGTTGCGCCGGTTACCAGGCAGAGCGCGGGCCCGCCATCGACGGCTGTTAGCCGCGGCAAATCTCCAGCGATTGACTCGGTCATACCACCTACAACCTCTTGAGATTGCAGTTTGTTCCATAACGGCGGGCGGAGGAAGTTCTTTTCATCGCGGAGCGGGAGCCT
>Ga0228702_1002632_pt1 | contig 10091 bp, 10 predicted proteins | sample McNCre217_Aug_MG_2_FD_178018 | JGI IMG/M metagenome (GOLD analysis project Ga0228702, IMG submission 178018) | Freshwater microbial communities from McNutts Creek, Athens, Georgia, United States - 20-17_Aug_MG | ecosystem: Environmental > Aquatic > Freshwater > Creek | place: USA: Georgia... | reverse complement strand
TCAGATGAGGGATGGGCGATGGCCCCACGGTTGACCAGCCGCCTTGCTCGGGGGGGAGCAACTGCCCGCCTTGCCAAGGCGCAGCGCTCGATGCTTTGCGCCCTGCATGGGCCAGCTGAATGCACACAGGCACAAGTGGTGCCAATTTGCGCGCGCGGTGCAGCTTGTCTTGCAAGGCGGCGGCTGTGGCGTCATCCCACAAACCCAAACACAAGGGGGTGATGCGGCCTTCGGGCGCCACCGCAGTGGCTTCGATGATGAACATCGCCGTACCGCTGTTGAGCATGTTGACCCAATGTGCCAAGTGCCAGTCTGTGGCTTGTCCATTCTCTGCAGAGTATTGGCACATGGGTGCCACGACAGCGCGGTTCGCCAAAGTGAGCGGGCCACTGGGCGAGGTGAGGGTGAATTCAGAAAATAAGTGACTCACAAGAACTCCAAAAACAAAAACGCCTGCGGTTGAGGCAGGCATGTATCGTAGAGGGAGTCGTTTTAGACGCGTGGCATTTGGGTGACAGCCATCAATCTAAATCAACTTTGAAATCGTCTGGGTCGCCCTTGTCTAAATTGGCATCTTCTTTGTGCACTTTTTCCTCAAAGTCACTCAGGCGGTGATTCAAGGCATCGACGTTGTGTTTGATGCCAGCCAATCTTCCATGAAACGCATCATTGATCTGTTCGCGCTTGTGCTTGGCTGCTTCGAGTTCTGCTGCACTGAGCGGTTTGCGTGCTGCAAGTTTTGCAGTGGGTTTGGCAACTTTACTCACCGATGCGGCCGTTTGGTTTTGCGTGGATGTTGTCCCTGATGTGCCGGTTGCAAAGTTCACCGTTTTTCGTTCAACGCCCTCGGAGGGTAGTTGCTCAAAATGAGACTCTATCTTTCCGTTGTCAACGCCTTGCCGATTCACCCCAGGCGGGGCACCTTCCGGCGCCGCTTGCCGGTTTAGCGTGGCTGCATCGGTCGAGATAGGTTGGTGGTTGTCCCCGATCGCGGGCGCTTTTGTCAAAGCTTGTTTGTTGTCATCCAGACGGTCTTGCGGGATGGCTTGATGGTTGTCTTGTATGCCTAGATTGGCAATGGCTTGTTCGTTCTGACCAACAGCCTCCGAACCAATGCCTTGTCGATTATTGGCGTTTGTATCCGTGGGTACCCCCTCACGATGGTGAGGGGCCTCATCGGTTGGTAAAGCCTGCAAATTAGCGGCATCGGGTGTGTTGTTACCTAGGCTTTGACGGTTCAGACCGATGTCGTCATGGCCAATTGCTTGATGGTTATCGCTAAAGCTACTGTTGGCTAGAGGCTGACGGTTTGTATCTAAGTTGTTTGTGCCAATGCCTTGCACATTGGGTGCAATTGTTTCAGTGGGTATGCCTTGTCGATTGGCTTCAATCGCTTGGTTATTCGGAATGTTTTGTGTGTTGCTGGCAATGCCAGCGCTGCCAACGTTTTGTTTGTTGTCAGTGATCTTGTCCGTTGCGACGCCTTGGCGGTTGTCTTGGATGTTTTTGTCAGTCTCTAGCTTTTGCTGGTTTGCTGCCATCACATCGACAGAGACGCTTTGCATGTTCGCAGCCACGCCCTTGTCTGCACCGATGGACTGAATATTGGCTTGTATGTTGTCTGTGCCAATGGTTTGAACGTTTGCGGCCAGCTTATCTGTGCTCACACTTTGCACGTTGGGGCTGGATGTGCCGCTGCTAGGGAGTGCTTGGCGGTTGCTGCCTTGCGCATCCGTTGCGATTTTTTGAATATTGCCGTCTTCAACCGTATCCGGTGCAATGTGTTCGGTGTGTTCGGCCAAGGCCGAGGCTAAAGCTTTTTGGGCTTCTAGAGCCTTTTGTGCTTTTTCTTCGAATGCGCGTTTGCGCGCCTCAGTTTCTTCTTCGTGAGAGACAACAATGTTTTTGGGAGTTTTTGCGTTGCCCGTGTGCTCTGAAACTGAAACACTGTGCTGTGAGCCACTTCTGACTATGCCGGAAAAGTCGTCGTCACTCATAAGATTGATGGCGCGCTATCGAGTCAGGACGGTACGTGATACCGATGGTGCCCGGGGCCGGAATCGAACCGGCACGCCTCGCGGCGGGGGATTTTGAGTCCCCTGCGTCTACCAATTTCACCACCCGGGCACGGGAGAGAAGACCGATATTATGACACAGATTTTGCGGCGTGATGGTCTGCTGTGAAAAAACTTGGTTCATGGTGGTGGATGGAAGGGGTTGGGCTTAAGTTGGGCTGTGGTTGAACGGTACGGGACCGTCGCCAATCTATGTATTCGGCATCAGTGGTGAATACTTTTGCTAACGGACTTTGAAAGTGCAAGAAAGTTTGACTGAGTGCAAGTGCCTTAATCGGCTGGGTGATGCTCATTTAGCCAAGCAACTCCTTTTTCAAGGCCAGCCTGAGCAGCCTCTGCTTCCGTTGCAAAGTAAGGCCCCTCTTTAGTCAACATGCCGTCATAAAACTCTGGACCTCTGAAGTCTGAGATTGCACAACATGCGCCCCAAGTTCCGTTGGCCATTGCTTGACCGTAGCCATTAAGAACCCAATTGCCTCGTCTTACCGTATGACTCATGTTGTCCACCTTTGTAAAAGTTTCAAAATTGATGACAATGTCATTGTTTTTAGTCACTATCAATCATGCAAGTCAGCCGCTCAAATCGAACCACCTCAGTTTTTGTTCTAACTTGGGATGATGTTGATGACATCGTTCAAAAAATGAGCAAATCTTGCCAAAGAATAACCATAGCAGCGTCCTGCTCTGATCATCTCGAACGTACGTTTGAGAATTTAGAAGAACTCAAAAACTTTCAAAATAGCGAGAAATCAGCAATTAAAGAGTTGCAAATTAAGGCTCGATCGGATGATTACAAAAACTCGTTGTCTGTGACTTTTAACGATGAAGATCGCTCAAACTTCCGCTTCTCAATTGACGCAGACGAGGGTATAGCGATAGCAATGAATGATTGGTTGGAGGGGGTCAAGGATAGAGTTCGACCTTGGTATCACCGAATAGCCACTTCAGACTGGGTTCTGTGGCTTGGTGTTTTTGGGTTGATTGTGTTAGCTGGAAAAGTCCCTGCACTCTTTGCTAACTCTAACGATGGTGAATTCAAGAAAGTTCTGGCTCAGTCGGTTTCATCAATTACAAGTTCAGATGTTTCTCTATTGATTGCTTTGGGGTTTTTTATACCAACACTTTTGTCTCGTCTATTTAATCCAATCAAACGTAGGTACTTCCCGATGGGGGCTTTCTCATTTGGCGACGGAATGCGAAGAGAGCAACAAAATGAAACGACTCGAACGGTCATCATGGTTGCGTTCGGAGTTTCTATATTGGCGACAGTTGTGACTTCTTGGTTCTTGTAGTCAAGAAAATCATGCAAACAACACTAATCCTTGGGGCTGGCGCCAGTGCGCCGTACAAGTTTCCAACAGGTTTTGAGCTAACTCAGAAAATCCTTGCTCTTGAGGGAAACATTGAGTTGTTGATCTATTTTTCAGATCAAAACACCCCATTGGTTAGAAAGTTCTTTCAATCATTTCGCATGTCTACAGCAACATCCATAGACTCTTTTGTCGCGAAGAACCCACGATACACAGAGGTCGCTCGTACTGCGATTGCCATCGTTTTAATGGAGATGGAAGATCGTGAGGTGTTCTTCAATCACACTATTAGCGATCACTGGTATCGCTACTTAGTCAACAAAATTTGCCCTGACAGCTGGGAGACGTTTGATCCTTCACGATTACGAATCGTCACCTTTAACTACGATGTTTCCCTTGAGTTCTTCTTAGCCACGGCAGTTAGTCATATGTATGGCAAAGGGGCAGCTGATGTGACTGAGAAATTGGCGAAGTTGGAAATCGTTCACGTTTATGGAAAGTTGGACCGTCCGTTAGGCACATACGGTCAAATCAAAACCAATATTGACGCTGATGATGAAAAATATGAGATAACCAAGCGTGACGTAAAGAAAGCTAGTGCGGGTATTCATCTCATGGGGGAAGGCCGAGAGGACACTCGCTATTTACAAACGATTCAGAACATCATTCACTCTTCTGACCGTATTGGATTTCTTGGATTTGGATTTGACGAAGTTAATGTGGATAGGATTTTTGGTGGAAAAGGATTTTCCGCTCCCGAGCATGGCAAAAAGATATTTGCTACAACAAAAGGTATGAGTGCTGCCGAAAGCAAAGAGGCGATGCTTCGCGTAAACAAACGTGACATGAGCAAATACAGCAATGAAAACTTCATGCAAAAAGATTGTGACTGCACTACGTTGCTCAGGGAGTCATTGATTCTTTCTTGATGCTTGGGGCTGTTAAAAATTCGTCGCCGATTTTTTAACACCATCAGTAGCGAACAACTTTTTTTCGTTTTGCAATTTCTCAGGCATTGCAAACCCTGACCTTTCACTCGGTCTCAGGTCGCCCAACTGCTGCATCACGCTAAATCTCAAAATGAGAGTTAGCAGGTGTCGTGTTACACGACAACACAGCCCCTAGGTGATAGGTCTGTATGGGGGCTGGTGCAAAGTTTCACTGGCGGATTTTGTAAGTGTCGATTACATTTATTGAGATGAAAAGCATCTCAATACTACTGATTGGCGTCGTCCTTGCTCTGTCTGGCATTACTGCCGAAGCTAGAGGGGGGCGAAGTGGAGGCAGTAGCAGGCCTCACTATGGTGGCGGCAAGCACACTTCAAGTCATGATGGTCATTACCAAGGTGGTTCTGGTAGCTCCCACAAAGGTGGCACATACAAGAACTCTAAAACCAACGATCAATACGGCAAGCACAAAGATTAAGTGCTCTGAATAAAGTAACTTTCAAGGTCCAATGCTGGCTCGAAAAGCTACGAACTTGGGCGAGCATAATGCTCGTAGCCGTCTTGTTTATCAATGGTAAATTTTGATGTGTTTGGATCTTCTGTAACTCCGTTTCGGAATGGGTATAGCGAAGGGTTGATGTGAAGGTATTTATTAGTATTTTTGGTCATGCAAATAGCGTATCTTTGCCGTTACGAATGGGAATGGTGATTACAGAGAAGCATCAGCAGTTTGCTCAATTGAGTGAGGCTCAATACGACGAAATTGGCTCTAAAAATCAACGTCAGAGTGAAATTGAGCGTGGCAATCGACATTACACAGGGATATTAGAGATTCCACATTCTGATGAAAATATAAATTCACCATACAAACTTCAGTGCCGTGTTGTTTTGGCTCAGCCAAAACATCATGATCAAAGCCCGCCCGTTGTAACAATTCTTAAGTTAGACGGTAACGCAGGTGATATGACTGTCACAAAGCACATTGAGCGTATGTTGAAACGAGCTCAGATTTCGGTGCAAGATTTATTGGATATCTTTCATCCAGCATATGTTCGAGGTGAAATTCAATCATCTAATGATTGTGAAGATATTTACAGGTATAAGGTTGAACCATTAAAACTGGACTTATCTAGCATAGGCCCCGCAGAAAAAGAAATTCTCAAAAATCCTCAGCCTGTTGTTCAGGCGATAGTTGACAATGAAATAGATGACGTTGAGCTTAAAGGCCCGTTGCAGTTCAGGAAGATCTCGATTCCAAACGTGAAGTATGAATACGTTATAGCAGATGCTTACATCGAGAATGTTCGAGTTGAAGATGACATGATCAAGTTCAGATGCATAGACAGCAAGGGTCATGAGCGTGAGTTGCATTCATTTAAGTTGTCTCCAAGAAAACACTTATCAGCTCTTCACGAATATGCAATCAAATATTTACAGAGCAGACAAGAGCAGCGAGCATTGATTGCAATTTGTAACTCTGAACCGTGCAAAGGATTCTTTGCAGAAAGTGTTACAGCTATTTCTCTGCAATTAATGAAGACAGAATTCGCTAAAGAAAATATTTAATTTGGAGATATTCATGGATGGTTTTAACATCATTTGGTGCACGTTATGGGCTGATTTTTTTATGGCTCAGCATCAATTTAATACTGAAAGTGATAGATTTATCATTTCAGTTGAGGTTGTTTCGGATTTTCAGTTTTTCCTATCTGGAATTTTAGGGTACGAGAAGAAGGCATATTATGCAAACGAAGAAGAAACTGTTGCAAGAATAAAAATAACAGCAGAAGAAATAGAAAAAATAACTGATTGGATTGTAGATTTTAATCTTTCGACAAGAGTCCCTAATGGTTTGATGATGCCGGATTTGTATCTTGATGAAGAGAAAATTGAGGTCGCAACAGTAAATATTTACTGTAATACTATTTCGGATTTCATTGCTTATATGCTCAAAAATCAAAATCTCGGAAGAGATAAAATAGCTAAATGGGCAGCTGAAAACTTTATGCTAATTTACGCAAAGGCTTACAGTGAGGCATTACAGGCGCAAGCGAATAAACGCAACATTAGCAGCTAATGTGCGTAACTAGCATGAAGCTGTTTTTAAAAGAGTTGGCAGCTGCCGTGTAACAAGTCATCACAACCTTAGCCAAAGCCCAGCCCATTTACTCGGGCTCAGGTTGCCCAACTGCACACGCGAAATTACGCTGTGCGTTTTGGGCTAAAACTTGAAGCAAACGCAGAACGATTTTTTGCACTTGGCGCACAGCTTGCAGGGCAGCAACACCCTCGCGCCATCGCTGCTAAGTCAGCTTGATCTAACCACGCAAAAGCGAACAACTCACCACATGCGAGATGGTGAAGTTGTTCTGTATCTCCGTCCCACAAGCCGAGTTTGGCAAGTTCGCTACAAGCTGTTTGATCGCAAGTGGCGTTGTGTTAGCACCAAGCAGCGGCAGCTTGAGTGGGCAAAGCGTGTATAGCCACCATCGAACCGGTGCGTGGCTTGTGCTGGGCTAACTCTCTAAATGAGAGTTAGATGCGGCGCGTGTTAATCAATGTTTATGTATAAAATTTATAAAATAATTTTATGAAATAGCATGAGCACCATTCGCTGCCAACACTGCAATTTTGCCCTCGTATTGTTAGAGGATGTGACCTTGCAAGTCATTAAGAAGACGCTACGGCCGAATTTTCGAACGCTGGGAGACGCTCAAACCATAGCGGGAAAACGGTATCAATCTGTCTGCCCTAGTTGTGACAGCTACGCACTCGGAATAGACACTGAGCAAGGGTTTCCTTTTTTGCTTCAGACTGGAGAAGTGGCAACTGTCCACGACTTGACTTGAATCTCAACAATGGCTAATGCATAAAGAGCTAAAAAAAATAGTAGATGCTGCAAATGAGTTGAGTGCTTTATGGGCAGAGGTGGTTGCTCTATGGAGATCTAGCGGTTTGCCGCTGAACAAGAAATTTGCTTCATTCGAAGATAAGAACTTCGAGGATTTCAACTCGACTATCAACGAAATTATTGAAATATTTTCCAATGCTGGAACGATCAGCAGCGATTCTCTTACCCTGATGCTTCCACGAGTAGATGAGATAAACACGCATCTCGTAGATGCGAAAAGTTGCATCACACGCTTACTAGCTGAATTTCGATTACATCCGAATGCCAAATTTCATGTGTTTGGAAGTACTGTTTGCTCAATTCAAGCTGTTGTCAACGACGAACTTGTCTCTGTGATCAACATGGAGCATCATTTGTCAAACTTGGACGCCACTTTTGCACGGGCGCTTCGTGCTGGTACTTGGTGGTGAATAGGAGAAGAGAAGCATCTATTTGATTTTTCTCTTCATCTATCGCTCGTTCTAAAGCACGAGTAGCCTTACACCCAAGCGCCTTAGGCTTAACAATTTATGTACCTAATGGGGTTGGCGCGTCCATTTTTGTAGAGTGATTCGACGGATTTGTAAATGAGCTCGCGTTGAATGTCGTTGTGTGCCAATTTCCCAGTAAATTCCCAACGGGTTTTTTGTGAGCTTGTTTCTGGATGCCAAGCGTCTACTTCATAAGCAACCCTTGTCAAGCCTCGGTAAGTTGCGACGACATATTTCGCATTGTTTCGGCGCTCACCAATAACCCAAGAAGATCGTGTGACCTCATACACTTCTGTCGGGGACATTTTTCTGTCAAAAAGTTTGTTGATGTTGATAAGCAAAATTGGCAATGAGGTATTGAGCTCCTCTGCTTCATACATGGAAATGACTTCATTTGTAGCTTTTAGTCCATAGTCTGAGTGATGACCTGACTGTTGATTTGTTAGGTTGTTCTTGCCAGCAAAATCTATTACAGCTGCTTCAATTTCAAACGCTTCGCGTTCAGTGAGTCCATGTCTAAGAATGAAGTGTTGAACCTCGTGCCCACTTTTTCTGATTTCTCGGATGCGGTCTAGTTTGTCGGTTTCAACTTGGTTGGAGATGGCATCTTCAGCATGTTGAAAAACACGATTGTCTTTTCCTTTGCCAACATAAAAGACTTCTTTATTTCTTGGATCCGTTAAGAAATAAACATAGTACTGAACCTTTTCAATCACACTTTGACTAAACATACGATTCCTTAATTCTGAGCTTCAGACTGGCCAGCAGTTGAAGACGTGAGTGCTTTAACAAGTTGTTCAAATTTATGGCTAGCTTCTTCGAAGGCAATAAATTCCTCGCCACCAGAACCATTCGACTCTTCAGGGCTAAAAGACTCTGGATGCAACTCGCCTGCAGATTTGAAGTTTGCAAAATGATGTTTAGGGCCAAAAACTTGCCACATCAATTTTTCAGGTTCATCCTTGGTGTCAAGCCATGCGCCAAAAGAAATGATGTCGTCTTTAACTCGATAGGATATGTATCTATCAATTGCAACTTTCCCCGTACGCTGGGCGCCACCTAACTTTGCTTGCCCATCTTTTGCTGTCAAGTTATGAGAACGAAATCCTTTTGTGCCTTCGGAATTCTTGGTTGCGGTAGCTGCTGACAAGTCGTATTTGTTCGCAAGCATTGCTGCGAACTCGCTTAGTTGATGGGAGCATTCTGCTTCCAGAGTTTTTGTCGTAGATGATGTGCGTGTCTTACGAGCTGGTTTTTTTGTGCTCAATACCTCTTTGCACAAATTCATAATTTCATCGTTTCCACGAATTCGTGCATTCTCTTGAAGAGCAGAGATCTCTTCCACTGTTAGTGCATCGATTCTTTCTTTTGTCCAGCTGACAGCCATAAATTTCCAAAAATAAGTTATTTCTTATATTTTAGATGTATGGTCCTGATCGAACTGTTCTATAGTGTGGATGTATCGAGGGGTGCAGCTGTCGGTAACATGACATGCAAAACGCTATGGCAATTGCGTTCTGCCCTTCCATTCGAACTTGCAAATTTTGTCCATTCGGTGAAGGTGGCAACTGCCAGTCGGTCGCCTAAAGTACGATTACAAAACGCTCAGTAAACCGTCTAAGAGCCTCCCACAAACCACTCCACTAAAAGCGTCTTAGTTCGTCATTGCGGCTCATTGCACAGTGGCTCTACAGTTTTTGCGGGGGAAGGGGAGTGGGCGTTTGCCAGTCGAATGCCAACAGTCCAGCAACTGGCCTTACATGGTCATTTGCAGCATTAAGACAGGATTTTTTGTACAGTTTGCAATACAGAAAAAGTAACCGTTGCGGATACCGTTGCAAACCGTGAGGTAAATCGCAAGTATTACTTTTTTGAGTCCCCTGCGTCTACCAATTTCACCACCCGGGCACGGGAGAGAAGACCGATATTATGACACAGATTTTGCGGCGTGATGGCCTGCTGTGAAAAAACTTGGTTCATGGTGGTGGAGGTGGGGATGCGTTGACAGCTGAATAACCATCTTTCCACCGTGATTTCTTTCAAAATGAAAGAAATATTTGACCTAAACGTGCGGGCTAAGGTTTGGCCGTTCTGAGTCGATACCTTTAAGGATTTACTGGATTGGTCACATGGCGATCCTAGAATCCACACTCTTTAATTTTTAGCCTCCCACCCTAGCCGAACACATGAGTAAAGATGATTTTTCTGGAATCGTCCGAAGTGGTACATCCCACAGTGTGTCTGTGTCTGAACGAACGGGTAATGCCAAAACTCCTAAGAACATCGTTCGCTCAGATGCTGACGAAACGGAAGCTAGAAAACTTGCATTCGAGCAAAAGAAAGCAGCATTAAACGAAGCCAAGCAAGCATTGGCGGC
>Ga0228702_1002624_pt1 | contig 10120 bp, 9 predicted proteins | sample McNCre217_Aug_MG_2_FD_178018 | JGI IMG/M metagenome (GOLD analysis project Ga0228702, IMG submission 178018) | Freshwater microbial communities from McNutts Creek, Athens, Georgia, United States - 20-17_Aug_MG | ecosystem: Environmental > Aquatic > Freshwater > Creek | place: USA: Georgia... | reverse complement strand
CGAGGGGCGGATCAACGGCGCGCTCTCAATCTGGTCCAGCGGCTGGTTCATGGTCTTCTCGCTTAGTTGTTGAGCGATTATATAGGGAATACCCTGCGCCCCGTCCAGTGCCAGAACCCGCAAAAGCAAAACCGCGCAAGAAGCCCTTGCGCGGTTTTGAAATTTTTAGAACGGAATTTCGTCGTCCATGTCCGACCGGCCGCCACCACCACCGCTGGCGCCGCCACCATAACCGCCGCCCGACCCACCACCGCTGCGGCCATAGCCACCGCCTGAAGACGATCCGCCGCCCGCGCCGCCGCCCATGTCGTCGTAACCGCCGCCACGATCCTCGTAGCCGCCCGCAGCACCGCCGCCGCCCGCACCGCCGCCATCACGGCCACCCAGCAGGGTCAGCGTGCCGCCAAAGTTGCGCAACACGATTTCGGTGGTGTAGCGGTCAGCGCCCGACTGGTCTTGCCATTTGCGGGTTTCCAACTGGCCCTCGATATACACGGTCGAGCCTTTGCGCAGGTATTGCTCGGCAATCTTGGCCAGATTTTCGTTGAAAATCGCCACCGAATGCCACTCGGTGCGCTCTTTGCGCTCGCCCGTGGCGCGGTCGCGCCAGGTTTCCGAGGTGGCGATGCGCAGGTTCACAACCTTGCCGCCGTTCTGAAACGACCGAACTTCCGGGTCGCGGCCCAGATTGCCGATTATGATGACTTTGTTGACCGAACCGGCCATGGCACTCTCCCTGATTCCGCGCTTTGCCGACAGCATCGTCGAAGCTGGTTACCAATTTCTATAAACTGCGATATCGAGTGCCGCAACCAAAGGCCTGTGGGCAACTGCGGCATCCGCGCGCGCGCTCTAGCCGTGGCAGTGCGGCCACGCTATAAGGCGGCAACTCAGGTAATTGGGGCGATAATCTTGACGCTACCGCCGTTTCTGGCCCGCTTGCGTAACATGGGCAGTGAAAACCCGACCTCGCTGATCACGCTGATCCTGTTTCAATTGGCCTGTACCGTATTCTTCGTGATCGATGTCAGCGCTGATGTCGAACTCTCGGGCCTGACAAGTTTCGAACTCGCGCCAGAAATCGCGGCCACCGCGGGGCTGGTGCTGGGCATCGTGTTCGAACTGCGGCTGTTGGCCCGGCTGCGCAAACGCCAAGCCGGTTTGGCGCAGGGTCTCAGCGTGGCGGCAGGTGCGCTCGATCAGGTGATCCAAAGCTACTATGGTCAATGGGCGCTGACGCCGGCCGAACGGGATGTCGCGGGCTTTACCATCAAAGGCTATTCCATCGCCGAAATCGCGCAGCTGCGCGGCTCTGCCGAAGGCACGGTCAAAACCCATCTGAACGCCATCTATCGCAAGGCCGGGGTCACCGGGCGCGGCCAGCTTGTCAGCCTGCTGGTCGAAGACCTGTTTCGCGCACCATTGCTGGCGCAAGACGCCCAAGTCATCGCCGCCCAGTAAGCCATCGGCGAAGCTTCGCCGACGCCAAGCGCGCACTGGACCCTTTGATCAAACCCGCTATAGTTTCGCCCAGTCAAAACTGGTTGCGGTCAGACGGAAACAAAATGCATTTGCCCAAAGTTGCGTTGAACCTTGCCGTTGCGGTGGCGTTTACGTTTTCAATCCCCGCGATGGCAGAGGCCGAAGGCCTGCGTCTGGTCGGATCGAAGAAAAACCGCGGCGCGATGCTGGCATCGCAAATGGCGCTGCTCGATGGTCGGCTTGCCTCACAATATGACGGATCGAACCGCCTAAAGCCCAATTTCAAAAAGGGCGAAGATGTCAGCAGTGACGCCAGCCCGCGCTTCAGCGGTCGCTATAAAGGGGCCTACCTCGAAGTCGCCAAGGCCGCCGCGCGCAAACATGGCGTGCCTGAAGATATGTTCTTGCGGCTGGTGCAACAAGAAAGCGGCTGGAACAGCGGCGCGGTTTCGGCCAAGGGCGCGACGGGCCTTGCGCAACTGATGCCCGCCACCGCAGACCGGCTTGGCGTTGACATCAATGATCCGGGCGAAAACCTGGAAGGCGGCGCGCGTTATCTGCGGATGATGTATGATCGCTTTGGCAGTTGGCGTCTGGCGCTTGCCGCCTACAACGCCGGGCCGATGGCGGTGGAAAAACACGGCGGCATCCCGCCCTATGACGAAACCCAAAGCTACGTCACCGCCATTCTGGGCTAGGCCCATCCTCTTGGTCTAAATATCCCCGCCGGAGGCATCTGCCGCCAGCCGCGCGTGCCTCCGGCGGGGATATTTTTGCCAAGATGAAGCAGCTTAAACGCCAAGACGCGGGCTAGCGGCCGCGAATACGCGGGTCCAGCGCGTCGCGCAGACCGTCACCGATATAGTTCACCGACAGCACCGTCAGCGAAATTGCCAGCCCCGGCCAGATCACCCGGATCGGGTAAATCTCCATATAGGACAGCCCGTCATACAGCAGCCGCCCCCAGGTCGGGAAATCGGGCGGAAAGCCAAGGCCCAGAAACGACAGCACGGATTCGGTGATGATCGCCTCGGCAATGCCCAAGGTGGCCGCGACCATTACCGACGACACCACGTTCGGCAAGATATGGCGCAGGATGATCCGGCGCGGAGTGGCGCCGATCGACCGGGCGGCCAGCACATATTCACGTTCTTTCAGCGCCAGCACCTCGCCGCGCACGATACGCGCGGCCTGCATCCAACTGGTGACACCAATGGCCAGCACAATCAGCGTAAAGGCCCCGAGTTCCGGCCCGATAAAGCCTGCGATGCGGTCGCGAAACAGCATCACCATCACCAACAAAAGCGGGATCAGCGGCAGCGCAAGGAACATGTCGGTCAGCCGCATCAACACCCAGTCCAGCCAGCGGAAATAGCCCGCAACCACGCCGATGAAGGTGCCGAAGGTCATGGCGATGAACATGGCGACAAAGCCCACCGCAAGGCTGACCTTGCCCGCCTGCATCATCCGCGCCAGCATATCGCGGCCAAGCTGATCTGTGCCCAAGGGAAAGCGTAGCGACGGGCCTTTGTTTTTCAACATGATGGCCTTGGCGACCGACAGCTTTTCGGGCTGCCACAGCAGCGGGCCGATCACCACCGCCAGCACCAGCACTGTCAGCACGATCAAGCCAAACAGCGCGCCTTTGTGGCTGCGAAATTGCACCCAGATCGCCCGCAGCGTCGACTCTGGTCTTGGGGCGGCGGTGGCATCAGTCATAACGGATCCTCGGGTCAAGCAGGCTGTAAAGCACGTCGGCAATCAGGTTGAACAGCACGATCAGGATCGCAAAGATGAAGGCAAGCGTTTGCACCATCGGCAGGTCATTGCCATGGATCGCCCCTATCAGCGCCGATCCTATGCCATTCACCCCAAACAGGTTTTCGGTGATGATAGCGCCACCAAAGATCGACGGAATGCCCAGCGCAATCACCGTCACCACCGGAATCATCGAATTGCGCAGCACATGTTTCAGCACCACGGTGCGTTCGCTCATGCCTTTGGCCCGCGCGGTGCGCACATAATCCTGCCCCATGTTTTCCAGCATGGACGAGCGCATATAGCGGCTGATCGCAGCGGCATTGGCCAAGCCCAAGGTCATCACCGGCAGGGTCATCTGCCGGACCTGTTTCAGAAACGACGCCCAGTCGGTCACTTGCAGTGTGGTGTCATATTTGGTGGGAAACCAGCCCAGATAGACCGAAAAGACGATAATCAGCAGCGTGCCGGAAAAGAACGTCGGCACCGAAAAGCCGATCATTGCCAGCATGGTGCCCAACTGATCAAACCACGAATACTGCCGATAGGCCGAATAGATGCCAATCGGCACCGCAATCAGCACACCCACCAGATAGGCGGTGCCGATGACTTTCAGGGTTTGCGGAATGCGTTCACCAATCAGCTGAAACACCGGCCCGCGGGTTTGATAGCTGATGATCCGTTGCATGCCTTCGGCATAATGGCTGCCAAACAGCGCATCAAAGCCGTTCAACGGTTCGACCCAGAAGAATTGCTTCAGCCACAGCAGATAGCGCACCTGCGGCGGTTCGTTATAGCCCATCGCCTCTAGGATCTTCTGCCGCACCTCTGGCGGCACCGTCAGCGGAATATCCGACAGCGGGCTGCCGGGCGCGAAATCGACCAGAAAGAACAGCACCAGACTGATGAGAAAAAGCGTCGGGATGGCTAAAAGCAGCCGTCGCAGCGTGTAGGTGAGCATGGCCGGGGCGCCTCGTGTCAGCAGTCTTGAGAAGGGGAAGGGAAGGGTGGGCATCGCTGCCCACCCCAAAAAACATGCAACCCTGTCGGATTACTTGATGCGGAACCAGTCTTGCGCGTTCCACATTTCGGTGTCCCACGTGTTCAGCACCACGCCGCCCAGCGTGACCGATGCGGCCGACAGACGGCCACGGTCCACCAGCGGCACCACGACATAGCTGTCTTTCGTCAGCATCTCGTTCATCTTCTTCGCCAACTCGCCGCGCTTGGCCATATCTGCGGTCGTTGCCATTTCGGCAACCAGCGCGTCATAGGCCGGGTCGCAATAGCGGTTGATGTTTTCACCCTGCCACTGGTTGTCGGGGCCGGGGATCTTGTTGCACAGATATTGCGCCAGATAGGGTTCGGGGTCGGTGCCATCAAAGTTGTTGGCATACATTTCCACGTCGGCATAGAACTTCTGGAACGTGTCGGGCGACCCGGCATCGCCACCGAAGAACACCGAAGCGTCGATGTTTTTCAACTCCACATCCACGCCCAGCTCGGTCCACCAGTCTTTGATCAGGGCTTGGAAGTCCTGACGCACCGGGTTGGTCGACGATTGGAACAAGATGTGCAGCTTCTTGCCGTCCTTGTCGCGGATGCCGTCGCCATCGCTGTCTTTCCAGCCAGCTTCTTCCAGCAAGGCCTTGGCGGCGTCCATTTGCTGCGGAATACAATCGGTGTTGGGCGAAGCAAAGTTTTCCGGCGCCGGAACCAGATTGCAGGTCGGGCGGCCGGCGGTGCCATAGCCGACATCGACCAACAGCTGCCGGTCAATCGCCATCGACAGCGCTTGGCGCACCTTGATATCCGACAGCACCGGATGCGGATGCTTCACGGTCGACCGTTCGCCTTCGGCAAGTGCCGGATCGGGGTCGGTCATGTTCATCTCGATCCGTTCAACCAAGGTGCCAAAGCCGTTGACGAACACACCTTTGCCGCCGGTCGCCATCTGTGCCTGCAGTTCGGGGTTGATCTGGGTGTTCCAGGCGTAATCGAATTCGCCGGTCTGCATCACCGCCCGTGCTGCAGCTTCGGCATCGCCACCGCCTTTGACAGTCATGGTGGCAAAGGCCGGTTTGGCCGGATCACGGTAGTTGGGGTTGGCCTCCAGCGACACGGTGTCGTTGGTCTTGAATTCGGTCACGCGGAACGGGCCGGTGCCGATTGGCATAAAGTTCTGATCGGTGCAGGTCGATGCCGCTGCACCAAGGCAGTTGGCAAATTGCGCCGCCTGAATGATCGGCGAGGTGCCGCCAACGAAGGCCTGATAGGGGTTCGGCTTGGGGCCGGTGAAGGTGATCTTCACGGTCAGATCATCGGGGGTTTCAATCGAGGCAATGCCTTCAAACCGCGACGCTTGTGCGCAGCCGCCATCGGGATGGGTGCAATAATCATAGGTAAACTTCGCGTCTTTCGACGTTACCGGCGTGCCATCCGACCACAGCAGGCCCGGCTTCAGTTTCCAGGTGATCGAGGTCAGATCGGCCGAAACCCCGCCATTTTCCACAGTCGGAACCTGTTCGGCCAGACGGGCAATCACTTCGCCCTTTTCGTTAAACCCGCCAAGGCCTTCCAGCACCAGCGACGAGGTTTCAACGTCTTTGGTGCCCGACGACAGGTAGGGGTTCAGCGTTGACGGTGCTTGCCAGTACAGCACATTGACATGGCCATCCGCGCCACGTTCGGCAAAGGCCGCGGGCGCGAAAGCAAAGGCACAGGCGGCGCCCAGTAGGGCTGTTCTCAATTTCATTGCGATACTCCATGTTGAAGATGCTCTGTAGCCTCGGCACTGCCGGTTGATCCGGCAGGATTTGTTGGTTCGTAAAGAAAGCATGCCACCTGACGACCCGGTTCAACCTCGCGCAGGGCGGGTTTTTCGACATGGCAGCGGGCAAAGGCCTTGGGGCAGCGCGTGCAGAAATTGCAGCCCTGCGGCGGGTTGGCGGGCGACGGCACATCGCCTTTCAAAATGATGCGGGGGCGGCGGGCGCGGTTGGGGTCGGGCTCGTTCACCGCCGACAACAACGCTTCGGCATAGGGGTGCAGCGGGTTGGAAAACAGCGCGTCGCGTGGGCTAAGTTCCGCAATCCGGCCCAGATACATCACCGCCACCCGATCGGCGATGTGGCGCACCATCGACAGATCATGGCTGATGAACAGATAGGTCAGCCCCAGCTTGGCCTGCAGATCTTCCAGCAGGTTCACCACCTGCGCCTGAATAGACACATCCAGCGCCGCAATCGGTTCGTCGCAGACGATGAATTTCGGGTTCAGCGCCAAGGCCCGCGCGATGCCGATCCGCTGGCGCTGACCGCCGGAAAATTCATGCGGAAAGCGGTTGGCAAAGGCCCGGTTCAGACCGACCGCATCCATCAACTCAAAGACCCGTTCCAGACGACGCTCGGCGGTCCAGTCGGTATGTTCAACCAAAGGTTCGCTGATGATCGCCGCCAGCGTCATGCGCGGGTTCAGGCTGGCTTGCGGGTCTTGAAACACCATCTGCATGGTGGGGCGTTTCTTGCGCAACGCCTTGGCCGACAGCGTCGCAATATCCTCGCCGTCAATCACCACCGACCCACCGGTCGGGTCATAAAGCCGCAGCAGCGCCCGGCCCACCGTCGATTTACCGCAGCCAGATTCGCCAACCAACCCAAGGGTTTCGCCGCGATAGATGTCAAACGACACGCCATCCACCGCTTTGACCTCACCACTGCGCAGCCGCATGACCCCGCTGTAAATCGGGAAATACATTTTCAGGTTTGAAACCTGCACCAACGGCGTTGCGGTTTCATCAAGCATGGGCAACCTCGGGTGTCCAATGGCAGGCAACATCATGACCATGCCCGACTGATCCGCTGCCAATGGCGCGGCGGGCCGGATTTTCGGTGCCGCACCGCGCAAAGGCATGCGGGCATCGTGCCCGGAAACTGCAGGCGGTGGGTTCTGCCGTGAGAATCGGCGGCTGCCCTTCGATCACCTGCAACCGTTCGGCCCGCGCCCCGGTCAGCGACGGAATGGTTTTCAGCAACGCGCGGGTGTAGGGGTGCTGCGGGTTGCCAAACAGCTCTTTCACCGGCGCCTGTTCCACCACTTGCCCGCCATACATCACCATTACCCGATCCGCGATGCCGGCAATCACCCCCAGATCATGCGTGATCCAGATGATCGCCATGCCCAGCTTTTGCCGCAGCTCTTTCACCAGCTCCAGAATTTGCGCCTGAATCGTCACATCCAGCGCCGTCGTCGGCTCATCCGCAATCAGCACGTCCGGGTCGCAAGCCAGCGCAATCGCAATCATCACCCGCTGCCGCATCCCGCCAGAAAACTGGTGCGGATAATCGCCCAACCGCTTACGCGCATCGGGAATGCCAACCAGTTCCAGCAATTCCACCGCGCGGTCAGTGGCCTCGGCCTTCGAAAGCCCCATATGGCGGCGCAGCGGCTCCATGATCTGAAAGCCCACATTGAAGACCGGGTTCAGGCTGGTCATGGGGTCTTGAAACACAAAGCCAACCTTGGCCCCGCGCACATCGCGCAACGCATCGGCCGAGATTTTCAGCAGATCCTGATCGCCCAGCATCACCTGACCTTGGCGAATTTCTGCCGGGGGCGAGGGCAGCAACCCAATCAGCGACATCATCGTCACAGATTTGCCCGACCCGCTTTCGCCGACCACGCCCAGAAGCTCGCCACGCTCCAGATGGAAGCTGACCGTGTTAACGGCGTGAACCTCGCCGCGGCGGGTCCGAAATACGGTTTTCAACCCCCTCACGTCAAGGACGGGCGCGGCCCCATCGGGCATAGTATACTCCCCAGGTCTTTGTTATTCTTATATTTATATTGGGTCAGGTCATTGCCCGCCCGGTGGTGTTCACGAAGTCTTCACGATTTCGTTCAACCTATCAATCCTGAATTTATGCGTCATTCCAGATTGTCCTTTCGTCATTTTGATAGAATTCAGCGGCATTTTGCCAGTATTGACAGGGATCGTGGTCATCGGCACCTTCGACCACAACATATGGGGTGCACGATGGAAGACCTTACGCCGCGTCAACTTCTGGACCGTCTGGTCAGCTTTCCGACGGTGAGTCGCGACAGCAATCTGGATCTGGTCGATTGGCTGGAAGCCTATCTTGCCGGGCACGGTGTCACCGCGCACCGGCACTGGAACGAAGATCGCAGCAAGGCAGCGCTGTTTGCCCATGTTGGCCCTTGGGTCGACGGTGGCGTCGTGCTGTCGGGCCATTCCGATGTGGTGCCGGTCGACGGGCAAGATTGGTCCAGCGACCCTTGGCGGGTGACCGAACGCGATGGGCGGCTTTATGGCCGGGGCACCTGCGACATGAAGGGCTTTGTGGCGCAAGCGATCTGGGCCTTGGTGCAGGCGCAAAAGCGCGGCGTGCGCCGCCCCCTGCAACTTGCGCTGTCTTATGACGAAGAGGTCGGCTGCACCGGCGCCCCACCCATGATCGCAGCGATGCAAGCGGTGCTGCCGCAGGCCGAAGCGGCGATCATCGGTGAACCCAGCCGAATGAAGCTGATCAATGGCCACAAGGGCGGCACCGGCTTTCATGTGCATGTGAAGGGCTACGAGGTGCATTCGTCGCTGCTGCCCTATGGCGTTTCGGCCATCATGGAAGGCGCGCGGCTGATTGGTTGGGTCAACGACAAGAACGCCGAAATTCAGGCCCGCCCGATTTCGGCGGCGGCTGCCAACTTTACGCCGCCCTTTACCACGCTGCATGTCGGCATGATCGAAGGCGGCACCGCGCATAACATCACCGCAGGCGATTGCCGCTTTGCGGTGGAAATGCGGGTGGTGCCGGGGGAAGACAGCGATGCGCTTGCGGCCAAATTTGTATCCGAAGCCAATCGGTTACAGGCCGTTCTTCAAGCGGTTCGCCCCGAGGCAGGCGTCGAATTGGAACAGTTCTTTGGCGTGCCCGCCCTGCAACCCGAAGCCAATGGTGCCGCCGAAGCCTTGGTGCGCCGCCTGACCGGCGATAACGCCACCGGCGTCGTCAGCTATGGCACCGAAGCCGGACAGTTTCAGGAGGCAGGCTATTCGGCAGTGGTCTGCGGCCCCGGCGATATCGCGCAGGCGCATCAGGTGGACGAATACCTTGAGCTGTCTGAATTCAACGCCGGCCTACGCTTCATGCAGGCGCTGTTGGAGGATCTGGCATGATCGCCTTCCCGATTTCCGCAACCTCACCGATCCGCTTTGCCGGTCCGCTGCCCACCGCCTGCGATGTGGTGGTGCTGGGCGGCGGCGTGGCGGGGGTGATGACGGCTTGGCACTTGGCCGAACGTGGCCTGAAGGTGGTGCTGTGCGAAAAGGGCCGGATCGCGGGCGAACAAAGCAGCCGCAACTGGGGCTGGATTCGCCAGCAGGGCCGCGATTTCGGCGAATTGCCGATCATGATGGAAAGCCTGCGGATCTGGAAATCCTTGGCGCAAGAATTCGGTGCCGGCTTAGGCTTTCGCCAGGAAGGCGTGATGTATCTGGCGCGCAGCGAGGCCGAAATGGCGGGCTTTGACGCATGGCGCGCCGAAGCGGTGGGTCACGGCCTTGATACCGAACTGCGATCCGCCGGTCAGGTGAAGGCGCAGATCAAGGGGGCCGCAGCACCGTGGATCGGCGGGCTGTTTACCGGGTCAGACGCGCGGGCCGAACCGTGGTTTGCGGTGCCGATGCTGGCCGAAGGTGCCGCCGCGCGCGGCGTGGTGCTGGTTGAAGACTGTGCTGTGCGCAGGCTTGACCGGGCGGGTGGCCGCATAGTCGGGGTGTTCACCGAAAAAGGCCGCATCGCTTGCGATCAGGTGGTTGTGGCGGGCGGCGCATGGTCTTCGCTGTTTTTGCGCGCCGAAGGTG
>Ga0228702_1002621_pt1 | contig 10128 bp, 6 predicted proteins | sample McNCre217_Aug_MG_2_FD_178018 | JGI IMG/M metagenome (GOLD analysis project Ga0228702, IMG submission 178018) | Freshwater microbial communities from McNutts Creek, Athens, Georgia, United States - 20-17_Aug_MG | ecosystem: Environmental > Aquatic > Freshwater > Creek | place: USA: Georgia... | reverse complement strand
CACATCCGTGAATCCGTTCTCGGAATTAGGCCTAGTTGAAATGACACGCAAGCGCACCCGCGAATCACTGGCCCACTTGCTCTGCGAGCCTTGTGAAGTGTGCCAAGGGAAAGGGCAAGTCAAGACTGCCCAAAGTATTTGTTATGAAATCCTACGAGAAGTTTTACGCGAACATCGCCAATTTAACCCTAAAGAGTTCAGAATCATTGCTAGCGCCGATGTGATCGATCGATTCTTAGAAGAGGAAAGTGGGCATTTAGCCCAACTCATCGAGTTTATTGGCAAACCTATTCGACTACAGTCAGAGTCCAGCTTTAACCAAGAACAGTACGATATTGTTCTAAACTAAACTTGAGAGAACTGCAATCGGTGCAAACTGGCATATAAGCCATTTTGTTCAATTAACTGAGCATGTGAGCCATTTTCAACAATATTGCCATGATCTAAAACAACGATACGATCAGCATTTTCAATTGTTGATAAACGATGGGCAATCATAAGCGTTGTTCTACCCACCATCAAACGCTCTAAAGCATCTTGCACTTGACGCTCAGATTCAGAATCCAATGCTGAAGTGGCCTCATCCAAAATCAGAATAGGCGCATCTTTGTAAATAGCGCGAGCAATCGCTAAACGTTGGCGCTGACCACCGGATAAACGATTGCCGTTATCTCCCACCTGTGTATGAACACCTTCTGGCAATTCTTGAACCAACTCCGCCAAATTAGCGGCCGCCAAAGCATCCTGAACTCGGCTCAAATCAATTTGATTCTCAGGCAAGCCATAGGCCACATTCGCAGCAATCGTGTCATTAAATAAAACTACGTCTTGGCTCACGAACGCAATTTGGCGACGCAGGTCTTTTAAATCAATGTGCTCTATATCAATGCCATCTAAAAAGATACTTCCTTGAGTTGGCTTAAAGAAACGCGGCAAGAGGTTCACTAAAGTTGACTTGCCACTTCCAGAAGGGCCTACAAATGCCACCACTTCACCAGCTGTAATTTTTAAATCGATATTTCTTAAAATGTCTTTCGGTACCAAATTATCAGCTCCACCTAACAAGGCAACTGATCCATAAGAAAAATCTACAGACTTAAACTCAATTTCACCTTTTGCTTTATCTAATTTTTGCGCAATCGAGCGCCTAGAAATATCTTCCTCAATAGGCTGATCCATCAAGGTAAAAATCATTTCAGCCGCAGCCACGCCACGTTGTAGCGGTTGGTTAATATCCGCCAAATGTTTCAAAGGCGAAATAATTAAGATTAATGCTGTGATAAAGGCAACAAAACCACCAACGGTTGTTTCAGCAACCGAAGATTGGAAAATTGCCACCAATAAAACACCCGACAAGGCAATAGAAGCAATGATCTGTGTGATTGGCTGATTAAGGCCACCTGCTACCGTTATCTTCATGGAGTAACGACGTAATTTTTCAGCTATTAAAGAAAAACGCTGCTTTTCATAAACCTCACCACCATGAAGCTTCACAACCTTATAACCACCCACGGCTTCTTCAACGATATAAGACAAATCATTGGTCATGTCTTGGCTAACTTTAAATAATTTACGTAGGCGTTTGTTGATGACTTTCGCCAAATAACCAATGATGGGAAAAATAATCAAAATTAATAAAGTTAAACGCCAATTCAGATAAAACAAATAAGCCATCAAGCCAATTACCGTCAAACTATCTCTTACTAAGTTAATAGCAATCGTCGTAATCACTTGAAGAACCGAATTAACTTCAAATACAACCGCATTAATTAAAGAAGCAGCTGACTTATTTTGAAATAGATCCGCCGGAGCTTGAAGTAAGCGTGTAAACATTTGCTCACGCAATTTGTACAAAATGGCGTTGGTGATATGTCCCATGGCGTAATTAGAGCCAAATTGAGCCAAACCACGAATAAAGGCCAAGCCCACCAAAAAAGCGGGAACATGCCACAATTTTTGATCTAGCTTGCCACTAAAGCCACGATCTAATAAAGGTTTCAAAAGTGCTGGGATAGCTGTTTCTGAGGCCGCCACAATAGCCAGGCCAACAAATGCCCCCAATACCGCCAATTTGTATGGCAGGGCATATTTGAGCAAGCGAACAAGTGCCGTTTGAGTGCTTAATTTAATACTATTTGAATCCATATACCGAATCGTAACCTACAGCGGTGCTAACATCCCGTTATGGGCTTATCAGTTATTTTAATTACCAAAAATGAAGAAGCTAATCTCAAGGACTGCCTTGAGAGTATTTCCTTCGCCAATGAGATTATCGTCGTTGACAGTCAAAGCAGCGATAAAACCGTAGAAATCGCTCAATCCTTTGGTGCAAAGGTTGAAAATACAAGAGATTGGCCAGGTTTCGGCCCTCAAAAAAATCGTGCGCTTAATTTAGCCACACAAGACTGGGTGCTATCCATCGATGCCGATGAACGGGTTACCCCAGAGCTAAAAAATGAGATTTTAGAGGTTATTAATGGTCCGTCTAGTTCTGACTGCTACGCCATCCCAAGGCTTTCTTGGTACTGTGGCAAGTTTATGAAACATTCAGGCTGGTATCCAGACTATGTCGAGCGTTTATTTAAAAGAGGCAGCGCAAAATTTTCGGATCATTTGGTTCATGAACGGCTCTTACCAACAGGACCTGTTAAAAAACTAAATGCTCATTTTTTGCACTACAGTTTTAAAAACTTTTCCCAAGTGTTACAAAAAATTGATAGCTACTCAACCGCATCCGCCGAACAAGCAGTTAAAAAGGGCAAAAAATCATCGGTTTTAAAAGCTGTTGGCCATGGTTTATGGGCCTTTTTTAGAACCTATTTTTTACGCCTGGGATTTTTAGATGGGCAACAAGGCCTTGCTTTAGCCATATCGAATGCTGAAGGCACCTACTACCGCTATATCAAAATATGGCTTATTAACCAGAAAAAAGATTAATAAATTGATTAGCGTTTTACTAGCAACTTATAACTGGCCCAAAGCGTTATCGCTTTCATTGCAATCACTGCGTCAACAAACCAACCTTGATTTTGAAATCATCATTTGTGATGACGGCTCAAAAAATGAAACAAAAGAATTAATTGAAGATTTTCAAAAAGAATTCCCCGTCAAAATTACCCATTTATGGCAAGAAGATGATGGCTTTAGAAAGTCAGCAATTCTAAATAAAGGCATACAAGCGTCTCAAGGAGACTACCTTGTTTTTTTAGATGGCGACTGTATTGTTCAAGCAAACTTTATTGAAAATCACAAAAAGTTAGCTGAAAAAAAATATATGGTGACAGGTAGCCGCATACTCTGCAGCCAATCTCTCACCAATGAATTATGCGAAAAAAATATTTGGTCAAAAACATTTTTATCAAAAAATATTGGGCGATGGATTCTCAAAAAAAGCATTAACAAATTTTTACCTTTATTCATTAAGCTGCCCGACCATCGATTCAGGAAATACTCAAAATTTGTTTGGCAAAGAATCAAAGGTTGCAATATGGCTTGCTGGAAAACCGATGCCCTTGCAATAGGTGGCTTTGATGAGGCCTTAGTAGGATGGGGGCATGAAGATGCTGATTTTGTATTCCGACTCTACAGCCATGGGATTCATAGAAAATCAGGCGCATGGTCAACCGAAGTGTTGCATCTCTGGCACAAAATGGCAGATAAAGAAAGTGCGCAAAAGAACGCGGCAATTGTAAGAGCCAAAATTTTGGCAAAAGCGAATCAGCAATAAGCCATGCAAGCAAAAAAAATATTAATTATCGCCACTCGGCAAATCGGTGACACGCTCATTACAACACCACTCATTAGCGCCGTAAAAAAGATATGGCCTCGTGCAAAGATTGATTTTTTCGGTTACGAAAATAGTCTTTCCATGCTGTCTGGCAATCCTGATTTAAATGCCGTTATTGGCACTAAACCCCGTCCCAAATTTAAGGATTACCTTCATCAGTTTTTTAGATTATTTCAACGCTACGATCTAGCCATCATCACACAACCTAGCGACCGCGCTTACATCTATGGCCTCATTGCAGCGAGACATCGCGTGGGTGTTATACCCAATGAACCAAAACTCAATTGGTGGAAGAAAAAAATTTGCCTTCATACGGTTGAGGTCGATTATTTTCACCAACACGTAATCGCAGAAAAGATTCGTTTATTAGAGACATTCGCAGATGAATCTGGGTTATTCGACTCACCAATCAGTGTGACGCCACCTGCAGCAGTTAAGTTACCTATAGAAATAAGTAATCAACTGAACTCAGAATATGTAGTCCTTCACCCAAGCCCGCTAACGGCTTATAAGCGCTGGCCACTGGCCCACTGGGTTAGCTTGATTGAAAAACTAAGCCCTCACCAACAAGTCGTTTTAAGCGCAGGCCCTGTGGCGCAAGATCAAGAACTCAATAAAAATATCATTGCCTTATTAAGTGATACCGCAAGAAAAAATGTGCTGAATTTAGATGGGTGCTTAAAGCTAGATCAATTAGGCACACTACTACGACAGGCTAAGCTATACATTGGTGTTGATACATCCGTGACGCATTTAGCTGCGGCCTGCAATACGCCTACCATCACCCTATTTGGAGCTACCCCGCCAACTAACTTTGGACCGTGGCCCAATGGCTTTATCGGCAAGCAACCTTACCAATTAAAAGGTAGCCCACAGAAAGTTGGTAACGTCACCATCATTCAAGGGCCAGGTGAGTGCGTGCCCTGTAGAAAAGCTGGTTGCGAAGATAGATCCGACAGTAGAAGCGACTGCTTAAACAATCTAACGGTAGAGCAAGTGTTAGAGGCTGTTAAAACCTACCCTATTAAACTTTGAAGCTTTACTAACATTGACCTATTAAGCGTATTTAACTTCCACGGCGCCCTGACCGCCCGATGCGCTTAACGCTTGGTTAAGACCACGAATACTTTCATCATCAGGATAGATTTTCCAAGCATCAGGGAATTGCACCAAACAAACGCTACCATTAGAGATAACATCGGCAGTCATCAATAAACCTTGATCTTTTTTACTCAAGTAAGGCGATACCTGCTGTTTAAAGCCTTTAACATCAATACCCGGTTGCAACTGCACATGCAAGCTTCTGGCAAACTTTAAGCGCGCACTGGTCACATCCATCACGGAATCTGCTACCACCCTCATACCACCCGAGAACTTGTCAGGTGTGACAGTTACTTTAGCAATAACTAACTCATCTTCTTTTAACCAATGGCGATTAGGCTCGAATATTTCACTATAAATAGTCATCTCAACTTGGGCCGTACCATCATCAATGGTAGCAATCATTAATTTGCCACGAGGGCCCATCATGCTTCTAGTGGAAGTCATGATGCCTGTAATCAATCGATCTTTACCTTCGGTTAATTGATTCAATGAAGTTCTAACAAAGTGACTAACTTCATCTTTATAAGCATCAAATAAATGCCCTGTTAAATAAAGTCCCAAGGCAGTTTTTTCTTCTTGAAGACGACGCTTCTCAAACCAAACCGTCTCTTTAATGAGCTCTGGTTTATGTTCATCAGAAGACCCAGCCATATCAAACAAACTAACCTGCTGAGCAGAAGCCTCGGCTTGTTCAGCAGCTTCAATTGCTCTTGGTAACGATGCTAATAAAGTAGAACGAGCATCAAATCCGCCATAAAGAGAATCAAATGCCCCCGCACGAATCAAAGCCTCCATCGTTCTACGATTAACGACGCGACGATCCAACCTGGAGCAGAAATCAAATAAATCAATAAATGGGCCATTTTTTCTAGCTTCAATGATTTGTTCAATCGCAGCCTCACCCGTGCCACGAATAGCACCCAAACCATAACGAATCATAGTCGCCGGTTGAGATAAATCTTTTTCATTCTCACGCAAAGGCATGAAGCGATAAACGCTGGCATTAACATCTGGCGGCAAGACAGTTAGCTTATTGGCCAAGGCATCTTCGTACAAAATTTTGACTTTGTCGGTGTCATCCATCGCCAAAGACATGTTGGCTGCCATAAATTCAGCCGGATAGTGCGCCTTCAACCAAGCCGTGTGATACGCCAATAAGGCATAAGCTGCAGCGTGAGATTTGTTAAAACCATAGCCTGCGAACTTTTCCATCAAGTCGAATATTTCATCGGCCTTATCGGTACTTAAACCACTCTTAGAAGAGCCGTCTCGGAATAATTGACGATGCTCAGCCATTTCTTCAGGTTTCTTTTTACCCATGGCACGACGCAATAAGTCAGCGCCACCCAAAGAGTAGCCTCCGATAATCTGTGCCATCTGCATCACCTGCTCTTGATACACCATGATCCCGTAGGTTTCGCGTAATACTGGCTCAACCCGCGGATCCGGATAATGCACTTGTTCCTTACCGTGTTTACGGGCGATGAACGATGGAATCAAGTCCATCGGACCTGGACGATACAAAGCAACCAAAGCAATGATGTCTTCAAATCGGTCAGGCTTTGCCTCACGTAGCATGCCTTGCATGCCTCGACTTTCCAATTGGAATACGGCTACGGTATTAGCGGTTTTTAAAATATCAAAGGAAGCAGAATCATCCAAAGGAACACTACCCACCCGCCAATCTTTTTTATCTGGATAAAGACCATGGATATACCGCTCTGCCCAATCTAAGATGGTGAGTGTGGTTAGACCCAGAAAGTCGAACTTTACTAAGCCAACAGCTTCGACATCGTCTTTATCGTATTGACTAACAACACCAGAATCTACATCTTTACCATCCTTACTACCCTGTGTATACAAAGGACAGAAATCCGTTAATTTTCCTGGCGCAATTAATACACCACCCGCATGCATACCCACATTTCGGGTCATACCTTCTAATTGCTGCGCCAAGCCTAAAAGTTGTTTAACCTCTTCCTCACGAGCTTCACGCTCGGCTAGAAGTTTTTCATCTTTCTTGGCTTGCTCAATAGTGACTTGTTGTCCTGGCTTATTCGGAATCAGTTTTGAAATGCCATCAACAAAACCATAAGGTTGCTCTAGTACACGCCCGACATCTCGAATCGCGGCACGCGCCGCCATCGTACCGAAGGTCGCAATTTGGCTAACAGCATCTTTGCCATATTTTTCTTTAACGTAGGCAATCACCCGATCACGACCATGCTGACAAAAGTCGATATCAAAGTCAGGCATAGAAACACGTTCTGGGTTTAAGAAACGCTCAAACAGCAAGTTGTAACGCAAAGGATCTAGATCTGTAATACCCAATGAGTAGGCAACCAAGGAACCAGCGCCTGATCCACGACCTGGCCCCACTGGCACGCCGTTGTTTTTTGCCCAATTAATAAAATCGGCAACGATTAAGAAATAACCTGGAAACCCCATTTGAGAAATGGTTCTAGCCTCAAACTTCAAACGCACTTCATAAAGTGAGCGCTGTTTTTCACGCTCTTCTTCATCAGGATATAAATGAATTAAATGTTTGGATAAGCCCTCCATGGCTTTTTCCATCAAATAATCATCCAATGTCATCCCCTCAGGGACAGGGAAGTCTGGCAAGCGCGGCTTACCTAAGACAAGAGATAAATTACAACGTTTAGCGATTTCGACACTATTGGTTAATGCAGCAGGTAAATCAGCAAATAGCTGATGCATTTCTTCTTGTGTTTTGAAATATTGGTCCGCTGTAAATTTTTTCACTCGCTTAGGGTTCGCCAGAATCTCACCTTCAGCGATACAAACCCTTGCTTCATGAGCTGTGTAGTCATTAGGCGCCATGAACTGAACCGAATGCGTAGCAACAACCGGCAACTTAAGTTCATTGGCTAAATGTACCGCAGCGTGCAAATGAGATTCATCCTGCGGATGACCGGCTCTTTGTATTTCAATGTAATAGTTATTCGGGAAATAATTCTTCCACTGCAAAGCTTTTTGCTTAGCCTCATCATGTTGACCAGCTAGTAGCGCAACACCCACATCGCCAAATCTAGCGCCGGATAGCGCAATTAAACCTTCTGCATATTCTTTAAACCAGTTCGCGTCCACTTCAGCACGACCACGATACTGATTGGTTAACGAAGCTTTTGTTAATAACTCACATAAGTTCAAATAACCTTGATGATTTTTAACTAAAAGCTGTAAACGAAATGGCTTATCTCGCTCATCATGATTGGTAATCCAGACATCACTACCAACGATAGGCTTAACCCCTTCTTTGCGGGCCGCTTGGTAGAACTTAACTAAACCAAAAGTATTACCTAAATCCGTTAAGGCCAAAGCCCCCATTCCGTCCTTAGCCGCAAAAGAAATGGCATCATCTATGCGTACAGCCCCATCCACAATGGAATATTCCGAGTGGAGCCGCAAATGTACGAAATTAGTATTTGAAGACATGAGATCATTTTAGCTATGTTGACTTGCAATTACCTTGGTCGCTTCGCCCCCTCACCCACCGGTGCTTTGCACCCAGGGTCGCTCGCAACCGCCCTTGGTAGCTGGCTCCACGCCCGAGCCCATGATGGAAAATGGCTTCTCAGGATCGAAGACCTAGATTTACCTAGGTGTATACCTGGAACAGACAAAATCATCATTTCGCAACTAGAAGCCTGCGGCCTTTACTGGGATGGCGATATTGAATACCAATCAAAACGAACAGATTTATACAAAAAATACTTAAATAAGCTCATTGTTGCCAATAAGGCTTTTGGTTGCCGATGCACGCGCAAACAAATTGAAGATGTTTTAATCGCCAAGGGTATTGCGCGCCAACGCCACGAGGAATTGATTTATCCAGGTACCTGCCGTGACCTTGGTTACACCACAGAACCTTGCGCATGGCGCTTACGTGTCGATCAGCCACACCTTAGAGAAACTGTTGGGGATTTTGTTTTACGAAGAGCAGATGGAATTTTCACCTATCAATTAGCTGTTGTAGTGGATGATCAGCTACAAGGTATTACCCATATTGTAAGAGGTGAAGATTTACTCGATAACACCGAACGACAAATTTATTTACAAGAACAATTAGGCTTTAGAACACCTGAGTATCTACATCTACCACTGGTCTTAGATAAAAATAATGAAAAGCTCAGCAAACAAACCAAAGCTGAAGCAATCGCCATCGATACACCAGAGAAAGTATTAAAAGCGCTACAAGCCGCTGGCAAGCATCTAAGCCTAAGCAACCCGTCCCTCTTTGATGAATCGTCTTTAAGCGCTGCCGAGTGGCTTAAAATAGCCTTAAAAGATTACAAGCAGCGATTGTTAAAAAAATAAAACTTCTTAAAAAGTTTATTTTTTCTTGAACCCACCTAACAAAGCACCTACTGGTCTTGAAGCTGACTTAATACCCTTGTTTTTAGGGGATACTTCACTAAGTGTCGGACTATCTGTAGCAGATACCATATCTTTAGCATCTTTCGCTGATTTAGCTTGATAAGGCATATAAAAGAATGGATCAGCAGCAGGACCACCAGCAGGGTCAGGAACCGGCATACGCGTGAGCTTACGATTCATGAGCTTTTCAATATCAAGCAAAAGCTTTTCTTCCGATGAATCCACTAAAGCAATTGCATCACCCTGTGCACCTGCTCGTCCAGTTCGGCCAATACGATGGACATAATCTTCAGCATTAAAAGGCAACTCATGATTAATCACGCAAGGCATGTCCGCAATATCAAGACCTCTAGCCGCAACATCCGTTGCCACCAAGACATCCACAATGCCTTTTTTAAACGCATCCAAAATTTGCATGCGTTCAATTTGACTTTTATCACCATGGATAGCCCCGGCCTTGATGCCGCTACGCTCAAGCGCGCTAGCCAATTTACTGCAGCCAATACGGCTGTTGGTAAAAACAATCGCTTGGCGAGATAGACCTTGTTGAATACGCGCATTTAATACTTTAACGACTGCATCCTTTTTACGCTCACTAGGTACCAAGTGAACAATTTGACGGACGGTATCAGCCGCAGCATTGTTTCTAGCAACCTCTACGGTCACGGGATTACGCAAATAACTCTGTGCTAATTTTTTAATTTCCGGCGAAAAAGTAGCCGAAAACAATAAAGTTTGTCTTTGCGCGGGGATCAAGCTAATGATGCGCTGTAAGTCGGGCAAGAAACCCATATCCAACATGCGATCAGCTTCATCCAAAATCAGAAACTGAACTTGAG
>Ga0228702_1002620_pt1 | contig 10128 bp, 11 predicted proteins | sample McNCre217_Aug_MG_2_FD_178018 | JGI IMG/M metagenome (GOLD analysis project Ga0228702, IMG submission 178018) | Freshwater microbial communities from McNutts Creek, Athens, Georgia, United States - 20-17_Aug_MG | ecosystem: Environmental > Aquatic > Freshwater > Creek | place: USA: Georgia... | reverse complement strand
CGGATCGATCTGTCTTACGACGGAACCGATTATTGGGGTTGGGCCATGCAACCCGGCATCCCATCCGTGCAGGGCGAACTAGTCACCGCACTGACCACGGTGTTCGGCGAGAGCAAGGATGCCTTCGGCATGCGAGTTGCTGGCCGAACCGACGCCGGCGTGCACGCTACCGCTCAGGTGGCCCACATCGACCTCAGCCCAACCCAACTGAAGCGCCTGGGGCGCAGCGTGGGCATGGTCGGCAAGCTAAATGATCTGCTGCCGACCGACATTCGTATTCACAGCGTCACCGAGGCTCCGGCAGGTTTCGACGCCCGATTCTCGGCCTCCTACCGCCGCTACCGCTATCGCATCGCCGACGGGCTCGCGACGAAGAACCCGCTAAAGGCGCGTTACACCCTGTGGTTGAACCACGAACTAGATCTTTTGGCCATGAAGGCGGCTTCGCTCGAACTTTTTGGCATGCACGACTTCGCGTCATTCTGCCGCCGCAAGCCGAACGCGACCACCATCCGTGAAGTTCGCGACATTCAGATCAAGCGCAACCCAATCGAAGAAAACATCGTCGAGGTCGAGCTTTTGGCAGACGCTTTCTGCCACAACATGGTGCGTTCCATCGTCGGTGCCCTTATCGCAGCTGGTGAAGGCAAGGCCTCTCCGGATGATGTTGCTGAGAAACTTGCCAAGAGAACTCGCGTTGGTTCATACAAGGTGCAGCCGGCTCACGGCCTGACTCTGATCGAAATCGGCTACCCAGCCGACGACGAACTCGAGGCTCAGGCCGAAAGAGCTAGAAATATGCGCACCTTGGATGAAAACTAGGGTTTGACCAGCAAGGCATCTACCGTCTAGACTTGACCTTTGGTATTGGTAGTCAGTCTTGGCGCCAATGTGAAAAGTTTGAATCCCGAGAAGTTTTCTCTTCTGGTGTGGATTCATTTCAATCCGACATAGAAGTAGAAGGCAATTTAGCGTGCGTACTTATTCACCAAAGGCTCACGAGCTGAGCAACGAGTGGCTCATCATCGACGCCACCGACGTAGTTCTTGGCCGTCTTGCAACCCACGCAGCAACTTTGTTGCGCGGCAAGCACAAGGCAACCTTTGCTCCACACATGGACAACGGTGACTTTGTCATCATCATCAACGCAGACAAGGTAGCCCTAACCGGCTCGAAGCTGCTCCAGAAGAAGGCTTACCGCCACTCTGGTTACCCAGGCGGTCTAACTGCTACTACCTATGCTGAGCTTCTAGAGAAGTCACCAGAGAAGGCAGTTGAGAAGGCTATCAAGGGCATGCTTCCTCACAACAAGCTAGGTGCAGACCAGCTTTCAAAGCTTAAGGTTTACCGCGGTGCAGAGCACCCACACGCTGCACAGCAGCCAAAGCCTTTCATCATCGACCAGGTAGCTCAGTAAGGACTCCCAGCATGGCTAAAGACATCGCAGAAGCAGTAGCTTCAGAAGACGTAGCACCAACCAGCTACAGCACCGAGACTCCAGCAGCTAAGGCTGCTCCGGCTAAGTCACGTGGCCCACTAACCACTCCTGGCGCAGGTCTAGGTCGTCGCAAGCAGGCTATTGCTCGCGTTCGCATCGTTCCTGGTACCGGTGTTATCAAGGTGAACGGTCGCACTCTAGAGGACTACTTCCCAAACAAGTTGCACCAGCAGCTAATCACCGACCCGTTCACCGTTCTTGACCTAAAGGGTGCTTACGACGTAATCGCTCGCATCTCAGGTGGTGGCTCAGCAGGTCAGGCTGGCGCACTTCGTCTAGGCATCGCTCGTTCATTGAACGAGATCGACCGCGACAACAACCGCCCAACCCTAAAGAAGGCTGGCTTCCTAAAGCGCGACCCTCGTGTTATCGAGCGCAAGAAGGCTGGTCTTAAGAAGGCTCGTAAGGCATCTCAGTTCTCGAAGCGTTAATCCGCTTCTCTCAAGAACGCGCAGTTCGCGGCTATGGCTCGTCTATTTGGCACCGATGGTGTTAGAGGTCTAGCCAACCGTGATCTCACCCTTGAAATGTCAATCAAGTTGGCTCAGGCCGCTGCGATTGTCATGGGTGAAGAGGCACGTTCACGAGGAATCAAACCAAAAGCCGTTATCGGCCGCGACCCCCGAATCTCTGGGGAGTTCATTGCAGCAGCAGTTGCAGCGGGACTCTCGAGTTCGGGGGTTGACGTTTTTGACGCCGGTGTACTTCCGACCCCGGCAACCGCGTTTCTAACTGCCGACCTGGACGCCGACTTCGGTGTCATGATTTCGGCTTCGCACAACGCAGCCCCAGACAACGGCATCAAGTTCTTCGCGCGCGGCGGTCACAAGCTCGACGACGCCATCGAAGACGCTATTGAAGCCGCCATGGATGGCCCGAAGCTAGCCCCGGTAGGTGCTGGCGTGGGTCACGTCACGCGCTTCGCCGACGCCGAAGACCGCTACATCGTTCACCTTCTAGGTTCACTGCCAAACCGTCTCGACGGCCTCAAGGTAGTTGTCGACTGTGCCCACGGCGCAGCAGCTGGTGTTTCGCCTGAGGTCTTCAAGGATGCGGGTGCCCAGGTTATCGTCATCGGCGCCGACCCAGACGGTCTAAACATCAACGACGGCTACGGTTCAACCCACCTAAGCGCGCTGCAGGCAGCTGTGCTTGAGCACGGTGCCGACCTCGGTGTTGCCCACGACGGCGATGCCGACCGCTGCCTAGCGGTTGACGCAGCCGGTGCCATTGTTGATGGTGACCAGATCATGGCCATCCTTGCTTTGTCGATGAAGGAACGCGGTCAGCTGGCACGCAACACCCTGGTCGCCACCGTGATGTCAAACCTCGGTTTGAAGATCGCGATGAAGGAGCACGGCATCGACATGATCGAGACCAAGGTCGGCGACCGCTATGTTCTCGAAGAGATTCGCGCCAAGGGTTACACCCTGGGTGGCGAGCAGTCTGGTCACGTTATTTTCAGCCAGTACGCAACCACCGGCGATGGCATCCTGACCGGCTTGAAGATTGCGGCCGAGATGAACCGCAAGGGCAAGTCGCTGGCCGAACTCGCTGCGGTTATGCAGGTTTACCCACAGATTTTGATCAACGTTCCTGGCGTCGACAAGACCCGCACCGACAGCGACGAAGAGGTGCAGGCAATGGTTCGCGAGTGCGAGGCCGACCTGCACGGCACCGGTCGCGTTCTGCTTCGTGCCTCGGGCACCGAGCAGTTGGTTCGCGTCATGGTTGAGGCGGCCGACGAAGGCACCGCCAAGAGCTGGGCAGAACGAATCGCCCGTGTCGTGGAGCAGCGACTAGCTCTAAAGTAGAGCCATGTCTGAAATCAAAGTGGCCGAGTTTCCGGCCCGCATCCTGGTCGGCAAGAGCGCCGACTTTTACGGTGCCATGTCACCAAAGTTCAACGGGCAAGAAGTGCTGGGCCCAGTGTGGGGAGAGCTGAACGCCATGGGCCAATCACTCGGCTTACCCGAGCAAACTCCCATGATGTCTGCCACCCGCCCGGCCGCATCCGCAGAGGCAGAAAACGGGCTGCTGACCCAGTTCATTGGTTATGTCGTTGAAGAGATTCCGGCAGATCTAAAGGGTCTTGAAGTTCTAGATGTTCCGGCAGGCACTTTCGCATACGTCGAGCATGTCGGCAGCATGGATACCTTGGTCGACTCGGTGCACGGGTTTTATTCAGCCTTGGATTCACTCGAGGAGTACACACAGCGCTCCGGCTTTCACCTCGAGATTTACGATGAAAGATTCGACATGGCCAAACCAGACTCGATCATGACCATCGCGGCGCCGGTGGAGCGCGCCTAACTTCATCCGGGTATTGAAAAACGGGGCCACCTTTCGGTGACCCCGTTTTCTATTGGAGTTCTATTTGGTGCTTAGTCCTTGAATTCGGTCTTCGCGAATTCGGCTGATTCTTCGGCCGACTTGATTCGAGCAATCGAGAAGATGATCAAACCGAATAGACACTTAGCCAAGATGTCGGCAATGCTGTAACCAACTTCACGAGCAACGAAGCGGTCGGCTGCGAAGCCGGTTGAACCCATTGCAAGGATGAAGGTGATTGGGTAGACACCCCAGGTTGCGATTAGCAGGATGCGAAGAAGCTTTACCTTCTTGACTACTGCCTCTGACTGCTTGCTGAGGCTCTTGCCTAGCTCGATGAAGAGCACGTACAAGATGTAAAGGAATGGGATGGTCGAAAGTAGACCCCATACCCCGGGGGTGATTCCGAAGATGTCTAGCTTTGCGTCGCCAGGGTATCCAAGCAGGATCATTGCGGCAGCGGCAGGAACTAGACGGTTAAGGATTGATGACTGTGCAGCGCGAGCAAGTGCAAGCACGGCAACTAGCTCAACTAGAAGCAATGGAACGGTTAGCAACCAGTCAACGTAACGGTAGCCAACGTTGTAGGCATCCGGGTTGTTGGCGGTCATGCCAGCGAATGCGTGGTTGAAGTTGTCGAACATTCGGAAGTAGTGGTACGTAGCGATTGCGGTAACTGTGCCAGAAACCATAACTGCCATGCGGTAGCGAGGTAGAACTCGGTCGCGGCCTACAAACAGGAAGATCGAGGTGAATAGCATCGACGCTAGACCTAGCGATAGAACGTTGTAGACGAGGTTGAACTGCCCATTGGTGAGCGTTGCTGAGAGTGTATTCATTGGAAGCCTTTCAATTGATGTACTAGAAAGTCATCGTTTGCATCGTCGGTGCCAAGGTTTCGTGCACCTGGCGACACCCATACGAATGGCTCAATCTGAGTCAACTGGGAAAACGCTGTGAATAGTTCGAGGCGCGCTAACGATTCGATAACGCATTTGAGGCCAGAATTTCTACAACTTGCGCAGCAAGACCGATTCGACGGCGTGGTTGGCGCCTTTTTTCAAGACCAGGGTGGCGCGCGAGCGGGTTGGCTCAATGTTTTCGGTCAGGTTTGGCAGATTGATGGTGGCCCAAATTTCTTCAGCGCGAGCCAGCGCCTTTGCCTCTTCCATCTCGGCATAGCGGTGAAAGTAAGAGGCCGGGTTGGTGAACGCCGAGTCGCGCAGTTTGCGGAAGCGGTTCAAGAACCACTGGGTCACGTTCTCGGTCGAGGCATCAACGTAGATCTTGAAGTCGAAGAAATCGCTCAGTGCCAGCTCTTGGCCAGAGCCAGGCGACTGCAAAACGTTTAGGCCTTCGACGATCAACACATCCGGGGCGTGGACCACGGCCTGCTCACCAGGCACGATGTCGTAGCTCAGGTGCGAGTAAACCGGAGCCGAAACCTCGGCGGCACCCGACTTTACGTCGGCCACAAACTTCAAAAGCGCGAGACGGTCGTAAGACTCTGGGAAGCCCTTGCGATCCATGATGCCGCGACGCTCGAGCTCGGCGTTCGGAAACAGGAAGCCATCGGTCGTGATCAGTTCGACTCGAGGGGTGCCCTCCCAGCGCGACAACAACTCTTTCAAGAGACGCGACACGGTCGACTTGCCCACGGCCACCGAACCGGCCACGCCAATGATGAATGGCACGCGCTTGGCGCGCTCGCCGAGGAACCCGCTGGTCACTCGGTGCAGGTCTTGGGTCTCGGCCACATAGAGGTTCAATAGGCGGCTGAGCGGCAGGTAGACATCCGTGACTTCTTTAAGGTCTAGGAAGTCGCCGAGGCCACGAATCTGGGCAATTTCGGCTTCGGTGAGCGGCAATTCGGTGTTGTTGCCGAGGTCGGCCCAATCGGCGCGCTCGATTTCAACGAAGGGGCTCAGGTCGATGCCTGAATCTTCGTTACTCGCGGTCTGTGCTGCGCTCACAAAGAGCCATTCTGCCGTAAATTAGACGTATGTGCGGAATCGTGGGTTATGTAGGCCCGAAGTCAACCCTTGATGTTCTACTAGGTGGCCTTCGTCGCCTAGAGTACCGAGGTTATGACTCGGCCGGTGTGTCAATCATCGCCCCTGGTGGTCAGCTCGAAACTCGCAAGAAGGCAGGCAAGCTCGACAACCTTATTGCCGAGATCACCAACCACCCGCTGCCAAGTGCCAACATCGGAATCGGTCACACTCGCTGGGCAACCCACGGCGCCCCAACCGACGGTAACGCCCACCCACACCTAGGTGGCCCAACCGCAAAGCTTTCACTAATCCACAACGGCATCATCGAGAACTTCGGTGAGCTCAAGGCCGAGCTGGCTGCCATCGGCACCAAGTTTGCCAGCGAGACCGACTCCGAGGTGGCCGCTCACCTAATCGCTCGCGAGTTCGAGACCACCGGCGACCTGCCAACCGCATTCGCCAACGTGGTCAAGCGCCTGCACGGTGCCTTTACCATTCTGGTTATTCACGAAGATCAGCCTGATGTTGTGCTTGCCGCCCGCCGCAACGCGCCACTAGTCATCGGTCTTGGCGATGGCGAAAACTTCTTGGGCTCCGACGTTGCCGCATTCGTCGAGCACACCAAGCGCGCAATTTCTGTGGGCCAGGATGAAATCGTCATTCTGCGCTCGAACTCTGTCGAGGTTCGCACCTTCGATGGTGCACCGGTCACTCCGGTCGAATTCACCGTTGACTGGGATGCTTCGGCTGCCAGCAAGGGTGGATGGTCAAGCTTCATGGCCAAGGAAATCGCCGACCAGCCTCAGGCCGTTGCCGACACACTGATGGGTCGCCTCGGTTCAGACGGCTCGGTAACCCTGAGCGAGATCGACGGTCTATCGGCCGAAGATATCAAGAACATCGACCGCATCATCATGGTTGCCTGTGGCACCGCGAGCTATGCGTGTGACGTTGCCAAGTATGCGATTGAGAAGTATTCGCGCATTCCGGTTCAGGTCGAGCTTTCACACGAGTTCCGCTACCGTGACCCAATCGTCACCAAGAACACTTTGATCGTGGCCGTCAGCCAGTCTGGCGAAACCATGGACACTCTGATGGCAACTCGCTACGCAAAGGAGCAGGGTGCCAAGGTTTTGGCGATCTGCAACACCCAGGGTGCAACCCTGGCTCGCGAATCAGACGCAGTGATTTACACCCACGCCGGCCCAGAGGTCGCAGTGGCTTCAACCAAGGCCTTAACCGCACAGATCACCGCCGGCTTCTTGCTCGCCTTGTTCTTAGGTGCCGGTCGTGAAAAGCTTGCAACTGCAGAGCTTCGCCACCTCGGCCTAGAGCTGCTTAAGATGCCGGCTCACGTGACGCAGGTCATCGAAAACCTCGATCTAGCCCGCGAGCTTGGCAAGCAGATGGCCAACGCCAAGTCGGTCTTGTTCCTAGGTCGCAACGTCGGCTTCCCAATCGCCATGGAGGGTGCGCTAAAGCTCAAGGAGCTTGCCTACATCCACGCCGAGGGTTTTGCCGCCGGTGAGCTAAAGCACGGCCCGATTGCTCTAATCGAAGAAGGCCAGCCGGTCATCGTCATCGTGCCTTCGCAGCGCGATGAAGAAAGCCTGCACCCAAAGGTGATCTCAAACATCCAAGAGATTCGCGCTCGCGGTGCCAAGGTAATCGCCATTGCCGAAGAGGGCGACAACCAGGTTGCCGACTATGCCGAGCACGTTATTTTCGTGCCTCAGGCCGAGAGCATGTTTGCGCCGATCCTCACCGTGATTCCGCTTCAGGTTTTCGCACTCGAGCTTTCAACCGCAAAGGGCTTGGATGTCGACCAGCCGCGCAACCTTGCGAAGTCTGTAACCGTCGAATAGCCACACGATGATCATCGGTGTTGGTATTGACACGGTTCAGCTCAGCCGCTTCGAGGCCAAGCTAACCGATACTCCGCGCCTGAAAGACCGTCTGTTTCTAGACATCGAAACCGTTGATGCGAGCATCAACACCCTGGCCGGTCGTTTCGCCGCCAAGGAAGCGGTTATCAAGGCACTTTCGGGTGACCCGGGAATCGAATGGCACGGCATCGAGGTTGGTAAAGAATCATCGGGCAAACCGGTGATTTGGTTGCACGGCGCCACGGCTAAAATCGCACTACAGGCCGGAATTAGAAAGCTTCACGTTTCAATCAGTCATGACGGCGATAACGCGGTGGCTTTCGTAGTGGCAGAAGGAGTTGAGTCATGAGAGAACTAATCATTGACCTCGACGCCGTTGCCTACAACTTGGAAGTCATGCGCAAGCGCGTTGGTGGCGCAATGGTTTGTGGCGTGGTCAAGGCCAACGCCTACGGTCACGGAATGCTCGAAGTTGCCCGCAAGCTAGAGGAAGCCGGCATTGACTACCTGGGCGTTGCCGATGTGACAGAGGCGCTTGAACTGCGCCGAGCCGGAATTGTTTCACCGATTCTCGCCTGGTTGCACGACCCACACGAAATGTTTGTCGAAGCCGTCAATGAAGGCATCGAGCTTGGCCTAGCCAACGAAGACCACCTGGCTCGCGTGGCAGCAGCTGCAGAAATCACCGGTCGCCTAGCCCGCGTTCATCTAAAGGTCGACACCGGCCTGAACCGCAATGGCGCCAGCGCCGCCGAATGGGAAGGCGTCCTTCGCCAGGCTCGAGCTTTGGTTGCCGAGGGGTTCATCCAAGTGGTTGGCATTTTCTCGCACCTATCGAGCACCGGTGAAGCCGAAGATCTCGCGCAGATTGCCCGCTTCGAAGCAGCCGTCGACCTGGCCCGCGAATACGGCATCAAGTTTGAACTGCGTCACCTAACCGCCTCGGATGGTTCGCTGAACTACCCGCAGGCGCACTACGAGATGGTTCGCGTTGGCGTTGCCCTCTATGGTTTGTCACCCTTTGCCGACCACCACTCGAAGGAGTACGGTCTTCGTCCGGCGATGACAGCCACAGCGCACGTTACTCAGGTCAAGCGAGTGCCGGCAGGGGAGGGCGTGAGCTACGGCTACCTTCACCGCACCAAGACGGAAACAACCTTGGCTCTGGTTCCGGTTGGCTATGCCGAGGGCTTACCTCGAGATGCGAGCGGCAAGGCATCCGTGTCGATTCACGGTAAGACCTACCCAATCTCTTCGCGCATCGCGATGGATCAGTTCGTAATCGATGTCGGTGACGACGACGTAACTGCCGGCGACCTCGTGACCATTTTTGGCGACCCAGCCGCCGGTGTTCCGTCAGCCGACGACCTTGCTGAGGCCGCGAACACCATCAACTATGAAATCGTGACCCGAATGGGTGGCCGTTTCAAGCGAACCTACCTGGGGCTCAATTGACCCAGCACGTAATCGCCCAGCTCGAAGCCTCAACTCCAGAGGCCATGCACGAGTTAGGCCTCAAGCTCTCTCGCCTGCTAGAAGCCGGTGACCTGGTCGTACTTACCGGGCCACTCGGTGCCGGCAAAACCACGCTGACCCGCGGGGTTGGCGAAGGACTAACCGCAATCGGTAACGTCTCGAGCCCGACCTTCGTGATCGCTCGAACACATAAGCGCAAGGATGGCGGCCCAGTGCTCGTGCACGTAGATGCCTACCGCCTCGGCAGCGCCTTAGAACTCGACGACCTAGACATCGACTACGAGAACTCGATCGTTTTGGTCGAGTGGGGCAAGGGCATGACCGATGATCTTGTCGAGAACTGGCTCGAAATCATCATCGAACGTGATCGCGCAGTTGAACATGCCGCCGATGACAGCGACTCAAATGACCCACGCAAGGTGAGCATCATTGGATACGGCCCGCGCTGGGCAAACGTTTCGCTTGGCGAGGTGGCCGACTAATGGGTCACGTTCTAGCCATCGACACCTCCGCTGGCACCTCGGTCGCCGTGCTCAAGAATGGTGAGGCGCTCGCCGAAGTCGAGATCGCCGATACCCGCAGTCACACCGAATCAATCGGCAATGCCATCCAGGACGCCCTCTCGGCCGCCGGAGTAAAGCCGAGCCAGATCAAAGCGGTTGCCGTTGGTCGCGGTCCCGCTCCGTTCACCGGTCTACGCGTCGGCATCGCCGCAGCCATCATGTTTGCCGAGGGTTCCGGTGCTGAACTCTTTGGGGTGATCAGCCTCGACGCAATCGCCAAGCAAGAGTTCGCAGCCCAGGGGCTGGCCAACGACACTGCCGCCGAACAGCCACTACTGGTCACCTCGGATGCCCGCCGCAGCGAGCACTACTGGGCGCTCTATTCTGGCCTCGACCGCCACGGTGTGCCGATCTGCATCGAGGGTCCATCGGTTAACCGT
>Ga0228702_1002617_pt1 | contig 10136 bp, 8 predicted proteins | sample McNCre217_Aug_MG_2_FD_178018 | JGI IMG/M metagenome (GOLD analysis project Ga0228702, IMG submission 178018) | Freshwater microbial communities from McNutts Creek, Athens, Georgia, United States - 20-17_Aug_MG | ecosystem: Environmental > Aquatic > Freshwater > Creek | place: USA: Georgia... | reverse complement strand
AGCCCTTGGGCGGCGCCGTGATTCTGGTGGACAACGCTGCAGGTGCAGGTGGCTCCATCGGTGCCAGCAAAGTCGCCAAGGCCCCGGCCGATGGCCACACCTTGCTGTTGCACCACATCGCCATGGCTACCATGCCGACCCTGGTTCGCAACATCCCCTTCAAAGTTGAAAGCGACTTTGAATACCTGGGCATGATCAACGATGTGCCCATGACCTTGATCGGCAAGCCTGCATTGGCCGCCAACAACTACAAAGAGTTGTCCAGCTGGATCAATGCCAACAAGGGCAACATCAATCTGGGCAACGCGGGCGTGGGTTCTGCTTCGCACCTGTGCGGTTTGCTGTTCCAGAACGCCCTTCAGGTGGACATGACCACGGTGCCCTACAAAGGCACGGCGCCCGCCATCACCGACTTGATCGGCGGTCAGATTGACCTGATGTGCGATCAAACCACCAACACCACCAGCCAGATCGAAGGCAAGAAGGTCAAAGCCTTTGCGGTGACCACCGCCAAGCGTTTGACCACGGCGGCATTGAAAGACCTGCCGACTTTGCAAGAGTCGGGCGTGAAAGGTTTTGAAGTCACCATCTGGCACGGCCTGTATGCCCCCAAGGGCACCCCTGCCGATGTGCAAGCCAAGGTCAATGCAGCCTTGAAGACCGCCTTGAAAGACCCCGAGTTCATCAAGAAGCAGGAAGGCCTGGGCGCCGTGGTCGTGACCGACAAGCGCATGGAGCCCGCAGAGCACAAGAAATTTGTCGCTGCAGAAATCGCCAAGTGGAGCCCTGTGATCAAGGCTGCAGGCGTGTACGCGGACTGATCCTTCCGCGCACCATGGAAAAAGCCGCTGTCAGCGGCTTTTTCTTTGGGGCAAGGGGGCTTGCTTCAGTTGGCAAACTGCTCCGAGCCCACAATGCCCAGCTTGGTCAGGCCCAGGCGCTGCGCACTGGCCATCACGGCCGCCGCCGCCTCGTATTTCGCCTTCGCGTGCGAGCGGATGTGCAGCTCTGGCTGCGGCTGCTGCGCTGACGCCTCCGTCAGCTTGGCCTCCAGCTCTGCTCGGCTGCCCACCGGTTTGCCGTTCCAGTGGATCACACTGCCCGCATCCACATCGATCTTCACCACCACCGGATCTGCCTTCTTGGCCGCGTTGCTCGGCAGTGGCATGTCCAGGTTCACCGCATGCAGCTGCGCCGGGATCGTGATGATCAGCATGATCAACAGCACCAGCATCACGTCAATCAGCGGCGTGGTGTTCATGTCGATCATGACCTCCGGCTCGTCGCTGGCACCCGATCCTGAATTCGTTCCTACGTTCATTCCCATGCGCTGCTCCTTCAGTTGCTGGGCTCGGTGATGAAGCCGACTTTGGTGATGCCTGCTCGCTGCACCGCGTACATCACGCGGCCCACCGACTCGAAATCACTTTGACCGTCGCCCCGGATCTGCACCTCGGGTTGCGGTTTCATGACCGAGAATTTCTTCATGCGTTCCAGCAAGTCCGTGCTGTTCTTGACCTTGGTGTCGTACAGGTAAATGCCTCCCGCACGGTCCACCGAGATGATCACGTTCTCGGGCTTGGTCTCGCGCACCACGTTTTTCTCTTTGGGCAAGTCCACCTTGATGGAGGTCGTCACCACCGGGATCGTGATCAAAAAGATGATCAAGAGCACCAGCATCACATCCACCAGTGGGGTGGTGTTGATGGTGCCGATGATCTCGTCATCGGCTTCGCCTACGTTCATGGCCATGTTGGCTCCTCCTGTGATCGGCTGGGGCCTGCGTTGTGCACAGCCCCCACCGAAGGGATTTACTTCTTGGCCGAACCCAACAGCACGGCGTGCAGGTCAGAGCCGAAGGCGTTGACTTGTTCCATCACGGCCTTGTTGCGGCGCACCAGGAAGTTGTAGCCCAGCACCGCAGGCACGGCCACGGCCAAACCGATGGCGGTCATGATCAGGGCTTCACCCACGGGGCCTGCGACCTTGTCGATCGATGCCTGACCGGACATGCCGATCTTGACCAGGGCGTGGTAGATGCCCCAGACGGTGCCGAACAGACCGACGAAAGGAGCGGTAGAGCCCACAGTGGCCAGCACAGCCAGGCCGTCTTGCATGCGGCTTTGCACGTTGCCAATCGCACGCTGGATGCTCATGGTGACCCACTCGTTGAAGTCGACCGCACCCAGCAGACCGGTGTGCTTGGAAGCGCCTTCCAAGCCTTTTTCTGCGATGAAGCGGAAAGCCGAGCCTTCTTCCAAGGTGTCTTTGCCTTGGGCCACGGTGTTGGCCGACCAGAAAGAGTCTTGCGCGGCCTTGGCTTGTTTGTTGAGTTTGGCTTGCTCAGCGAACTTGGTGAAGATCACGTACCAAGAGCCCATGCTCATCAGCACCAGGATCAGCAGTGTGCCTTTGGCCACGGCATCGCCTTGGCCCCACAAGGCGGCCAGGCCGTAGGGGTTTTCTTCAACGACAGTGCTGGCCGCTGCATCGGCGGCTTGCGCCATGGCGGTGCCTGCCATCAGCAAGCTGTTCCACAAGCTGGCGACGGTGATGTGTTTGAACGATGGTTTGAACATGATGAGGGACTCCTCTGAAAATTTTTAAAAATGTTTGAACAAGGCAACGCTGGTCGTCATTCCAGACGCCAGGTGTATTTCATGCTGGCCCAGGCTTGCTCGGGCTTGCCGTCCACCGTGGCAGGACGGAACTGGCAGCGCGACAAGCCTGCGCGTGCCGCTTCGTCCAGGCGCTTGTAGCCAGAAGACTTTTCGATTTCGGACTGGATCACTTTGCCGTCTGGCCCGATCAGAAAGCGCAGGCTCACCGTGCCTTCTTCTTCCATGCGGCGCGAGGCGCTGGGGTATTCGGGCTTTTCGCAGTTGGCAGAATTCACCACCGCGCCGGTCCGCACAGGTTCTGACTTAACGGCAGGTGCTGTAGGGGCTGGTGGTGCGGGGGGGTGAGGTGTTGCCGAGACTGCAGCGATCGCATTGGCGGCAGGTGCCGCATTCACCACCGGAACCTCTGCAGGCGGGACATACGCCGGAGGCGGTGGCAAGTTTTTGGGCGGTGGTGGCAGTTTGGGGTGGGGGGGGGGGGGGATGTCGGGCTTGGTGTCGGCCAGCAAAATGGCTTCCACGGGGGCGTTGATTTTCTTGACGAATACCTGTGCCAGTCCAGAGTTGATGATCCAGAAAAGCAGCAGATGCAAGACCAGCACCAACCCCAGGCCAAACAAATGTTTGCCTGGCTTTCGTTGTTGGCTGGCGTAATTGTCCATTCTTGATGTCCTTCAAAAGCGTGTGGGGCTTCAGGGGCCGGGCTTGTTCTGTTGGATTGTATTTTGCAAGCCTTGGGTGAAGTTGCTGTGAAGCACCGTACAAGTGATGGTGTCGGTGAAGGTCAGCGTGCGCTGTTTTTGCGCATCTCAAAGCGCTGCTGCGTTTCCCCTGTTCTGCCCTCTTGCCGTTCCCCGGCAATGAACTGGCCGCAACTGCCGGTTTGAACTTTGCCCAGCCAGGTGGCTGCGATGCGTTGGCCGTCGTGTGATTCCTCCATGGTGAATTCACCATCCTCGATGTCGGCGGCCACCGCAAAGTGCTGGGGGTTTTGCATCAGTGCACCGCGCAAGCTGCCTTCGTGCTCGGGGTGCGGGCGCAGCAGCAGCGTCCACGGGGCGGTTTGCCCGGACAGCGAAACCTGCCAGGCGCCCACGAGTTGTTCGGCGGTGATCTCTTCATTGCGGCAACCCGATACAGGGGCTTGGGTGGCGCATGCCGACAGGGCGAGCATGCAGGTGAAGCTGGCCCCGCGAACCCAAAGGCGTGTGTGTTTCATGGTTTGGCTTGGGCGGCAGAGTCGGCGGCCCGTTTGGCAAATTCGGCGCGCAGGGCCTTGAGCTTTTCGCGCGGGTCTTCGCGGGTGGTGTTTTCATCCAGCCGCATTTCGGCAATGAAGCGACTGGGCAAGGCGGCCACCATCTCGCGGCCTTTTTTGCGGCGCTTGGTCCAGCTCACGGCCAGGCTGCGCTGGGCGCGTGTGATGCCCACGTACATCAAGCGGCGCTCTTCTTGCAGGCGCAGCAAGATGCCTTCGCTCATCGGCCCATCGCTCAACCCTGATGCCGAATCGTCGTCGCCCAGCTTGAAGGGCAGCAGCCCTTCGTTCACGCCCACCAGCATCACATGGGGCCACTCCAGACCCTTGGAGGCGTGCAGTGTGGACAGCGTGACCACGTTCTGGTCTTTCTCTCGTTCGCTCAAGGTGGAGATCAGCGAGATGGTTTGCGCCACATCGAGCAGGCTCTTGCTCTCGGTGGCTTGTGCGCCGGTGGCGTCTTCGATCTCGCCGCCGCAGCGCCCGGCCATCCAGTCGCAAAACTCCAGCACATTGGTCCAGCGGGCCGAGGCCACTTTCTCGTTGTCTTCGCCGTCGTACAGGTGGGACTCGTAGCCGACCTCTTTGAGCCACTCCAGCAAAAAGGCCAACGCTGCTTCCTTGCCCAGGGTGTGGCGGGCGCGGTGCTCCAGGTCGTTGATGTAGCGGCCAAACTCGTGCAGGCCGTCCAGGGCGCGGGCGTTCACAGCGCTGGGCAGGCTGCCCGCAAACAGGGCCTCGAACAGGCTCAGTTTGAACTGCGTGGCAAAGGTGCCCAGCTGGCCCAGCGTCTGGTGGCCGATGCCGCGTTTGGGGCTGGTGATGGCGCGCAAAAACGCCGGGTCGTCGTCGTTGTTGATCCACAGGCGGAACCAGGCACACAAGTCCTTGATCTCGGCCTTGTCGAAAAAGCTCTGTCCACCCGAGACTTTGTACGGAATGTTGGCGCGGCGCAGCGCCTGCTCGAACGGCCGGGCCATGTGGTTGGCTCGGTAGAGGATGGCAAAGTCCTTGAACTCGCGGTGCTTGGACGGGTTGACCTGACCACCGCGAATCGACTGGATGCGGGCAATTGCCCGGTCGGCTTCATGTTCTTCGTTGACGGCATCGACCACGCGCACCGGCTCGCCCTCGCCCAGCTCCGAAAACAGCGTTTTGGGGAACAGCTTGGGGTTGGGCTGGATCACGTTGTTGGCGGCCCGCAGAATAGCGCTGGTGGAGCGGTAGTTCTGCTCCAGCTTGACCACCTTCAAATTCGGAAAGTCTTGCGGCAGCCGTTTGAGGTTGTCCAGCGTGGCACCGCGCCAGCCGTAGATGGACTGGTCGTCGTCGCCCACTGCGGTGAAGCGGCCGCGCTCGCCCACCAGGTGTTTGAGCACCTCGTATTGCGTGGCATTGGTGTCCTGGTATTCGTCCACCAGCACATGGCCCATCTTGGCCTGCCAGCGTTCGCGCACCTCGGGGTAGTCGGCCAGCAGTTTCAGAGGCATGCCGATCAGGTCGTCAAAGTCCACGCTTTGGTAGGCGAGCAAACGCTCTTCATACATGCCCATGATGCGGGCGATTACACGGGCGTTGTCGTCGGGCGCTTGGGCGGCGGCCTGCTCGGCGTTCAGGCCCATGTTTTTCCACAGACTGATGGTCCACTGCCACTGGCGGGCCGTGGCCGCATCGGTGGTGCCGCCGCAGTCTTTGAGGATGCTGGTCACGTCGTCCGCGTCCATGATGCTGAACTGCGGTTTGAGGCCCAGCACATGGCCGTCTTCGCGCATGATCCGCACGCCTAAAGCGTGGAAGGTGCAGACCGTCACGTCCTTGGCCGCTTTGCCGATCAGGTCCTTGGCCCGTTCGCGCATTTCGGCGGCGGCCTTGTTGGTGAAAGTGATGGCCGCGATGCGTTTGGGCTCCAGTCCGACATCGATCAGGCGGCCAATCTTGTGCGTGATCACCCGTGTTTTGCCCGAACCGGCACCGGCCAGGACCAGGCAGGGGCCCTGAACATAGTTCACGGCTTCAAGTTGGGCGAAATTCAGACCGGCAGACATGGGGCACTCGGGATCATCGGAGCAAAGCCGATGATCATAGCGGCCCTGGCCGCTGCCATGTCGGTCCGGAGACCTGGGGCGAGTCGCCTGTGCATGACAATACGGGCATGCTTGAAGTTCTGCGCGTCACATTCCCGTTTTTTGCTCTGGTTTTGTGCGGCTATGCTGCCGCTCGCAAAGGCTTGTTGCCGCTGGAGGCGATTCCGGGGCTCAACGGTTTTGTGCTGTTTTTTGCCCTGCCTTGCATGCTGTTTCGTTTTGGCGCGGGCACGCCGATTGCGCAATTGCTGGACGCAGGCGTTTTCTTCACTTATCTGTTGTGTGCGCTGGCCATGGTGGCGTTCACGATCGCCGTCAGCCTGAACTCGCGCATCCGTTGGAACGATGCCTCTTTGGGCGCCTTGGTGGCCGCGTTTCCCAACACCGGTTTCATGGGGGTGCCGCTGCTGGTGGCATTGCTTGGCCCCGCCGCAGCAGGGCCGGCCATTGTGACCATTGTGGTGGACATGGTCATCACCACCTCTTTGTGCGTGGCCTTGTCGCGCATGGACGCGGCCGGTGAGCATGGCGCCGCTGTGGCGGCACGCAAGGCCTTGGCGGGCGTGGTGCGCAACCCCATGCCCTGGGCGATTTCGCTGGGTGGTGCGTTCTCGTTCTGGAATCTGTCGCTGATCGCTCCTGTGGCCAAGACCGTGGGTTTGCTGGCCGATGCGGCCTCTCCTGTGGCGCTGTTCACCATTGGCGCGGTGCTGGCCCGTTCGCAGATGCTGGCGCATGAACGCCCGCATGGCCCGCTGCGTGCAGGTGACTATTGGCCGGTGGCCCTGATCAAGCTGCTGTTGCACCCGCTCTTGGTGTTCGCGGTCGCCACGGTGGCGATCCGTTGGGGCGTGCAGATTGAGCCATTCGCTTTCATGGTGATGGTGCTGGTGGCGGCTTTGCCCAGCGCCAGCAATGTCTCCATGCTGGCCGAGCGCCTGGGCGCAGACAACGGCCGCATTGCCCGCATCATCCTGGTCACCACGGCGGTGGCGTTTTTGACGTTCTCTGGCGCGGTGGCTTTGCTCAAACCCTGAGAGGCAGAGCCTCAGATCGCCTGGGGGTCCACATCCACCAGCCAGCGGATCACGCCCTTGTGTTCGGGCTGGCTGCGCAACTGGTGCAGCACGCCGTGCAGGTGCCACAGCATTTTTTGCAAGGCCATGCGTGAGGGGCTTTCCAGCAGCATTTGAGCGCGCTCCACATCGGCCACGCGCTGCATGCTCATGGGCACGGCGGGGTAGACGCTGACCTGCATCACCAGATCGGCGGTGGCCGGGTCGGCGCTCAGTTGTGTTTCCAGGGTTTCGCGGGCGGCGTTCAGCAGGCCCTGGGCCACGTCCTGGCTGCGGGCATCGGCGCGCAGCAGGGCTTGGTGGCTGATGGGGGGCAAATCGGCCGTGGTGCGTTCGGCCAGTTCGCTGGCGGCAAAGGCCGGGTAGTCGTGTTTCTTGAGCGCTTCAAACAGCGGGTGTGTGGGGTGAAAGGTTTGCACCCACATCTCGCTGGTGGCGCTTTGGCTGGCTTCGCGTCCGGCCCGGCCCGCGGCTTGCATCAGCAAGGCAAACAAGCGTTCGGGTGCCCTGAAATCGCTGGAAAACAGGGCCGTATCGGGGTTGACAGCCGCCACCAAGGTGATGCGCCTGAAGTCGTGGCCCTTGGCGATCATCTGCGTGCCCACCAGAATGTCCACCTCGCCCGAATGGACCGAGGCCAGCTGGCTTTCCAGGGCGCCCTTCAAGCGTGTCGTGTCGGCATCGATGCGGGCGATCCGGATGGGGGCGCCATCGGGCCGTTTGACGTGGGCCAACAACTCGCCCAAGTGCTCTTCGAGTTGCTCGGTGCCGCGGCCAATGGGGGCGATGTCGGCATTGCCGCATTCGGGGCAGGCGCGGGGCACGCGCTCGGTCAGGCCGCAGTGGTGGCAACGCAAAGTGCGGTCAATCTTGTGAAACACGCGAAAGGCGCTGCAATGCTTGCACTCGCTTTTCCAGCCGCAGTCGGCGCAATGCAGCACCGGGGCATAGCCGCGCCGGTTGAGCAGCAGCATGCATTGCTCGCCGCGTTCCACCCGCTCTTGCAAGGCGGCCACCAGTGGGGCGGACAGCACGGCTTTCTTGGCCTGGTGGTTCATGTCCACCCGGCGCACCTTGGGCAGCTGGCCGGTGCCAATGCGCGAGGGCATGTGCAGCCGCAGGTAGCGGCCACCGTCTTCGGCCGGGCGGCTCAGGTGCCAGCTTTCGAGGGATGGTGTGGCCGAAGCCAGCAGCACCTGCGCGTTGTGCAGGCGGCCCCGGTACACCGCGAGGTCGCGCGCCGAATAGCGGGCGCCTTCTTGCTGCTTGTAGCTGGGGTCGTGTTCCTCGTCCACCACGATCAACTTCAGGTGTGGCATGGACGCAAAAATGGCCATGCGCGTGCCCAGCACAATGCGGGCGTGGCCCGCGTGTGCGGCCAGCCAGCCTTTCAGGCGTTGCGCGGGTGACATGCCGCTGTGCATCGAGACCACGGCTTGCGCGCCAAAGCGCGCCTGGACGCGCGCTTCGAGCTGGGGGGTGAGGTTGATTTCAGGCACCATCAAGAGGGCCTGGGCTTGTGGGTCGGCCTGCAGCGTGCGCTCGACCGCTTGCAGGTAGACCTCGGTCTTGCCGCTGCCGGTGCTGCCAAACAGCAAGAAAGGGCCGGTATGGCTTTGCATTTGCGCCAGCACGGCCTGTTGTTCATCCGACAGGGCCAGACCGGGCTGGACCTCGATGGCCGCGGGTTGGGCTTGTTTTTTCAGGCGGCGTGCCAGTTGTTCAGAGCTCAGGTCGCGCAATTGCGGCGGCAAGGCCGACAAAGCCACTTCGCCCAGCGAGCGCTGGTAGTACTGCGCCGAGAACTGCACCAGTTGCCGCCAGTTGACATCCAAAGGCGGCAGGCCTTCCAGCAAACCCGTCACATCACGCACCGCCGAGGTGGGCATGTCTGTTGGCGCCGTGTCCGAAACACGCCACACCACGCCCAACACCTCGCGTTGGCCAAAGGGCACGCGCACCAGCTGACCCGGCTGCACCTCAAACGGGCAGCGGTAGCTCAGCAAGCCCCCGATCTGGCTGTGGGCGGGGGTCTGTACAGCAACGTCGATCCAGTGGTGGGGGCTCACATTTTTTTCCGGCGTTTTATGGGTATTGACGGATCTGATGGTTATGAAAATTCTCCAAATCGGGCCTAAGTTGTTGATTTAGAAACGCTTTGGAAGTCATCCCAAAAAACTGTGGATAACTTTGTGGAGAACCGGGTCTGGAGGCCCGAGAAGCCTTGTAAATCAAGCCTTCCATCAAATTGCCCACACAATGTGCAGATTTAAAAATCTCTTTTAAATCAACAGCTTACAAATTTCGGTGATGGGCGAGTCGGGTGTTACGAAATGTACGATTTGCCCAAGAGGGGTTTTGATTTTTGTGCATAAGTCAAGCGTCCAAACGCATTTATTTTCTAAAAAAATCAGGTTGGACGCTTGCTTTTTATGCTAGCCGGGCCCTCAGCTCGCCGAGCGCAATTGACGTGAATGCTGGTGCACCGCCTCCACCAGAGCCGACACATGTTCCGGCGAGGTGAACTGGCTGATGCCGTGCCCCAGGTTGAAGATGTGCGTGGGGCCGGTGCGTGTGGCGTCCATGTGCGGCGTGCCAAAGCTGTCGAGCACGCGGCGCGCCTCTTTGGCGATTTGCTCGGGTGGGGCAAACAGCACGTTCGGGTCGATGTTGCCTTGCAGGGCCTTGCCGGGACCGCCCACTTGGCCGCCCACCAGGGCGCGGGCACGGCCCAGGTTCATGGTCCAGTCCAGGCCCAGCACGTCGCAGTTCAGGCCGGCCATTTCGGGCAGCCACAGGCCGCCGCCTTTGGTGAACACAATGCTGGGGATGCGCTGGCCGTTGTGCTCGGTCTTGAGCTGGCTAAGCACGCGGGCCGTGTAGGCCAGGCTGAATTCCTGGAAGGCGCCGTCGGCCAGCACACCACCCCAGCTGTCGAAAATCATGGCCGCTTGCGCGCCCGCTTCGATCTGGGTGTTCAGGTACAGGGCCACGGCATCGGCGTTGATTTCCAGAATGCGGTGCATCAGGTCGGGGCGGCTGTACATCAGGCTCTTGACCTGGCGGTAGTCGTCCGAGCCCTTGCCTTCGACCATGT
>Ga0228702_1002614_pt1 | contig 10145 bp, 8 predicted proteins | sample McNCre217_Aug_MG_2_FD_178018 | JGI IMG/M metagenome (GOLD analysis project Ga0228702, IMG submission 178018) | Freshwater microbial communities from McNutts Creek, Athens, Georgia, United States - 20-17_Aug_MG | ecosystem: Environmental > Aquatic > Freshwater > Creek | place: USA: Georgia... | reverse complement strand
TGGCATCAAACGTGCGGCCTTCTTGAATGAATTGACGCAGCGAGGCATTCACATCCGCATCCATCATCGTGGTGCGAGCGGCGTCAAAACCGTTCAAGGCCACGTTGGCTTTGGCCAGCTCAATGGCTGGGCCTGATGAGTCGATGGACGTCACATGCGCCGCGCCGCCCGCCAATGCAGCTACCGTGAAGCCACCGGTGTAGCAATAGCAATTCAGCACGCGCTGGAACTGCAAGCGCTTGGCGTAGTCAGCAAACTTCTTTCGGCTGTCGCGTTGGTCTAAATAAAAACCGGTCTTGTGCCCCTCGGCCACATCGAGCGAGAGCTGCCATTCGTGCTCGCGCAACACCACGCCCGTCGCGCCCTCACCGCGCAACCAACCCGTGACTTCGGGCAAACCTTCGAGCTTGCGCACGTTGGCATCCGAGCGTTCGTAGAGTTTGGTCAGGCCGGTCTGCGCCAGCAGTTCGTCAGCAATCACGCCCTTCCAACGCTCAGTGCCACACGACAAAAACGAGGCCACCAAAATGTCGTCATAGCGGTCCACGATCAGACCCGGTAGCCCATCGGACTCGCCGTGAATCAAACGCACGCCATTGCTTTGGATGTCAAAGCGACTGCGCGCCGCGATGGCGCGGGCGATGGACGCTTTGAAAAACCCCGCATCAATGCGCTGCGCTTCATCAAAACTCCAAATGCGCGCACGAATTTTGGAATTAGGGCTGAACGAGGCCCAGCCCAAAAACTTACCCTCGTGCGTTTCGACACGCACGGTCTCCCCCGAATCGCCACCGCCTTTGGCAATGGCACTGTCAAAAATCCAAGGGTGACGACGCAAGGCGGAGCGCTCTTTGCCTTCTCTTAATTTGATGGTTTTCATTGCCCCGATTGTCGTGTCAGATACAAGTCTCTTTGTTTTCTTATGCGCAACTTAAAGAATAAATACGTATCGATTACTTTTCAAAGCTAACAAATTCCTACGATCAGCCCCCATTCATTAATTACAGTGAGAACGGTTTGAGCGAAGAAGACGGCTGGCTTTCGATGAGTTGTGTCAGGCCGGAAGATGGACAACTTTGTCTCGTGAACCGAACAGCGTGGGCTGAACCGCGGCTTTTGACGTTCAAACTCGCTCTCTCACAAAGCGACTGGTTTTTTGTCAGCGATACACACCACCACGTGAAAGCCAGCACCGTGGATTTGCTGTGGATGCCTGCTGATTGGCAAGCGTAGCCCCGTACCACCGCTGATTATTTTTTGCGCGCCCGCGGATGCGCCGCGTCATACGCCTTGGCCAGGTGCTGAAAATCCAACCGCGTGTACACCTGTGTGGTGGTGATGTTGGCGTGGCCCAGTAACTCTTGCACGCCGCGCAAATCTTGGCTCGACTGCAACACATGACTGGCAAACGAATGGCGCAGCATGTGCGGGTGCACGGGCGTAGACAAGCCCGCTTTCAAGCTGCGTTGACGCAGGCGCTGCCAAATCGCCTGCGCAGTGAGGCGTGTGCCGTTACGACCGATGAACATGGCCGTTTGCTCGGCCATGGCAGGCGTGAGGCCTTGTGCACGCACGGCCAACCAAGCCTGCATCGCCTCAAGTGCTTTACTGCCGACAGGAACGCTGCGACGCTTGCTGCCTTTACCCAAGACGTGCGCCTCGCAGCCGTCTAAATCCATCCAACCTTTGGCGGTGGCACTGGCCTGCACGTCCAAACCAACCACTTCACCCACACGCAAGCCACAACCGTAGAGCAACTCCACCAATGCAGCATCGCGGCAATCAAGCCACGGATCTCCCGCCTCATAAGGCGTTTTGTACTCGGCCAGTTGCACGGCATCGTCCACGCTCAAGGCTTTAGGCAATGGCTTCGGGGCTTTGGGCGCGCGCACGTCTTGCACAGGGTTGCTCGTAATCAGGCCTTCGCGACCGAGCCACACATAAAACCCGCGCCACCCTGAGAGGATGAGCGCAATGCCGCGCCCACTGCGGCCGCCACTGTGCATTTGCGCCACCCAACGACGGATGTGCATGGTTTGCACGGCTTCCAGTGCGACGTTGGCTTGCGCTGCAAAATCGCTGAGTTTTTCTAGGTCGAGCGCGTAGAGCGTGAGCGTGCGCTCGGCCAAGCGCTTTTCAAAACGAACGTGGTCGAGGTAGCGGGCGACCAAGTTCATATTTCTTTAGCGCAAGTGAATCAACGTAAGTGTGACAGCGCCGCGCTGGCCAAATCGCCCATGCGCTCGATGATGGTGGTGCCCATGCCTTCGTAGTAGCGCTGTGGGTCAGGCGAGGCCAAGACCAACAAGCCAATCACGGGTTGTGCAGCAGCGGTTTGTGGCGTGTCTTCAGGGCGCGTCTCGCGCAAGGCGATGAGGGCCACCGACTGCGCAGCATCTGGCTCGGCCAACCACTGCACAGCGTCGAAGTTGTGGTTGATGCCCACATAAGGTGTGGCCAACGTGGCTGCAAATTCTTGGATGGCGTCTGTCGCGCCTTGGGCAAAAGGCTCGATCTGGAACGTTTCGCCCACGCCCCACACCTTGATGGCCACCTGAGGCACCATGAAGTCGTGTTGGATGTGATCGGCAATGCTGTGTGGCAAATCGCGTGCGTTGTTGGTCATCAACAAGGTTTTGACCCAGCGCTGCATGCGCTCAATCAGCACTTCGTTTTCAGTGCCGTGGCGCATCATGTCCATCATGCGCAGTTCGAGCACGCGAATTTTTTCGCGCATCATTTCAGCTTGACGCTCTTGCAAGCTCACCGCGCGGTGGCTGTGCGGGCTGGTCAGTTTGACGGCTGACAACAGCTCGGCATGGCGCTCAAAAAAATCTGGTGTGTTCACCAAGAAATTGGCGATGTCGTCTTCGGTGATGGGGTTCATGGCTGCGTTGTTCATAGTGTGTCCGGTATTGTGATTTCGCCTTGAAAAACGGTGGTGGCTGGGCCCGTCATGCGCACAGGTGTGTCGCCGCCCTGCCATTCGATGGTGAGTGTGCCGCCATGGGTTTGCACCGTCACGCGTGGGTCGAGCAAACCCCAACGAATGCCAGTGACCACCGCCGCGCAAGCGCCAGTGCCACACGCCAAGGTTTCGCCCGCACCGCGTTCAAACACGCGCAAGCGCACGCTGTTGCGGCTGACCACTTGCATGAAGCCCGCGTTCACGCGCTTAGGGAAGGCGGCATGGTTTTCGATGAAGGGGCCTTGCGCCAGCACGGGCGCTGTGTCGACATCGGCCACCACTTGCACGGCGTGCGGGTTGCCCATCGACACCACGCCGACGCTCACAGCATCGCCATTAGGCAAAGCCAGTTGCCACATCAACGCATCGTTGGCGTGGGCGGCTTGGCCTTTCACATCAAGGGGCGTGGCGTGCGCAGCGGCAAACGGTACTTGAGGCAAATCAAACACAGGCGCGCCCATGTCCACCGTCACTTGGCCGTCTGGCATTTCTTGCAGCGTGATGACGCCGCCGTGCACTTTGACGCGCACCGTGGTTTTGTCGGTCAGGCCTTGCTCGCGCACAAAGCGCACAAAGCAGCGCGAGCCGTTGCCGCATTGCTCCACCTCGCCGCCATCAGCGTTGTGGATGACGTATTCAAAATCCACGTCGGGTTGCGGTGCTGGGCGCACGGTGAGAATTTGGTCTGCGCCCACGCCAAAGTGGCGGTCGGCCAGAAAACGGTAGTGGGCGGGCGTGAGGTGCAAGCGCTCGGTGGTCTCGTTCAAAACCACGAAGTCGTTGCCCGCGCCCTGCATTTTGGTGAAGCGAATTCGCATAGGCTGATTATCGGGTACGGCAAAGGGTGTCGCTGAATGGTCAGCGCTTGGGCCCGCTTGCGTTTATGCTGCAGACCTTCTGTTAACCACCCCGTCTCTTTCTCATGCGCATTCCAGCTTGGACCCCCGAACAAAAACACCAACCTCAAGATTTGGTCGATGCCATCTTGGCCCGCCGTGGCAGCGAACTGATGAACCTCGACCGTGCCTTGCTGTGGAGCGAACCTGTGGCGCGCGGCTGGAACGTGTATTTGAAAAATGTGCGCACGGGCTTGCCCACCAGCCGCAAGTTGTGCGAGCTAGGCATTTGCACGGTGGCGTTGTTGACCGGTGCCAAGTACGAGTACCACCACCATGCACCCGACTTCCTCACCGCAGGCGGCACACAAGCCCAACTGGACGCACTGAACCGTGTGGTGCAAGGCGACGCGTGCCAAACCGTGAGCGATGAGGCCTTCAGCGAGGTGGAAGCCTTGGTGGTGCAATATGCCGCACAAATGACCCGCAACGTGAAGGTGGACGATGCCGTCTTTGCCGCCTTACAAGCGCGCTTCACCACCACTGAAGTGGTGGAGCTGACCACCGCCATTGCCACCTACAACATGGTGGCGCGCTTTTTAATGGCCTTGCAAATCACGCCTGACGGCGAAGCGCCTCGTTAAGTGCCAATCGCGCTGCGCGTGTCACGCCAGCGCCTGCTGAAGCAACAAAAAAGGCCACCCATTGGGTGGCCTTTTGCATAGACAACGCGGGTTGAAAAATCAATCCGCCTTGATGCCGTTGTCTTTCACCACCTTAGACCAAGTGGCGATTTGTTTGTCGATGAACGCACCAGCTTGTGCAGGTGTGCCGCCCATGACGTCAATCCCTTGCGCGTCGAGTTTTTTGGCCACATCAGGGTTTTTCAACACTTTGTTGAGCTCGTCGTTCATGCGCTTGACGATGTCGGGTGATGTCTTGGCCGGGGCCAAAACCGCCCACCATGCAGGCGCTTCAAAACCGGGGTAACCGTTTTCAGCCACGGTGGGCACGTTGGGCAAATCAGCCGCACGTTTGCTGGTGGTCACTGCCAAGGGGCGCATGCGACCGCTGTCGATGTGCGGCTTGGTCACAAACACCGAGGCGATGGACAAAGGCACGTGGCCAGAGATGGCATCACTCATCAAAGGACCGCCGCCTTTGTAGGGCACGTGCGTCCATTCCACATTGGCTTCTTTGCCCAACAAGGCCATGGCCAAGTGGCCCAAGCTGCCGTTGCTGATGGAGCCAAAGCTCACGTTCTTCTTGGCTTTGGCCGCATCCACCACGTCTTTGAAGGTTTTGTATTCGGAGTTGACGTGAGTGGCCAACACCATGGGCGATGTGCCGACCAAGACCAACGGCACCAAATCTTTTTTGGTGTCGTAGGGCAAGTGTGGGTTCAGGCTGGGGTTCACGCCGTGCGTGTCAAACACCACCGCAAAGGTGTAGCCATCGGGCGCGGACTGCGCGACAGCCGCTGTGCCAATCGCGCCGGATGCGCCGCCACGGTTTTCCACGATCACGCTTTGGCCAATTTGCACACTGAGCTGCTGCGCCAAGATACGCGCCACTTGGTCCACCGAACCACCGGGTGGGAACACTGCCACCATCTTGATGGGTTGCTTGGTTGGCCACGCTTGGGCAGAGGCCCATTGCGGCACGCTGAGTGCAGCCAGCGCCACAGTGGCACACAAAGCGGCTTTGAAAGTGCGTCGTTGCATTGAGGTTTCTCCTTGATAACTGTCCTAGGCAAATTGTGATGGCTCTCAGCATGCTAATCGATGCGGCTTTTACGCAAGGGTAAATACTGGGCAGTCAAAAGATTTATTGCGCCTGCTTCTTCATAATCAACGCATGGTCCGATCTACCCAACTCCTCCACCCCCACAAAGAACCCGCACGCCTGTTGTCTGCCGCCACCGTGCTGCTGCTGCGCGATGGGCCGCAAGGCCTTGAAGTGCTGATGACCCGCCGCTCCATGACCGCCAGCTTTGCGCCAGGCGCGTATGTGTTTCCGGGCGGTGGCATTGACGCTGCCGACGCTCAAGCGCACCCACACGCCAAACGCCGCCCCACGCAAAGCGACTTGCACCTCACCCAAGCCATTGCCGCCATCCGTGAAAGCTTTGAAGAGCTGGGGCTCTTGCTAGCCCGCCACGCCAACGGGCAAATGGCCAACGCCGCAGACATTGCCGCGCTTGACCGCAAAGCCTCTGGCGGCGACTTTGCCCAACAGTGCGCCGCACGCGGCCTGACACTCGCAGCTGACGAAGTGTTTGTGTTGGCCCACTGGATCACCGACCGCGATTTGCCGCGACGCTTTGACGTGCCCTTTTTGGTAGCCCGCATGCCCGATGCACAAACGCCCGTGGCCGATGAAAAAGAACAGTTCGAGCCCGTGTGGGTGCGCCCTGTGGATGCGTTAACGCGCCACGGCGAAGGCAGCTTCTTCATCATCTACCCCACCATCAAAACACTCGAGCGCTTGCAAAGCTATGCGTCGGTAGACGCGGTGTTGGCCGATTGCGCCAGCGAACAACCGTGGTTCACCAGCTGCCCACGCGCAGGTTGGCTAGGCGGCAAAGAAGAACGCTACATGGAGCATGAAGGGCCGTTTGGCGAACTCGCCCTCACCTGCCCCGATGGGCAAATGCTGCACCACCTCGACTGGGTGAGCGACCAACCCGTGCTGCTGCTCAAAAACGTGCAGCGCCTCACCGCCCCCAACCCCGGCGTGATGACCGGCCCCGGCACCAACAGCTATTTGGTGGGCGACCCCGACACCGGCTACGCCGCCATCGACCCTGGCCCTGCCGACAGCGAACACCTCGACCGTTTGTGGCGCGCCGCTGGCGGCAACATTCGCTACATCGTGTGCACCCACTCGCACCCCGACCACTCGCCGGGTGCAGCGCCGCTGCAAACCATGTGCGCGCAGCACGGGCACACACCGCCCATCCTCGGTTTGGCCTCGCACGCCTCTGCACGTGCCAACAGCCAGTTCACCCCCGACCGAGAAGTGAGCGATGGTGAACGCTTGGTGCTACAAGGCCATGGCGCAACACACACCTTGCGCGTGGTGCACACCCCCGGCCATGCCGCCAACCATCTGTGTTTGGTGTTGGAAGAAGACGGCTTGCTCTTCAGCGGCGACCATGTGCTCAATGGCAGCACCACCGTCATCGACCCGCCCGACGGCAACATGAACGATTACTTGAACTCGCTCGACAAACTGCTGGACGCGTGCGAGCAAGACCGCATTGAATTCATCCTGCCCGCGCATGGTTATGTGTTGGGCAATTTGTGGGATGCACCGCACGATGCGCGTGCCTGCATCAACCACCTCAAAGCCCACCGCCTCAAACGCGAAGCCAAAATTTTGAAGGTCATGCAACAGCACCCCGAGGGCAGCATGGACGATTGGGTCAAGCACGCCTACGACGATGTGCCTCCGCGTTTGTGGCCTGTCGCCATGCGCTCGCTATTGGCGCATGTCGAGCGCATTCGCTGGGCTGGCCTAAGCGCTTGAGCAAAGGGCGCTCGCGCTAACGCAACGTGAACACCACGCCAACATGTGCAGGCATCTCAGCCTGGCGTGCTTTGGGCGCGAGCACAAACACCCGCTCGGGCGCAACCTTGCCACTGTCCATCAACCAACGTTGCACCGCTTGGGCGCGGCGTTGGGCCAGCGAAGTCAAGGCATCTTGCCGTGCGGTTTCGTCTTTAGGCAAATTGGTCATACCCAGAGCGTCGCGTGCGGCATCCGCCACGCCGCGCACTTCAAGCGTCAGCGCTGGTCGCTCGTGCATGGCATGAGCAAGGTTGTTCAAAGTTTGACGCGAGGCCGCATCCAACTCTGCAGAGCCCGGCGCAAACACAGCCTGCGACAAAGCCTCGTCACCGCCGAACACGCCTTGCAAAAACGACCACGGTGAAGTTGCCACTTTGCTCACCAAGTTCCAAACCGCCTGCCCTACCACCTTGCCAATGGAAAACTGTGGATCGTCCATTGAGCCAGACACAGGCAAATCCAACTCAATTTGGCCTTGCCGATTTTTCAGCAACGCAATGGCCAACGCCACGGGCAAGCTGGTGGCATCGGGGCTTTCGACGCGCTCACCCAAGGTCAATTGGTCAATGAACACATGGTTTTCCGCTTTGAGCTGCCCATCTCGCAAGTGGTAGGCCACATCCATCGTGCCTTTGCCTTTTTCAATCGCGTAGCCCGCGTACTTGCCCATGTAACCTGAAAAGCGCGGCAGCTCCATATTGCTGAACTTGGCGCGTAGTTCTAAAAACTTTTGAGGTGCCAAAGGGTTGAGGCGCGCCTGAATGGTCACCGGTGCACTGCCGCTGTAGCTGCCGTTGAGCAACATGTCAGCCTGTGTATCAGCGCGTGTGCTCAAACCTTGCACCGTGCCATTGAGTGCGGCCACACGCGCATGAAACGTGGGCTGCACGCGTTCGTCTTTCAAACTCATCGTCCCGTTTTGCAGGGTCAACTTGTCGAGGGTCACTTGCCACGCGGCATCGACTGACGGTTTGCCACGCGCTTGTGTGGATTCAGCCCCCAATTGCAAGCGCAGTTGTGGTTGGTCCAACACCAGCTCGCTCACGCTCACCGTGCGTTGGCGCAAATCCATCTGATCGAGCTGTACCTGCAAAGCTTTGAGTGCCAACGAGGTATGGCCAGCTGTGTCTTGCAGCGCCACATCGGCCAAGTGCAATTGGCCTGCTACCTTCACGTCCGGCGCATCCTGCCCAGGCTGCGTCCATTGAATGTGTAGCCGAGCGTTTGCATCGCCTTGGTTGAAGTTCACAGGCAGCGGCAGAGCAAGTGCGTTTTGCAACGTCGCAAGCTTGAGCGCGTTCAGCGTCACATCTAATTCCCCTTTGGGAATGCCACTCAGCGCTTGCACATGACCTTTGAGATCGAATTGCGCCAAGGCTTCGGCGCTTGGGTGGTTGGCATCACGCCAAGCGATGCGAACATTTTGTAAATTGAATGCGTGTACGGCATAGCGTGGTGCGGGGCCATTGCTTGCACCGTGAGGTTGCAACACATCGTCAAAATCGTAGCGCCCATCGGCAAGGCGCGTGGCCGTGACACGCAAGCCGTGTAGCTGCACCGCATCCAACACAGCAGCGCGCGCATGCCACGACTGAGCCGAAGCCTGCACCTGCAACCGATCCCACCCCAACAGCTCGCCGCCATGACTGTTGGCGACGGACACGCCGCGAGCCTCGACTGACAACGACCACGGATGCACCACCAACGACTGCACCACCACGGGGCGGTTCAGCGTTTTTTGCAGTTGCGCCTACCAGCAACCACTTCAAGAGCCAAGGTGTGGCGCATACCAAGGCCACCAGCGCCGACAACAGCCCTAGCCAGAGCCACCGACGCACGAAGCGTTTTCGTTGATCAACAGGATTTAATTCTTTTTCACTCATATCTTATGAGTGTAAGTTGCCTCTGTCTTGCACCGCCAAAAACACCCGCGCCACGCTGGGTGAAATTTGCTGCCATGCCTCGTCGCTCAAATGCGCAGGCTTGTGCTTGCTGAAGGTGAATTGCTGATCTTTGAAAACGCCATTCATCGCAAACACCACGCAGTTGGTAGTGCCTGGGGCGTTGACGATGCACAGTTGGTGGTCAAACGCGGCATCGATGCGGTCCACATACACATCGCGGTACGCATGGAACCGGTGCAAGTTGGCCACCGCCACGCCCCCCGTACTCAAGACACAGCGGCAATCCGAATAAAACTGGGGGGAGCACAATTGTTCAGGCATCCCGTGTTGGTCAAAGCCGTCAACAAACACCACATCAAACGTTTGCTCGGTCTGCGCCATGAAGTGTGCAGCGTCCATCTGCAGCACTTGGAACCGCGCATCGTCGTCGGGAATGCAAAAGCTCTGGCGTAGCGCAATCACGTGCGGGTTGATCTCGACCACAGTGATGTGTGCATCGGGCAAATGTTTGTAACAAAACTTAGCGAGTGAGCCGCCGCCCAAGCCCACCATCAAGATGCGTTTGGGTTGCGGCTGAAACAGCAACACGCCCATCATCAAACGCGTGTATTCAAACTGCAGCTCATCAGGTCGCGCGGTGCTCATGCGGCTTTGAATGTCGATGTCTGAAAACACCATCGACTTGCTCAATGCTGTTTCGTGCACGATGGGTTGCTCAAAGCCGTCTGTGGAAATAGGGTCTGACATCTGCGGCCTTGGATAAAAAAAAAGTGTGAAGCTCGCCGATACGCCGGATTCTGTGCACCGTGGTTGCCCACGGCGTGACCGTCATTAATCTGGGCCGAGGGTCACCCACTCGGCTCG
>Ga0228702_1002612_pt1 | contig 10149 bp, 10 predicted proteins | sample McNCre217_Aug_MG_2_FD_178018 | JGI IMG/M metagenome (GOLD analysis project Ga0228702, IMG submission 178018) | Freshwater microbial communities from McNutts Creek, Athens, Georgia, United States - 20-17_Aug_MG | ecosystem: Environmental > Aquatic > Freshwater > Creek | place: USA: Georgia... | reverse complement strand
TGACCGATCAGGATGCCCACATTGCAGGCTTTGCCCTCGAAAGCGGCCGTGCCATGGTGTTGGCGGTCAACAAGTGGGATGCGGTGGACGAGTACCAGCGTCAGCTGGTGCAGCGCTCGATTGAAACGCGTTTGCCTTTCCTGAGCTTTGCCAACATCCATTTCATCTCGGCCAAAAAGCGCCAGGGCCTGGGGCCTGTGTGGACATCGATCATCAAGGCCCACAAGTCGGCCATGGTCAAGATGAGCACCCCGATCCTGACCCGTTTGCTGCTGGAAGCGGTCCAGTTCCAAAGCCCTCAGCGCGGCGGCATGTTCCGCCCCAAAATGCGTTACGCCCACCAAGGGGGCATGAACCCGCCGGTGATCGTGATCCACGGCAACTCGCTGGAGCATGTGACCGAATCCTACAAGCGCTTTCTGGAAGGGCGTTTCCGCAAGGCCTTTGATTTGTCGGGAACCCCTTTGCGCATTGAAATGAAAACGGCCAACAACCCCTACGCCAACAAAGATGCCGCTTGATTTTTGTGGGTTTGGGGTTTTCCAAAAAGCCCCGACCGAGCCTGTGGTAAGGTCACATCTTCATAACTTCTGAACACGGAGAATATCGTGAGCAACAAAGGCCAACTTCTGCAAGACCCCTTCTTGAACGCACTGCGCCGCGAGCACGTGCCGGTCTCGATTTACCTGGTCAACGGCATCAAACTGCAAGGTCAGATCGAATCGTTTGACCAATATGTGGTTTTGTTGCGCAACACCGTGACCCAGATGGTCTACAAACACGCCATCTCGACCATTGTTCCCGGCCGTTCTGTGACTTTCAACACGCCCGGCGAAGGCGAAATCACTGCTTGATCTGCCCGGTTGGCCTGATCTGGCCACTGGCGCTTGCCGACATTGTCTGAAACATCCTCCAAGCAACCCGCGCCGACCTTATTGGTCGGCGTTGACTTTGGGCTGCCGCATTTTGACGCCGAGCTGCAAGAACTCGGGCTTTTGGCCGAGTCGGGTGGCTTGAAGCCCGTTGCCCGCCTGACGTGCAAACGCAAAGCCCCGGACCCCGCGCTGTTTGTGGGCAGTGGTAAAGCCGATGAAATCAAGGAACTGGCCTTGATGCATGGCGCCAAAGAGGTCCTGTTTGACCAGGCCTTGAGCCCGGCCCAGCAGCGCAATCTGGAGCGTCACATGGGTTTGCCGGTCAATGACCGCACCTTGTTGATTCTGGAAATCTTCGCGCAGCGCGCCCGCAGCCACGAGGGCAAGCTGCAAGTCGAGCTGGCCAAACTGCAATACCTGAGCACCCGGCTGGTGCGCCGCTGGTCGCACCTGGAGCGTCAAACCGGTGGTATCGGTTTGCGTGGTGGCCCGGGGGAAACCCAGATCGAGCTGGACCGCCGCATGATTGGCGAGGCCATCAAGCGCACCAAAGAGCGCCTGGTCAAGGTCAAAAAGCAACGCAACACCCAGCGTCGCCAGCGCGAGCGGCGTGACACCTTCAATATCTCATTGGTGGGCTACACCAACGCGGGCAAGTCCACCTTGTTCAATGCCTTGGTCAAGGCGCGGGCCTATGCGGCTGACCAGCTGTTCGCCACGTTGGACACCACCACGCGCCAGCTCTATTTGGGCGAGGCCGGGCGTTCGGTGTCCTTGTCGGATACCGTGGGCTTCATCCGTGATCTGCCGCACGGATTGGTGGAAGCTTTTCAGGCCACTTTGCAAGAGGCGACCGAAGCCGATTTGCTGCTCCATGTGGTCGATGCGGCCAACCCGGATTTTCCGGAGCAGATGGCCGAAGTGCAAAAGGTGCTGGCCGAAATTGGCGCCGACCAGGTGCCGCAACTGCTGGTGTTCAACAAGCTCGACGCGCTGGATGCGGAGCGCTACCCCTTGCAGTTGCATGACAGTTATGAACTCGATGGCCAGCCTGTGCCGCGCGTGTTCGTGAGCGCCAAATCGGGCAAGGGCCTGGATTTGCTGCGATCGGCCTTGTCGGGCATCGTGACCACAGCCTTGCCGCCCGTGGTGACCGAGCCCTTGGATCCCCGTGACATGACCCGGGAATATCCGGGTGATCTGGCTTGAACGCCCTTTGAATTCGGCACAATGCGGATTCGTCATTCTGACAAAGACACTTCACCATGAATTTTCAACTGCCAGCCCTGCGATGGTCCTTGCTGCCTGCAAAGATCCGAGGCATGTTCAATCTGAATGACCCCCGCTGGGGCCGAGACGACGACAAGTCCTCGGGCGATTCAGGTGCCAAGCCCACCAGCGACACACCGCCACCGACAGGTCAAAAGCCCGAAGGTTGGCCGCAAAATCAGCCAGGGCGAGGCAACCCGCAAAGCGGCCCGCCGGATCTGGACGAGTTGTGGCGCGATTTCAACCGCAAACTCGGTCAGATGTTTGGTGGCAAAGGCGGTGCCCAAGGCCCTCGAGGCGGCGGCGCCCCATCGGGTGGCCCTGGGCTGCCGGGGTTTCTGAAAAACCTGGGCTTGGGCGTCATCGTGGCCGCTGCTTTGCTGGTTTGGCTGGGCACGGGCTTTTTCATTGTTCAAGAAGGGCAACAGGCTGTCATCACCCAGTTTGGCAAATACCACTCGACGGTGGGCGCGGGCTTCAATTGGCGCATGCCTTACCCGGTGCAGCGCCATGAGCCGGTGTATGTGTCTCAAATTCGCTCGGTGGACATCGGCCGTGATTCGGTGATCAAGGCCACGGGCCTGCGCGAGTCGGCCATGTTGACCGAAGATGAAAACATTGTGGAAATCAAGTTCGCGGTGCAGTACCGCCTGAACGATGCCCGTGCCTATTTGTTCGAAAGCCGCAACCCCACCGAAGCCGTGGTGCAGTCGGCTGAAACGGCTGTGCGCGAAGTCGTGGGCAAGATGAAGATGGACTCTGCGCTGGCTGAAGAGCGCGATCAGATCGCGCCGCGTGTGCGCGAGAAGATGCAATCGATTCTGGACCGCTACAAGGTGGGCATCGAAGTGGTGAGCATCAACCTGCAGCAAGGCGGCGTGCGTCCGCCCGAGCAAGTGCAAGCTGCATTTGACGATGTGCTCAAGGCCGGTCAGGAGCGCGAACGCGCCAAAAACGAAGCCCAGGCCTACGCCAACGACGTGATTCCGCGCGCTGTGGGTGCCGCATCGCGCCTGAAGGAAGAGGCCGATGCCTACCGCGAAAAAATCGTGGCCCAGGCCGAGGGCGATGCTCAGCGCTTCAAGTCCATCCTGCCGGAGTACCAGAAGGCCCCGCAGGTCATGCGCGACCGCCTCTACACCGACACCATGCAGCAGATCTACAGCAACGTGACCAAGGTGCTGGTGGACAGCAAGCAGGGCTCGAACATGCTGTACCTGCCGCTGGACAAAATCATGCAGCAAGTCGCTCAGACACCCGCTGCAGCCACAGAGACCCCTGCGCCAGCCGCGCCGGTGGCACCTGCCGCTTCAACCGACAGCCGTTCACGAGATGCCCTGCGCTCGCGCGAACGTGACCCACGATAAGGACGCCCAGACATGAACCGCATTGGATTTTGGATATCCAGCCTCTTCGTGGCTTTTGCGCTGATCAGCTCGACCGTGTTTGTGGTCGATCAGCGTCAGTTTGGCGTGGTCTATGCCCTGGGTCAGATCAAGGAAGTGATCACCGAACCCGGTTTGCATTTCAAATTGCCGCCACCGCTGCAAAACGTGACCTACATCGACAAGCGCCTGCTGACGCTGGACAGCCCTGACACCGAGCCCATGCTGACGGCGGAAAAGCAGCGCGTGGTGATCGACTGGTACGTGCGTTGGCGCATCAGTGACCCGCAGGCTTACATTCGCAACGTGGGTCTGGACGAAAAGTCGGGCGCCAACCAGCTCAACCGCGTGGTGCGCAATGCCTTCCAGGAAGAAATCAACAAGCACACGGTCAAGGAGCTCTTGTCACTCAAGCGCGAGGCCTTGATGGATGATGTCAAGCGTGCCGTGCTGGACGTCGTCAAGGGCAGCAAGCCTTGGGGCGTGGATGTGGTGGACGTGCGCATCAGCCGCGCCGACTATGTCGATGCCATCACCGAGTCGGTCTATCGCCGCATGGAAGCCGAGCGCAAGCGCGTGGCCAATGAGTTGCGTTCTACCGGCGGTGCTGAAGGTGAAAAAATCCGCGCCGATGCCGATCGCCAACGTGAAGTCACAGTGGCCAACGCTTACCGTGAAGCCCAAAAAATCAAAGGGCAGGGCGATGCCCAGGCGGCACGCATTTATGCCGAGTCCTTTGGTCGCGATCCTCAGTTTGCGCAGTTCTACCGCAGCCTGGAGTCGTACAAGAGCACCTTTGCCAGCAAGTCTGACGTGATGGTTCTGGACCCTGCCAGCTCCGACTTTTTCAAGGCCATGCGCAGCTCGGCGGGTGCGGGCACTTCGCCCAGAAAGTAAATTTTGAGCGAAACCCTCCTGCTGGCTCTGGGCCTCATGCTCATCCTGGAGGGCTTGATGCCCATGATCTCGCCACTGCGGTGGCGACGCCTGTTTGAACAGCTCTTGCAGCTGCAAGATGGGCAAATCCGGTTTTTTGGCATGTTCATGGTCATCGCTGGCCTGATGCTGCTTTGGTGGGTTTCCTGACGTCTTGGTCAGAAAACCGGCCTCCAAGCCGGTAAAATCCCTGTTTTAACAGTCCCCCTCCAATCCCATGTCTGCTTGGGTCCTCCCGGATCACATTGCCGATGTGTTGCCCTCCGAGGCACGTCACATCGAAGAACTCCGTCGCGAATTGCTCGACACCGCCCGTGGCTATGGCTACGAGCTCGTCATGCCGCCGCTGCTGGAGCATTTGGAATCCCTGCTGACCGGCACGGGAGAAGCCCTCGACTTGCAAACCTTCAAGCTGGTGGATCAGCTGTCGGGCCGCACGCTGGGCTTGCGCGCTGACACCACGCCGCAGGTGGCCCGGATCGACGCCCATTTGCTTGGCCGCTCGGGGCTGACTCGCCTTTGCTATTGCGGTCCTGTCTTGCACACCCGTCCAGCACGCCCGCACGCCACGCGTGAACCGCTGCAGCTGGGTGCCGAAATCTATGGCCACGCCGGGCCTGAAGCTGATCTGGAAGTCCTGCAATTGGCGCTTGACTGCCTGCGCGCAGCGCGTGTGAGCGACTTGCAGGTGGATCTGGCCGATGCCCGCATCGTGAACAGTCTGCTTCAAGGCCAGACCTTGTCTGAAGGTCTGCGCCACGACATCCATGCCGCTTTGGCCACCAAAGACGCGCCCAAGCTGGCCCGTTTGACCACGAATTTCACGGCGCAAAGTCGCGATGGCTTGCTGGCTTTGGTCACGCTGTATGGTGACAAAACCGTGTTGGACGAGGCGGCCCAGCGCTTGCCCACCACACCCGAGATCACCGAAGCCCTGGCGCAATTGCGTTGGCTGGCCGAGCAAATCCAGGGCGCCGCCGTCAGTTTTGATCTGGGCGACTCGCGTGGTTATGCCTACTACAGCGGCATGCGCTTTGCCATTTATGCCAAGGGCGCTTCGGACGCCTTGGCCCGTGGTGGCCGCTATGACGGCGTGGGCGCTGTGTTTGGTCACCGCATCGAGCGCGACCGTCCCGCAGTGGGCTTCAGCCTCGATTTGAAAGAACTGGTGGCTGCCGTATCGCCTTTGGCTTTGCGCGCTGCCATTCGTGCCCCTTGGGGCAACTCGCCAGCTTTGCGTGAGGCCATTGCAGGCTTGCGCAGCCGTGGCGAGACCGTGGTCTGCGTCTTGCCCGGCCACGAAAGCGAAGTTGATGAATTCCATTGCGACCGCGAGCTCGTTGAAGCCGCAGGCCAGTGGCTGGTACAAGCTCTTTGAGAAAGAACATTTCAAGCATGAACAAGACGCAAGGTCGTAATGTGGTCGTCGTGGGTACCCAGTGGGGTGACGAAGGCAAGGGCAAACTGGTCGACTGGCTGACCGAAACTGCACAAGGTGTGGTGCGCTTCCAGGGCGGTCACAACGCGGGTCACACCTTGGTGATCAACGGCGTGAAAACCGCTTTGCACCTGATCCCCAGCGGCATCATGCGTGCCGGCGTGAAGTGCTACATCGGCAACGGTGTGGTGCTGTCGGTGCCCAAATTGCTCGAAGAAATTGCGGGCCTGGAAAAAGCCGGTGTCGAGGTGCGTTCGCGCCTGCGCATCAGCGAAGCTTGTCCCTTGATCCTGCCTTACCACGTGGCGCTGGATGTGGCCCGTGAAGCCGCCAAGGAAAAAGCTGGCAGCGCCAAGATCGGCACCACCGGCCGTGGCATTGGCCCCGCTTACGAAGACAAAGTGGCCCGCCGCGCCATCCGCGTGCAGGACCTGAAATACCCCGAGCGTTTCGCCACCAAACTGCGCGAAAACCTGGCCTTGCACAACCAGGTGTTGGTCAACTTCCTGGGCGCAGCGCCTGTGGATTTTGATGCCACTTACAACGAAGCCATGGCCTACGCCAAGGCGCTGCTGCCCATGGTGGCCGATGTCTCACGTGAACTGAACGACGCCCACAAAGCCGGTGCCAATTTGCTGTTCGAAGGCGCGCAAGGCACCTTGCTCGATGTCGATCACGGTACTTACCCCTTTGTGACGTCCAGCAACTGCGTGGCGGGCAACGCCGCCGCCGGTTCGGGTGTCGGCCCTGGCATGCTGCATTACATCCTGGGCATCACCAAAGCGTATTGCACCCGCGTGGGCGGCGGTCCATTCCCGACCGAGCTGGACTGGGAAACCCCAGGTACCCCTGGCTACCACATGTCCACTGTGGGTGCTGAAAAAGGCGTGACCACCGGCCGTTCGCGCCGTTGCGGCTGGTTCGATGCTGCTTTGCTCAAGCGCAGTGCGCAAGTCAACGGTTTGTCGGGTCTGTGCATCACCAAGCTGGATGTGCTCGATGGCCTCCAGGAGTTGCTGCTGTGTACCGGCTACGAGCTGGACGGTGAAACCATCGACATCCTGCCCATGGGCGCGGACGAGATCGCACGTTGCAAGCCCATCTATGAAGTCATTCCCGGCTGGACCGACAGCACCGTGGGCGTGACCGATCTGGACAAGCTGCCCGCCAATGCGCGCCAATACCTGGCCCGCATTGCAGAGGTGACCGGCGTGCCCGTGCACATGGTGTCCACCAGCCCTGACCGCGACCACACCATCTTGCTGCACAACCCCTTCAGCGCCTGAAGCGCTGCAGGCAGAATTTTCAAACCCTCACAGAACCTTTGACTGGAGTGACCCCATGTTGACCGAAGACGGCAAACACCTGTACGTGAGCTACGACGAGTACCACAACCTCATCGAAAAACTCGCCATCAAGATCCACCAATCCGGCTGGGAATTCGACACCATCTTGTGCCTGGCCCGTGGCGGCATGCGCCCCGGTGACATCTTGTCGCGCGTGTTCGACAAGCCTCTGGCCATCATGTCGACCAGCTCTTACCGTGCCGATGCGGGCACCGTGCAAGGTCACCTGGACATTGCCCGATTCATCACCACCCCCAAGGGCGAAATCGCTGGCCGCGTGTTGCTGGTCGATGACCTGGCCGACACCGGTCACACGCTGCGTGCCGTGGTCGATCAGTTGAAAAACAACTACAAGCCAATCACAGAGTTGCGCACAGCCGTGATCTGGACCAAGGGCGTGTCCACCTTCCAACCTGACTATTCGATTGAAGACTTGCCGACCAACCCCTGGATTCACCAGCCTTTCGAGCCGTATGACAGCATGCGTCCTGAAAAACTGATGGAAAAGTGGAAAGTCTGAGATTGATCTGACGGTCTCTACAAACAGCCTCCTTCGGGAGGCTGTTTGCTTTAGGATCTGTGCATGAATGAAAAGCACGCCGTCCCTGATGTCACAGGCTTGATCCATCATCCTTATGTCCCGCCAGCCGGTTTTGCAGCCCCGCAGCCCGGCGTGTTCAAAGCCTCCACGGTTTACTTTCCCTCGGTGGCCGCGATGCGACAGTTTGAGTGGAAAGACAAATCGGCCTACACCTATGGCTTGCATGGCACGCCCACCACCTACACGCTGGAAGAGCGTTTGTGCGCACTGGAAGGCGGTCAGCAATGCCTGCTGGTGCCCAGCGGTCTGGCAGCGCTGGCCACGGTGGCGCTGGCTCTGCTCCAGGCCGGTGATGAGGTCCTGATCCCGGACAACGCTTATGGGCCCAACAAAGCCCTGGCCGAAGGCGAGCTGCGCCGTTACGGCATCACCCACCAGTACTACGACCCAATGGATCCTGACGATTTGTCGGCGCGCCTGACCGCGCGCACCCGTCTGGTCTGGCTGGAGGCACCGGGCTCGGTCAGCATGGAGTTCCCGGATCTGCCTGAATTGGTCCGGCGCTGCCAGGCGCAGGCCGTCTTGTGCGCGCTCGACAACACCTGGGGTGCGGGTCTGGCATTTCAGCCCTTCGATTTGCTGCGCGATGGCCGCCTGGGCGTGGACATCAGCGCCCATGCCCTGACCAAATACCCCAGCGGCGGCGGTGATGTGCTCATGGGCAGCATCATCACGCGCAATCCATCGCTGCACTTGAAGATCAAGCTTTGCCACATGCGATTGGGCTTGGGGGTTGGGGCCAACGATGTGGAGTCCGTGCTGCGTTCTTTGCCCAGCGTTGCGCTGCGTTACGCCGCGCACGATCAGTCGGCGCGGCGTTTGGCTGCCTGGTGGCAAAACCAGGCGTCTTGCGCGCAGGTTCTGCATCCTGCTTTGGCAGGTGCGCCAGGTCACGCGCATTGGCAGCAACTGTGCGGTCAGCACACCGATCTGGCTGCGGGCTTGTTCAGCGTGATCCTCCACGCCCGTTACAGCCAGGCGCAGGTGGATGCGTTTTGCGATGGCCTGAAGCTTTTCAAGATTGGCTACAGCTGGGGCGGACCGGTCAGCTTGGTCATGCCTTATGAGCTGCAGTCCATGCGAAAGCAAAACACCGCCCATCTGGTGCCTGGCACTTTGGTGCGTTTTTCGATCGGACTGGAGTTGGCCGAGGATTTGCGCGCTGACCTCGCGCAATCGGCGGCCTTGCATTTGTTGGCGGACTGAGTTTTTCCAAGTGCATCGACCCGCATCAGGCTCGGTAGTTTCCTGAGTGTTCAGTGTGCGCCATCGCCATTAAGCTGAGGGCAACAGCGGAACACTTTTTCATCCATGTCCATCCACGACAGCACGCCAGCCCATCCCGATGCCAACAATTCGGCCTTGCCCACCATGGCAGTGCCCTATCAGCCGCCCGCTGCGGTCGGCCCCAGGGCGCAGATGCGTCCATTGAGCTGGACCAGTCCATTTCGCTGGCTGGAGCTGGGCCGAAAAGACCTGTTCAAGCACCCCGGTATCGCGTGCTTTTACGGTGTGTGTTTTTTCCTGATGGCGCAGTTGCTGGCCCTGGTGTTCAAACACAAGCCTGAATACACCTTGTCGATGATCTCGGGCTGCTTGTTGGTGGGGCCTTTCCTGGCCATGGGCCTGTACGAAGTGAGTCGGCGGCTGGAGCAAGGTGAGCAAGCGGACATGGCTTCATCGCTGATGTGCTGGGACCAGCACATCCCCAGCATGGCGATGCTGGTCCTGGTGCTGATGGTGCTGGAGTTGCTGTGGGGCAGGGCATCGCTGGTGGTCTTTGCGGTGTTTTTTGACACCGGCATGCCGTCCACCACGGGCGTTCTGGAGGCCATCTTCAATCCCAAGAACATCGAGTTCGTGTTGGTGTACCTCACCATCGGGGGCATATTTGCCGCCTTGGTGTTTGGTTTGTCGGTGGTCTCGATTCCCATGATCCTGGACAGGGACACCGACGCCATTTCGGCGGTGTTGACCAGCATGCGCGTGGTTTTTTTCAACACCGCTGTGCTCTTGCTGTGGGGGGCTTTGTTGGGGGTGCTTGTCGTCGGCGCCCTGTGGCCATGGGGCTTGGGGATCATTTTTGTGGGCCCTTGGTTGGGGCATGCGAGCTGGCACGCCTACCGTGGCAGCGTCGAATGGGAAGAAGCGCCTGTCGAAGCTGTTACATTGGGCACCAACAAATAAAGGAGCCACCTTGGCCACACCCAACTACGGATTCGAAAAACGCCAAAAAGAACTGGCCAAAAAACGCAAAAAAGAGGACAAGCTCAAAGCCAAGGCCGAACGCAAATCCGGC
>Ga0228702_1002610_pt1 | contig 10152 bp, 9 predicted proteins | sample McNCre217_Aug_MG_2_FD_178018 | JGI IMG/M metagenome (GOLD analysis project Ga0228702, IMG submission 178018) | Freshwater microbial communities from McNutts Creek, Athens, Georgia, United States - 20-17_Aug_MG | ecosystem: Environmental > Aquatic > Freshwater > Creek | place: USA: Georgia... | reverse complement strand
TCCTTCTGCGTTTTCGAAATCGATCGGATTCACCTTGTGAGGCATCGCTGAAGATCCGATTTCACCCGCTTTGATCTTTTGCTTGAAATAACCCATCGAAATGTATTGCCAAATATCTCTCGACAAGTCAATCAAAATTGTATCTAAACGCTTTAATCCATCAAAATAGGCCGCTAAATTATCGTAGTGCTCAATTTGAGTTGTGTATTGGCTACGCTTGATCCCTAAATCGGCATGCAATTTCGCCGCAAATTGTGGCCAATTGATTTCTGGGAATGACACTTGGTGTGCATTGAAATTACCCGTCGCTCCACCAAATTTTCCGGTAAACGGCACTTGCTCCAAAAGGTCTAATTGACGATTTAAACGCTCGACGAACACCTTAATTTCCTTCCCTAAACGCGTAGGAGAAGCCGGTTGTCCGTGGGTGTGAGCTAACAATGGAATCTCTTTCCACTCTGTTGCATAAGCCTCTAATATAGCTACTACTGCTTGATAAGCAGGCAAAATCACCTCGCGATGAGCTTCTGCGATGGAAAGTGGAATCGCTGTATTATTAATATCTTGGGACGTTAGACCAAAGTGAATAAACTCCACAAAGGGGCTCATGTCGCCAGGAAGGGCTAACATACGGTCTTTGATAAAATACTCCACCGCCTTCACGTCATGGTTTGTCACCTTTTCGGTGTCCTTTATCCAAGTCGCATCCGCTTCCGTGAAATTCGTGTACATGGAACGCAATGCCACATAATGCTCCTTAGGGAATCCTTTTAAAGGAGCCAAAGGAATCTCGCACAAGGCAATAAAGTATTCAATTTCAACGCGCACCCGGTATTGGATTAAACCAAATTCAGAAAAATAAGGAGCGAGTGCGGCGGTTTGTTTGCGGTAACGACCATCAACCGGAGAAATGGCAGTCAATAAATTTAATTCCATGCGATCTTATCAAAGCACAAAGGTACAACAATTTAAAAATTATCCGTAATTTCAAGCATGCTAAGTCCTCGCTACCTTTCTGTTCTTTTGGCCTTTGTCATCGCTGGGGTGGCCACGGCCTTTATTTCCTTTCTTCCACACTCTGATTCTGCCACTCTTTTTGTGGCCTTTATCAGTGTGTTGATTTTTGGATCTATTTTAATCTACTTTGCTTTGGATAACCTCGTCTTCAAAGAAGTAAACGAACTATATGACCAAATTAAGCAGATCAAAAAGAAGAATTTCCCCTTAATTTCTCGTAAGCAATTAGTCCAAAAAGAGAACCCCATCGAGCTCTTAAAGAAAGAACTTACCGCCTACGTTTCCACCACGGAGGACGAAGTAAAGGAATTAAAAAAGGCAGCGGTTTACCGCCAAGAATTCCTCGCCGACGTATCCCACGAACTTAAAACTCCTATTTTCGCCGCTCAAGGCTTTGTCCATACCCTTTTGGACAACCCTGACGAAAGCCCAGAAATTCGCCAAAAATTCCTCGAAAAAGCCGCCAAAAGTTTAGACGGCTTGGATGTTTTAGTGCAAGATCTATTAACCGTTTCTAAGATTGAAACCGGTGCCATTAAAATTGAAAAGAAACGCATCAACCTTAGGCCACTCATCGAAGACATCTTTGATCAATTAGAAAGCAAGGCAAAGAAGCGAGGCGTAAGTTTGCAATTGATTTGTGCGGATGTCGCTATCGATGTAAAAGCAGATGCACAACGTATCCAACAGGTGCTCGTCAACTTAGTGGACAATGGGATCAAATACGGAAATCAAGACGGAAAAGTGACTATTACTATCGAAGACCGCAAAAAAGCCTACCTGATCACCGTTAAAGACAATGGACCCGGCATCCCCGAAAAACACTTACCTCGTATTTTCGAACGCTTCTACCGAATCGACAAAAGCCGCACTAAACTCAGCGGCGGAACCGGCCTGGGTCTCTCTATCGTAAAACATATCGTCCAAGCCCATGGCAGCAAAATCACCGTCCTATCGAAGTTAGATAAAGGGACGAGTTTTAGCTTTAAGTTAGAACGAGCGATATAGTTTAGAGTATAGAGTATAGAGTATAGAGGTGGAATACAAAAAGGGACGCGCTGCGTCCCTTTTTGTATGATTGTATGAAATATTTAGCTTGAAGTTTGGTTTAAAAGGAATTTTAGCGAAAAATATGGCGAAGACCATTTTGCGTTTTCCCAAGAGTTTAAATTTTTTATTGTGGCGATAAAATATGACGTAGGCCATTTTGCGTTTTTCCAGAGGTTTAGTAAAACAAATTCGGAAAAATATGGCGAAGCCCATTTTTCGAATTTGATTGACTAAACCGCCCCTTCAGTCAACCTCTCCGCATTCTCCGCTATCCTCAACTGCTCGATAAATTCGGCGATTTCGCCGTCCATTACGACAGGTAGATTGTAAACGGTTAAGCCGATGCGGTGATCCGTTACGCGGCCTTGAGGGTAATTATAAGTTCTGATTTTATCTGAACGGTCGCCTGTACCCACCATCGACTTGCGATTTCCTGCGATTTCTGCGTTGCGTTTGGCTAATTCGATTTCATATAAACGAGAGCGTAAAACGGTCATCGCTTTGTCAAAGTTCTTGATTTGAGAACGTTCATCCTGGCATTGTACCACTAAGCCAGATGGAATGTGGGTTACACGTACAGCTGAATACGTCGTATTTACGGACTGGCCACCTGCCCCTGAAGAACAGAAAGTGTCTTTACGAATATCGTTCATATTGATCTGCACATCAACCTCGTCAGCTTCTGGCATGACGGCTACGGTTGCAGCTGAGGTGTGGATACGACCGGCTGATTCCGTTGCAGGAACACGTTGAACGCGGTGAACACCGGATTCAAATTTCATTTTGGCATACACATCTTCGCCCTGAACGGACGCTATAATCTCTTTGTAACCCCCTGCAGTACCGTCGGTGAAATCCATGATTTGGAAAGTCCAACCCATTTTTTCTGCATAACGCTGGTACATTCGGAAAATATCTCCGGCAAAAATGGATGCCTCGTCGCCGCCTGCTCCGGCGCGAACCTCGAGGATACAGTCTTTCGAGTCGTTCGGGTCACGCGGGATTAACATCTCTTTTAAGACCTCCTGCATTTCCTTTTCTGCTGGAACTAATTCTTCTAATTCCGCTTTGGCCATGTCACGAAAATCCTCGTCTTTTTCCGTAGCGATCACTTGTTTCGCCTCCTCGATGGAGCCTAATAAGTTTTGGTAGGCCAAATACTGGTCCACAATCTTCTGCAAATCCTTGTATTCTTTGCTCAAGGTCTTGAATTTCTTCAAGTCGGACACCACTTCTGGCATCGCAATTTGTTGTTCTACTTCTAAAAATCGTTCTCGGATGGCCTCTAGCTGCTCCAGCATAACATGTTGGGTTAAAAAAATCGTTGCAAAGATAGTAATTAAATTCATTGCCCTTTGCGCTAGTTTGGAATACCTTTGTGGATATCCCTTAATTCTATGAAATACGCAACTCTCCTTTTTGCCCTTTTCGCTCTGTCTGCCTGCGATTTTACGAAACGTTTAGATACCGCAGCGGTCGTTAAGGAGATGAAAGCCAAACAAGTAAAGCGCGTTTTACCACAAGATGTGGTGAACCAGGTGGATACTTGGGGACAGGAAATTCAGGCTAAAAAAACCAGTAAGTTGGATAGTGCGACGAGGGCTCTTCAGATATCAGTTCGGGTTGGCGCTCCAGCATCGCTAAAATTGTCATTCAAAGATGCTAAGATGATCGAGATAATGGATGCGTTGGATTATTCGTTGGGCCAAAATCAGGACATTCCACCGTCCATTCAGAAAAATACCGCTGGGGATAGCCTGTACTATTTTTATCCTTCCGAATCGGGTAAAATAACCGTCTTGGGATTCGCGAAAAATATCGTCATCCAAAACATGGACCGCCCTTTGATTAAATAAGGTTACGCTCCAGGATTTGGTTGATTTGAAAATTAACCTCCCGCAAATGGGGATCCGAAATTTCCTTCGAAAGTGGCTTGCCCGTAAAGAATGCCTGCACGTGTTGTTGCACGAGCCCGTGTAACAGACTAGGCTCTAATTCAATCGATTGCAATAATTCTTGGGCATGAGACCACAGGTTTTGGGTCAAAACTCCCGCCAAAAGCATCGCCTTGTGAATCTTCCTGCGCTCTTCTCCATTCACTAAATACATCGCATCCGTGATATCTTTTGCCAAAGCGACTAAGGTATTTTGCGTCTCTTCCACCATCACCTCTAGACAAATGGGCATTTGGTCTAATTTAATACGGCGACCTGATTCCAAATGCTGCACCGGAAAAAATACCCCCATCTGGTTCGTGCTTTCGCGCGCTGGATCGTACAATACATTTGCCTCTGCTAAGGAGAAAGTGCCGCTCACAAGAATGAGCGTGGCATATTTTGGCAATACTAATTCCTTCAAAACCTCCGGATAAGCCGATTCTGGAACACAGAGGAAAAACACGGCGGCTGCTGATTCCGAAAAATCTAAATCTTCATGCACTTTCGCGTTGTATAAATAGGAAACGAGATCTTTTGCCTTCGAGGGCTCACGACTGAAGACTTCTTGAACAGAATTTCCGGCATTTTCTAAAGCCTTTGCGATGTGCCAGGTGACATTTCCTGCACCGATAAACGATATTTTAAAACTCATGTAGTTGTTTCCAGTTTAGCCCCCACAAACGGAGCCCATTGTTGGTCCAAAATTCCAGAAAAATTTCGCAAAAACATAACAAAAGAGGGCCTAAATGGTGGGCGCGCTAAAACCATCCCTGCTTCTTCCGGTGTCATATAGCCTTTCTTCGAATTGCAATACTTGCACGCGGTCACTAAATTATCCCAAGAAGTGCGCCCCTGACGTGATTTAGGCAATACATGATCCATTGTTAAGAAGTCTTTCGAACCACAATACTGACAGGTATGATTGTCTCGCTTCAAGATATTTTGGCGATTTAACATCACCCCTTTAAACGGAAAATAGACATAACGCTGCAAACGAATAACGGAAGGATAGGGAAATGTTTTCGAAACAGAATGCAATTTTGCGGTGGTGGACTCCGCGACTAATTCTGCCTTATTCAGGTAGACCAAAAGAAAGGCCTTCGGCATCGAACAAATCGTCAACGCACTGTAATCTTGATTCAAAACCAACACTTTCTGAGCCATAGACAAACCGGTTTAATTTGCTGATCAATTTAAAAAATAATCACCTGAATAGGAAGCACTTAGCCTTGCTTTTTTGTTATAAATTCCCAGAATTAGGTCCTATTTCGTAGATTTGCCTAAATGAAACAAATGCCTATGTCCACTTTATTGGAAAAAATTAAGCAGCTTTCCGCTGAAATCACCCCAGATACCTTAGTCAATCGCCACCACATTCACGCGAATCCAGAACTTTCGTATCAGGAATTTCAGACGCAAGCCTACGTTTTAGAACAACTAGAACGGATGGGGATTCAGGCCAAAAAAATCGCAAATACCGGCCTCATCGCCGAAATCAAAGGCAAAAATCCGGACAAAAGAGTCGTCGCCTTGCGTGCAGACATGGATGCATTACCCATCATTGAAACGAACGACGTTCCCTATAAATCTAAAAATCCAGGCGTCATGCACGCTTGCGGACACGATGTACATACTGCCTCCCTTTTAGGCACCGCTCAAATTCTCCAAAAGGTCCGTGACGAGTTCGAAGGCACCATCAAATTACTCTTCCAACCAGCCGAGGAAAAAGCTCCAGGTGGTGCAAGCATCATGATAAAAGAAGGCGCCTTGCAAAACCCGACTCCGGCAAGCATTTTTGGGCAACACGTCGCAACCAATGTTCCCGTAGGCAAAATCGGTTTCCGCGAAGGAATGTACATGGCCAGCACGGATGAATTATATATTAAAGTGATCGGTAAAGGTGGCCACGGCGCCATGCCTGATGCCTGCATTGATCCCATTGTGATCGCCTCCCACATAATCGTGGCAATGCAACAAATCATCTCCAGAAACAAGAACCCGAAACTTCCATCGGTGTTGACTTTTGGCAAAATCGAGGGCCTAGGAGCCACAAACGTTATTCCAGACGAAGTCAACATCGCCGGCACTTTCCGTGCGATGGATGAAACCTGGCGCACAGAGGGCCTAGAAAAAATGAAAAAACTCGCGGAAGGCATCGCTGACGCCATGGGTGGGCGTGCGGAATTTGAGGTTTTGAAAGGTTACCCATTCTTGCAAAATAATCCAGAACTAACAAGACGCTCTAAGACTGCAGCCATCGAATATATGGGGGCAGACAATGTAGTAGACCTTGATTTGTGGATGGCAGGCGAAGACTTCGCTTTCTACACACATCACGTGGATGCGTGTTTCTACAGACTAGGAGTACGGAATGAGGAACGTGGAATTACAAGTGGCGTGCATACGCCGACGTTTGATATTGATGAAGCCTCCCTTTCTATAGGACCTGGATTAATGGCATGGTTAGCGATCTCAGAGTTAACTGTGTAATATTTTCAGCAGAGCCAATCGAAAATGTCGTTACACAAATATTTTCTGATTGGCTCCCCTGAAAACATTTCACACAATTAAGCTCTGCTCTCCTATCTATACGCTCTAATCCAATATCTCTTCTCTATACTCTCTTATCTCTACTCTAGAATTTCCAATCTAGATTGGAAATTCCAAAGGATCCGGCCATCTGAATTCATAATTCAGCTCTTCGCAGATTTTATCGCCAGAAACGACTTTCCCGCCTAAACAAGAAACCGAATAATCCCAGTAGCCGGCTGGCATCCCGCGGCGTTCGATATCGTTTTCGCCTACTTCCCCTTTCGTGGGATGAATAGGTGCCACAATATTATAGATACCTGATTCGATTTTCTCCGCTGCCAAAGCAATTAAAGCAACTACATCGTCTTTATGTACATAGTTGATAGGGCAATTAGCGCCATCATTACGTTTGCCAGAGAAATACTTGGCTACATAGCGATCTCCTCCCATAAGGCCTGCTAAACGCAAGATAAGGGATGGGACTTTAGCGGAGGAAACGATAGCTTCGGCTTTGGCCATTAATGAATCCTCGTTAATTCCTGAATTTTCATCTACCGTATCAGAAACGTTAGCATAGACTGAAGTCGAAGAAAGAAAAATGAGCTTTTTAGCTGACCCTACAGGCAAATTATCTACCCAATCCTGCAAAATCGCGAGGTAGGTCTCCTCCGCATTTTTCTTGCGACGAGGAGGAATGGCCCAAATTTGGACTTCGGAATCATTCAACGATGACCAATTCTCAGCTGGCATGTCGGGTTCTGCTCTGAAATCCAACACTTTGATTTTCGGATGAGCGGCTTGCTGGTGAACACTGGAAGCTGAAACGCGTACATCAAAGTCCGCTAAAGCCAGTTTAAATGCCAATGGTGCGCCTACCCAACCGCCCCCGTAAATACTTATCGTCTTTTTCATGTAAATTTGCACCTTTGGAACAATTGAATCGCAAAGATAGTTTAAGTGCTATGAATAAAATGTTTTTTGTGCCTTTTATCAGTATTGTGTTAATCGCGCTGGACTATTATGTTTGGATGGCGGTCAAAACCGCTTTTCGTAATGCTAGACAAAGCATGCAAAACACGGCAAAATATACCTTCTGGGGATTTACCCTCTTCATTTTGCTCGGGATTATCTCTTACAATGCGCTTCCCTTACATGCTTGGAAAAATGAAATCCGGATCACCTTTATGGCGATTGTGATGATTTCCATTATCACTAAACTGTTTATTATTATCTTCTTATTGATAGAAGATATCACCCGTTTCTTCCGTTGGGGGACCAAAAAAGTATTAAAGAAAGACCCCAGCGCGATTAGTCGCCACGAATTCTTGTCTCAAGCGGCTTTGGCGGTGGGTGCAGTACCAGCGGCGACCTTTGCCTTTGGCATTATTTCCGGAGCCCACGACTATACAGTAGAACACATTCCGCTAAAAATCAAGGGTTTACCATCCGCCTTCAAAGGCTTAAAAATTGCGCAAATTTCTGACATCCATACTGGTTCATTCTTCAACAAAACCGCTGTCAAAGGGGGTGTTGAGATGCTCATGCGCGAAAAAGCGGATGTCGTTTTCTTTACGGGGGACTTAGTAAACAATGAGTCCAAAGAGGTGCAGAACTACTTCGATGTTTTCAATAAGGTAAAAGCACCCTTAGGCGTTTTCAGCACCTTAGGAAACCATGATTACGGCGATTATGTGCGTTGGGACAGCCCAGCAGCAAAAAAGCAGAACCTAAAAGACTTAATGAAGGCCCACGAATTAATGGGATGGGATCTCTTAATGGATGAGCACCGTTTCCTGGAAGAATCCGGAGAAAAATTAGCCATCATTGGGGTCCAAAACATTGGATTAGGTCGTTTCCCGTGGTACGGAAATCTAGAAAAAGCGTATAAAGGAACAGAAGAGGCTTCGGCGAAACTCCTATTATCTCACGACCCTAACCACTGGAATGCGGAGGTAACGAAAAAATACAAAGACATCGATGTCGCCTTTGCGGGCCATACGCACGGGACGCAGTTTGGCGTTAAAATCGCCGATATGCGCTGGTCTCCAGCTCAATATGTGTACAAACAATGGGCAGGATTATACCAAGAGGGTGATCAGCAAATCTATGTAAATCGCGGCTATGGCTATTTAGGGTATCCGGGGAGAGTGGGGATGCCGCCGGAAATCTCGGTGTTTACGCTCTCTTAACTCTTTTCAGATTAGAGATAATAGAGTAGAGAGTAGAGATGGTAAATGGTGAATGGTAATTGGTGAATGGTAAATGTTCCACTTCGGACTCATTCCCTCCGGACTGACGACTTCCCACTAAATAGAGTAGAGATTTTAGATAAGAGTGCAAAGAGCCTGTTTGAAATTTATGTCATTTTAAGTTTATCGGAACTAGAATTTATTGCGCAGCACAAATTGAGTTTCGATAAACTTAAAATGACATAAATTTCAACCAACACTTTGCTCCTTTATTAAAAAAAGCTAAATTTGCATCCCAATTAATTGGTTTCGTGGCCGAGTGGCTAGGCAGAGGTCTGCAAAACCTTCTACAGCGGTTCGAATCCGCTCGAAACCTCCAAAAACCTTCCCATCCGGAAGGTTTTTTTGTGCCCATGCACTAGATACAATTTTATCTAAAAATAGTTCAATTATTGAAGCGAAGGCTTATTTTGAAAAATTCTAAATAATAAATTCAATTAAAAAATACAAAAATTGACCGCGCATTTAATTGTTTCCTAAAAAATCGAATTGTAGTTTTGCGGACTGAATTAAAATGAGAAAATCTATATTTATGTGTTGCAAAAAATTAACTCTCGTTAAGTTTCTATTTTCCTTCTTATTCCTAATCGCTGCTACGACAGCGACGTTTGCACAAGATGCAGCAGAGGGTGAAACACTATTTAAAAACAACTGTGCGGCTTGTCACAATACTTCCGATGAAACATTGGTAGGCCCTGGTTTAAAGGGTATTACGGGTCGCCGCCCGATCGAATGGATCGTTAAATGGGTACACAATCCACAAGCGGTAATCGCTTCAGGAGACAAGTATGCAAACGATTTGTACAACAAATTCAACAAGGCGGCCATGACTCCTTATCCGAACTTCTCTGAAGCGCAGATTAAAGGAATTGTAGCCTACATTGATGCGGCAAATGCAGCCCCAGCGGCTCCAGCGGCAGGTGCAGCTCCGGCAGCAGGTGCAGCAGCTCCAGCAGCGCAATCGTCCGGTGGAATGATGGAAGTACTTTTAGTAGGCTTGTTAATCATCATGGTGATCGTGTTAATCGCTTTATTATCGATTGTAAACTCTTTAAGTAAACTAGCTAAAGCTGAGCAAGAAGAAGGCAAGTCGTTTTTCGATAAAGTTGCTGAAAATGCGAAGTCCTTAGCAGCTAATTCGGCGGTGAAGACGGGAATCTTGGTTTTGGCCCTATTATTAGGAGGTAAAGCAACCATCGATGCGGCTTACGGCGTAGGTATTCACCAAGGGTATGCTCCAGAGCAACCGATTAAATTTTCGCACAAATTACACGCTGGTCAAAACCAGATTAACTGTAACTATTGCCACACAGGTGTTTACGAGGGTAAAGGAGCAAACGTTCCATCTGCAAACATTTGTATGAATT
>Ga0228702_1002608_pt1 | contig 10157 bp, 4 predicted proteins | sample McNCre217_Aug_MG_2_FD_178018 | JGI IMG/M metagenome (GOLD analysis project Ga0228702, IMG submission 178018) | Freshwater microbial communities from McNutts Creek, Athens, Georgia, United States - 20-17_Aug_MG | ecosystem: Environmental > Aquatic > Freshwater > Creek | place: USA: Georgia... | reverse complement strand
TGAACTAACTCCACCTGTACCAGTAGTTGCATTAGTTCCTGCATATCCTGCACTTTCTGTACCGTTCCCACCTGCTCCCCCCGTAGCTCCATTTGCATCAAAACCCTGCGTAGAACCATCAGGATCTGGATCAGTCGCATCTCCGCCTCCAGCACCTGCTACTAGAATTAAATTGTTTGATGAATCATAAAAACGAGTTGCTCCTCCTCCTCCTCGCGCTCCATTATTCCCTCCTTGTCCACCATTGGGCCATCCGCCTGGCGCATTAGGTTGGTTAGCCAATGTATTTGTCAATCCTACTTGAATTGTATAATTATTTGAGGGTAATAACTGGGAAATAGTTCCAGAAAAAACTGCTCCTTTTAAATAAACTGAACTGGCATTAGCATTATACGAGCCTCCTCCTGCCCCTTTGGCTATAAAAGACACATTTTGCAATCCTGACGACGGAATAGTCCAAATATGATTAGATCCTGTTCCAGTAAACTTAACTATACAAGACCCTCCAGTTTGAGTGACTGTAACTCCAGAACTTGTATTTACTGTTTGTGCACAGATTCCAGAACCTACCGTTACTTGTGAAACAGAACTAAAACTGTTCAATAAAGTGAATAAAGTTAAAGCAATCACTTTTACTTTAAATATAGCTCCTAAATGAGATGCTCTTTTCATCATGATATTTTGAATATATACCTAATTAAATGTGAAAGGAGACCTCTTATCAGAGGCCTCCTTTATTTTATTTCGAAATCTTCAATTCCACTCTTCTATTCAGCTTCATGCCATCCACCGTCTTATTCGGTGCTGCTGGTACTAACTCAGAGAACCAAGCCACTTTCATTCGTTTCCCAACTACACCATGCTTGATCAAGTATTTACGCGTTTCGAATACGCGGTTCTTCGAAAGCTCCACATTGTATTGTACGCTTTGGCGTGAATCCGTGTGACCCGTTAACTTCACCTTCAAGCTCGGTTGTGCCTTCAGTAGGGCTGTCACTGGATCCAATAGCGCAATCGATTCCGCTGTTAAGCTAAACTGATCCGTATCAAAGTAGATAACCAAGTTTTCTGGTACCCCTTGAAGTGCTACTTGACCTGCTACGTTTGGCATTAAGTCATCTGCATCAATAACTCCATCTCCATCCGCATCCTTAGGTGCTGGACAGCCTTTTAAGGAAGCAATTCCTGCTAGGCTTGGACAAGCGTCTTCGCTGTCTATGATGCCATCACCGTCTGTGTCTGCTGGGCAACCTTGGTTGGATTTTACGCCAGCTACTGTTGGGCAACGATCTTCACTATCGATGATTCCATCTCCATCTGTATCCAATGGACAACCCTGATTCGCTTTAACGCCTGCCACCGTAGGGCATTTATCTTCTGCATCTATAATGCCGTCGCCATCTGTATCTAATGGACAACCATTATTCGATCTAACTCCTTTAACGGTAGGACATTTGTCTTCTTTGTCTACGATTCCATCACCGTCCGTGTCGATCGATACCGGCTCGGCTGCTTTAGCTGGTGCAGGCTTGGGTTTGTTTCCCCATTCATACACTAAACCAGCCGTATAATGCGCATAGGTTCCTCGGCCGTCTGTAAAGTCCACCTTGCCTACTTGGAAGAAAGGGAAGCCTACATTCGCCATCGCACGACCATACAATGAACCCGCGATTTTAAAGTCAAAGCCCGTTCCAATCGATCCTGTTAAATCAACATCACTATACGTCGAACGCGTAGAGTTATCAGCAATCGCCTCTCCACTAAAGTTTGCAAAGGGTCTGAATTTCTTATGCGTTTCACGATCTAATAAGTAATAACGTAGACCGATACCCGCTGATGCCATGTCTTTTGCATGGCGTATTCCGTAGATTAACGTTCCGTACACGTCCACGTTCGGCTTTACTTCTGCTGCATATTGAATCCCAAAATGCGTGTAGCTCTGCACATAGTCTCTGCGAGTTGGATAGTTTTGGTACCACATATCAGATACACCACCTATTAACGCAAAGGATTGACACTTGGGAGTTTTCGCTTGCGTGCTATCTTGTGCTTGAGCACTGCCTAATAAACACGTTAATAATACTAATACTATATAGTTCTTCATGTTGTTATTGCTTTTCGGTTTTGGCCCCTTTCTTAAATACCGTTAAGCGAATCGCAATCTCATGGGACTGCATCGTTACTTTACTTAATGACGAAATAGGCATTTCATAGATATATCCTAAATAGATCTTAGGACTAGCTTGGATCCCTAAGCGTGCTCCATAGCTATCCTTGTGGCGATAAGACAAGCCTGCCTCAAATGCACTGCCAAAACGCGACATCACATTCACATCCCAGCTCACCGGTACATCCTTTGCAATTCGCGCCATGAACGATGGCATCAAGGTCACAAAGTCCGACATGCGAAGACTCGTCCCCGCATTCACATAATGATAGGTCACGTCTTTGTATCCTCCATTCACATTGCCAAAATCATAGCTAATCACACGCGGCTGCGAGATGGCCACAAACGTTCCTTTCATGTTGCCTAAACGCAAGCCCCAACCCGTGTTGAATTTAACACCCGTCGAGCGATCCCCTTGGAATACCGGATCCGTAGGATCCACCACCTGAATTCCATCGTAGTCTAAGCTAAGAGTTGAAGCTCCTAGGCGAACACCTCCCGATATCTTCCAATTATTATTCAATTTCACTTGGTAGGCAAAATCCCCTGCTACGGTCGATATCTTCAGCGGTCCTGCTATATCAGACATCGCTAAAATCGCAAGGCCCGTCTTTGGCTTCCACTTAAAGTTACCTGTAAAGGCCATCGTTCGGGGTGCCCCTTGGATACCCACCCATTGCTGGCGGTTCATCGCCGTAATCTCTGCCAGCTGTTCCACTTCACCAGCAAAAGCAGGGGAAGTGATCACTGGGTTTAGACGATACATCGAATACATCGTCTCAATCTGTGCTTGTACTAGGTTAGTGCCTAAAAGTAGACCTGCTAGTAGTATAAATCTCATCTTTTTCATGTCTATTTAATCGTGCGGTCTACTGATAAATAATTACTGATTGTTGGTTTTTTGCCAAAGAAGTCAAGAATATAATAATACGTTCCATCTGGAAGCGAAGTACCCGTAAACGTGTTATCATAACTTTCCATTTCATACACTAGCGTTCCCCATCGGTTATAAATCGATAAGTGGTTTGGAATCTTACGTAAGTATAATCCCTTGAACACTAATCGGTCGTTCTTACCATCACCATTGGGCGATATACCTTGTGGAGAGAAGATTTCACATTCATCTGGATCTAATCGATTAATTACACCATCATGATCACAATCTGGGAAATCACCATCTTCATTAAACTCTTCATCATAATCTAGAATACCATCACCATCTGAATCAACATCATATGGATCGTATTTTCCATCACGATCAGTATCCGGTGGTGTTAATCCTTTATTCGCTGATGTCGGGATTCCTTTATCATCGATGTTTCCATCGGCAATACCATCTTTGTTGTAATCTGAACCATTGGCTTCATTTACATCCTTGATTTGATCCGCATCAGAATCTAAATCACGGAAGTTAGGCGTTCCATCTGCATCCGTATCACACAAAATTCCCGTGCCAGTACATACTTTATTTTCAAGTGAATCCAGGATACCATCGTTATCAGAATCTAAGTCCAAATAATCCGGCTTACCATCTTTATCTGTATCCACGGTCGTCTCTAATTTGTCTGAGATACTATCTCCATCAGAATCCGTATCCAAGCAGTTTGGAATGCCATCACCATCAAAATCCTGCGTTCCTTCTACTTTATTCGTAATGCCATCCGCATCACAATCTAACAATAACCACGCAGCACTTGGTGCTAAGCTAATGCTTGGCGCTTTAAATGAGCATCCATCTGAAGGGGAAGTACCATCCGTTAATTCAGTGCCATTAATCACTCCGTCTCCGTCGCAATCCAACGCTTTCCAATCATCCGACACATTTGCTTTCACTTGGCGATCTGGCGCATAAACGCATGGATCAGAAGGGGCTAAATCAGTTCCATTCGGCTCGCCATCTCCATCGCAATCTGCTAATGGATCCGTGATATCACATATTAAAATGGTTACAAATGCCGTAGAATATACCGCTGGCGTTACGGCTTTATTCAAAACCTTATAACCTACCGTTTTTGTGCCAAATTCAAATGGTGCCTTCTTATACGACATTAAACCTAAGGTCCCATCGAATGTTACCGTTCCTTTTGCCGTACCATCATTTGGTGGCAATTGTCGCGTGATTTCTGTGTTTGCTCCTGGTAAGAAGTCATCATTCGTTAAGACATTTAACGTTACAGAGCCTGAACTTGGTAAAGTCACCGCATCATTACTTGCCTCTGGAGTGTCGATGTGTGGATCCGTGGCATTTGAATTACCATCCGCATCACAATCTAAATTTCCCCAAGCGGCACTAGGTGTTAATGTTCTACTTGCTAACACATAAGAACATCCTTCATTGGGATCTGTTCCATCATCCGACTCCTTACCATTCGTCACTCCATCGCCATCGCAATCAGCTGCTCTCCAAATCGAATTTGTCGTTACTGGTCTTGCTCCAGCCGCATGAACACATGGATCATTCGGATCTGTATCCGATCCATTTGGAGTTCCGTCTCCATCACAATCTAAAGCATTCCATGCAGCGCTTGGTGTAAGCGTTTTACTGGCAACTTTATAATCACAACCATCGTTTGGATTGGTGTTATCATCTGTCTCCTTACCATTCGTCACTCCATCGCCATCGCAATCAGCAGCACGCCAGATCGCATTTGTCGTTACCGGTGTTGCTCCAGCCGCATGAACACATGGGTCCTTAGGATCTGTATCCGATCCATTTGGAGTTCCGTCACCATCGCAGTCTGCATTTGTCCAAGCAGAAGTAGGAGACAACGTTTGACTTGCAACCAAATAAGAACAAACATCATTCGGATTGGTGCCATCGATTGCCTCTTGTGCATCCGTTACACCATCGCCATCAGAATCAGCCGGTGCTGCAATCGTTACTGTAACCGTTACACTTGCCGTTGAAAAACACGAAGTCGTTGAATTCGTACCGGTAACCGTATATGTCGTAGTTGACGTAGGCGATGCCGTTACAATTGTTGTATTTGTTGATGATAAGCCTGTAGATGGAGTCCAGCTGTACGAGTTAGCTCCGGAAGCTGTCAAAGAAACAGAAGATCCCGATGTAATTGATGGTGCTGACGGCGATACAGAGATGGTAGGTAAGGCATTTACAATCACCTCAATAGGGTGAGCTGTGGCAAATGAAACCCCGATCGTAGCTTTTCTTCTAAAATAGGTATCAGCTGTTAATGCAGTAGGGTGTGTGTAATATGCTGCTGTAGCACCAGTAATATCTGTATAGGTTCCTGAAACACCAGTGGTTGATATTTGCCAAATATAAGTAGGTGAGCCTATTCCACCGGCAGATGCATCTGTTAAGTTGGTAAAGGTAGCAGGAATTGTACCATAACAAATCGACTGATCTGCACCCGTTGTCCCTGGATTAATATCAGATACAACTAAACTAAAGTTTCGTTGTATGCTACACCCAGAGGTGCTATTCTTTACCGTTAAAATAAAATCATAACTATTTTGTGTGCTGGCCGGAATAGTGATAATTAATGGACTACTTGAAATAGCTGCATCTACTACTGGGCTAAAGCCAGTCATAGCAGATGTACCAGCAGAAAGCGAATAAACATCTCCCACACTTAAACCTGTATATGGAATTGTAAAAGATGTAGCAGAGGTAGTCACATCAGGAATCACATTTACAGAAATCGTAGGTGTCGCATTTAACTGTGCCGTTACTGAAATAGTTCCTGCAGTTGCACCTGTAGATGTCAACCCAATATTCCCAGAGGTTGAAGTTAAAGTAGAAGATTTTATTCGAACCCAAAGGGTCGTAGTCGAAACAGTTCCACTACTCTGAGTTAATACTAATGAGGATGAATAAGTCCCGCTAGAGGAGGTAGCTAATTCAAACCCCGTAGGAGCCGTTACTGTTAAATTACTCGTTAAATTAGAGGCCGATACCGTAAAACTTTGGGCGGTAGAAGCAGTCCCTACACAAGTTGTAAAGGTAGTGAGAGAAGAGGATACTGTGATAATTGGCGTTAAAGGAGTAAAAGAAACAGAAGTTGAATTTGTTCCAGCGGACCCGTTTAAGGTATAAGAAAGATTTGCTGTCTCCACAAAGGTTGAACTGGTCAGAATTGCAGAATACGTTCCGTCGTTATTATCGGTAACACTACTAATTGTCCCTTTTGTTGAATTGATAATTACTGCACCTCCCGTTGTGGTAAGATTCGTTCCATTTGATTGTTTCAATTGAACCGTTATAGCTGATGTGGATGATCCATTAGCAAGTATGCTACGAGGAGTTGCAGAAATGGTTGAAGTAATGAGAGAGGCAGCAACAGGTACAGAGCCGCAAATTGATAAACTTGGAGTACCTGAACAATTAAACGTATTTATGAAAGAACTTGCAGATATTCCATCACCCATACTACCTGATGTCTTATGACCTACATAACAGAACTGCGTAGTTCCTTGCTTTAAATAAACTAAAGTATGCCCCCCCATTTCCGCTGATAAAGCAATATCGGTTCCCGAAGTAAATCCTAAAGGCATACCTGGATCCCAAGTTGTATAGGTAGAACCAGAATCATTTCTACCTAATGCTAAGCCTTCATTTTCTCCCCAAGTATACAGGTCCCCAGACTTTGTGACAGCAGCAATTCCAGGAAATGAAGCATCATGTTCTTGGGCTGTAATAAATGCAACATTCGAAAAGTTAGTAGTAGAATTAACTTTTGCATTTACCCATGAGGTCCGTTCAGTTGTGGTAAAGTCTCCCAATTGTTTTTGGGCATTATATCCTAAACTATAAAGTGCGCCTGAATTACTAAGAATATATAATGAATTTTTAACAGTTGCGGTGTTCTTAACACCTCCAGTTACTGCAATCATTTTAGGAATATTCGTGATTGTAAATTCCGCTGGCAGGGTCATTTGAGTTGCATAATTTAATGTACCAGCTGCTGTACCATTCCCTAAATAGGTACTAGAACCCCACGTATAAACAGTTCCATCCGCTTTTAGTGCAATAACAGCATTTAAAGAGCTTGTACTAGCTTGCACTCTAATCGCAGTAATATCAGATAAATAAGTAGTTGAATTCGTTTTTACTTTGTACCAAGTTTTTGAATTTACGGTAGCACTTCCATTTGCATTTAGGCTTCCTGATAAATTAGAAAGGGTCCACACATCACCGCTATTAGTTAAAATAATCAACGTTCCGTAAGAGGCGGTCATCATTTTAACATCATATGGATTAACACCTGTGGGCAAACCTGTGGTAGTATTTGCATTACCCGAAGTAAATTGGTTGCCTAAGATTTTTGCAAAGGTAGCGCTTGTAGTTAATGTGGCATCTAAGACATAACCTGGGTTTCCCCAAGCAAATAAGCCCGCCGTTGTTAATAATATAGCTTGCTCCTTACCCCCACCACCTTGGCCACCTATTGCCGCCTTTAAGGGAATTGCTGTTTGTAAATTCGGAAAATTCGTAGAGTTGATGTCTAGTGGCGTTAAAACATTTCCTGCTCCTGAATTATCTAAATCCTCTCCCCAAACAGAAAAAGAGGCGTCTGTCTTAAACGCAATTGATTGATGGTAGCCACTTATAATTTTATCATATGGGTTATTTACGTCACATTGTATCGCAACAGGAACATCGTTATCTTTAATTAAACCAATCGCATTTTTACTTCCAACAGATAGAATTACACTTTCTATGGATTCAATAAGTAGATCGTCAATTGTAGTTATAGTTATCGTAAAACTACTTACACTACCTGGAACAGTTATCGTACCATCTAAATTATCAACTACCCCATTTGAAAAGGTATAAATAGTATTATAATCACTCCCTTTTCCTGCGGAACCTGAAGTACTAAAAGTAAATACTTGAGGACGACCTGCTACAGTCGCTGTCGATAAATTAACCGTATAAACTAAATTGACTCCTTCTATAACACTTGGATTCGTTAAGCTAATTGAAGAAGGTTGAGGCGAAGTGGCTAATTCAGAATTAATATCCTGAATGATACTAGATGTTGCCGCATTTCCTGATCTGCTTGAACCATCTGTAAATGTTACAGACGATGCATAGGCCTTCAAACCTAAACTAGTACTTAGACTATTAGTACTACCTCCTACAATATTATAAGTCTGATTGGAACCATAGGTAATGGTCGCATTTTGGCCCGGATCAAAAATTAATCCAAATATATCCAGCGCATTTCCTGTAGTCTCCCTCCAGTTTAATGAACCTGTTAAACTAATAATTTGTCCTGAATTTAAGTACAGTCTAATAATACCAGACAAATCATTCCCCTGTGTTCCGCCAAAAGTTCCAGCATAGGTTTGGCTAAAGCTAACACGTACAATCCCTAACGTTGACAAATTTTTAATATTTGTCGTTTGCTGAGTAGCTGATGCTTGTGTTCCCAAATAACCCGAAGAAAAGGCTATACTTACTCCTTGAGCAGCACCGGTGTTGCTTCCTAATGAGAAGAACAAAACAAGAGCTAATCCTATAGATTTTAATTTAAAAGGGAAAAGGGAAGAATTGAGTGTAAAAACACCCTCCCCTAAGAGGTTTTGAATTCTCTTTATCATTTGGTATAAATTTAGAACACGGGATTAACTCCGTTATTATTACTAGGGACTTCAAAAAAAATAAATAAAAAGCCCTTTAAATGCAATTACTAACACAAATGTACCCGTTTTCAAAACCAAACCGGAATTTCAAATCAAGCAATTAGTCCAGATTTTTTTCTGGACACACTCTAAAATTTAGATTTTGCTATAATTTTGTAGAAAATTAGTGCTGTTCTAAATTAATTTATGCTTTATTATTTTGCCCTACTATCGATCATTATGTCGTTTTTAATAGCGATGTATAATTGGAAAGTACAAAAAAATGCATTGTACATAGGAGGAATTTTAGTGATTCTGTCCACCTATGCCTTATCTCATTATTTTTCCGATCCATCGCAAAGTGATTTTTCATTAGCCCTTTTTTATGGTACACTGTCTCCACTCTGGCTATTACCTGGCCCCTTACTGTATTTTTATTTTAGAAGCGTTATTCACCCAGATAAAATCTGGAATTCATGGAAAGACCTGCTTCATTTTATTCCTAGCATGATTCATTTGGCTAATATAACCCCCTATTTACTTAGCCCCTTTTCATATAAATTATTCGTTGCTCATGCCATACATCAGGACTTAAACAATATTCAAGTCTTTAATATAAATGCTTTCTATTCTTTCCAATTTGCTTTTTTAAGTCGACCTATCCATTTAATAGTCTACTTGGTATGGTGCAGCATTCTATTCTTTCGACAGAAGAACTGGGAATCCCAAAAAATGCGCATCTGGTTAATTAGTTTTATCATCTGCTTGTTTTTGACCACAAGTGCCTATTTAGCCGTTGCATTTCAATTATTCCAAACGTCTTTTCAAATAAACCTAATTGATACTAATCCAGTCTATTTATCTTCAGGAATAGCGTATATCTTCTTACCTGTAGCCCTCATTCTATTTTTCCCGGAAGTGATTTATGGTCTTCCTCAGGTTCAAAATGAACCCAAAACAGAAAAACTACCACTAAATCCCGTTGAATTTGCCAGCTATGAAGATTTGACTAGAAAAATTGAATACTACTTAAAAACAGAAAAACCTTACCTTAACTCTTCCTTCGAATTAGCTGATGTAGCCATTGCCTTAGGAGCAAGCCAAAAGCAAATTTCTTTTGCATGCAAACACATTTTAAACCAAAAGTTTACTGACCTACGTACACATTTACGGGTTACACATGCTAAAGAATTATTGCAAAAAGGGATTGCAGAAAACTTAACTGTAGATGCCATCGGATCCAATTCTGGTTTTAAATCCCGATCTACTTTTTACGAGGCTTTCAAATCCGAAACAGGGATGACTCCTAGCCAGTATTTAGAGAGTTTATAACAAAAAAGGCCTAGAGAATACCTCCAGGCCTTTCCTTATTTCTGCGTTGTTTATTGAACTACTTTTA
>Ga0228702_1002606_pt1 | contig 10163 bp, 11 predicted proteins | sample McNCre217_Aug_MG_2_FD_178018 | JGI IMG/M metagenome (GOLD analysis project Ga0228702, IMG submission 178018) | Freshwater microbial communities from McNutts Creek, Athens, Georgia, United States - 20-17_Aug_MG | ecosystem: Environmental > Aquatic > Freshwater > Creek | place: USA: Georgia... | reverse complement strand
CTGTTCCAACATCGCGGGCGCGAAGTGGCTGGCAAACGCATAGGGCAAGCCAAGATAGGCCGCCAACTGTGCGCCATACAGGCTTGATCCCAAAATCCAAACCGGCACCTGCGTCCCCTCACCCGGCACGGCGCGGATACGGGCGTCAGGATGCGGCACATCAAGATAGTTCAGCAGTTCCAACACGTCTTCGGGGAATTGGTCTGACGCCTCCATATTGCGGCGAAGTGCACGCGCGGTGGCCATATCGGTTCCCGGTGCCCTGCCAAGCCCCAGATCGATTCGCCCCGGAAACAACGTCGCAAGGGTGCCGAACTGCTCGGCAATCATCAGCGGCGCATGGTTGGGCAACATGATGCCCCCCGAACCCACCCGAATTGACTTCGTGCCAGCCGCAACATGGCCAATCACCACAGCCGTCGCGGCAGAGGCGATGCCCGGCATGTTGTGATGCTCTGCCAACCAAAACCGATGATAGCCCCAAGCCTCGGCGTTACGGGCAAGGTCAAGCGTATTGGCAAGCGCCTCGGCGGGGCCTTGGCCCTCGGCCACAGGCGATAGATCAAGCAAGGAATATTTCATTTTAGTCAGATAGGCTGTTGCAGCCGATACGCCAATAGTCCAACCGCAAAAACAATTTGTGGCACAAACCCGGCAACTTTCCGGCAGCTTGACGGCAAGCCCGATAAATTCGCCAGACATTGGCAATGCCAGAATACCGAAACTCTGATAACTTCGGATCTGGGGGTTTATTGGATATGAAAGGGCAAGAGCATGAGCCTTGTCACAACGATTCCTTCGCCGTTGGCGCCGTCAAATCGCTTAGGGCCGCCGCTAAACTCGGCAGAAATTCAGCCGTCTGGCACCGCGCCGCGCATTACAGAAGCCCTGCCAATCTGGCCGGTTGCGGCCCCGGCCAGTGCAGAAGCGGTGGTCAAAGAGCATAGTGCAGTAAAAGATGCCAGCCCGGCGCAAGCCACATATAAATTGCCAAATGAATCCAATGGCGTAGAGCTTGATCATATCCCCTACACCGGCGATGAAGCCATTTTGCTTGATGATTTGCCGCGCGCAGAGCCAGTGGAACCAAAGGCAAAAATTGACGCGACGGTGACTTCCGAAATGCTGCCGACGCGGGCAGAAATGCAGATCAGCACCGAAACTGAGAAGGTGACTCCGCCAGACACGGCCCTGTCGGAATCAGCCACGCGGGCATATCTTGCCGAACGCAGCATTGCAGGTCTTCGCATGCAACCGCCCGCCACAAAACCTGAAATGGTAGATACGGCGCCCGAAAACATGCCCCGTGTGGCCGATGAAGCGGGTGTGCAACCTATGACCAGCAATCAGCTACTTAAAAAGCAAGTCTGATCGGCCCCGAATTGGGACCGATCAGACAAGTCCTACTCATCACTCTGCCGCTGTTACCGACGGGTTGTTCGGGTGCGTCGTCCAATTGGCATAGTCGCCCACCTTGCGTTTGGTGCGCTCGTCGACAGCCCCTTTCGGCAATTCGACCATGCTGATGCAATTTTCAACCGGGCACACGTTGACGCACAGGTTGCAGGCCACGCATTCGTCATCCTTGACGGTGAAGGTGCGGTCATCAGACATCGCAATCGCCTGGTGGCTGGTGTCTTCACAGGCCGCATAGCAGCGCCCGCATTTGATGCAATCATCCTGATTGATGTGGGCCTTCGTCACATAATTCAGGTTCAAGAACTGCCAATCAGTCACATTCGGCACCGCGCGCCCCACCAATTCGGCGGTGGAAACCATGCCTTTGCCGTCCATATACTCTGACAGGCCCGAGATCATTTCTTGCACGACCTTAAAGCCGTAGGTCATTGCCGCAGTACAAACCTGCACGTTGCCAGCACCCAAAGCCATGAATTCGGCCGCATCTCGCCACGTCGTAACACCACCAATGCCAGAAATCGGCAGCCCTGCCGTTGCGGCGCCGCGCGCAATCTCGGCGACCATGTTCAGCGCAATCGGCTTCACTGCCGGGCCGCAATAGCCGCCATGCGTGCCTTTACCGTCAATCATCGGCTCGGGCGAGAAGCTGTCCAGATTGACCGATGTGATCGAATTGATCGTGTTGATCAGCGAAACCGCATCCGCCCCACCCCGCTTTGCAGCCTCGGCTGGTTTACGGATGTCGCTGATATTCGGGGTCAATTTCACAATGCATGGCATACGGCTGTGTTTTTTCACCCAGCGCGTCACCATCTCGATATATTCGGGCACCTGCCCGACGGCAGAGCCCATGCCGCGTTCAGCCATGCCATGCGGGCAGCCAAAGTTAAGCTCGACCCCGTCAGCCTCGGTGTCGGCGATACGGTCAAGGATGTCTTTCCACGAATCTTCGTCACAAGGCACCATCAGGCTGATGATCAGCGCGCGGTCGCGCCACTTGCGCTTGACCTCTTTGATCTCTTGCAGGTTCACCTCTAGCGGGCGGTCGGTGATCAGCTCGATGTTGTTCAGCCCCAACAGGCGCCGGTCCGCCCCCCAGATCGCGCCATAGCGCGGCCCCGAGACGTTAACCACCGGTGGCCCTTCAGAACCCAGCGTTTTCCAAACCACACCACCCCAGCCCGCCTCATAAGCGCGCTCGACGTTGTATTTCTTGTCGGTCGGCGGTGCTGAGGCCAGCCAGAACGGGTTCGGGGATTTGATGCCGATGAAATTCGTCGTCAGATTAGCCATGATGTCCCCCTTACGCCGTCAATGCGGCATGAATGGCTTCGGCAGCATCGCGCCCCTCGGCCACCGCCGTCACGGTCAAATCTTCGCCACCGGCAGCACAATCGCCGCCGGCCCAAACCCGTCCGGTTTGCTTCACAAGCTTTGCACCGTCCTGTGCAATCGGTGGCGCGACCAAGGTTTGGCCAATCGCCTTGAACACTTGATCGGCTTTCAGAACAAAGCGTTCGCCCAACTCAAGCCCGCCCGCCCCTTCGGTGGTATAGGCGAACTCTACGCCTTCAACGGCAGTGCTGCCCAGCACCCTGACCGGGGCCGCGCCATAGATAATCCGCACACCCGACTGGGTGGCGTGATCTTGTTCATATTCCGACGCGCTCATCTTTTCCTTGCCGCGGCGGTACACCATCGTCACCGATTGCGCGCCAAGCAGCTTCGACTGCACAGCGGCGTCAACAGCAGTCATGCCGCCGCCAATCACCACCACATCGCGGCCGATCGGCAGCGCAGACTTATCAGCCGACTGCCGAAGTTCCAAAATGAAATCAACGGCGTTGCGAACACCTTCCAAATCTTCGCCCGCCGCGCGCAGCGCATTTACGCCCGCCAGACCAATGCCCAGGAACACCGCATCATAGTCGGCCTCAAGCGCGGCCAACGAGATATCGCGCCCCAGTTCCACGCCAGTTTTCACGGTAATGCCGCCGATTTTCAGCAGCCATGCCACTTCTTGTTGGGCAAAGTCATCAACGGCCTTGTAGGTTGCGATGCCATATTCGTTCAAACCACCGGCTTTGGCGCGACGGTCAAACACCACAACATCATGACCATGCAGCGCCAGACGGTGCGCGCAAGACAGGCCCGCAGGCCCTGCCCCAACCACCGCCACTTTCTTGCCGGTCGCCTTGGCGCGGGTAAACGGATGCACACCCTTTGCCATCAACGTGTCGGTGGCGAAGCGCTGCAAGCGACCGATCTCCACCGGTTTGCCTTCGGCAGTTTCGCGCACACAAGCCTCTTCACAAAGCTGCTCTGTCGGGCAAACCCGAGCGCACATGCCACCCATTATATTTTGCGCGAAAATCGTCTTAGCGGCTGCGTCGGGGGTGCCGGTTGAGATCTGGCGAATGAAAAGCGGAATATCGATGCTGGTCGGGCAAGCCGTCATGCAAGGCGCATCATGGCAGAAATAGCATCGATCTGCCGCAACGCGCGCCTCGTGCGTATCAAAGACCGGCTGCACGTCAGAAAAATTGTTTCCATAGGCTGCGACTGGCAAACGCGCTTTCGCAATTCCGGGGGTATTGGGGCTGTTGGACAAGGCGGGACACTCCCTTTTTCTTGTGATTTTCATCACGCTGCCACAGCTTCATTTTTTTATCAAACGGTAAATTTTACAGCTTTGAAGATTTTTGCGGGTGAAAATCTTCAGCATAAAAGCTGCATCCGATGTTGGGCCTTTTTTCCGGCGTTCGGTTTATGTATAGGTTACCGACCAATAGCAGGGTTTGGCCCGCCCAGCTTCAAAGCAATGACGCCAAAAGAGGACGGCATGAGCAAACAATCTTCCGACGCAGACGTTGCGTTTATCTCGGCTCTTGCAGAGCTTTTGAATAAAAATGACCTGACCGAACTGTCGGTAAAGCGCGAATACGCCGAGGATGACAGCCTCGAAGTGCGCGTGGTCAAACAGTCGAACATCGTGCAGATGGCTGCCGCAGCGCAGCCAGTGCATTACGCGCCGGCACCTACCGCCGCTGCGCCGGCAGTTGGCGCGGCCCCTGCAACCCCGGAAGATCCGGCGCAGCATCCGGGCGCAGTCACCTCGCCCATGGTTGGCACCTGCTATCTGGCGGCAGAACCGGGTGCGACCCCGTTTGCAACCGTTGGCGCCACCGTAACCGAAGGTCAGACAGTTCTGATCATCGAAGCGATGAAAACCATGAACCACATTCCTGCGCCGCGCGCCGGGACCGTGAAGCGCATTCTGGTGACCGATGGCACCGCCGTGGAATACGGCGCGCCGCTGATGATCATCGAGTAAGCCCATGTTCGAAAAAATCCTGATCGCCAACCGGGGCGAGATCGCCCTTCGCGTGATCCGCGCCTGCCGCGAGATGGGGATCAAATCGGTGGCGGTGCATTCGACCGCCGATGCCGACGCGATGCATGTGCGGATGGCAGACGAATCTGTCTGCATCGGCCCGGCCTCATCAACCGACAGCTATCTTAACAAGGCCGCGATCATCTCGGCCTGCGAGATTACGGGCGCGCAAGCCGTGCATCCGGGCTATGGCTTCTTGTCGGAAAACGCGGCGTTCTCGCAAGCACTGGCAGACCACGGCATCGTGTTCATCGGCCCGACTGCCGAGCATATCCGGATCATGGGCGACAAGATCACCGCGAAGGAAACCGCGAAGGCGCTGGGGATTCCAGTGGTTCCGGGGTCTGACGGCGGCGTTGCTGATTTTGAGTCGGCAATTGGCGTGGCGGCGGGCATTGGTTTTCCGGTGATCATCAAAGCTACCGCCGGTGGTGGTGGTCGCGGCATGAAGGTGGCCCATAACGCCGAAGAGCTGGAAGTTGCGTTCCGCACCGCCCGTTCCGAAGCGAAGGCTGCGTTCGGCAACGACGAAGTCTACATCGAGAAATACCTGCAAAAGCCGCGTCACATTGAGATTCAGGTGTTTGGTGACGGCAAAGGCAAGGCGGTGCATCTGGGCGAGCGGGATTGTTCGTTGCAGCGGCGTCACCAGAAGGTGTTCGAAGAAGCGCCGGGGCCGGTGATTACGCCAGCGCTGCGCGCCAAGATCGGCGCGATCTGTGCGGATGCCGTGGCCAAGATCAACTATATCGGCGCGGGCACGGTTGAGTTTTTGTATGAAGACGGCGAGTTCTTCTTCATCGAGATGAACACCCGCTTGCAGGTCGAACATCCGGTTACGGAAAGCATCTTTGGTGTCGATCTGGTGCGCGAGCAGATCCGGGTGGCGGCTGGGCTTCCGATGTCGTTCACGCAGGACGAGTTGGAGATCAACGGCCACTCGATCGAAGTGCGGATCAACGCGGAAAAGCTGCCGAACTTCTCGCCCTGCCCCGGCAAGGTGCGGGTGTTCCACGCGCCCGGCGGCTTGGGGGTGCGGATGGATTCGGCGCTGTATGGCGGCTATTCGATTCCGCCCTATTATGACAGCCTGATCGGCAAGCTGATCGTGCATGGCCGTGACCGGCCAGAAGCCTTGGCGCGGCTGAAGCGCGCCTTGGGCGAGCTGATTGTGGATGGGGTCGATACCACGGTTCCGCTGTTTCACGCGCTGCTGGCCGAGCCTGATATTCAGAACGGGGATTATAACATCCACTGGCTGGAAAAATGGCTTGCCGCGCAGTTTGGCAACTAAGAAATGGGCGCCTTCGGGCGCCCTTTTTATGTGGTCCCGACTCGGGACCAGTTTCAATACGTTTGAAATCAATCGCTTGCACGGGCGACTTTAGGAGTTGTTAACCGTTGCGGTCGGCCCGCGCTGCACTTCCCACGGTTTGACCCAATCGCCTGCAACGCGCAGATCAATGCCGGCGTCATCTTCGATGACCTTGCACACCGTCATTTCGCCCGCCGCCGTACCATATCGCCGCGCTGCCTCGCGGAAGCGGTCATAGGTGGCGTCGGTCAGGGTGCTGGTGGTGCCGACGCGATCCAGTAAATCCTTGATCAGACCCAGATCTTTCAGGCAAAGCGCGATGGGAAAGCTGGGGTCGTAATGCCCCGCAAAGATTGACGGCACGTCATGCGACAGCACGAAACTGTCTGCCGCGCCACCTTGCATCACGTTCCACCACGTCAGAGGATCCAGCCCTGCGAGTTTGGCCGTCACCATCGCCTCGCCAATTGCGGCGGCGTGGATTTTCCAAAGCTGGTTGTTAACCAGTTTGGCGACATAGCCGTTGCCATAACCGCCGACCTTGCGCAATTCACCCATCGCTTCGATCACCGGACGCACCTGTTCGATCACCGCATCATCGCCGCCAACGAACATCGGCATATCGCCACGGATCGCCGCATCGACAGAGCCGGTCACCGGCGCATCCACAGACTGCCCGCCCTTGGCGGCAAATTCGGCGGCAAGGGCGCGCATCAGAAACGGCGAAGAGGTGGTCATGTCGATCCAGATCTTGCCGCTGCAATCGACCGACAGAAAACCCTGTGGGCCACGCAAAACTTCGGTAATTTCCTTGGGGCCGTAGACCATGGTCACCACCACATCACAGCGCGCCATCACATCGGCGGGGGCGTCGCCGCGCGATGCGCCCTGTTGCAGCAGTGGCTCTGCCGCTTCGGGGCGAATGTCATAAACCACCATGTCATATCCGGCACGGCGCAGGTTCAGGGCGGCATTTTTGCCCATCATGCCCAAGCCGATAAATCCAACCTTCATCTTTGTCTCCTTAGTTGTGCTTGGAAGGCTGACGGAGGCCGTGCTAACTGGCAAACAAAAGCTGGTTAAGCCGGGTATCAGTGGGAGTTATGGGTGGATATCGAACTGCGGCTGTTGCGGTCATTCGTGCAGATTCACGAGGCGGGGTCGATCAGCCGCGCCGCCGAACGCATGGCCTGCACGCAGGCCGCAATGTCGATGCGGTTGAAGATGCTGGAAACAGAGTTGGGGGCGGCGCTGTTTGAACGCAAGCCGCAGGGATTGGAGCCGACGCCACGCGGTGCCGAATTTTATGCCAAGACCTTGGCGGTGCTGGGTGCCTATGACGAGATGATGTCGGCCACGCGGTCGCGGCCGGCGCGCGACCGCATTCGGCTGGGAATGCCCGATGATTACGCGCTAAGTTGGCTGGGGCGGGTGTTGCCGGAATTTCCGGCGGTAGAGTTTGACATTACCTGCGATCTGTCGGCGCAGTTGATGGCGCAGGTGCAGCGGGCAGAGATCGACCTTGCGCTGGTGACGCTGGCAGCGCGGCCCAGTCTGGCGCTGGCGGTGCGTGAGGTGCCGCTGCATTGGGTGCGCGCGCAAGCTGCGGTAATGTCGGCAGCGCGGCTGGCGGCCTATCCCGAAGGCTGCGTGTTTCGCCGTGCGATGATCGGCGCGCTGGAGGCGGCGGCGCAAAGCTGGCAGGTGGTGGCGCAAAGCCGCAGCCATGCAGGCATTTTCGCGCCGGTGCGGGCGGGGATTGCGGTGACATCGGTTGCCGCGGGCACAGCACCGCCCGATCTGGTTGAATTTGCCGAAAGCCCCGGATTTCCGGCACTGCCGACGGTGCCGGTTTACCTTGTGGCGGCACCGACACTGCGCCGCAGCGCAAGGAAATTTGCCGAGCGGCTGGTGCAATCACTTGATCTGACAGTATTGGCCTAACATGCAGACGTTGACGCCTGAGCTTTTGTTGCGAGCCTATGCCATGGGAATTTTCCCGATGGCCGAGGCGCGGGATGCCACAGAAATCCACTGGATCGATCCGCGCAAGCGCGGGTTTTTTCCGCTGGAGAGCTTTCACATCTCGCGCAGTCTGGCGCGGCATATGCTGCGCAGCACGTGGCGGATCAGCGTGGATGAGGATTTTGACGGCGTGTTGGCAGGCTGCGCAGATCGGCCGGAAACCTGGATCAACGCCGAAATCACTGCGCTGTATCGTGCGCTGCACCATGCGGGCTTTGTGCATAGCCTAGAGGTGTGGGACGGCACCGCGTTGATTGGCGGGGTTTATGGCGTGGTGCTGGGGGCGGCGTTTTTTGGCGAATCGATGTTTTCGCGGCGCACCAACGCATCGAAAACTGCGCTGGCCTATTTGATTGATCGGCTGCGCGCCGGTGGTTTTATGCTGTTTGATACGCAATTTCTGACGCCACATCTGGCGACGCTGGGCGCGGTGGAAATTCCGCGCGCCGACTACCGTCGCAGATTGGAAGCGGCGCTAAACGCTGAAGCCAGCTTTACCCCCGCAGGGTATCAGCCGTTGCCGTCATCTGTGGTTGCAGGGTCTTCTGCCGGGGCGGCATCGGGAGATGCCTCGTCCGCAGGGGCGGCTTCGACATCGGGCAGCACCAAATCCGGCACATCACAACGCAACACCCAGACATCATAGCGCGGGTGATCCAAGGCAGAAAGTGCCGGGCTAGACGCGGTCATCCAGCCGTTGAACACCGGATTGGGGGTGGCGGCGTCCAATACGGTCAGATGCGCAAAAGCCTCTGCCGCCGGATTGTCGGGAAAATAGCGGCAATCATCCAGTTGCACCGTCAGGCGACCGACGGTTTGCGATTGGCCGTTTGACAGATTTAGGTCGGTGATCGCGCCCGTCAGCTTATCCAGCAAGCGCAGCTTGCCGCCGGGGGCGTCATCTACCGTCTGCGCGCCCGCGACCGAGGCGCAAAGCGCAAAGGCCAAGGCGAGGCGATTCATGGCGTTGCAGGCTCTGCCGGGGCGGCATTGCTGCTGCCACCACTGGAGGAGACGAATTTCATCAACAGCGAAATCAGGCTGACTGCGCCTTGGGTATCTTCGATTTCGGCACCCGGAGCCAGATTATCGGGCGAACCGCCCGGCATCAGTTCAACGAAATTGCCGCCAAGCAGACCTTCGGACGAGATCAGGATCGCAGAATCGTCGGGCAGTTGGATGTTGTCATAGATCGCGATGGTGGCATCGGCAAAGAAGGTCTGCGGGTTAAGCCGCAGATCGGTGATGGTGCCAACCTTGACGCCCGCAAGGCGCACATCAGAGCCTGCAGTGATGCCTTCAACCGACCGGAACGACGCTTTCAGCGGGTAGGTGCCAGCCTCGGCTGTCAGGCCCTTGCCACCAAAGGCATAGCCCAAAAAGCCGATAGCCACCGCAAGAACCGCAGCCCCTGCCAAAATTTCTGCGCGATTCTCGGCCATTATTCGGGCTGCCACGCCTCGTAATCCCGGCGCAGCGCGGGGGCTGTGGCGCGGATCGAACCGGGGGGCGCGTAGGCGGCCATGGTGCCTGTCAGGTTTTCCTGATGCGGCTTTTCCCAGACCTTGTGCTTCAGCGGCGCCTTGGTGGGCGGCTGATTCCAGGTGAAGTGCAGCCAGCCATGCCAATCGGGGTTGACCCGGCTGGCTTCCATTTCGCCGTTGTAAATGACCCAGCGGCGCTTGCTGTCGGCGGTCTGGTAATAGATGTTGCCCTGATCATCCTCGCCGACCTTCACGCCGCGACGGGCGGTGAAGATCTGGGTGCCCAGCGTTTGGCTGTTCCACCATGTCAGAAGTCGCTTGAGGAAGTACATCAGAGCCTCCGAGAGTATTTGCCTTGATATGGCCGAAAGGGGCGGAAAGGTCTAGGGGGCAGCTGTGACAACTGCCGCTTTCCGCGCGGCAATCTGTGCCAAATTTGGCAGAAGATCGGCGGCGGCCCGGCAAACCAGCGCGCCTTCGGCGGCAAGTTGCCCGCCAACGTCTTGCGGCAGGCTGGAGTTGGAGC
>Ga0228702_1002604_pt1 | contig 10167 bp, 9 predicted proteins | sample McNCre217_Aug_MG_2_FD_178018 | JGI IMG/M metagenome (GOLD analysis project Ga0228702, IMG submission 178018) | Freshwater microbial communities from McNutts Creek, Athens, Georgia, United States - 20-17_Aug_MG | ecosystem: Environmental > Aquatic > Freshwater > Creek | place: USA: Georgia... | reverse complement strand
ACTTCGATGTGTCGCTGGCCATGTTCACCCATGTGGCCGCCGCCGCGCCGGGCAAGGTCACGGCCATTGACACCCACTGGATCTGGCAGGACGGTCAGGGCCTGACCAAAGACCCGCTGCAAATTGTGGGCGGCATGGTGCAGGTGCCCAAGAAGCCCGGTCTGGGCATCGAGCTGGACATGGCCAAGGTGGAAGCCGCGCACGAGCTGTACATGCAGCACGGCCTGGGCTCACGCGATGACGCGCAAGCCATGCAGTTCTTGATTCCCGGCTGGAAGTTCGACAACAAACGCCCTTGCATGGTGCGCTGAGATCGCCACGGCTTGCGGCCTCGCAATGACGCTCGTTGTGTCATTGCGAGGGCCGAAGGCCCGTAGCAATCCAAAATTGAAGGAGACAAACATGAACAAACGCATCTTCACCGCCGCACTGGCCTCTTCACTGGCTTTGCTGGCTTGGCCTGCAGTTGCCCAGACCTGGCCTGCCAAGCCCATCAAAATCGTCGTGCCCTTCCCGGCAGGCGGCACGTCGGACGTGCTGGCCCGCATGGTTGGCCAGAAGATGACCGAGAGCTGGGGCCAGCCCGTGGTGATTGAAAACAAGCCAGGCTCCAGCGGCAACCTGGGCGCCGATGTGGTGGCCAAGGCGGCACCCGATGGCTACACCCTGGTGCTGATGGATGTGGGCAACCTGGCGATTGCGCCTTCGCTCTACAAACTGCCCTTCAACGTAGAAAAAGACTTCGCGCCTGTGGCCATGGTGGGCTATTCACCGCACCTGTTGGTGGTGAGCAACAACGTGCCAGCCAACACCGTTGCCGAGTTGATCGCTTATGCCAAAGCACAAAAAGGCAAGGTCAACTACGCCGTGGCTTCAGGCATGGGCAGCGCCACCCACTTGGCAGGCGTCGTGTTTGCACAGCGCAGCGGCATTCAATGGGGCTATGTGCCCTACAAGGGCGGTGCGCAGGCCATCACCGATTTGATTGGTGGCCAGGTGGACGTGACTTTCAACGGCATGGTCGCCACCTACCCGCATGTGAAGGGCGGCAAGATGAAGCTGATCGCCATGTCCAGCGCCAAGCGTCACCCCGAATTGCCCCAGGTGCCCACGGTGAGCGAGACGCTGCCGGGTTTCTTGACAGGCAGCTGGCAAGGTTTGCTGGCCCCCGCTGGAACGCCCAAGGCGGTGGTGGATAAATTGAACGCTGAGGTGCTGCGCATCACCGCACTGCCGGATGTGAAAGAACGCCTCAACACGCTGGGCGCCGAAGCCAACCGCATGACACCTGTCGAGTTCTCGAACTGGTTCAAGACCGAGATCCCGGCCATGGCCAAGATCGTCAAGGACGAGAAGATCACGGTGGAGTGAGGGGCAGGGGCGAGGCATGGATTGGCAGTGCTTCCCCTTGCTTTTTTAATGACCGCTTTATTCAAGCCAGTTGATCGCACAGCGAAGTTGCTGCCTGGCGCAGATCGTCAACGAACCGCTCTTTGTATCGACTCTCGGGTACGGTCAATGTGAGTGCGCCAACCAGTTCCCCATTGCCTTTCCAGACGGGTGCGGAAACACCCACGAGACCAGGTACCCGATCACTCACGGACTTGATGTATCCGTCTTTGCGAACCTTGTCGTAGTTCTTGCCTTTGGCACCGGTAAAGGCCATCAGCACCCGCCCACCAGCCCCTCGATCCAGTGGCAGCACATCGCCTGCGCGCACATGGTCACGCAGCAGTTGCGGTGAGTCGACCCTGTACAGGCACAAGCGCTGATCACCTTGCTTGACGTGCAAGGCAACGCTCTCACCGGTCTTGGCCACCAAGGCCTTGATGACGGGCAACACCACATCCTCCAATGAGAACGAGGCGGTGTAGAGCGAAGCCAGCCGGGAGATTTCCGGGCCAAGCGCCCACAAACCCTCGGGTGTTTTGCGTAGCAATCCGCCGTGCGCCAATGACGCCAACAAACGCAGAACAGTGCTTTTGTACAGCCGAGTTCGCTCTGCCAATTCGGTCACGCTGAGGGAGTCATCCCCTTTTTGGAACGCAGACAGTAAGCTCAGTGCGCGGTCTACGGCAGCGGCCCCGCCTGGAGCAGCTTGTTCGTCGGCCAGAGAGGTGATGGATGACTTGCGTGGCATATGGCGAGTTTCTCAGAAATTTGACATGGCAAAACAAATCGTTGTACGATTGTTCTGTCTAGCGGTTTATTGTTCTATCTTGCGGAATTTTAAAGAAAAGTCAAATGACCCATTTAAATGTGCTGATCAGCGAAGTTGGCCCGCGCGATGGCCTTCAAAGCGTCAAAGCCACCATGCCCACGGCAAACAAATTGGCCTGGATTGATAGCTTGTACAACTCGGGTTTGCGAGAAATCGAGGTGTGCTCCTTCGTCCCCGCAAAGATGCTGCCTCAAATGGCCGATGCGGCCGAAGTGGTCAAGCACGCGCTGACCTTGCCCGGACTGACGGTGATGGCGCTGGTGCCCAACTTGAGAGGCGCCGAGGCTGCCTTGGCCGCTGGTGTTCACAAGCTGACCATTCCTGTGTCAGCCAGCGAGGCACATTCATTGGCCAATGTGCGCAAAACACGATCAGACATGGTCAAAGAAGTTCAAAGCATCATTGCTCTGAAAAATGAGCGAGCCCCTCAAGTCAAGGTGGAGGCAGGGGTGTCGACTGCTTTCGGCTGCACTATTCAGGGTGAGGTCACTGACGAGGACGTGGTGTGGACCGCTGCTGAATTGGTCAATGCGGGTGCTGATGAGGTGGGTTTGTCAGACACAACAGGAATGGCCAACCCTGCACAGGTCCGCCGCTTGTTCAACAAGGTTCGCGCTGTGATTGGCGACAAAACAGGTGCAGCACACATGCACAACACGCGTGGATTGGGCTTGGCCAACTGCCTGGCCGCGTTGGATGTGGGTGTCACCACATTTGACAGCTCACAAGGTGGCTTGGGTGGCTGCCCCTACGCGCCGGGCGCATCCGGCAACGTTGTCACAGAAGACTTGGTTTTCATGCTTGAAGCCATGGGCATCAAGACGGGTGTCGATCTGAACAAATTGATGGCCGCTCGTGCATATCTGCAAGCAGGCTTGCCGCAAGAGCCGCTCTATGGGATGACCCCTGAAGCGGGTTTCCCTAAAGGTTGGACCCAGGAGATTTGAAATGACCACTGATACCCATTTACCTTACGAAGGCCTTCGTGTTGTTGAATTCACCCACATGGTCATGGGGCCGACCTGCGGCATGGTTCTGGCCGACTTGGGTGCAGAAGTCATCAAAGTCGAACCGATTGGGCATGGCCGCAACGGCGATGCCACCCGGCAATTGCTGGGCTCTGGCGCGGGCTTCTTTCCCATGTTCAACCGAAACAAAAAAAGCATTGCACTCGACCTGCAAACGCCTGAAGGCAAAGAAGCCGTGCTGCGCCTGATCGCCACGGCCGATGTGGTCAGCGAGAACTTCAAGCCCGGCACCATGACCAAGCTGGGCCTGGACTACGACAGCCTCAAAGCGCTCAACCCGCGTCTGGTGTACGTGAGCCACAAAGGTTTTCTGCCTGGCCCTTATGAGCATCGGACCGCCTTGGACGAAGTGGTGCAGATGATGGGCGGGCTGGCGTACATGACCGGCCGTCCTGGCGATCCCCTGCGGGCGGGCACCAGCGTCAACGACATCATGGGCGGCATGTTTGGCGCCATCGGAGCCATGGCGGCGCTGGCGCAACGCGAGAAGACGGGCCAGGGTCAGGAAGTCCAAAGTGCCTTGTACGAGAACAACGTGTTCCTGGTGGCTCAGCACATGATGCAGTACGCCGTGACGGGCAAACCCGCCGCGCCGATGCCCGCACGGATTTCGGCCTGGGCCATTTACGACGTATTCAAGGTCAAGGACGAAGAACAGATTTTCTTGGCCGTGGTCAGCAACACGGCTTGGGCAATTTTCTGCGACGCTTTTGATTTCTCTGACCTCAAAGCAGACGCTCGCCTGCAAAGCAACAACGACCGTGTGAAGGCGCGTGATTGGATGATGCCCATCTTGCGAGAGCGGATGGCCAAATTCAGTGCAGCGGAAATCAGCGCTGTCTTTGAAAAAAATGCCTTGCCATTTGCGCCTATCACCCGCCCGCAAGACTTGTTCGAGGACCCGCACCTGAATGCCACAGGGGGTTTGGCGGACATTGAGCTTCCTGATGGAAAGCAAACCCGCACGGTTCTGTTGCCCCTGACTCTGGGTGGCCAGCGTCCAGGTGTGCGTTGCTCACCGCCCAAGTTGGGGGAGCACAGTGCAGAAATCCTGAGTGAGTTGGGCTATTCCAAAGAGCAAATTCGCGCATTGTCTGAAGTGCCAATTGCAGAAAAAGCAGCCTGACCAGCAGGAACAAATTGGAGAACGAAATGAGAGGCTTTTTGAATAAAGCAACCGCAGTGGGCGTAATGGCCTTGGTCAGTGTCATGGGCGCCATCGCTCAACCTGCATGGCCGGACCGGGCCATCAAAGTGATTGTTCCGTACACACCAGGCGGTGGCACCGATACGGTGACACGACATCTGCTTGACAAAGTCACGACGGAAACGAAGTGGACCTTGATCGTCGATAACAAGCCAGGCGGCGGTGGCAATGTGGGACTGGACATGGTCGCCAAGTCCAAGCCGGACGGCTATACCCTCGGCATGGGTCAGACCGCCAATTTGGCCATCAATCCTGCTTTGATGCCGAAGATGCCTTTTGATCCTGCCAAGGACCTGATCCCAGTGGCGCTGGTCGCTGAATTGCCGATGCTGCTGGTGGTGCGTCAGGACTCTCTGTTGAAAAACTTGGGAGATGTGGTCAAAGCCGCCAAAGCCAAGCCAGGTAGCCTGAAGCAAGCGCTTGCGGGGAGCGGCACGGTGGGCCATCTTGCAGGTGAGATGCTGGCTGTCAAGGCCGGTTTTACGGTTTTGAATGTGCCCTACAAGGGCGCAGCACCCGCAGTGACTGATTTGCTTGGCGGTCAAACAGATTACATGTTCGCGACGCCTCAGGCTGTACTGGGAATGATCAAGGGAGGAAAGATGCGGGCATTGGCTGTGACTTCAACGCGCCGCCTCTCCGTCTTGCCAGATGTTCCCACGGTCTCCGAGTCTGGATACAAAGGCTTTGAAGCGGTGGATTGGAAGATGCTGGTGGCTCCGACAGGTACACCTGCTCCCGTTGTTCGCCAAATCAATGCCGCAGTGGAAAAGGCGTTGGCCAATCCTGCCTTTCAGGCACAGCTCAATGCAGAGGGCAGCGCCGCACTGGGTGGTACGGCTCAAAAGGCAGCCGACTACCTCCGCTCGGAACAAGCTGAATGGTCAACTTTGATTCGCACAGCCAACATCAAGCTCGACTGAAATACACAAGGAGACTCACATGAAAACATCACTTCGCATTTCACTTCTGACCTCATTCATGGTCGCACTTCACGGCGTTTCGTTGGCACAAACGAACTGGCCGGATGGCAATGTCCGTCTGGTGGTTCCTTATGCAGCGGGCGGCACAACTGATTTTGCAGCGCGTCAGATTGCTCAAAAATTGACCGAGCAAACAGGCAAGTCGTTCTACGTTGAAAACAAAACCGGTGCGAGTGGAACGATTGGCACCGATCTGGTTGCGAAATCCAAACCCGATGGCGCGACGTTCCAGATCAACGACACCACCTACGCGATGCTGCCGCATTTGTTCAAGAAGCTGCCATGGGATCATGCCAACGATCTGGTCCCGGTGACCACATTGGCTGTGACCCCTTTGGTCGTGGTGGTCGGTGCCAATGCACCCTACAAGACAGCCAAGGAGTTTCTTGACTTCGCAAGGAAAAATCCTGGCAAAGCCAATTACGGCTCGGGGGGCATGGGCAGTTCGACACACCTTGGGGCTGAATTGCTCAAACAAAGTGGTCATTTGTTCATCACCCACATTCCCTACAAAGGTGCAGGCGATGCCATCCGTGGCGTGATGGCTGGTGAAGTGGACATTCTCGTGACCGCTGCGCCTACAGCGATTCCTGCTGTCGCAGGCGGCCGAGTGCGCGCACTGATGGTGACCAGTCCCAAGCGGCTGTCTGCACTGCCAGATGTTCCGACCACTGCTGAAGTGGGTCTCAAAGACTTCAATGCAACGAATTGGTTTGGCATTGCTGCGCCCAAAGGCACCCCGAAAGCAATCATCGACAAGTTCCAGGCTGAGGTGAAAAAAGCTTTCTCTGCTCAAGATTTGCTCAAACGCTTTGCCGACCAAGGTGCTGAACCAGGCGGCATGCCAGTCGCAGACTTCCAGAAACTGGTTCGTGACGAAACGCAGCGTTGGGGTAAATTGATCCACGCAGCTGGCGTACAACCAGAATAAAACAAGGAATCAACCATGTGGAACCTGAGCTTTACCCCTCCCGAGGTGATTGAAGCGCGTGTCTGGACACGCATGCCCGATGTTTTGCGCCGCCCTGTGCGCAGCGATTGGGCAGATGCCAACAAACCAGGCCATGGGGTGGATTGTTTTCTGGAGGGGCCCTGCTTTGACAGAGCTGGTAACCTGTATGTGACCGATATTCCCCATGGTCGAATTTTCAAAATCACGACAGGTGGCGATTGGCATGAAGTTGCCAACACGGGCGGATGGCCCAATGGGATGGCCATCCATCAAGACGGCACCCTCTGGGTGGCGGATTACCGCAAAGGCTTGCTTCGGATCGATCCCAACTCGGGTGCCATTGAAACTGTTCTCGGCCATCGCAATTCCGAGAGCTTCAAAGGCATCAACGATCTGGTCTTTGATCGTGAGGGGAATTGCTATTTCACCGACCAAGGTCAAACTGGCATGCACAATCCGACCGGTTGTGTCTATCGCTTGCAGACCAACGGCAAGTTGGATCAATTGCTGGCTAATGCGCCCAGCCCCAATGGCATTGCCTTGGACACCAGCGGACGGTTCCTGTTTGTTGCGGTGACCCGTGGCAATGCGGTCTGGCGCGGTCCATTACTGCCCGATGGCTCCATCAGCAAAGTGGGCGTGTTCCGCAGCTTTTTTGGCACAAGCGGCCCGGATGGTATGGCCGTCGACAGCGAGAACCGATTGGTGGTTGCACACGCCAGTCTGGGCGGCGCATTTGTCATGAATGCCCGTGGAGAGGTGACTCACTATGTGCGCAGCCCCGTTGGACAGACGGTGACAAACGTGGCTTTCATCCCTGGTACGTCTCAATTGGTGCTGACCGATTCGGAAAAGGGGCATGTGTTGATCGCTGAGTTGCCCAGTGAAGGCGCTCCGATTTATTCGCACAGTTGACTTTGGCGAAGCAAATAGCGCCCTGTGCATTGAACGCAAGTCTTTGTCTAATGTAAAAGTAGTCCGCCGCTTGCCTCTAAGAAAAGGAGCTTCTGGATGAAGGTCTTATGGCTTGAATGGTCGCTTTGCTGAACCTTCAAGGGCAGCAATGGGTCGGCATTGACCGGTCGCTTGGTGCATGGTGATGGCCGCTTCTAGCCTTTCGCCCTCAACTCAGCCAAAGCGCTGAACGCTCCCAACGGATAGCTGATCTCACGCCCACTGCACACCCATCCCCACCACCACGCAAACCGCCAGCACCCGCATCACCGGCCACTGCCGTGCAATCAGCAGCCACGCCGCCCCTGCCGTGAGCGCCAGTGCAGGCCAGTCCGCTTGGGTCCATTGACCCGAAGGCCAGATGGTGTGCCAGGCAAAAGTTCCAGCCAGTTGCAGCATCACACCAATCACCGCTGCGCTGATGGCTTGCAGCGGGCCGCTCAGTGTGGGCACATGTCGGCTTGATTCGACCAGCGGGCCACCCGCGAGGATGAAGATGAAGGAGGGCAGGAAGGTGAACCAGGTGACCACGCACGCGGCCACCACGCCGCCCAGCAGTGGATCGCCCAGCAGGGCCTGGCCGTGGCCGCCCAGAAAGCCCACAAAGGCCACCACGATGATGAGCGGGCCGGGTGTGGTTTCGCCCAAGGCCAGGCCGTCCATCATTTGTGTGGCGCTGAGCCAGCCAAACTGTGACACCGCCGCTTGCGTCACATAGGGCAGCACCGCATAGGCGCCGCCAAAGGTCAGCAAGGCCGCCTCGGTGAAGAACTGGCCCATGCGCACGAGCGTGTGTCCCGCGCCCAGCAAGAGGGCCAAGCCGCCCAGCGTGCAGCCCCACAGGGCCAGGCCAATGCCTGCCGTGCGCAGCAGGCGGCGGGTGGTGTAGCGGGCGTGTTCGGGTGTGGGGGTGTGGTCGTCGATCAGGGCCGCAGCCTGGTTGGGCGCCGTGTTGGCTTTGCCGTGTGCATGGCCTGGCGTGTTGCCTTGCATGGCGTGTTGGCGCGCCATGGCCCAGCCGGTCAGTGCCGCAGCCGCCACCAGCCACGGAAAGCCCACACCGGCCAGCGTGCCCAGCAAAGACAGCGCCGCCAGCGCCCACAGCCAGTGGGCCTTGAGCGTGCGCTTGGCCATGCGGTGCACAGCTTGCAGCACGAGCGCGGTCACGGCGGGCTTGAGGCCCCACAGCAGGGCTTGGCCCCAGGGGTGCTGACCCCACACGGTGTAGGCCCAGCTCAGCCCGATCAACAGCACCAGCGAGGGCAACACAAACAGGGCGCCTGCGGCAATGCCGCCGCGTGTGCGGTGCATCAGCCAGCCGATGTAGGTGGCCAGCTGTTGCGCTTCGGGGCCGGGCAGCAGCATGCAGTAGTGCAGCGCGTGCAGGTAGCGTTTTTCTGAAATCCAGCGGCGACGCACCACCAGTTCTTCGTGCATCAGCGCGATCTGGCCTGCAGGGCCGCCAAAGCTGACGCAGCCCAGCCAGAACCAGAATTTCAGGGCCTGCGCAAAGCTGACCGGGGCAGGGCGTTCAGAGGGGGCGGTGTTCATGGGGCGTTCCAGTGTTCGCGAAAGGCCTGTGCAAACGCGGGGGTGCCGCTGATGCTCAGGCTCAGGGTGATCTCGTCGCCAGGCGAGGGGGCGGGCGACAGGTGCAGTGTGGGGTTGGCGCTGTACCAGTGGGCCTGTATGGGGGTCTGGTCGCAACGGATGTGCAGGTCAAAGTCCCAATCGGCACCGTCTTCCAGGGGGCCGGGGGCTTGCGGGCCAAAGCGGTGTGCCCAGGCCAGCAGTTGTGTCACCTCTTGCAGCAGGGCGGGGGTGTGGCGGGCAGCGGGCTGGGCGAGTGCGTCCCAGCAGACCATGCCCTCGCTGTCTTCGCTGCAGTCGAAATCGAGAAATTGCAAATCCATGGGGGTTTTGATGCGGTCGGTGCTTCGATTGTCGCTGCCAAGGATGCGCGGTTTTTGGGATACAAAAAATCATGATACTGCTGAAATTTTCAGCAAAAAATGAATTTATAAGGGTTTTCTGTATACATTGAGGGCTTGGTCGGTGGTTTAATCCGGTTTTTACGCATTGGCCCATGTCCGCAACATCCCCCCGCTTTGTTGATTCTGACGCCGATGGCGGCTCGCAAGCCGTCAAGGCACAGCAGCGCCTGCGCGAGTTGATCTTGGCCGGTGAATTGCCCGCAGGCGCGCGCATTGCCGAGCTGGCGCTGGTGGAGCGCTTGGGCATGTCGCGCACGCCCATTCGGGCAGCGCTGATGCACCTCAAGCAAGAGGGCTTGCTGGCGCCGTTGCCCGGTGGCGGCTATGCGGTGCGCACTTTTTCCGAACGCGAAGTGGCCGATGCGATCGAGCTGCGCGGCACGCTGGAAGGCCTGGCCGCTCGCCTGGCCGCCGAGCGCGGTGTGCGGGCCAGCTTGTTGGCACAAGCGCGTGAATGCCTGAACCAGATTGATCTGGTGCTGCGCGATTCGGCGTTGGACGACGAGACGTTTTCGGCCTATGTCGAACTCAATGGCCAGTTCCACAAACAGTTGTCCGAGATGGCCGACAGCGCTGTGCTGGCCCGAGAGATTGAACGCGCCGCCAGCTTGCCCTTTGCATCGGCCTCGGGCTTTGTGGGCGTGGAGATTCACAACGCGCAAGCCCGCGACAACCTGGTGGTGGCGCAGCACCAGCACCGGCAGGTGCTGGACGCCATCGAGCGGCGTGAATCGGGTCGGGCAGAGGCCCTGATGCGTGAGCACTCGCGCATTGCACGCCAGAACATGCAGATCGCCTTGCGCGATCCGGCGGCCTCGGGCACACCCG